>ENA-OUOY01002008-OUOY01002008.1-human-gut-metagenome-genome-assembly--contig:-NODE-2008-length-10882-cov-2.987439_pt1 | contig 10882 bp, 8 predicted proteins | sample MGYA00237937_ERZ548767 | MGnify/ENA primary metagenome ERZ548767 (study PRJEB26490, sample SAMN05356887) | human gut metagenome | biome: terrestrial biome; feature: human-associated habitat; material... | reverse complement strand
TGAAAGATTTATATTGTTTCGACGGTTCGACCTGGACAGAACTTTACTTTCCCGGTGAAGCCCGATACGGAGCTTCGGTTTTTGTCATAGACGATAAAGCGGTAATCTGCCTGGGTACAAGCGGGGCGAATAAAACGTCCTATTTAGCCGATGTAAATATTTTCGACGGCATAACCCAGGAATGGTATGCTCCCCGCCCCCTGGTAAATCTGAAATCCCATCAGGACGACGAAGAATACGACCAGATTCCGCGGGCTTATGCCATAGCTTTCACTTCGGACAAAACGGACGGACAAACCAAAGGATATATCACGACAGGGATGGGCCCGTATCTTCATACCTGTTGGGAATACGATATTCAAAAAGATCATTGGAGGAAAGTCAGCGATCTCCCTGCTCCTATGACAAAGCGGATGTATGCTGTCGGCTTTTCCTTAAACGGTAAGGGATATATCACTACCGGAGGATTGAATTCAAACACTCCTATCCCCGCCGATATGTGGAGTTTTACCCCATAAACCGAAAACCGGGAAAGTTTCCGGTTCCTGATACCGGTCATCGATGAGCTAATTTAAATGGATTCACCGACGCCTGACTCTGCCGGAGTGTATATTTTGCTTTCATAGCGTGTACACTTTATGACCATACCAGCAATAAAAATTTTAAAACAACAAAAATCCCGAATTGATCCAAGTTTTTGTTTCAAATTTTCGTGTAACAATCGTGTAACATTTACGGAAATAACGGCAAAAAAGTTTGATTTTTTGCACTAGAAAAGGGGTCAAAATCGATTGATTATTGCCCCCTTTTAGTTTTAAGTTGCTGATTTTCAGTGGAGCCAATTGCCGGACTCGAACCCGCGACCTACGCATTACGAATGCGTTGCTCTACCAGCTGAGCTAAATTGGCGTTTACGGGTGCAAAAGTAACAATTTTTTGAGATATCAAAACGATTCAGGAGAAAAAATCTACCTCACCGGATATAAAGTTTACCGGATTTTGGCCATGTTTGCAAAAAAAACTACGTTTGTAGCCGTTCAAAGACTAATTATGGCATCCGAAAAAAAATTTTCTTTCAAAGCCCGTTTGCATAGTTTCAAATATGCTTTTCGTGGTGTGTTTCTTTTATTTCATTACGAACACAATGCGTGGATACATTTGATTGCAATTGTTTGTGCTGTCATGGCAGGCATCATTTTACCCCTGACTTCTTTGGAATGGGTAGTAATCCTTTTTGCTATCGGTAGTGTGCTTGCTGCCGAAGCCATAAACACGGCGATTGAAAAACTAGCCGATTTCATTTCCCCGTCGCATCAGGTCCTTATCGGTAAAGCAAAAGACCTCGCAGCAGCAGTACTGATCCTGTCCACCTGTGCATTTATCATCGGAGGTATTATCTTTATTCCTAAAATAATCCATTTCTAAGTTTTATTCCTCATGCAAACAAAATTTATTCTGCCTTGCCTGTTAAGTACTCTTTTTTTCTTAAACTCTTTTTCGCCCTCGGCTCAGAATCGTAAAACCATCGAAACGACGACCGATATTCTCATGTTCATCACACCGGTAGCAGGATTTGCCGGTTCACTGGCTATCGGAGATTATCAGGGTACCAAACAAATTATCTTTTCGGGAGCGATGAATATGGCCATGACCTATGCCCTGAAATATGTGATCAGGAAAGAACGGCCGGACCATAGCGATCATCATGCTTTTCCTTCTTCCCATACCTCCGTCTCTTTTCAGGGAGCCTCCTTTATACAAAGACGCTACGGATGGAAATTCGGCTTACCGGCTTATTTACTCTCCGCCTACGTCGGTTGGGGACGGACGTATGCCAAAAAACACGATTGGTGGGATATCATCGGAGGAGCAGCCATCGGAACAGCCAGCAGCTATATCTTCACCCGTCCGTTTGCCCGAAAACATCATTTCACTTTCTCGCCGGCAATTTTAGATGGACAACACCCCGGTTTTTATATCTCCATCCAGCTTTAAACCGGTTTCTTAGTTTCTTTATTTAGAACCATTAAGAATTATTTATTACCTTTGTTTTCTCTTTAGTGAAAGAAGCATGCAAAAAGTAAAAAAGCATACCGGCATACGAATTTTTTTCTTAGTCCTGTTCTGGGGCTATTTTGCCGACATTACCTTTTTTACTCATAGTCATATTATCCACGGAGTTACTATCGTCCATTCGCATTTTTCCTGTCCGATCCCGGCAAACAAAGATACCCAATCCTCTCGACCCGATCATTCGGCTAATGCATTAACCCTGATCGCTCATGCGCAAGTGTGGCATAGTCTGGTCCAAACTTCCCCGGAAATTCCAGCCATGACATGTACCCGGCATATCACTTATTATACAGAAACCGCCGTCATTCCGGAACAGATTTCCATTCCTCACTTTCACCTCAGAGGCCCTCCTGTAAAAACGTTATGATTTTAACGGCAGTTTGCCGAAGAGGTATATAATCGATTACTGAAAAGGGGAACTTTGTCTCTGTATATACACCTTCATCTACAGGAACGAAGTTAAGGCGGGTATATATTATGTACTATTTAGCAAACCTATAAATGAGTTTCATCGTTCTAAACGGATACTCCTTTTGCCACAATGACCAAGGAATGTAGTCATTACAAATTCTTATACTATTAAACTTTGTAAATCTTCTATCATCATGCGTTTATTATTTTTATTTCTGATCTTACTCGGATCAGTTCATCATTCTATAGCAGATCATTTTACAGATAAAAAAACTAAAACCGATGCCAACCTCACAGGCCATGTCATCAATAAAAATACCGGAGAACACATTCCCTTCTTCACTGTCAGTCTGAAAGGTACTACACTTGGAACGGCAACCGACGAAACCGGTCACTATTTTCTGAAAAACCTGCCTGTCGGTTCCTATACCATCCGGGTAAACGGGGTAGGTTATCGATCGGCAGAAAAACAAATCGTTCTCCGGCAAGGAGAAACCCGCGAACTTAATTTCGAAGTAGAAGAAGATATTATCCAGTTGGAAACCGTAGTAATATCGGCCAATAAAAATGAAACAAACCGGATGGAAGCGCCGGTAGTTGTCCATGTGATGACTCCGAAACTATTCGAAAATACCAACTCGGTATGTCTGGCCCAGGGCCTCAGTTTTCAACCTGGCCTTAGGGTGGAAACCAATTGTCAGAACTGCGGTTTTCAACAAGTCCGCATAAATGGTCTGGACGGTCCTTATACCCAACTTCTCTTAGACGGCAAAGCCCTATTCAGTTCACTGAATGGTGTATACGGCATTGAACAGATTCCAGCCGGAATGATTGAACGAGTCGAAGTTATGCGCGGCGGAGGATCTGCCCTTTATGGTGCCAATGCCATCGGCGGTACAGTGAATATCATCACCAAAGAGCCTCTGAACAACCTGTTTATGATCAGTCATAACCTGATAGCTATCGGAAATTCGGCATATGACAATACGACCTCGCTGAATGCCTCTCTGATCAACGGTCAACGGAATGCAGGTCTCTATATTTTCGGTACCTCACGCCACCGGCAGCATTATGATCATGATGGGGATCATTTTTCAGAAATCGGGGAACTCAAGCTTACCACTTTGGGATTCCGCAGTTATTACAAACCTTCTTCTCAAACAAAACTGACCTTAGAATATCACAATATCCAAGAATTCCGGCGTGGAGGAAATCTGTTCAGCCTACCTCCCCACGAAACCGACATCACCGAACAGGCCGATCATGATATCAATGGTGGTGGAGTGGATTTCAGTTTTTTTTCTAAAGATTATACCCACAAGTTTAGCCTATATTCCTCCGTCCAACACACTGACCGACAATCCTATTACGGAGCAGGTAAAGATCCCAATGCCTACGGCAAGACGAAAGACCTGACTGCTATTGCAGGGATTCAATACTCATACAATTTCAACCATCTTCTTTTTATGCCGGCAATATTGACAGCCGGCAGCGAATATTCCTATAACAAACTCGTCGATAAAATGCTGGGTTATCACCGTACCATCGACCAAAAGGTCGACGTCTACAGCTTTTTTCTCCAAAATGAATGGAAAACAGAGCAATTCAGTTTCCTATTGGGAGGCCGACTGGACAAAAACAGTTTCATCGATTATATCATTTTCAGTCCTCGTATCAACCTACGCTACAATCCCTTGAAAGACATCAGCCTCAGAGTCAGTTATTCGGCCGGTTTCCGGGCCCCCCAAACCTATGCTGAAGACCTACACGTAACTGCTGTCGGAGGAGAAGTGTCGCTGATCCAGTCGGATCCGAATCTGAAAACCGAAAAGTCGGGAAGTTATAGCGTCTCAGCCGACATTTATCATTCTTTCGGACGAGTACAAACCAATCTGTTGATTGAAGCATATTATACCAAATTGAAGCATATTTTTGTAGTCAGCCCTATCGGTTACGACGAAGAAGGCAACAAAATACTCGAACGCCGTAATGGTTCGGGTGCCAAAGTAAAAGGTATCAATCTCGAAGGAAAAATTATCCCTCACCGGGATGTACAAATCCAATTGGGGATATCTCTCCAGCAGAATAAATACAATCGTCCTCAATCCTGGAGTGACGATCCGGATACAAAGAAAACCCGTGAAATGTTACGTTCTCCCAACCGGTATGGCTATTTCACGTTTTTTACTTCTCCTTTCAAAAAATTCGGTATATCCGCTTCAGGCACTTATACAGGAAGTATGTATGTTCCTCACATGGCCGGATATATCGAAAAAGACAAACTGGAAAAAAGCGGAGATTTCTTCGATACCAACATTAAATTGAATTACGATTTTACCATTAGCGGAAATTATATTCTTCAACTCAATTGTGGTATCCAGAACATTTTTCAAAGCTACCAAAAAGATTTCGATCGGGGAGAATTTCGGGATGCCGGATACATTTACGGACCGGGCCTTCCCCGTAGCTGGTTCGCCGGCATTAAACTCAGCCTGAATTAACCGGATCGGGTGATTTCTAACCACCGCCCGGAATTTCCTTCCCTACCACCCGGAATACCTGCTGTAAAATATGGCCTTCTTCATCCATCAACGTCAAGGTATGGCGACCTTCTTTCAGCCATACTTCTTGCTGATGGATGGAGTGGGTTACACCCAAAAACTGCTCGTCGACATACCAATAAATCCGCACTTTAACCGATCGATGCACGGCTTCGAGAACCACACGTCCGGGTTTCCCTCCGAAATCCCTGGGAATAAAAACCCGGGTTCCCCGTTGGGGATAAATCATTTCCATCATCTCTTCCCCCTGAGGGTGACAATCCGGACGATAAGGCGGTAATCTGCGATATCCGGTATGAGTCCGGCAATAGTACCATTCCTGCACCGGTGGAAGCACAAACCAGGGCTGTATCCTGATCCGGTGCACCGGCTCACAATCCGAAGTCACCTGCCATTTTCCGGTAGCATCGAGATTTACCAAGCGGTGGTAAGGACACACCTGTGTCCGTAGAAATGCCGGTTCACAGGCAAAAGACCAGCGACCTCAAAGAGTACCGGAGCCGCAGCTCTCACCCCAACCAAACCCGGACGTCCTTCCCCGTCGGCATTCCCTACCCAAACGCCGATCACATACTCGGGATTCACTCCCACCGCCCAAGCATCCCGGAAACCAAAACTAGTTCCCGTTTTCCAGGCCAGATTCATCGCCGAGACAAAATTTTTCCACCCCGATTCCATTTCCGGCCGTTCCACCTCCTCCAAAGCTTTCATGGTCTGCCAGATCGCCGAAGCTTTCAATACACTCCGATCCGCACTAATATTTTTCTCTTCCTCATCTTGTCCTTCCGCTCCGCTATACTCCTCCCAAACCTTCAAACGGGAATATTCCCCGTCAAAATATTGTCCGTCTCTGTCATTATAATGATTCAATACAGCACTCATTCCTCCATACAAATTACAAATATCCCAAAGTGACGTTTCGGCACCACCCAAAATCAGACTCAGTCCATAATGATCGGCGTCGCGGTTTAAAGAACGAATACCCAATTGTTTCAGATCATCGTAAAAACGGGCATATGAATAATCTTTGAGTAAGCGTACAAAAGGAATATTCAAGGATTGAGCCAAAGCCTGCCTGGCCGGTACGACGCCCTTAAAATCACGGTTAAAATTCGAAGGAGAATAGCTTCCGAAACGGGAAGGGATATCGGGCACTAAGGTCCCGGGTAAAATAAACCCACTCTGTAACATGCAAGCATATAAAGCCGGTTTGAGAATACTTCCCGAACTCCGAACGGCCTGAACAATATCCACGTCATTTCCCCGGCTACCCTTCCGGGGAGCACTATTCCCGACATAGGCCCTGACTTCTCCGGTCGGGACATGAGCCACCAACACAGCCATGTTATAGATATAATTCTGGCTCAGTAAAGCAGTATGCCGTTCTACGATCTCATTGATCTTTTTCTGCAAGCGTCCGTCGATATATGTCGGGCACACTTTTCCTTTTTTTTCCCGATAAGCCTTAGCCAACAGATGGGGTGCCACAGTAGGGATATCGAACTTTTTTTCCGGCAAGGGCTCAGCCAAGGCCAGGTGGTACGAATCTTCGGACATCACCCCTTCCCGGTATAATTTGGCCAACAACCCGTCTCTTTTTTGTTTCAGTAAAGTATTGTTCTTTCCGGGATAAAGCAATGCCGGTGCATTAGGTAACACCGCCAGTAAAGCAGCTTCGGCCCAGCTCAGCTGTTCGGGCCGGCGGTTAAAATATTTCAGCGCAGCCGCCCGTATGCCGACTACATTCCCCCCAAAAGGAGCGTGTGAAGCATACATCTCCAAAATCTGTTTTTTAGAATAACTCTGCTCCATCCGTAGTGTCAGGAAAATCTCCCTTATCTTTTCAGGAACGGTACGGGGCGGATTTCCCAAAGCCAAACGCACCACCTGCATCGAAAGCGTACTTCCCCCACTGACCACATGCCCGGCCTGTATATTCTGCACTAATGCCCGGCACAAAGCCCACCAATTCACCCCCTGATGGGCTAAAAAATACCGGTCTTCGAAAACCAAAACAGAAATAACATAGCGGGGAGGCAAATCCTGAACCTCTTCAAAACGCATCTGCCCATCATCCGCCACCTTCATACCCATAACCTGCCCTTCCCGGTCGAACAACACCGTAGCATAAGGGTCCTGAAACAAGGGGACCGGCAGTATAGACCACCAAAAAAGAAAGAGAATAATAAAAAGCATTACGGCAATCAAAACAGATCGCCGGGAAATATTGCTCCATTTTACAACTGTGTTCATTCGTCCCTGCTTTTGCCTCCTAAAATACACACAATTCTAAAAATCCGAATCACTCGATTACTAAATTTATCCTATAATTTTTGGCTTCTACCGACAAAGCGGAAGTTTTCTGCATCACTTCTCCATCCTGATTCTTCGCCAGGACAGTGTAACTCAACTTTCCCGAAACCGGCAATGTAAAATAACGATACCCCGTATCCTCCGCACCGGTAATAGTCACCGAACGCCCGCTTTCCGACACGATAGCCACAGAAATCTCTGTAAATTCACGGGCAAACGACTCGTCACAGCTCATGGCTACTCCCACATTGATCTGAGGTGCAGTCAAAGAAAGGGTAGTAATATCCCCTTCGATCACTTCAAAGGGTTCACTTTCGACACTATACACCGGATGCCCCGGCTCATCATTACCCGCTTCTGTTTGGTCAGGGGTAAAAGCTTTTACCGTATAATTCTCACCAACCGGCAAAGTTATCCGTTTAGAAAAGTCTGTTCCAGGAGCATAGTCCTGACCTTCTAACAAAACACCATTCTGTCGGATCTGAACCTGCAGACCTGCATCCACGGCACGGGACAGGGGAATAGTTTCTCCACCAACACTAAAGTGAATACTTTCTAATAATATAGAACCATAATTCACTCTCTGACTCTCAGATTTTTCACAAGAAGCACCCAAAATAACAGAAAAAAATATAATAATAATATGTATTTTCATCCCAACAAACTATTTATTATAATTCAATACAAAAGAATCCAACCAAAACTGCGAACCTTTCAAATAATAGTTGGAATAGAATGATCCACTACCCTCTTTACTAAATTTATCCTCCAAATGATCCCGGTCTTCTTTCGTTCCGGCTTTAAAAATCAATCTGACATGTGATATGGGTAACTGAACAAATTGCTCATTATAAACGACATCTAAATTTTGGGTTATGTAGTCAGATTGAGTATTATTCGACTTTATTTCCGCTCTACCTATAACAGTCTCCAAACCGTCTGTAATGTTAATTAACTGAATACTAATCAAATATTCATCGTCACCATAAGGAGAAGCTTTATACACAAAAGTCATGGAAGTCGGTCTGACATAAGCACTTTTGGCGTATATCGAATCTTGTCCGGAATCATACTCTCCGACACATACTATTCCTGAAGAAATATTTTTAATAACGCTTCCGCTTTTATTTCCAAAACTACAAGAATTACCCTGCCCCCACCCAATAGTCATCATATGGGCGACCGTACTACCGTTATCAGTTATCGGTAAAGTACTGGATTTTGAAACATAGAAAGCATTTACACCATTTGAATGACAAGTCAACGGATTTCTCGTTCCAATCCATCCCCCATTAAAAGTATATAAAGGGTTTCCGCTTTTAGGATAACTGGTTTCATATCCTTCATCCAAATTTGAATTGGGGATAGCCAAAGCTTCATATGTACGAAAACTCGTCACTTTCCCCGGTACCTGTCCCCGGTATTTAGGCCTTACATAATAAGTGCTCCCTGGTGTCAATTCATCCTTCCGCAAATCAGCAGCTAAAGTAGTCCAATTGGTTCCGTCCGTACTAAATTCATAGGTGATATCACTAAATTTAGTAAAATCTCCGGTTTTCACACTATCAGCCACCAAAGGATTTGCTGTAAATTCTTTGGTCCAGATATTTCCCGGATATACGCCAATAGAAAATACAGGCTTAATCGTCTTAACGGTATAATCCGCTTTATCACTCCAACGTTCGTTGGCTTTTATCCTTACCTGAAACTGATTGTCAGCATCTAAACCTCCATCTTTTGTCAACAAGGAAGAAGTCATTTCCGTGAAATCAATTTTTCCCATAGTAGCAACTTGATCTAAAGTCGGCAGAACAATAGCAGCATTTTGCAAAGCTTGCCGATCTTCCTCTGTTATTGTCGACAAAAGATAAGTCTTATTTAAAGCGGAAAGATTAGGATCGGCAAAATTCAAGGTTATCTCGACATCTTGTACCGGCCGAACGGCAGCATAGCTAATAACGGCAGTTTTAGCCTCTTCAGTTTCGGTATAAGTCAGGAGATTATTTTCATCGAATCCTTCTGCGGTGATTTTCGGTTTCGGTAGCCACTCCTGTGGCAAAGTTTCATTTACTGTAATTGTTTCTACAGCAGCTTCCACCTCTATATCTAAGATGATCCCTGTCAAATTCGACGTATCGAATTTCAATTTATAATGATACCTTTTCCCTACTTCTACCGGCATCACATTAGCAAATTTCCGGGCATAAGGTAAACCATTCTCGATCCAGGTACCTTTTAAATAAAATTCCACCTCACTACCGGCTTTTATGTATGGATGTTCGCTACTCCCCGGATTCCATTTCAGAGTTTCGCCCCCTACAACCAGCTCGATATAATAATTCTTCAACATTTTATCGAGTTTATCTGCATTTAAAAACTCAAAAGAAGCAACAGCATTCCCTACCCGACACTGTAATACGACCTCCTGTTCTGTTCCGGACTCTACTATGACAGTTTCCTTTTCTGAAACATAATAAGGCGCATCCATAGCCAGCAGAGGGTTATCTCCATAAGATACCTGTATGGTATGTTCGCCACTTCTGAACAATTGTGATCTTGCATTAAAATCGGCACAAGTACCTCCGAATACCAAGCGGTTATCCTCCAGGCGAATCATTTCTACCTGAAACCGATCGGTCAATTCAGGACTCAAAGCATCAGGCAGAGCTTTACTTATGACCCGGTCCGTTATAGACAGGCGGATCCGGCCCTGTCCTCCGACCTCCGTTCCCTTGTCCTGGCAAGCTACTTGACCAAGCCAGACACAACATAAGAGTATATAATAGACTTTACGCATAATCATTCGTATAATAGTTCAAACTCATCTACATACAACTCACTTCCCGTCCCAACGGAACCGGAAACTTTAGACCCCTTAAAATCACCGCCATAACGACTGGAAGTTGCTACAATCGTCATCTTTGCAGGTTTTGCTTTTTTATTGCTATAAGCAATATCAAAACTAAATTCGGTATATTGGGTGACCGTCTCGCTCCCTACAAATTCCCCATAACCGATCAGATTATCACTTGCATCCCAAACTTTCACGTAAATATGGCACTGATCATTTTTTAAATCGGCAGGAGAACCGACATAATCCACGGGCATAGATCTGTATTTATACCATCCTTTCAAACCTGTCGGACGGGCTCCTGTGAAAGGACGTCCAAAAGAAACGCTGGCAGAAGGCTTTGTCATATTGGTCTTATAAGTACCGACAAACAAGTTTCCCGCAGCCGTTCCGACCAAATTAACTCCTCCTAAAGTAATCATACGAACCGCCCTCCCACTTACAGCATCGTCGGAAGGAGCTGAATTAGCCTCGAATCCTCCGGCCAATCCAGAAGTAACTCCCTCATTACCGGTTGCCCAGTAAGCCTGAGGATCCTCGTAATTATCGGCTACCGGATTCGGATACCAGTTCTTTCCATCCTGAGTCCAGGTATCAAAATTCAGATTAGGTACCTCTATTATTTTCTCTGTCGTAAAAGTCGCCTCATCACTGGTCTGTCCCTCAGCTACGA
>ENA-OUOY01002005-OUOY01002005.1-human-gut-metagenome-genome-assembly--contig:-NODE-2005-length-10889-cov-4.323611_pt1 | contig 10889 bp, 7 predicted proteins | sample MGYA00237937_ERZ548767 | MGnify/ENA primary metagenome ERZ548767 (study PRJEB26490, sample SAMN05356887) | human gut metagenome | biome: terrestrial biome; feature: human-associated habitat; material... | reverse complement strand
ATAATTTTATTAATAATACTCTTTTTTATAATTCTTGGGGTTATATGCTTTGTAGTTGAAAATTTCGATACAATCTTAATTGTTGTAGGTGTCGTTATAGCTGTCGCAGTTGTGGCTTTTATTATCTTTGTGATCAAAGATGTACATAACGCAAAGCAAAATGAAAAAATAGAAAAGCAAAAAGAAACAGAAAACAAGAAAAAGAAAATTGAAGAAAGCAAAGAAAAGCTTGCTACTGCCAAATTTGTTGCTCCGCCAAACGCTTGCAAAGTGCCTTGCCTAAGCAACAATATCAAAGGCGAACAAAAGAGAGTCAACGAGGCCTATGTAAAGTTTTTAAACCAAAAAAACGAAATAGACAGAGCAGCGGCCAAAGTAAATTTTTACCTGGATTTAACCAGATCATATAAGTATTTGATTGAAGAAAATGTAGAAGTTTCAGACTATCTCAGCTATGAAAAAGAGTGTGAAGATGCGTTCAAAAAATGTGAAGCCCTTTTAAAAAACATTGCACCGCTTAATAAACTTCCTATTCAATCAAGTGCTTATGATTCACTCGCACAATCGTTTTACGCTTTGAATATTGTTGACGACAAAAACGATGTACCGACTGAAATTATTGAGTTTTTCAGCAATTTTTCAAATGACGTATATTTTAAAAAAGTTGAAAATAATATTTACATTTTTAACCCTTTATACATTTGGAAATATGACTGCGATAAAATGACATTTACAATTATCGATTACAGTGATTTTTACGCAAGTGTAGATGAAGAAACGAAAACTATTGATGAAGATACATATATCAAAGACGGTTACAGCTATGACGATATAAAAGAAATGCACTATACTTATGAAAACATAGACGGTACACCTGACAGGCGAAGAAATTACAATCCTGCTTATTATGATGTTTATGATTGCTCTGTACATGTAGGACAACAAGGTTATAAATCAGAAAAATTTTATGACTTTATCAAAGTTGGTTCTAAGGATAAAACCGAAGATACTGTTAAGGAAATAAACAAGTTTTTTGCAAAGAAAGACAATATCGGCACTATTCAACTCAAAAATGCAATACTCACTTGTAAAGATGGTGATTTTGAAGAAAAGCTTAACGAACTAAAAAAAGAAAGAAAAAATGAGCTTGATAAAAAGAAACACATAGAGCAAGAGAAAAAAGCCGAAGAAGAAAGAATAGAAAAAGAAAAGCAAGAAGAGAAAAAACGAATTGAAGAGGAAAAGAAAGCCGAAAAACAAAGGATTGAAGAAGAACAGGAAAGACAAAGAAAAATTGCCGAAGAAAAAGAAAACGAGCGTAAAGAGAATGACAGACAACAATGGCTTTTAAACGATTGGAACGAAATCATAAAAACCGAAAAAAAGCGTAAACAAGATGAGATAGAAGAAAAAGAAAGAGAGCAAAAAGAAAATCAGAGAATCAAAGAAGAGATTGAAACTCAAATTGAATTTATCAACAATCTTCGTAACAGTGATGACAGCGACTACCAATGCTTTGAGGTTAATGACGAAACATTATCGAAAATAGAATTTGTAAGGTTTAATTGCTATCAAGATTATGCGTACACATCGATTTTATCTTTCAGCTATAACAGCACGGTTTATCCTGTTGACGGCAAATGGTCATCATTATATATATCACTTTTAAAACTTCTTTATCAAGATTATGAAAGAGTAATAAAAGACCAAATCGGAAAATCGATAGATAATCGTAAAAGAGTTGATATTGTAAAAGAAGAAAATCTTAATCAATTAAAGAAAGGCTACAATTTTGCAGATGATTTATATGTGGAAATAAATATGAACGCATCGGACATTGTATCCAAAATAAGCTATTTGATGAAGCTTTGCAATGTAAAATATAATCAAGTCAATATTTTATTTGTTAACAGATTTGAAAACAAGACATTCTTTACTAAAAAAAGGAAGAAAACTGCTAACAGCGAAAGAAACCCGAAGAAAAAGTCTGAATCGAATCCTTTTAACGGACTCAGTAATGATGAAGTTCAGCTTATTCTTGAACACAGAAAACAAGCTGAAGAAGAGGCAAGAAAAGTCGAAGAGGATACTAAAAAACGACAGGCACAGCTTGAACTTGAACAAAGCCTTGATATCGGTGCACTCGTTCAGGCAAACGGTCAAAAGGTAATTACAAATAACATTTTTAGCCTTGAATTAACTCAGAAAGAAGACACTCCAAATACCGAAAAATATAAATTATATTTTATAGACGAACTCGGAAATATTATAAGTAGTGAAAAGACTATTGGCAAAATGGCAATCGGCGAAAGCACAAAGGTTACATTTGAGCTGTTTTCAAAGCTGACATTTTCAGCATCAAAGCCTTATTATTTGCTCGTATCAGACGATAGCGACGGAAAGCTTATAAGCAAGACGCAATATAAAATAGACATTGCTTTTTCAAATGATTTTGGTTTTTAAATTAAAGGAGATATAAAAAATGGATGAACTTGATGAAAAAATAATTAAAAATTTTCCAGGCAAAATCGTTCGTAAAGACTTGACTTCACTTATGAAACGAGGTGCAAATGTACCAACATTTGTACTTGAATATTTGCTTGGAATGTACTGTGCAACAGATGATGAAGAAGTTATCGAGGCAGGTCTTGAAAAAATCAGAACCATACTTTCCGAAAACTATGTAAGGCCTGACGAAAGCGAAAAAATCAAATCAAAAATCAGAGAAAACGGCGAATATACTGTTATCGATAAAATTTCTGCCATACTTGATGAATACAATGATGTCTATGTTGCGAGATTTGCAAATCTTGATATTGAAAGATTTGTTTTACCGAGTGAATACGCAACCGAATACACAAAGATTTTAACCGGTGGTATTTGGTGTATTACGAGAATAGCATATCAGTATGACAAGTTTGATGATGAAGAAGAAAGAAAGACAAGAAGAAAAAGAGGTCCACAAGATTCACCATTCAAAATTTTAAGCTTAAAGCCTATTCAAATGCCGAATCTTGACCTTGACGATATGATTTCAAAGCGTAAAAACTTTACATATAAAGAGTGGCGAGATATGCTCCTTCGTTCTTGTGGCTATGAACCGGACGCATTAAAAGAAAAAGAAAAATTGCATTTTCTTGAGCGCATGGTACCTCTTGTTGAAAGAAATTATAATTTCTGCGAGCTTGGCCCGAGAGGTACAGGTAAGTCGCATATTTACAAAGAAATTTCGCCGTATTCAATTCTTATGAGTGGCGGTCAAACATCAACTGCTAACCTTTTCTACAATCTTTCATCGCACAGAGTTGGTCTTGTGGGTCACTGGGACTGCGTTGCATTTGACGAAGTTGCAGGCATGCACTTTAAAGATATGGATGCCATTCAAATTCTTAAAGACTATATGGCATCAGGTTCATTTGCAAGAGGCAAAGACAGTATTAATGCAGATGCGTCAATGGTATTTGTCGGAAATATCAACGACAGCGTTGACTCACTTTTAAAAGTTACTCACCTTTTCAATCCGTTTCCGCCTGAATTTAACAGCGACAGTGCTTTCTTTGACAGAATGCACTTCTATCTTCCGGGCTGGGAAATTCCGAAAATGCGTTCAGAACTTCTTACAGAAAAATATGGCTTGATTACCGACTGTATTGCCGAATACTGTAAGGAAATAAGAAAATACGATTTCAGCCATTTATTTGACAAATACTACAAGCTTAACAAAGATTTTAACAAGCGTGACGAAATTGCCGTAAGAAAAACATTTTCGGGTATGTGCAAGCTTCTCTTCCCTGATGAAAATGTTGATAAAGAAAATGCAACAATGCTTATTGAATATGCAATTGAGGGCAGAAGAAGAGTTAAAGAACAGCTTAAAATTATGGCGGGCATTGAATTTGCAGATGTTAATCTTGGTTATATTGACGAAGAAACAGACCAAGAAACTGTCATCAGCGTTCCGGAGCAAACATCAAATTCACTCGTTCCTGACACAAAACTTCCTGCCGGTCATATTTTCGGTGTCGGCAAAAGCAGTATTTCTAACGAAATGTGCATTTACCGTCTTGAAAACAAGACTGTCAAAGGCACAGGCAAAATGGAAACACAAGGTGTAAATCAAAAGAATGTTAAGGAAAGTGTTAATGCGGCATGGCAATTTTTTCAAAGCAATGCAAGGCAAATTATTCCAGGGGTCAAGGTGCACAACAAAGATTACTTGCTTTATTATGCAGACACTCAAGGCAAAGGCTTAAGCGAAGAAGTTTCACTTGCCGAATTTGTGGGTCTTTGTTCGGCACTTGCTGAAAGGCCGACTATTGAATCACTTGCAGTTGCAGGTGAACTCAAGCTTTCCGGTACACTTGAAGAACTTACTCATATCGAAGACATTATGAGAGTATGCAAAAATGCAGGTGCTAAAAGGATTCTTCTTCCTATGGACGCTATCAGAGATATTCAAAATGTTGACAGAGAACTACTTAATTATGTTCAGCCTATTTTCTACAACGACCCTATTGACGCCGCTAAGAAAGCACTTGATATTTATTAAAGGTGAAAAATATGGACTATACTTGCAATAATTGTTTTGAAAGCTTTACTCTTGGCGGTGATGTCAAATTTTGCCCTTACTGTGGCAACCGTTTAAACAACGACAATACGTATGATATTGATGTGCTTAAATACACTCTGCATCACGCTTTTGACGAAATCAGCGACGATTTCTACAATGCTGAATTTGAAATTGCAAAAAAGTATATCGTAATGAATGATTACAAAGAAATATACAAAGAACTTCAAGGCTGTCAAAACAGAAAGACGCTTTTTAAAAAACTTGAAAAATATATTCAAAAGCTTTATGACGATTTAGATAAATTTCTTAAGCTCAGTGATGAAGAATTTGAAAAAAAACTAACCGATTTACATAAATCTTATGTTGAAAAAGTTGTCAAAATCTACGCCCTGTTCACTGACAGAAAGCCTACATTTGAAGATTTTTCAATTAAGTTTGAGCAAAATTATGAGCCCCAAAAGCTTAAAGAATATTTTGATTTGCTTAAAATTTCTTATGAAAAATATAAGAGATGTGTAAATGACACCGGCTTATTTACGGCATTTTCCACCGACCAAAGCTACGGCAAACGCAGTATTTTTTTAGTGCGTATTGCAAAAGATGACGCTCCTGAATTTTTAAAGCTCGATATTGACAAAGAAATTGAAGAAATCAAAAAGAAAAACGACATTAAGTATATGGGATTTTTAGACGAAAATACAGACGAGCATATCAATGCTTTTTGGCACGCATTTTCGTCTGCATACAATATGCTTGAATTTTTCAGAACACCTACTATTGAAAACTTTATGACAAACGACAATGCACTTGAGAGCAGGCTTTTGAATATGATAAACATCAATTCTTTGGAAAATGTCGAGCATCTCGTCAAGCAAGTTGAGGAAATTTATTCACAAAGTACCGTTTAATGTTCTGTATATATGTTCTAATATACAAAAGGTTTGATTTTGTTTTATAATTAAATCAACAAATTTTTGAAATAAGGAGAAATTTAATTATGCAAGATTATCATGTAGACGCATCTGATTTAGACGAATTTTTAAATGATTCAACGAACGGAAAATATGCCTTAAATTATGACAATTTAAACTGCGTTGAATTAATCGACAAAGAAAACAACAGAATGATTGATTTGGATGAATTTTTCAAAAACAATGATTATTTTGAAAAATTCTGTGAGCGTTTTTATATTGCAAAATCCAAATTTTCATCTTGTGAGTGGTATGATGTTGAAATTGAACTTAGAATAAGCATTTTACATGAAAAGATACCGACGAACGGAGAAAAGGTGAATTATTATACATTCGACGAATTTGAAAAAATCTGCAAAGCTTGTATCAACAAAGACGCTAAGCTTTATATGGATGAAACAGATTATACTTTCACTGTAATATTCGGTATTCCGCTTGACCCTATCGATCTTCAAGACGATTTAGAGCGTTACTTCAAGTTTATGCTTGGTGCTTATGAAGTTACTTCGATAGAGCCTTGCGACAATGTAGGCTCTAAATTTGCCGTATATTATAAGCCTGTCACCGATGAATATTTAAAAGAAAACAACATTCTCAAAACATATTCGTTAGCAGTAAGAAAGACGAACAAAAATGACAGAAATCTTCTCTGTTCACTCCTTAATGAAGGCGATGATGTCAGCATTGTCGTAGAACATCGCTTTACACCTGAAGTATATAACACAGACGGTCAAATACTCGGTGATTTAGACTTTCCGGCAAAAGACCAATATTTACTTGACGGTCCGTTAACAAAAGCTGTTAATGTAAAGGTTGAAAGCGTCAATGCCTATACAAAATCAGGTGATCTGAGACAGCGACCTGACCTTAAAATAAGCTTTGAAATAGTAAAGAAAAGCGAAGAAGAAATCAAAGAATTTTCAAAAGCATTTGCTAAAGAGCTGGAAGATGTTGAAATTGAGGACGAAGATGATGAAAATCTTTCAGAAGACGATGACGAAAATGACGATTATAATTATGATTATGGCGAAGTAAATCCTGAGTTAAAGGCACTTATTGATGAATACGAAGAATATGCCGAGGCAAATTACAAAGATGAAAATCAGCTCAAAGAAGAATTTTACAATGACTTAAATGGCAACATTGACTTTAAAGAAATCAATTTTGAAGACCTTAAAAGCCTTTCGCCAAATTCATATGATTATTTATGCAACACACTTCAAGAAGACAAAGACTCTTATGCTGTTGCTTTTACCGTTTCGTTAATATTTGAAGATTTAGAAAAAAGCGGTGCAAAAGATTTGGAATATGCCGACCGAATTTATAAATCTATGTATACTCCAAACGATGATAATTCCTTTTATGCCCATAAATTCGTAGTTGACATAATGTGTCAGCTTAAAGACCATCGAGAATTTTTCAAAAATTTTATAAATGACGCCAATCAATCACCTTTTGATAAAAGTGACATTAGCATTGTAATCAAAACTTTGGTTGAGAATAACGAAGAAAACACTGAACTTTTCGGAGATTTTCTTACAAAAATTGTTGCAAAAGAACTCGGTGTTGAAAATTTAGTTTACGCTATATATTAACTGAAAATCATATTAAAATAATGCAGCAGGCTGAATACCTGCTGCATTATTTTTGCATATCTGCAACAATGCACTCCTATATGATTCATATAAAGCTAAAGGTATTGGAAGCGTGCACTTTCTGTTTTACTTGCCGTTTTAATGGTGTTTAGTTGTTTTGCAACAAGTCTTACTGCTCTTGCTGTTAACTTAAATCGTATTTAAGTATATCTGATTTTTAAAATTGCATTTTTTAACATAATGCTCGATTATTTCTGATATGAAACTGCTGTTAATGCTGTCGCAAACTATGTAAATATCATTTTTATTTTCTCTTATTTCATCAATGATTTTTGCTAATGTCTTAAGATTAATTATGACTAAGTTATATGTATTTGCAGGGATTTTTTTCGATATTTCTTTTTCCGATTCAATTGGATTTTCGTAGTATTTCTCGATATGCTCACGAAAGCCGTCAACTGCAGGCACAAGATAGGCGTAACCCATCTTTTCGCTTACCGTCGGCAAAATCGTAGATTTTTCATACGAGCTGTAGACGGCTGTATTTGTGTTGGCTCGCCTGAACTCGCCTTCTCTATACAGCCACTTCCTGCCGTTTTTCACTTCAAGAAGCTCAATAACCGTGCTAATATTTTCAGCAATGAAAATCCTGTCAAGCCTGTTTGCCGTTTCATCCTTGTAGTATTCCTTATTGAGTAAATACATAATTCGTTTCTTTGAGCGTATCTCTTTTTTGAGATGAATTGCAATAGGGTGCAGAAAGCTGTAAACTAAAAAGTTAGTCCGTTCACACTGCAAAAAGGCTGCAAATCTTGAGCCTTTGTATTGCAGCAGGTTGTTGGTTGTTTCATTTTCCAACATTATATTCAATGCCAAAGAATTGATGCAATTATTGCCGTTAACAAATGAAAGAACAGCCACGGCTCTGCTTCGTGCAAGGCTCGGACTTTGTCGGAGTGCACTCCAATAGGTCGTGATTTCAACACAAAGCTTGCGTGCAATTTTCAACCCTTTTGAAGTAATTGTAATAGAGTCTTTTTTGTTATTTCTTTTGTCGCAATCGACTGCAACGCATTTTATTATGTTGTTTGCTCTCAGGAATCTGATAGCCTTATCCAATTTCCATTTTTTATCAAAAAGCTTGTCAACAAAAAGCAAATCGGTGTTTTTTGGTAAATATCTGTAACGGCAAATCAATGATAATAAATTATGCTTATGTTTGTCTTTTCTTATTTCTTTAATTAAATCTAAATTATTCATTTGTTTTCTCCTTTATTAAGTCTATCTTACCTGACGCATTTTGCGTAGGAAAATAGTATGTTTTGTTAGTGTTTTCAACGGTTTTGCACTCGTCCAAACTGATTCCCCCGGTTTGGAGTGCCTTTGGAATTACTTTTAGGTTGGTGTAGCATTTATCCGATGCCTTATTTTGAATAACAATTTTAATATTGCTGTCGTCATTCAGGCATAATTTGTCAGTCACAATATCAATTATCTGCTTGTATTCAAAGTTGTCCGGATCCGGAAATGCTCTACCATTCTTGTAAAAATTTGTAAAAACAAGTGTCGAAATTTTATGATTATAGTTATCAATTTGACTTAGTGCAAGGTTTAAAGGCTCTAAAATTGTATTAGCTTTTACGTAAATTTCATCAAGCCCAAGCGTTGCCAATTTGCCTAAACATTTGTAAGTTGACTCGTCACTTTGGTCAATGTTTTCATATAATCGGCGAATATCCTTAACCTTTTTAAATGGCAAAATCGGTGGCATATTAGTGCTGATTATTCCGTTTTTGTTGACTGATATATCAATATCGTTACTATTGATAAGTGCTTTTTCATAGGAATTTGAATTGTCGCTTTTATAATTTTCAACAACAAATTTGCGAATGTCGAGCGTTAATTTTTCACTTTCCGTCAATAAAATAATTAGTCCGTTTTCGTCAATCTCATCAATCAAATTTATAATTTCTTTGCACTTGTTTTTGATTTTCAGAAGCTCATTTTGATTCATCTTTTATTTCACCTGCCTTTCTTTTTTATTGCTTCCATATATACTATCGCGCAAAAAAATTTTTTTCAGAAACATTAAAAAGACGACATGTATCTTCTTGACATTATACTCCTGTGGGAGTATAATAAAGGCGAGGTGAGATATTATGAAAACTATATATCATGGTTCTAAGGATATTATTAAGCAGCCGGAATTTGGAAAAGGCAAAAGCTATAACGATTACGGTTTGGGCTTTTATTGTACTGAAAATCTTGACCTTGCACTTGAATGGGCTGTTGACCTTAACAGGAATGGCTATGCTAACAAATATGAGATTGATGATACAAAGCTATCTGTTCTTAATCTGAATGACGATAAATATGTAATTTTGCATTGGCTTTCCGTTTTGCTTGAAAACAGGCATTTTGATGCACAATCACCTCTTGCCGTGGAGGCAAAGGAATATATTTTGAATAACTTTTCGGTTGATTACAAAGACTATGATGTGATTATCGGCTACCGTGCCGATGACAGCTATTTTTCATTTGCACAAGATTTTTTGAACGGCACGATTTCATATCGACAGCTCAGTAATGCAATGAGGCTTGGCAATTTAGGTCAGCAATTTGTTTTGAAAAGTAAAAAGGCATTTGAAATGATTAAATTTATTGACTGTCAAAGTGCTGATTCCGATGAATGGTTTTCAAAAAAGCAGAACAGAGATAAATCGGCTCGCAGAGATTATTTTGATGCTGAGAAAAATAAAAGACAGCGTGGTGACATTTATATTACTCAAATCATTGACGAGGAGATGACGGCTGATGATTCACGCTTACGATGAAAATTATTTAGAAAAAGCACAAGCTTTACTCGGCAGAATGCTTGATTTTGCTGTTTATGATTTTAATGTTGATGTTGAAAAGTTTTATAAAAAGTTTTGTGATTCTGAATATGCAAGAAGGTTTGAAATTGGTGACACTTCCTTGTTATCCGGCAAATCTGGAGTTGAACTTGCTTATGACATAATCGGCAACTCAACCGTCAAACCGAAATTTACAACTAACAGAAGTCCTGAATATTGGGCAGGCTGGGCACTTGCTTATTATCAATGGTACACTTCTTTCACTTTTAATCAAATAAACGACACAGCCTCAATTAAAGATATTATTAATATGTATTCTAAATATCACGAAATGGATATTATGCAGTTTGTTGATTCTATGAATGAAATGTATGCGCAAAAGAATCATACAACAAATTTGAAGAAAAGGCGAATTGACGCAGAACTTTCGCAAAGCGAACTTGCAAAAATTTCCGGCGTACCTCTTAGAACGATTCAGCAATATGAGCAAAGGCAAAAAAATATAAATTCAGCAAAGGTTGAAACTGTTTTAGCTCTTTCTCAAGCGTTGTCTTGTGACATTAAGGATATTTTGGAGAATTTGAATCCAAGATGAATTTGATATTGAAAAGTTCCTCTCTCACAAGCTCAAGCCGAAGCAGGACGAGACTTACAATGTCTTTGAAGTAGACGTGTCCGAAACGGATGAAACAGCGGGAGGATCACCCACTTTTTCATAAAGATTTATCAAGACAGGAGGCTTGATACACCATGACAGACAGAAGACACCGGCTCATACTGCAAGGCCGGGACGAACAAAAACAATCAAACATTGAAAGGAGACGCCGGAATCGGGAGCCGCACAGCGGTTTTCGTTCCGGCGCTTGCATTGTGAGAACCCATTTCTAATCCAATATCC
>ENA-OUOY01002001-OUOY01002001.1-human-gut-metagenome-genome-assembly--contig:-NODE-2001-length-10898-cov-5.606198_pt1 | contig 10898 bp, 11 predicted proteins | sample MGYA00237937_ERZ548767 | MGnify/ENA primary metagenome ERZ548767 (study PRJEB26490, sample SAMN05356887) | human gut metagenome | biome: terrestrial biome; feature: human-associated habitat; material... | reverse complement strand
TCTTACCCACTCGGCGAGGTCCCATCAAGATGAGGGCACGCTGAATGCTGACATCCCTTACCAGTGGATAGAAGATGTCGAGATAGAGGCGAGGACTCATCTCCTGATAGTAAGAAGGTATTCTGCCTTCCGTCCACCAGGGGTTGTCTATCTTCAACCTACCCAATATCTGTTTCTCTAAAAGTGCCGTATATTCCATAATTCCAACTATTTTTTGGGCACAAATATACGGATAAATTTCTTGATCTGCAAGTTTTGGTAAAAATAAGCCTATTTTTTTATGCTTAATTTGCATTTCTAGGCGATTTTTCAGGCAAAAGCGTGCATTTTAAGGAGAAAGGGAGTCAATTTCGCTCATTTTTTATATTAATTAACGCTTATAACTTATTGAATATCACTATTAAAAACAAGGTTTGCAAATTAAGTATGTTTCAACATGCTTAATTTGCAACCATATAGAACTCTAAAGAAAGAGCGGAAAAACAACTGTTAACTGTTAACTCTGTTAACCCCCAGTTGTTCTTCCGCCCTTGATATTTTCTTCAAGACCATCTATCCCTTATTTTCTTTCCCCAAAAGGAAATCGGAGAGACTCATCATCAGAATGCCTTCTTCATTATAACCCGAACGATACCTATCCCCTACGATAATCAGTTTGCGAAAGCCATCGTTTACATTCAAAAGAGAAGCCTGCTCCTGATCTACCTTCTCCTTATCCGGCAAGGCATAAGCCGACTGGATATAGAGGCGTTCATCATGACGGTTCACCACGAAATCTATCTCAAGATTCCTACGCTGCAGCTTGCCATTCTCATCCCGCTTGAAGCTCTCCACTACACCGACATCCACACCATAGCCTTGTTTGCGAAGCTCGTTATAGATAACATTCTCCATAATATGAGTGTATTCTATCTGTCGGAAGTCAAGAACTGCATCGGCGGATACCGGTAATAATCTTTATCATCCCATTGCCTTCGGCAGAGATGAGTTCTTTCAAGTATGCTTTACGTTCAAAATACATAGTTTATGACGTTTTTTTGTGTCAAGACACGTATTTTTGCAGCAAAAGTATACTTTTTACTTGGTGACGCCAAACTTTTTCATCGATTTAACTCTTCAGAAAACATAAAAAAGGCACGATTGCTCGTGCCCCTTAAATATCTTCTGGATGCGTTCATTTTATTGAACAGCAACTTTCTTCACGCTACCATCGCTATACTTCACGATATTCAAGCCCTTGGTTGGACCTACCAATCGCTGACCATTTACAGGTGAAGTGAGTTTAGTTAAATAATTATAAATATTATATCCTCTAAATATCTGCATACACTCTATATCATAAGAAATGTGTAATTTTGCACGCCGATTATTACGGAGGCACGCTTAGAGCCTCCAGTTCGGGAGTGTTAATAGCTATGCTTTTGGCCGAGCATGGTGGTTAGTGAATCGCCCGAGCAAAGGGTGCAGAATTACTCTACACCTTTTTATATAATAATTGATAAACGTTTTTTAGTAGTAAAATCAAAATTTAAGATGAACACTTTAAGTTACAAGACTATTTCCGTTAACAAGGAAACAGCTAAGAAGGAGTGGGTCGTAATCGACTGTAACGACCAGGTAGTAGGTCGTCTTTGCTCAAAAGTTGCAAAACTCCTCCGTGGCAAGTACAAGCCATCATTCACTCCTCATGTAGACTGTGGAGACAACGTAATCCTTATCAACGCCTCTAAGGTGGTATTTACTGGTAAGAAGGAAACCGACAAGGTATACACACGTTATACCGGTTATCCTGGCGGTCAGCGTTTCAACACTCCAGCTGATCTTCGCAAGCGCGAGGGCGGTGTGGACAAGATGATTCGCCACGCTGTAAAGGGTATGCTTCCAAAGGGTCCTCTCGGACGCGCATTGCTTAACAACCTCTATATCTATGAGGGAACAGAGCACAAGCACGAGGCTCAGAAGCCAACTACAATCGATATTAACCAGTATAAATAAAATAAGGAAAGATGGAAGTTATAAACGCAATCGGTCGCCGCAAGAGCGCAGTAGCTCGTGTATACCTCACAGAAGGTACCGGCAAGATCACTATTAACAAGAAAGATCTTACAGAATTTTTCCCATCAGCAATCCTCCAGTACGTGGTTAAGCAGCCACTTTGCTTGCTCGAGGTAGCTGAGAAGTATGATATTAAGGCAAACCTTGACGGTGGCGGTTTCACAGGTCAGAGCCAGGCTCTTCGCCTCGCTATTGCTCGCGCACTCGTAAAGGTAAATGCAGAGGACAAGAAGGCTTTGAAGTCTGAGGGATTCCTTACACGTGACAGCCGTGCTGTTGAGCGTAAGAAGCCAGGTCAGCCAAAGGCACGTCGTCGCTTCCAGTTCAGCAAGCGTTAATCTTATTTATATTCTTATATTAATAAGAAGCTGAACAGTTTAGTATCTAAATTTGCGCGACTCGCAACAACGATTACCCGCAAATTGATTCTAACACAAAGAATTAAAAAAGAAAGTAAACATTAAAAAAGAAACAACAATGTCAAGAACAAGTTTTGACCAATTACTTCAGGCAGGTTGCCACTTTGGCCACCTCCGTCGCAAGTGGAATCCAGCAATGGCTCCTTACATCTTCATGGAGCGTAACGGTATTCACATCATAGACCTCAACAAGACCGTAGTAAAGATCGACGAAGCTGCAGAGGCTTTGAAGGCTATCGCTAAGAGCGGTAAGAAGGTTTTGTTCGTCGCTACTAAAAAACAGGCCAAGGACATCGTAGCCGAGAAGGCTGCTTCTGTTAACATGCCTTACGTTATCGAGCGTTGGCCAGGTGGTATGCTTACCAACTTCCCAACTATCCGCAAGGCTGTGAAGAAGATGTCTAACATTGATAAGCTCATGGCAGACGGTACATTCTCTAACCTCTCAAAGCGTGAGATTCTTCAGATCAACCGTCAGCGTGCTAAGCTCGAGAAGAACCTTGGTTCTATCGCAGACCTTACACGTCTTCCTTCAGCACTCTTCGTTATCGACGTAATGAAGGAGCACATCGCTGTTAAGGAGGCTAATCGTCTTGGTATCCCTGTATTTGGTATCGTTGACACCAACTCTGATCCTAAGAATATCGACTACATCATCCCAGCTAACGACGATGCTAAGGATTCTGTAGAGACAATCCTCAACGCTGTTTGCGGTGCTATCGCAGAGGGTCTCGAGGAGCGCAAGGTAGAGAAGGCTGACGAGAAGGCTTCTGCTGAGCAGGCTGAAGAGGCTGCAGAGGGCAAGAAGCGTGCTCCACGCAAGGCTCGCAAGGAAGAGGCAGCTGCTGAGTAATTTATAAATAGATTACATTTACAAGGATGGTTCCATGGTGAAAGCTATGGAACCACCCATAAAAGAAATTAAACATAGTTATGGCATACAAACCAACAATGGATGACATCAAGAAGCTCCGCACTATGACTGGTGCTGGACTCGGTGATGTCAAGAAAGCCCTTGTAGAGGCAGAAGGTGACTTCGACAAGGCTAAGGATTTGCTTCGTGAGCGTGGCCTCGCCATCGCTGCAAAGCGTTCTGACCGTGAGACTTCTAACGGTTGTGTTCTCGTAAAGAAGGTTGACGGCTTCGCAGCTATGGTAGCTGTAAAGTGTGAGACTGACTTCGTAGCTAATGGCGCAGACTTCATCGCCATGACACAGAGCATCCTCGATGCAGCCGTAGCAGCTAAGGCTAAGAACCTCGACGAGGTTAAGGCTTTGAAGCTCGCTAATGGCGAAGACGCAGCATCTGCTGTTCAGCAGCGTTCAGGTATCTCTGGCGAAAAGATGGAAATCGACGGCTACAACTACCTCGAGGGAGAAAACATTGAGATCTACGACCACATGAACAAGCACACTCTTGCTACAATGGTTCAGACCAATATTGAGGCTGTAGAGGCTGCACACAAGGTTGCCATGCAGGTTGCTGCCATGAAGCCTGTAGCTCTCGACGAATCTTCTGTACCACAGGAGGTTAAGGACGAGGAGTACAAGGTTGCTGTTCAGAAGACTAAGGAAGAGCAGGTTGAGAAGGCTGTTGCTGCTGCTATCAAGAAGGCTGGCTACAACGCTTACATCGCTGAGAGCGAGGAGCACCTCGAAGAGGGTATCCGCAAGGGTAACATCACAGAGGCTGACGCTGACGCTATCCGCGAACTCAAGAAGACTACTGCTGAGCAGAAGCTCGCAAACTTGCCTGAGCAGATGATTCAGAACATCGCTAAGGGTCGTTTGGCTAAGTTCTTCAAGGAGAACTGCCTCGTAGACCAGGAGTTCCAGTTTGGCGATGGCGACAAGCAGACTGTAGGCGAGTATCTTAAGAAGGTTAACGCTGACCTTAAGATCGTTGCTTACAAGCGCTTCACTCTTGCTGCTGAGTAATCTTACTACAAAGCAAAATAACCCCCCCAACGGGCATGCTTCAACGGCATGCCCATTTTTTGTATCATCACTTTCTCATTTGTAGAAAATTAAGTATCATCATTTTCTCATTCGTAGAATATAAAAGAACTTGCAGAAGTTCAATTATCATCATTTAGTGGCTTTAATCGCTATAGTATCAAATGTTTTTGCTAATTTTGCATGCAGAAACCAATAAAACTATAAGAAAATGAAGATATTCGCTATCGGCATGAACTATGCCCTACACAATAAAGAGCTACATAATACGTTATTAAAACCAGAGAAGCCTGTGATTTTCACTAAGGCAGACTCTGCCCTGCTGAAAGACCATAAGCCTTTCTTCATACCCGACCACATGGGACGCATAGACTATGAAACGGAACTCGTGGTGCGTATATGCAAGCTCGGCAAGAATATTTCCACTCGCTTTGCTCATCGCTATTATGATGCTGTGACTGTAGGTATCGACTTCACGGCTCGCGAAATGCAGACGCAACTACGCGAAAAGGGATTGCCTTGGGAGATATGCAAAGGCTTCGATGGCTCGGCAGCTCTCGGCGACTGGGTCGACGTGGATAAATTCCGCGATATCCAGGCTATACACTTCCACCTCGACATCAACGGCAAAACTGTGCAGGAAGGATGTTCGAGCGATATGCTCTTCAAGGTAGACGAAATAATAAGCTACATAAGCCAATATTTCACTCTAAAAACTGGCGACATACTATATACTGGCACACCTGCAGGCGTAGGACCAGTAAATATCGACGACCATCTGGAGGGCTATATCGAAGACCGCAAAGTGTTGGAATTCAATTGCAAATAATGCCCAATACAATGATATTGAGAAAACATATCTTCATACTCCTCTTGCTCTTAGCATCGTGCTATGGTGCTAATGCGCAACGATTCTTCAACCTCGCATCTTCACAGGTGGAGGTAGACTCTGTATTGCCTGAGTTTACCTACGCCATACCGCTCTACGACAACTACGACGACTCGCTATATAACGTCAGCATCCTCTATCCTGAGTTCATAGATATGACTCGCAAAGACATAGCCAACTACGAGCGATTGTCGAATGAGCCGTTGCCAGAGATGCCTGTTGTGAAGCAGCAAATTGCCGTAAGTCGCAAAAAGGCGATGCTCGAAACTTATTTCTGCCCTTTGGTAAAGCGCGATGGCAAATACCAGATATTGGTGAGTTTCATGCTAAAGGTGGAAGCTAAGGCTAAGGCATCTGCTACTAAGGGCAACGAAACATTTGCAAAGGGCAATGGCGCTATGGCTAATATCAATGACTCTTTCGGCAATAACGCCTTAGCTAAAAATAGCTCGGCAGCTGAAAGATATGCAGCCAACTCTATACTTGCAACGGGCAAATGGGCAAAGATTCGTGTGCCTTCCTCTGGTGTATATCAGATCACGGAATCTCTTATCAGAAAGGCAGGCTTCAGCAGTCTTTCTAAAATAAAGGTATATGGCTATGGCGGCAACCTTCAGGCAGAGCGCCTTGATGGCAACACCCTAAAAGAACTCGACGACTTAAAAGAAGTTGCAACCTACGACCGTGGCAAGTCGCGTCTTTTCTATGCTCGTGGTCCTGTATCATGGAGCAGTCCTACTGCCACTCGCCGCACCCGTAATCCTTATTCCGACTACGGATATTATTTCATCACAGAGACTACGAACAGCGAAGAAGAACCTCTAAAAGCCGACTCTGCTGCTTTCATCTCTGCTTTCTATCCTTCTAACAACGACTACCACAGCATATACGAGGTAGACGGCTACGCATGGTATCATGGTGGTCGCAATCTCTACGACTCTAAGGCGATAAGTAACGGTAGTTCGCAAAAGGTGGTATTATCAAAACCTGCTGATGCAACAACAGCCCAGCTTTCTGTCAACGTTTCTGCAGGTTCCACAAGCAGTGTAGAGGTATTACAAAATGGTGCTTTACTTGGCACCATCACCATCTCTGTGCCTGCAACATATTATGCAGGCAATGAGGCCATGAAGACTTTCACTCTCTCTTCTCTGCAAGCAAAGGACACCATAACCATAAGGAATAATAATGGTTCGCCAGTACGCATCGACTTTGTTTCTGCAGCATGGGATAAGCCTGTATCTGCTCCAACGCTTAGTGCCTCATTCCCTGATGCAGAATATGTGTACAACATAACAAACCAAAACCATCATGCCGACTCTGCTGCCGACATGGTGATAATAATACCAACATCTCAGAAACTACTGAAACAAGCTAACCGTCTTGCAGACTTCCATCGTCAGCACGATGGCATGCGAGTAAACGTGGTGCCTGCAGATGAACTTTTCAACGAATTCTCAAGCGGCACTCCTGATGCCAACGCATATCGCCGATATATGAAGATGCTCTACGACCGTGCTGAGACTGAGGCTGATATGCCAAGTCATCTGCTATTGTTTGGCGACTGCGTATGGGACAACCGCATGCTAACTCAAGACTGTCGCAACATGTCGCCCGACGACTATCTGCTGGTCTTTGAGAGCGAGAATTCATTTTCTGAAACTACTTGCTATGCCGACGATGGCTTCTTTTGTCTTCTCGACGATGGTGAAGGCGCAAACCTCTTGTCTTCAGATCGTCCTGACATAGCTGTTGGCCGTTTCCCTGTAACTACAGAGGCTGAAGCCAAGATTATGGTCGACAAGACTATCGGCTATGTAGAAAACAAGAATGCTGGCAGTTGGCAGAATACCATTGTTTTCATGGGCGATGATGGCGACGACAATGTCCACATGCACGATGTCAACGAGGTTGCTGATGCCACAATCTCTGCCCACCCTGAATATTTGGTTCGCAAGATTATGTGGGATGCTTATCCTCAGGAGACATCTGCCTCTGGTCATGGCTATCCTGCGGTAACCAACCTCATCAAGCGCTTGCAGTCTTCTGGCGCATTAATCTTCGACTATGGTGGCCACGGTCGTCCAGACCAGATGTCGCATGAGAATGTACTTCGCATCTCCGACTTCAAAGCTTTCAGCAACAAGAATCTTCCTCTATGGGTAACAGCAACTTGCGACATCATGCCTTATGATGGCGTGGAGCCTACAATCGGCGAGACTGCTGTGCTCAACGAGAAAGGTGGTGCCATGGCTTTCTTCGGAACTGCTCGCACGGTGTATGTGCCACAAAACAAAGCCATCAACCGCGCCTTTATGAAATATGTGCTCACCTACGATAGCAATGGTAAACCTATCACCATCGGCGAAGCACAACGACTCACAAAGTCGTATCTCATAACATCATCCGAAGATCGTTCTGTCAACAAACTGCAATATCAGCTACTTGGCGACCCTGCCGTATCTCTACATCTGCCTACTCAAAAGGTTGTGGTAGACTCTATCAACGGCATTTCTGTCAACGACACTCAAAATAAAGCCACACTACAGGCAGGAAGCATAGCAACAATTTGTGGTCATATCGAAGGCAACAACGATTTCACAGGATTGGTTTCTGCTATCATCCGCGACTCGCGTGAACTGATAACATGCAATATGAATGCCTCTGCAGCCGCCGACTCAGCCTTTGTCTTCTACGACTATACAAAATATCTATTCAATGGCTCCGACAGCATCCGCAACGGCAAGTTTCAGCTGTCGTTTGCTGTACCTTTGGATATTAACTATAGCGACAAGGCTGGCATAATGAACTTCCATGCTGTAAGTAGTGACAAGCAGATGTTGGCTCATGGATATTGCACCAACTTCATTGTAGGTGGTACAGCAACTGTCGACAACGACTCCATCGGTCCATCAATATACTGCTATCTCAATTCGCCTTCATTCGTCAATGGAGGCAATGTAAACTCCACTCCATATTTCGTGGCACAAATAACAGATGCCAATGGAATAAACTCCACAGGCAATGGTATTGGACACGACTTGCAGCTCGTTATAGATGGCGACATGTCAAAGACATACACCCTTAACGATAACTTTGTCTACGACTTCGGCACCTATACCTCTGGCACCACATATTATCAGCTTCCAGAACTATCAGCAGGCAAACATACACTGAAGTTCCGTGCTTGGGACATCTTGAACAACTCGTCGACGGTATCGCTCGACTTCAATGTTGTGCGTGGCCTTACACCAAAGCTCTTCAACGTAGGCGTTACAAAGAATCCTGCATCAACATCAACAACATTCATCATCAACCACGACCGCGTGGGTACAACAATGGATGTCGATATCGATGTATTCGACGCCAGCGGCCGCCTGCTATGGACGCGCCATGAGTCGGGAGTATCCACCAGCGGAGCCTATACCTCTACATGGAATCTATGCACCGACAGCGGTCAGCAACTGCAAACGGGTGTATATCTTTATCGTGTCAGAGTAGCGTGCGAAGGCAGTAGCCAAGCATCAAAAGCCAACAAACTTGTGGTTATAAGCAATAAATAGCCCACCACTTACGTTATTATATTGTTTACACCATATTATATATATAACAACGCAGATGAATAAAATATCAAAGATAATCCTTGCGGTTGCACTCGTGATGCTTACTTCTGTTGCCAAGGCGCAGGATAAGAAAAACATGTTCAACCCTATCAACACCTCGGTAACATCACAAACCATTGCCCCTGATGCTCGAGCAGCAGGTATGGGCGACGTGGGTGTTGCCACCGACCCTGACGTAGTATCTCAATACTGGAACCCTGCGAAATATCCTTTCACGATATCTCGTGCAGGTGTAGCACTCAACTATACCCCATGGTTGCGCCAGCTGGTTTCAGATATCGATCTTGCCTACCTCGTGGGCTACTATCGCATTGGCGACTATAGTGCCATTTCTGGTTCGTTGCGCTATTTCTCTCTTGGTGAAGTGTTCACCAGCAGCTCTGAGGATGGCACTAACGATATGACCATCAATCCTTACGAGATGTCGCTCGATGTTGCTTATTCGCTCATGTTGAGCGAACATTTCTCACTCTCGGCAGGTGTACGTTGGATTTACTCTGACCTCACCTACGACTACACCGAAGATACATCTCCTGGTTCAGCTTTTGCTGCCGACCTCTCGATGTACTATCAAAACTATCTCAACATCGGTAGCCGCGAATGTCAGCTTGGCTTAGGTCTCAACGTTTCAAATATCGGTAGTAAGATTACTTTCGGCGGTAGCGACGACTCTGAGTTTATCCCTACCAACCTTCGTCTTGGTGCATCGCTCATGGTGCCTATCGACGAATACAACCGCTTCACCATAGCTGCTGATGCCAACAAGCTCCTCGTGCCTACATATCCTAAGCAGGAAGATGGCGAGAGCACAGAAGACTATCAGGAGCGTGTGCAGAAAGATTACTACGACGTATCTTCTATCAGCGGTATATTCAAGAGCTTCAGCGATGCTCCTAACGGCTTCAAGGAGGAATTGCAAGAGATACAATGGAGCGTGGGTGCCGAATATGTATACAACGACAAGTTCTCTCTTCGCGCTGGTTATCATCACGAGAGCGAGAACAAGGGTAACCGCAAATACTTCACCGTGGGTGCTGGTTTCCGTATGAATGTCTTCTCTCTCGATGCTGGCTATGTGATAGCAACAGCCAAGAGCAACCCTCTTGACCAAACTCTCCGCTTCACCCTCAGCTTCGACATGGATGGAATAAAGGATTTATTTAAATAAGCGCGAGCATCTTGGCTTGCTTGGCGTTAGCCCGTCCCCTTTGGTTGCGTTCGTCGCAGCTCGGCTGCGTCGCTTTCCCTTTCCTCCCCATCTTTCCATCCCCCTCTATTTATCTTTTAAAAAAAACAATACCAAATGAATATCCGAGTAGGAATGGGCTACGATGTCCATAAGCTTGTGCCTGGCCGTGCTTTATGGCTTGGCGGAATAAAGATAGACCACACGCTGGGCTTGCTTGGCCATAGCGATGCTGATGTATTGATACATGCCATTTGCGACGCCTTGCTTGGTGCCGCCAATATGCGCGACATAGGCTATCACTTCCCTGATACCTCTGTAGATACCCTTGACATGGATTCCAAAATCATCCTTCGCCAAACCATCGACCTCTTAGCCACCAAGGGCTACCGCCTCGGCAATATCGATGCCACCATCTGCGCTGAGCGTCCTAAGATAAACCCTCATGTAGAAGCCATGAAGGCATGCCTTGCTGAAGTTATAGATTGCGATACCGACCAGATATCCATCAAAGCCACTACCACCGAGCGCCTCGGCTTCACTGGTCGCGAAGAGGGCATCAGCGCCTATGCTGTATGCCTCATAGAGAAAGTGAAGAGTGAAGAGTGAAGAACGAAGAGTGAAGAATCAATTACAATAATAGAAAAAAGGATAGCGGAAACAAAGATTTCCGCTATCCTTTTTTAGTTATCTTCTTTTTAGTTCTTCCCTTTTTAGGGTCAGCGGATTTTTCCGGTTGGTAACACCATATGTTAGGAATAAAGTGTTGC
>ENA-OUOY01001999-OUOY01001999.1-human-gut-metagenome-genome-assembly--contig:-NODE-1999-length-10901-cov-62.077725_pt1 | contig 10901 bp, 6 predicted proteins | sample MGYA00237937_ERZ548767 | MGnify/ENA primary metagenome ERZ548767 (study PRJEB26490, sample SAMN05356887) | human gut metagenome | biome: terrestrial biome; feature: human-associated habitat; material... | reverse complement strand
GGCAAACAGTGAGTTTTTGATTCTTTTGAATCAGGCAAGTACAGACAGGGAAGAATTGGCAGCTCTTTTGAATATTTCCGAAAACCAACTGTCCTATATTACAAATGTATCGGTTGGCAGTGGCCTAATCCGTTGCTCTGGGAATATCGTACCATTTGAGAATACGTTCCCAAAGAATACAGACCTTTATAAACTAATGACAACAAAACCGGGAGAATCATAATGAAGAAAAAAGAAGAAGTAACGATAACTTTTTATGCTGCAGAGTGCGGTGAGTTCCATGATTTAGGAGAATATACAAAATGCAGAACGCTGGAAGAGGCATATAAAAAGTACCAGAAATATTGTAGAACATCTGCCAATATGTGTCCGGCTATTGAGTTTTCTATTCATGATCCAGAATCAATTTATTCAGACATGGAATATCCATTACCGTTGTCATCAAAAGACAGGGGAGACTTGGAACTTGTGCCATATTACAACGAACATCCACTGGTAAATGAGGCAATCAGACAGGTGGAGCAGTTGCAGAAACAGCAGGAAAAAAAGAAACATCGGGATGTTGCCCGATGAGATAAGAGATACGGAAAGAGGGTGACCGGATGAAAGATATCAAGGAACGGGTAAGGGATAAGAATCCGAAGATTCGAAATCCGGCTGCCCGACTTCCGAAAGAACTGGTTCGCTCAGCGGTTCTGGAAGCAAAAGAAAAGCCAAGGGAACTACATGAAAAAAGCAGTGGGCAGTCAGAATCCCCAACACAGTATGGAACTGAAAAAATAGAATCCGTACAGTACAGAGCGGCGAGTGTGGCAGGAAAAAGTATAGGGAAAACCACATATCAAGGTGGAAAAAAACTTGCTGGAGTGACCTACAGGAAGATAAAGGAAAGAAAAAGCAGACAGGAAGAAGCGAAAGCTGCCGAAGAAGCAATGGAGCAGGGGGCAGAAAGCGGAAAGAAATTAATCAAGTTGAAACCGGAGCAGGCAGCACTTGCCAAGGAGAATGGTAAACGGCAGGTGAAAGCAGCACCGAGAGTGGTAAAAGTATCCGGTCTGTCTCAAGAAAAAATAAAGACACAGGCATCCATGCAGAAACAGCAGATGGAAAAAAGTCTTCAGGCGATGCAGAAAGCAAGAGCAGCCCAGATGGCAAGAAAGTCAGCACAGGCATCGGCAGAAAGTGGAAAAGCAGTCCTTCAGGTAACTGGAAAGGGTTCAAAGTTATCCGTACAGGGAATTACAGCAGCGATTCAAAAAGGGGTAGTAGCTCTTGAAAAAATGGGAAAATGGATTGCTGCCGGAGGTAGTGCATTTCTTCTGGTATTTATTCTGATTGTGGGAATCATTGCAGGAGCAGCTTTCAGCAGTAATTCGGAAAGCTCCGAATCCCTAAGTGAAGAAGTGCTTGCGTATACTTCTGTGATACAGCAGTATGCATCCCAATACGGCATTCCGGAATATGTGTCTGCGATACAGGCCATCATGATGCAGGAATCTGGAGGCAGGGGAACAGACCCGATGCAGTGTTCGGAAAGTCCATATAATACAAGATTCCCACACACTCCTGGTTCTATTACTGATCCGGATTATTCGATAGAGGTTGGAGTACAGACCTTTGCAGACTGTATCAGACAGGCAGGATGCAGCAGTCCACAGGATCTGGACAAGCTGAAACTTGCATGGCAGGGATATAACTATGGAAATGGCTACATAGGATGGGCATTGCAAAGAGGCGGTTATACAGAAGCCAATGCATTGCAGTTTTCACAGGAACAGGCAGCTTCGCATGGATGGAGCAGTTACGGAGATCCCCAATACGTTCCCCATGTGATGCGGTATTATTCCGGTGGCAGCCTGTTTGCTGGTTTGTTTGGTAATCAGCAGATTGTGTCGGTTGCAATGGGGCAGCTTGGAAACAGTGGCGGTCAGAAGTTCTGGAGCTGGTACGGATTTGACAGTCGGGTAGAATGGTGTGCCTGTTTTGTAAGCTGGTGTGCGGATCAGAGCGGTCTGATTGCAAGTGGGAATGTTCCTAAATTCTCATTGTGCAGTGATGGAGTGTCCTGGTTTCAGGGAAAGAATAAGTGGCAGAGTGGCGGAACAACTCCGACAGCTGGAATGATCATCTTTTTTGACTGGGATCATGATGGAACATCGGATCATGTAGGAATAGTAGAAAAGTGTGAAGGTGGAAGAGTTTACACGATTGAGGGAAATTCCAGTGATCAGGTACGGCAGAGAAATTATGCAGTAGATTACAGTTCTATAATGGGATATGGGGTGATAAATTGATGGTTTCTTTCATAATTTGTTAAGGATTTTATAAGGGAGTTAATGAATCCTTTGGAAAATAGTCACAAAATAGTCACAGTTGATTGATAAATTGTTATTGTAACTTTTAGTGATAGACATATAAAGAGTTAGAAATCTTTATAATTGACTTGAATTAGGAGGTAGTGAATATGAGTGATCAGAATGTAAAAGCAGCACAAAATATTTAAATGCGATGTTTGGTGGACATAAGGATTGGGTAAAACTGGATGAAGATGGAAAGACCGGAACAGCCGTGATGCAGGGAATCATTCGTGCATTTCAGATTCAGAATGGAATCTCAACGATTACAGGAACGGTTGGACCACTTACTATTAATACCATGAAGAAGTTAGCCATTATTACAAAAATGGATCCGAATGATACTCCGCAGGTTAATGTATGCTTGATTCAGTGTGCTCTGTTTTGCAAAGGATATGCTGCTGGAGGAATTACTGGAATTTATTATACATCAGGAGTAAATGCAGTTAAAAAGATGCAGGAAAATGCAGGACTGGAAGTTACGGGCAAAATTGATTGGAAAGTTTGGTCTGGATTGTTATCCCTAAACTGGTTTACAAAGGTTTCTGGTGGGGATTCCAATATTGTTCTTATTCAACAGCAATTAAATAGTGACTGGTCAGATGTTATTGGTGTTGGACCTTGTGATGGAATTGCCTCAAGACAGACAATTTTGTCTTTAGTTGGTGCATTGCAGGCGGCTGAAGGAGTTACAACTGAATTAATTACAGATTTGAATTCAGTTAATTTTGGCGATGCAACAACAAATGCGTTTCCGGGTACATTACAGAACGGACAGAACTCGACGAAATATGTTCCATTTAATAAGATTGCTCAATACGGACTATATTTTAACGGATATAATCCGGGAAGATTCGATGGCGTGTTTGATTCGACTACAGAGTCAAAGGTGTCAGAATTTCAGGAGTTTTATGGTCTGACAGGAATTGGACTTGTAACAAAAGGAAAAGTAAATGTTTCTACTATGAAATCATTGCTTACGAGTAAAGGCGATACAAACAGGGCAGCAAAAGCGTGTGACTGTGCAACAGTATTAAATAAACAACAGGCATTAGATATAAAAAATGCAGGGTATACTCATGTAGGACGTTATCTGACAGGTTCTGTTGGAAAAGAACATACACCGAAATATTTGACATCAACAGAAGTGAAAAACATTGAAAATGCAGGATTATCGGTATTCCCGATATATCAGGATGGAGGATATGAATTAAACTATTTTAAGGATCCGTCCCAGGGAAGTGTTGATGCACAGACAGCAATTTTAGCAGCCGAGAGAATCGGTATACCAAGTGGAACGACTATATACTTTGCAGTGGATTTTGATTGTTATTCATATCAGATTGATACATTTATTATACCTTATTTTGAACAGATTCACATGATCTTTTTCAGTTCGACAAATGATAAAAATTATAAAGTCGGCATTTATGCACCAAGATATGTATGTACTAAAGTTTATGAAGCAGGATTGGCAAGTAAATCATTTGTGGCAGATATGTCAACTGGATTTAGCTGTAATTTGGGATATTCGATGCCGAAGAACTGGGCATTTGATCAATTTTGTGAGTTGAACTCATTTTCTTCATCACCTTCGTTCCCACTGGATAAAGATGCATATTCAGGGAGAGATACTGGATTTAAAAAGTTCGATGCCGTATCGACAAAAACAGATGAGGAAATAGCGCAAGAAAATCTTCGGGCAAAGGTAAAAATAGCACGAAATCAATATGTCTATAATGTAATGGAGCCGCTTGGTTATCTGAATAAAATTATGGATGTGGGTGTGGAGTATGATAAGGAAATTTCACTGGGAACAATGATGAGTCCTCAAGGAGCAATTGATATTTCTACTAAAATATCCACATCGCTTGAAAGTTCAACTGGTAAAATTTATAATATAAAAGTGGATATAGGAAATGATGGAGAATTGACACAAACTTGCAAAAATCAAATTATGGAGATTTCATCAAATTTATCAGATACAGGTATAGAGGGAGCAGATAACTTTGGAAATACGATAGAAAAAATTGCTTTATCGGTTAAATCTGGTAATATTGCTTTTGAAATAAATAATGTTTTTGCCAATAGTGTAGAGTTTTCCATTGTATTTAGTACATCAGATTTGCTGCCAGAAGAGGAAAAAGAGTGGACAATATCGGTTGCTTTGATTTTTACAATGACATTAAATTCTAATAGTGGTCTTGAATTTAATGTTGTAGAATTCACAAAAGAGCATAGTAATATACTGGCAGGAGCCGTAATATTAGTTCTTGCGGGTGCATTAGTTGTAAATGCAATTCCGTCAATTATTGCTTTATTTTCAGCTGGAGCAGGTACTGTTTTTGGTTTGTTGATTCAAGCGCTGTAAATTGTAAAAGAATAAAAGAGACAATGGCCAGAGGTTCGATTTTATAAAGAGGACCTCTGGCAAAAGGGGGATTAAGAAGAATGCATATTAAATCAATTGTGTCAGATGAGGATAGGGAAGAATTAGAAAGAATGCTTTCGCTTGGGTTTATAATTCCTAATCAATTATTTAAAACAAGACAGAAAAGTAGAATGATTATCTATATTTTTACACCTGTAGAATTTTTACTGTCGATTAATTGTTATCTGTCGGAAAGTTATTTGATGTTTGGAATAGGGATTGGAACTTGTGTGGCTTGTGTGGCTTGGATTATTTGGTATCAAATGATTGGTAAAAATTTTGAAAAAAATGTTCATGAATTTGTCTGGGGTAGATCAGGATATGAAACGGTGGATATCGATGAAAACGCAATTAAAATAGATGAAGATCAAATTTATGAATTTAAAAATATTGATAGAATGTTCTTATATAAAAACTTCTTTTTTTTCATAACAAATGAAAAGAAAATATTTATATTTAAAACGACAGATATGGAGTCGGATGAACTTATAAAAATTATTAAAACAACAGGGATTTTATTTGAAAAAAAAGAAAAACCATTTAATATTTATAAGTATTGTAAAAAAGGAAAAAGTTTTTAAAAATAAGCAGAGGATGGTGGATTTATCATCCTTTTAGAGAAGAGCATGTATTTTAAAGGGAATCTGGTTTTGCAGGTTCCCTTTTTGCCATCAAAAACGTTGATGTTTTATCAAATGACGCTAAAAATAAAAAGAATAATGCAGGGGGTGACATTATTAGTTATCGCTGTAATATTTGGATAAAATATAAATAAAACATAAAAAATATAAATAAATTATAAAATGGCGACAGTTTTTTCTTGTTCAAGTGTTTATTATATAGAGGACAAAATAAGACAGCAAAGGAAGTGGTGCTGTTGCATCGGAAAAATGACACAAAATTAGTGATGTCCATTCGGGAAAAGAATTGAAGGGGATTCTTTTCCCCATTTGTCGTGTTACGAAAGACTGAGGGTAAGAAAATATGCTAGAACTTGCAATCTGTGATGATGACATCATCCTATGTAATTGGTTAGAACAGAAGCTGCTCCATTATGGGAAAGCGAATGACTGTCAGATATCTATAGAAATATACTATTCTGCGGAGCAGCTTCTTAACAGGCTGGAAGAAGAATCCTACGATATGTTATTCCTTGATATTTGTCTGGAACATGAGAATGGAATTGATATCGGAACGGAGATACGAAAGAAAAATTATGGAAAAGAACTGCGGATTACCTATATTTCAACATATCAGGAATATGCTATGAAATTATTCCGTATTCATCCATTTGATTTTCTTGTAAAGCCAATCCGAGAGGAAGAACTTTTCCGGGTGATAGGTGAATTGCGGGAACTGTTAAAAGAACGGAAGAAAATATTTGAATATACGGATACAAAAGGAATCCACAAGATTTCTTATGACAAGATCCTGTATTTTTATAGTCTGGGAAAAAGAGTACATATCGTGACATCGGAAAAAGAATATGAATATCGAGGAAAATTAAAGGATGTAGCGGATGTAACAGAAGAATATTTCTTACTGATTCACAAGTCCTATCTCATCAATATGGAACACGTGGAGCATTACGAATATGACAACGTGGTTATGAAAGACAAGACACGTCTCAGTATCAGTAAAGCAAATCGCAAGAAGGTCAGGGAAAGACTATTACAAACGGAGAAGAAAAGATTATGAATATCCATTTGATCACTTATCTGACAAGTAAATTATTCTGGATTTATACTGTGTTCCGTTACAATACCATCCTGTATCCAAAAAATGAGGATACACAAAAGCTATTTGCATATTTTTGTGCATATCTGCTTTCATGCTGGGGAAGCATGCAGTGGGGAACGATGTACGGAGATCTGATCTTTGAGCTGATAGCTCTGTTAATTATAACAGTGGCATATCAGGCAGACTGGCAACATCATGTCTGGAATACACTTATGGTATATATTATGGGAATTTTATGTGATGGGATTCCAATCGTGTTCTTTCAACGGTATGCGGTAGCAAGAAATCCGGTGCATCATCACATGGGACCGGGAACTATTGTAATGGGAAATTTTATATTCTTTTTACTGGAAGTCATTATTGAAAGAAAAGTAGGTGTAAAGAGAAGTTATTATATAAAGAACCGTCATTGGCTTGCTATGCTTTCTGTCCCGGTGATCAGCATTATAGTCTGTATCAGGATATTGCTGCCAGACAGAAGAGGTGTGCGGTCTACGATTGTATTATTCTTACTGTTTATCAATGTGTTTATTTTCTATCTGCACGATGAGGTTCAGAAAAGTTATATTGAAACAGCAAAACAGGAAGAGATGAAAATTCAGATGAGCCAGTATGCAAAAGAACTGGAGATGATGATGAAATCACAGGACAGGCTGAATAAGATACATCATGATTACAAGCACCATCTTACAACAATAGGGGCAATGGCAAAAACGGGAGGAAATGAAGAGATTCTATCGTATCTGAAACAAATGGAGAATATAGCCGGAACAGCCTTATGTCATCATTTATATACAGAAAACCGTAATATGAATAATCTGCTGAATTATATTTTGGAAGATTCGAAATCAGTAATTGAAAATCCGGAGATTTCTGTAGAAATACCGAATCATATAGGGGAAGAATTATTTGATATAAGTATAATAGTGGGAAATCTTATGGATAATGCTATTCGTGGGACAGCAGCTTCAGATGAAAGGAGATTATCGTTTCAGATGTATTATGGAAAAGGAATCATGAATATCCAGATTGAGAATAGCATAAAAGATACACCAAAAGTGCGGAATGGAATTTATCTGACAACGAAAAGCAGGAAAGAAGGACATGGAATAGGATTACAAAATGTGAAACTCGTAGTAGAAAAATATCATGGTCAGATGGAGATCTGCCATACGGAGAAATCCTTTCAAGTGAAAATATTATTATATATGAAATTAGATGAAAAATAGTAAGGCGATGGTGTCTTACTATTTTTTTCGACCGATTTCGTCTATTTTTGCCACCTCAAGGGGCATTTTTACCATTTATGAAAATTTTGTGATTTTTTAGATTATAGTAGTGCCAAAGTCAGAAAAAAGGAGGGTAGCGGTTATTTTGTAAAGGAATTATAGAAAAAGATTACAAGAGGGAGAAAGAGACTATGAAGAGATTTCGAAAGTCGGCTATAGCCTTAGTACTTGCACTCCTGATGGCACTACAGGGAACAGAGCCTATTTTTGTACAGGCAAAAGAGGCCATTGAGGATGTACGAAGAATGCAGATTTCTCCAGACCAGAGGCTTTGACGGAAGAGGAAGCAGGGATTACAGATTCCACATCTGGAGAACAAGATAAGAGTCAGCAGTCTGATGCGGACGTACAAAATGAAACGACGCCATCAGAAGATACAGAGACGCAGGAAGAACAGACAACTCCAGCGGAAGAAACAGAAGAAAATCCGCAGGAAAAAGAAGTGGAGTTGAAAGAACCACAGGATTACTATCCGATTCCAGAAGAACCGGAAGGTGAACTGATTGATTATGATGCCATTTCCAAGACTTATAAGACAGGGGACAAGCAGTATACAACCGTTTATGGAGGTTATGTCGGAACTTATAAGAATGAGGATGGAGATACCGAGCTGGTTGATAATACACTTGTAAAACCAGAAGAAGCAGATACTCCGGCATCCGAAGAAGCACAGGAAGCCAGCAGTGTAGTGGCAACTGAAGAAAAGGAAGAGAAAACAGAAGTTTATCAGAACAAGGCAAACGATTATGCTATCCTTCTTCCGGAACAGATGTCAGAAGAGAATGGTGTAACGATTGAAAATGGAAAGACCAGAATCGGGATCATTCCGGTAGATGGAGATTATACACATTCCGTTATTAAAGACAATGCGATCCTTTATAATGAAGTTTACGAGGGCGCAGATGTTCAGTATACAGTACTGGATTCCAGCATTAAGGAAGATATCGTACTTCAGCAGCCAACAGACAGGGAAGTCTATGAATACGAGCTGCAGATTCCGGGGTATCAGGCAGAAGTAAAAGACAATCAGGTCTATATCTATCCGGAAGGGAAGACAATCAAAGATGCGAAGTATCTTCTGGAGACGCCATCAATGGAAGATGCTGCCGGGGAAATCAGTTTCCTGATCACATTGGAACTTCGGGAAGAAGATGGAAAAACAATCCTGACCGTAAAACCAGATAGGGATTGGCTTTCGGCAGAAGAACGTCAGTATCCGGTCAGGATCGATCCGACACCAGTAGAGATTCAGAAGAGTTCCTTTAACATGATCGGTGTGGAAGAGGGAAGTCCTACCAGTCAGATTGGTGACAACAATTATCCGTATGTCGGATTTGATGATGGTATTAAGTCTGGGAACCTTGCAGGATTTGGTACTGCACACCAGAACTGCCGGACTTATATCAAAGTAAATTCAAATTTTAGTCAGATTCCGAAAGATTCCAAAATTGACAGTGCAACATTTGCAGTCAGTCAGAAAACTGCATACAGTGGTGGTGCATCCCAGTTTGGACTTTATCGTGTAGATCAGTCGTGGAACACCTCCATCACATGGAAAACAAAACCAGTAAATCTTACGTTTCAGGATGTACAGAATGCAAGTACCAGCAGGAACAGCTATATCAATTATGACGTCAAAGATCTGGTCAATGACTGGGTGCAGGGAACTCATGCGAATAACGGATTTGCACTGGTAGCCATTGCCGAGGCAAATAACCTTGGAGCTTCTATGCAGTGTGAGGTACTGAATAACAGGGCATCCGTTTATGGACCGAAACTCAGCATCCAGTGGTCACCGGCTGAAGATCCATATCTGCGAGATATGTCACTGGATGAAACAACGATCCTGCTTCGCCCGATGACAGAAAAGAATACAAATGGAAAGCTGAAGTTTGATGCCGTATTTGCAGACGGAATTGCAAAGAGCAAATCTACAGTAGAATATTATCTGCTTCCAGATGAGGAAAATGAAGAACATCACGAAACAGATGCAAAACCATTGTATTCCTATCCAGACAGTACTGAATACAATAAGCAGTTCCCGGAGGCGAATAAGTATTACAGCAAAGATTCCAACTGGCAGAGTGCACTGTATTCAGGGCTGACGAAGGACAAGCTTTATAAGATCAAAGCAAAAGCATCGAAAGAGATTGATGGAAAGCTGGAAACAGGAAAAGAAGTGACCAGTGACAGCTTTGTGATCTATGAAGTGAAGCAGTTTGATACATTCCCGAAGATTGCAAAATATTATGGTGTTCCGCTTAAGAACATTATGAAAGACAATCAGGTTATGGACGCACTGGTAGTCGCAAATAACACGATCTTTATCCGTAACCCACAGACAAATGTTCCATATAGTCCTGCACCGCTTACCGATCAGGATAAGATGCGGATTGACGGAGCATTGATGGGAAGAGGCCTGCACTGTGAATTTGGATTTGAACCAGTCAACTTAAATACTGGTAACTTCTACATGGATCAGTCCGATGCGACGATGAATGAACTGAATGGAGAATTCTCCATTACAAGAAGCTACAATTCCAAAGGAACAGACCAGCATTCCATGTTCGGACGTGGATGGAGCTTTAACTATGACCAGTCACTTTCTCAAATGGAGGACGGAAGTCTTCTGTATATGAGAGGGGACGGAAGTTATCTGATCTTTGATAAGAATGAAGATGGAAGCTACACTACTCCGGATGGTTATGTATATGATTTAAAAGCAGTCAGCTATAAAGATACAGACCATGACTACATCGGATGGGAACTGACAGATGCGGATCAGAGCGTCTGGTCATTTGATAAATATGGAATTTTACGTTATGTAACGGATGTGAATGGATTTAAGACAGTATTAGATTATGACGATGATTATAATCTGAGTAAGATTACAACACCATCCGGAAAAACATTCGGGGTAAAACAGGATAAATTCGGGCATATCAAGGAACTGTCTCTTCCAGATGGTGGAAAAGTTTCTTACAAATATGATGAGCAGGGAAATCTGATATCTGTAACAGATCCGAATGGAACAACAAAAGAGTACAAATATGATGATGACAGCCGTATGACAAGCTGGAAAGATGA
>ENA-OUOY01001997-OUOY01001997.1-human-gut-metagenome-genome-assembly--contig:-NODE-1997-length-10917-cov-2.328485_pt1 | contig 10917 bp, 9 predicted proteins | sample MGYA00237937_ERZ548767 | MGnify/ENA primary metagenome ERZ548767 (study PRJEB26490, sample SAMN05356887) | human gut metagenome | biome: terrestrial biome; feature: human-associated habitat; material... | reverse complement strand
CAGAATGTGTCCCTGGATGCGTACCGGTTAAATCTGGTGGACGGCAGCGGTCTGGAGTCCTTACAGAACCTTTCGGGAAGAGCGGGCGGAACTTTCTATGCGAAGGACAGTTCCGTTACCGTAAAAGGAAATGTCAGCGGCAAAATAAACCTGATAAGCAAAAACAGTGCATTTACTGTTTCCGGAAATGTGGCAGCGGGAACCCTGGATGCTTCCGAAAGTACGGAAAGCTGCAGCTTTTCCGTTAATGCCGGAAGAAATATAACGATTGAAAACGTGAAAGGCCCTTCGGCAACAGGCGCAAGCTGGGAAATCGTTTCACCGGAAAGCAATATCACGGTAAAGAATTTTGCAGGGGGAAATGTGTCGGTGGGATACAGCGTAAAAAAGAATCTGAAATTTACCGGAAAGGTGACGGGAAAGGGATACATTACTCTTATTCCCATGAAGACAACGCCGGATAAGTACCATATCATCGCAACCCTGACCAGAAACGAAAAGGTTGTGACCCAGGTGTCTTCTTATTATGATATTTCCTGCTTTAAGCTGCTTGGCAGTGTGAATGTGCCAGCAGGCAGCAGCCTTAAGAAAAAAGGAACCACCGTTATTCTGGAAATGCCCTGATAACGGTGGCGATATAGGTGTCAGCCTTCGATATGTATGTTTTTAATGGCCCAGAGCTGTAACGCCTTGGCATTGGTGGAAATCTTTTCCAGAGAGTCCAGAATGTGCTGGAAAGCAGGCTTCTCGTTCTCGGAAATGATGCCGTCTTCCGAAATGGCGATCAGGGAAGCCCGGAGCATATCGATATCCTTTAAGGAACCGAGTACCTTAAGGGCGAGTCTGTCAAAGTCATCAATGGTAACTTCTTTTACACTGCCTTTGCCGACAGGACATTCTCTGGCGCAATAAGAATTGCACAGCTCCGGACAATTGTATGTCCTCGACATGGCAAGAACTTCTTCAGGGTAGGGATTGATGGCGTCCAGCTCTATACGGGCAAGCCTTGTGCGGTCGATGCCGATAATTTCCGCCGCTTTCTCCCGGCTGGTAAAATCATCATTTTCCTTTGCAGCTTCGTATCGTGCAAGATAGTACATATTATCTGCAGCTTTTGTAGCTTTTTTGCCCATGTTGTATATCTCCTTGTGTGTTACACTGTATTTGTCCGGTGAAAAAAGCCGTACAAATACAGTTTATGAAATAAAAATGCTTTTGTAAAGAATTAAATCCAATTCTTGTAAAAGTTTGTTGAGAAAAAGAATTAAATTTGATACAATAAAGATAAGCCTGTTCATAAACTGGTATAGAAAATAATTATGTAAACGGAGGATGAGAAAATGGGTTTAATCAGACTTGCCAAAATCGGTGTAGACGCAATCGGCTCTACATTGGGTGATCAGTGGTTGGAATATTTCTACTGTGATTCCATCGACAGCGATACCCTGATGGTAAAAGGACAGAAGAAAGTAAACGACGGACATAACTATAACACGAAGGGCATGCAGGACAACATTATTTCCAACGGTTCCGTGATTGCGGTCAATGAAGGTCAGTGTATGATGATCGTTGACAACGGAAAAATCGTGGATATCTGTGCAGAGGCCGGAGAATTCAAATACGACAACTCCACCGAGCCTTCCATCTTTGCAGGCAACTTCTTACAGAGCCTCGGACAGACTGCCGTTACCGCATGGAGAAGATTTACCTTTGGCGGCAATGCAGGCAAGGATCAGAGAGTGTATTATTTCAATACAAAAGAAATCATGAACAACCTTTACGGTACGGCAACTCCCATTCCTTTCCGTGTGGTTGACAATAAAATCGGACTGGATTTAGATACCGAATTAAAGTGTAACGGTAAATATTCCTTCCATATTGCAGATCCCGTGGTATTCTACACCAAGGTCTGCGGCAACGTAAAAGATTCTTACAACAAATCCGAACTGACAAGCTTCATGAAGGATGAAATGATTACCGCACTGCAGCCTGCACTGGGTGAGCTTTCTGCGCAGGGCATCCGCTACAGCGAGCTTCCCAGAAGCACAAAGGAACTGGTAAATGCACTGAACACCGAGCTGAGTGAGCAGTGGATGGCAGCCCGCGGTATTGAAATGGTTTCCATTACCTTCAATCCTTCTCTGCCGAAGGACGTTTCTGAGATGATTCGTGCAAGACAGAACGAGGCTGTTTACAAAGATCCGAACATGGCAGCAGCCGGTATTGCGGCAGCACAGATGGAAGCTATGAAGTCTGCAGCAAGCAATACCTCTACAGGCCCCATGATGGCATTCGCCGGAATGAATATGGCACAGATGGCAGGCGGCATGAACGCCGGCAACCTCTTTGCAATGGGTCAGCAACAGCAGCAGGCTTCCCCTGCACAGGCAGCTCCCGCAGCACCTGCAGGCGGCGCAGCAGAGCCCATATTAGGCTGGACCTGTTCCTGCGGCAAGGCTGACAACAGAGGAAAATTCTGTGTAGAATGCGGAAGTCCCAAGCCTGCGGAAGCCGGCTGGACCTGCTCCTGCGGTCAGGTAAATCAGGGTAAATTCTGCTGCAACTGCGGCAAGAAGAAACCGGAAGGCGCACCGCTTTACAAGTGCGACAAGTGCGGATGGGAGCCGGAAGACCCCACACATCCTCCTAAATTCTGTCCGGAATGCGGAGATGTTTTTGACGAGAACGACATTCAGTAAGCAATTAAAAAACAATAATGGAGAAGAGCAATGAGTTCAGCAATCGTAGGCTTGATTATTGTACTGGTTCTTCTGCTTGTACTGGTAGGCGTAATTTATTACGCCTACCGTAATATTAAGCGGAAAGTCAGCCGTTTTTCACAGACGGTATTCGGTACATCGGATTTAATAGAAGGGATAAAACAGAGAGATTTGGAGGTGGCATCCACACCCAAGTCGGTTGCCGGTGTGACCAGTCTTTATCTGCCACGTATCCAGAGGGATTTTCCGGAGTTCCATTACCAGGAAATGAAGAGCCGCGCGGAAAATGTGCTGACCTCTTATTTGCGAAGCATTGATGCAAACAATGTCTCTCTTTTATCGGAAGGTACGGAAGAGTTAAAAGAGCAGTTAGCCATGCGTCTTTCCATTTTAGAGTCAGAGGATACCAGGGAGCAGTTTGACGGTATCCGTATTCACCGGACGGAAATCACCGGCTACAACAAAGACAAAGTAAAATGTGCCGTGGTATTCCAGTCATCTGTGGAATACACCCACTACAAGGAAAAAAACGGAAACGTAATCAGCGGCAGCAACAGTATGAAGATGCAGACCCGGTACAATGTGGAATGCATTTACATACAGGACAGGGATATGATAGAAAATCTGCATGATGCGGCACTGGGAATCAACTGTCCCAACTGCGGAGCCCCCTTGTCCGGTGTGGGAGCCAAGGTATGTGAGTACTGCAGTTCTCCGATTATCGAAATGAACATTTATTCCTGGAATTTCAGCAAGGTGGCGGAAGCATAAAAAGGAAATTTGAATTTAAGAGGTTTTTATGAGTATATATGATACATTGAATGAACCGCAGAAGCAGGGCGTCTACACCGTAGACGGACCTGTTCTTTTGCTTGCAGGGGCAGGAAGCGGCAAGACGAGAGTCCTGACACACCGCATTGCCTACCTGATAGATGAAATGGGAGTCAATCCCTGGAATATTTTAGCCATTACCTTTACCAACAAGGCAGCAGGCGAAATGAGAGAGCGTGTGGACAATTTAATCGGCATGGGCGCCGAGCAGGTCTGGGTAGCAACCTTCCACTCCACCTGTGTCCGGATTTTACGCCGCTATATTGACAGAATAGGCTTTGACAACAGCTTTACCATTTACGATACGGACGACCAGAAAACGGTGGTAAAAAATATTATAAAAAAGCTGGATTTAGACCCTAAAATGTATAAGGAAAGAAGCATTATGGCGGCTATTTCGGCAGCCAAGGACGAGCTGCTTTCCCCGACGGAGTATGAAATCCAGAGCAGCGGAGATTATAAGGCAATGCAGATTGCCAGAATCTACAGAGAATACCAGGCAACCTTAAAAAAGAGCAATGCCCTGGATTTTGACGATATTATTGTAAAGACCGTGGAGCTTTTTAAGGCAAATGAAGAAGTGCTGCATTCCTATCAGGAGAGATTCCGTTACATTATGGTGGACGAGTATCAGGATACCAATACGGCACAGTTTGAACTGATACGGCTGTTAGCGGACAAATACCGCAACCTCTGCGTGGTCGGTGACGATGACCAGTCCATTTACAAATTCCGCGGCGCCAATATCCGGAATATTCTGGACTTTGAAAAGGTGTACCCGGAAGCGGTTGTGATAAAGTTAGAGCAGAACTACCGTTCTACCGGAAATATCTTAAATGCAGCAAATGCCGTTATCCACAACAATGTGGGACGAAAAGAGAAGAAACTCTGGACGGATAAAGGGGACGGCGGCAAAGTTCATTTCCGCCAGTTCGATACGGCATATGAGGAAGCCGAATACATTGCGGACGATATTGCACACAGCGTCAAAAGAGGAGAGGGAAGCTATGGGGATTATGCGGTGCTTTACCGTACCAACGCCCAGTCCCGCCTTTTGGAAGAACGTATGATTGCGGAAGGTATTCCCTATGATGTGGTCGGCGGCGTGAACTTTTATGCCCGAAAAGAAATCAAGGACGTTCTGGCGTACCTGAAAACCATTGATAACGGTCAGGATGATGTTGCCGTGAAGCGTATTATCAATATCCCGAAACGTGGCATCGGACAGACTACCATAGACAGGGTGCAGGCTTATGCGGACGATAGACAGATCAGCTTTTACGATGCGCTGAAAGAAGCCGACCAAATTATGACGCTGGGAAAGGCAGCAGCCAAAGTAAAGCCTTTTGTGGAGCTCATTCAGACATTCCGCAGCAAGTTAAGCTATTACGGTCTCAGGGATTTGATAGATGATGTGCTGGAAAAAACAGCCTATGTGGAAGATTTGCAGAATTCGGATGAAGAGGATGCAGAGGACAGAATCGCCAACGTGGATGAACTGGTCAGTAAAGTGACATACTATGAGGAACAGCACGAAGAAGCCACCTTGAGTGAATTCCTGGCGGAAGTGGCGCTGGTGGCGGATATTGACAAGGTGGGGGACAAGGACGAAAAGGTTCTCTTAATGACCCTGCACAGTGCTAAGGGACTGGAATTTCCCCATGTGTATTTAGCAGGCATGGAGGACAGTGTATTTCCCAGCTATATGACCATTGTCTCCGATGACAAGTCCGATATGGAAGAAGAAAGACGCCTGGCTTATGTGGGTATTACCCGTGCCAAGGAAGAACTGACATTAACCTGCGCCAAGATGCGTATGGTGAGAGGAGAAACCCAATACAATCCGGTGAGCCGCTTTGTCCGGGAAATTCCGAAGGAGCTTTTGGACAATACCATGCCGGTACCGAAGTTTCCAAAGGAAGATATTATGGATTTTGGAAGCTCCTCCTTTACCGGATTTCAGGCAGACAGCGGCAGCACGACGGATTTCCGCCCCAAGGCGGTTGTAAAACCCAAAGTCACGGTAACTGCCAGAAAGCCTTTTATTGCCAAGGATATGGGCGCCCTGAACCGGATTGCCGGCATTTCCAAGGGCAGCTCCATGGATGCGGGTACGGAAATCGATTACGGACCCGGCGACCGTGTGAAACATGTAAAATACGGAGAGGGAACCGTGAAAGCCGTGCAGAAGGAGCCGAGAGACTACAAGGTTACCGTAGAATTTGACCTTGCCGGTCAGAAAATTATGTATGCCTCCTTTGCAAAATTAAAAAGAGTGTAGATAATCCGCAAAAATCATGCTATAATGAGCAAAAGCAGATTTGTTTATAAGAAAAATAACCATATACAGATAAATAAAATATAGGAAAGGCGGACGGAACCATGAACAAATTAGAAAATTTACTGGACATTGTAAAATCAAACGAAGTGAAAATCAACGATTTACTTCACAAGAAAGAATTAGAAGAAAAAGAGGAAAAAAAGGACAACAAGCTTTGCCTGATTTTCGGTATCATAGCCGCCGTACTGCTGGTAGCGGTTATTGCATACGCAGTATACAAGGTATTTATTGAGAAGCCGGATTATCTGGATGATTTTGAAGACGAATTTGAGGATGATTACGAAGACGGCTTTGACGAAGAAGATGACTTCGAGGACGAAGAAGAGTAATAAACAGGAAAAAGGTACAGGGTTATGAAAAAAGGACAGGTATATGAGGGAGTAGTGGAGCGGATAGACTTTCCCAACAAAGGAATCGTAAAGGTGGGAGAGGATGTCTGTGTGGTAAAGAATGCTCTGCCTGGACAGAAAGTAACCTTCAGCATAAGCAAGCTTAGAAAAGGGAAGGCGGAAGGCCGTCTCCTTCAGGTGACAGAACAGTCACCGTTGGAGTGCGGAAGTCCGTGTTCCCATTTTGGGTTGTGCGGAGGTTGTACTTATTTGTCTTTTCCCTATGAGGAACAGCTGAAAATCAAAGAGGGTCAGGTCAAACGTCTGTTAGACAGTGTGCTGCTTGACGGACAGGGTGCTTATCACTGGGAAGGTATCAAAGCCAGCCCGGCTTATTTTGCATACCGCAATAAAATGGAGTTTTCCTTTGGCGATGAAACAAAGGACGGTCCCCTTACTCTCGGCATGCACAAAAGAGGCAGTTTTTACGATGTCCTTACCGTAAACGACTGCCGGATTGTGGATGAGGATTACCGGAAAATCCTTACGGCAGTCAGGGATTATTTTGCGGAAAGAAATGTCTGCTTTTACCACAGACTCTCCCACGAAGGCTTCTTGCGCCATCTGCTTGTGCGGAAAGCGGTAAAGACCGGCGAAATCTTAGTGGCGCTTGTTACCACAACCCAGAGGCCCTGGAAGGCGGAAACGGCATCCGGCTTGCAGGAATTGATAGATGGTTTCTGTACTTTACTGCAGGGACTGTCTTTGGACGGAACTCTGACAGGCGTACTTCATATGGAGAACGATTCCATTGCGGATGTGGTACAGAGTGATAAAACCCGTATTTTATATGGAAAAGATTATTTTTACGAGGAACTTCTGGGGCTGAAATTTCGTATTACGCCTTTTTCCTTTTTCCAGACCAATTCTCTGGGAGCCGAAGTCCTTTATGAAACGGCAAGAAGTTATATCGGCAAATTAAGCGGAGGCAAGGAAAGCGTGGTTTTTGATTTATACAGCGGAACCGGTACTATTGCCCAGCTTATGGCGCCCGTAGCCGGTAAGGTCATCGGTGTGGAAATCGTGGAGGAGGCTGTAGAAGCTGCCAAAGAAAATGCCGCATTAAACGGTCTTACCAACTGCGAATTTTTAGCGGGAGATGTATTGAAGGTACTGGATGACATCACCGAAAAGCCTGACTTCATTATTTTAGACCCGCCGAGGGACGGCATTCATCCCAAGGCACTTCCGAAAATCATAAACTACGGTGTGGAGCGTATTGTTTACATTTCCTGCAAACCCACCAGCCTTGTGCGTGACCTGGCGGTATTTCTGGAAAACGGCTACCGCGTGGAAAAAGCTACCGCCGTTGACCAGTTCCCCTGGACGGCGAATGTGGAAACCGTTTGTCTGCTTTCAAAGAAACCTTGATTTTCTGCGGTTTGTGGGATATTAAGGAGAAAAAATGGATGTGTATTTTGCAGCCTTATGAATGAACCATTTGAATATCGTAGCAGAGGGGTGTTTTGAGACTCTGCTGAATAATAGGCTTTTGCTAAAAGGTATTACTTTTGCGAAAATGTATGATACCCTCCGGCAGAAGCCTTTTTATATAAAGATAACTTGACTTCTAAATCTTACTGATGTAATATTTATGAAAGTGCAGCAGGATTGCGGACGAAATTTTTTTACTACGAAATCTTACGAGTGTAATATTTTGAGAATATAGCGTACATTGAAAATAGAATAAGTTCATTTCGACTATCGTCTCAATGGAGATACTCGTCAAATGGCATTTCATGCAAGCATGAATGCCGCTTGACTTATTATTTACCATATCAGCAAAGCAAAATGAATGGAGGTCAATATGAAGAAAGGAAAAAGCAGAAACAAGCGAAAGAAAACAAGAGGCAGGCTCCTATGGATTGCGATTGCTGTTATAGGAATAGCTGCGGTAATTTCTGCAGTATGCGTGGCAGCAATTAGCTTTGTATTAATACTTAGTATTTCGGGGTGCAGTGATGCACCTCCGGAAGAAAATACAGTTTTGGAAACGGTAATAGATGTTCAGGATATTCAGGAAGAATCGGAGGAGGATGCAGATGAAATTATAAGCATCTGCATTGATCTTTATGAGAAAGCAGAAGAAGAAAATAAATTAGCAGATTTGGAAACAATCCGTAGTATTGTAAATCGTCTTGGAGAAAATGGTTATTCGGCAGTTGACAGTAAAAACCAGATTGATATGACTGAGCCGGAGCAGGTGACCAACTTCTGCGAAATGGTAGATGAGAAGGAAGAGGCAGAAATATCCATTATTGAGGTCAGTTATTTGCCGGGTTTTGTAAAATACGATTTGCAGACAAAAGATGGAAATGTAGATGTGGTCAGAAGCTATTACAAGTACGAAAACGGAAATATACAAAGAAATACAACAGGAAGTTATCAGGCAGAATACTGGAACTATACAGAAGAAGGATATCTGATGTTTTCTGGAAGTTGGTATTCAGAAGAACTATATATTCTTACATTAAGCGGAGTGGAAGAGAATACTGCATTGCGGGTGCAGCCGTTGGATGAGACATGTAGGATACTGACTCGGAAGTATCTCACACCAATCGGCTTTGAACAAAATAATATGTTCATTGTAGATTGGAGCGAGGACGATTTTGGAGATTTGAATTTCTATGATATGTATGACATTCTCTATCCAAAAGTGAATGGTCAATATGTTCCCTATGTTGCTGATGACAACTTATCAGCCAGTGCAGTTTATCAGATCCCAAAAGAAGAATTCGAAAGCGTTATTATGAGATATTTCAATATTGATAGTGAAACGCTGCAATCCAAAACCGTCTATTATTCGGAGGATTCAACTTATGAATATAAGCCGAGAGCATTCGAAGAAGTAGAATACCCGGAATATCCATATTCAGAGGTAGTCGGTTTTACAGAAAATAGCGATGGGACAATTACGCTTATAGCTAATGTAGTATTCCCTTATGCAGTTGATTCAAAGGTATATGCTCATGAGGTTGTTGTCCGCCCGTTAGAGGACGGAGGGGTACAATATGTATCTAACCGCATTATACCATCTGAAGACAATTACAGAGAAACTTGGCATACACCACGTTTGACAGCGAAGGAATGGGAAGAATTGTACGGAGGCGAATAATGGAAGATGTAAAATGGCTGCTTAGAAGATGTGGGCTTCCGATTTTGCTGCTTTTGATTTTGGTGATAGTTGGAGTGTTCTGTTGGAGAAAAATGCATGCAGAAAAGCAAAAGGTGGTAGAAGAAGTATGGGAGCCGCCTGTGGAAATCGAAAATAGCGATGCAGAAACAGAAGAGGTCGAGAATACGGAAACTTCTACAGATTCAGCATATTGGTTCATTCCGCAAGCCAGTGATGATCTCCTTTCAGAAGAGGAGAAGGAGCAGCTGCAGAGTACGGTTTTGTCGGCAGCAGAATCGGTCAAGAAAATCTATAAGGATATTGTAATTGCAGATGCACCAAGCTACTCTTCCGGTATTAACGAATTTACCAATGAGCAGAGGAAAGCCGTGGTGGAGCAATTGGGTAGAAGCGGTTTGGTAAGCATTGGAGAAGACTCTGCTATGCAGAATCATGAAGCAATTGAAGTGTTTTACGCAGATTACTTGAATGGACAGGACTCGATGGTTACCGTATTCGAAGTGCAGAGGGATGGACTGATTGGAGCAGTTACCTTTATTTATCGAAAGGAGCAACTACAGGTCTATTACATAGGAGTTCGGTGGAAGGAAGGCGGTATGCCGGAAATACAGGGAACTTCGGTAAGTAATGTGGCTGAAATTAAACTTACGGAAAAAGGGTATTTTATCTACGCATATGAATATGTGATTGCACATGCAAGTTTGAGACAGTATTGGAGAATAGAACCGCTTCCGGAAGACTGCCGGGAACTGACAGAGAAATACATATCAGGACTAAGCTATGTGAATTACAATGTGCTTGTCACGAACTGGGACAGCAGTAACGTAGAAGATATTCTGATGCCTTGTATGTATGAAGATATTTATCGGATTTCTACGGGCGAAAATCTGAAAACTGAGGATTGGAAGATTCCGGCAGAGGAATATGAAAGGATAATGACCACTTACTTTCCGGTATCAGTAGAACAGTTGAGAGAGTATTGTGGGTATGATGAGGGCAGCAACAGCTATGAATATGAGATGATTTATGCCAGTCCATACCCGCCTTTTGGAGAAGTAGTTGACTATACAAAAAATGCGGATGGAACAATTACACTTATTGTAGATGGAGTTTGGCCGGATTATAATTCTGATCTCGCTTTTCGGAATACGGTTGTGGTCCAGCCATTTGAAGATGGAACATTCCGGTATCTTTCTAACTCTATAGAGGAAATAGAATTGGAACTGCCGCCAATAGCAAGAACGAAAGGATGATTTTAATGGTAAAAACAAAACCTACAGTTTTATTTAAGAAAAAGAGCATTCTACTAATTATAGTATTTTTAATTGGGTGTTTTGTGTGTGCCTGTGGGAAAGACGATAGTGTTGCAGGTGAAACTCTTGTGGAAGATACGGAAGAAGTATCTTCCACGGAGGAAACAAAAAGCGCTGAGGAAGAAGCTGCAGAGCCTGTCTCTTATACACATCTGACGCTGCCGACGAAGAGGATAGTGTAGATCTC
>ENA-OUOY01001993-OUOY01001993.1-human-gut-metagenome-genome-assembly--contig:-NODE-1993-length-10922-cov-16.746112_pt1 | contig 10922 bp, 10 predicted proteins | sample MGYA00237937_ERZ548767 | MGnify/ENA primary metagenome ERZ548767 (study PRJEB26490, sample SAMN05356887) | human gut metagenome | biome: terrestrial biome; feature: human-associated habitat... | reverse complement strand
CGAACAGACCGATATAGATAAAGCTGCGCAGATAGGAAAACAGCATCGGGTAGAAACTGCCCCTGCCTACAATTCGGAAGCAATATGCCAGTATCACGGCAAGAACAGCGATGCCGCTTGTTATGATAGTATTCTTTTTCTGTTCGGTCATAAACAAACCCCATTTCGCCTTCATTCGTTTTTGCTTACCCTTGGGTATAACTTTTCAAATTAAATTATAGTATAAATCCGTCTATTCCTCAACTGCTTCTTACGAGACTTCAGGTTTTGCATTCCTGAAGGTTCTCCAAAAAATTATGGGAAAAAACTATATTCAAATATGATATGAACTTCTAATCACTCGAAAAGAAAAATAGTTCATATCGTCTGTTTGTCTAATTAATTACATCCTGTTCTTTTATCTGATTAATCATTGCTCCAAATAGTACGGAGAGTTTTGATTTCATCTCTAATGGAAGTTCATTTAACGCTTCTGGTTCTTTCCTGAACCTCTTTTATCTTATTATTGTTATAACTAAATTACGTGGGAGCACCACTACTACTTTTTTAGTGTTCCTCATCCTCAACTACAATGCATTTCCTACCTGTAACAATGTAATCAATAGTAGTATCAAAATACACTGACATTTCCATAAGCGTTATAATACTTGCTCCATTTTTTCCCTGCTCAATATTTCTATATCCATCTGTAGATATTCCAATGTCATATGCCGCTCTCTCCTGTGTTACTTTCTTTGCCTTCCTTAATTCCTTGATTCTTTTTCCACTTTCTTTGTTATCGTAATAAATCATCTTTTTCCTTTCTGGAAAACCAGAAAGGTTCGTTGTCTGCACCTGACAATTTAATTACATATATGTTTTTCTATGCGCAAAAAAAGACGCAAGGGAAATCCGGTAAAGTAAATCTACTTCTTACTGATTTTCCCCTGCGTCTCTGGTGCTCCTACAGTTACCTCAATAACTGTATGCCCTTATCAGGTGGGCCTATTTATTTTTTTTATAATAAATTGTTTTCAATCATCCATAATATCCACATTCGTAATCATATGGTGAATGGTATGTTTTTTTCTTACGTAATTCGCTTAATTCAGTTTTTGCAGCACTGTTCTTTGTTGCTGCTTCTCCGATAGTCTTATATAGTCTTGACTCTCTTAATTTAATTGAGCCTTTTCTATCCGTAAAATGATAAAAATCAACTGCATGATTGAAAATGGCACTTAACTGGCTGTGAATTTTCCGCAGATATGAAGCAGAATACCCTTTTCCATTCGCTCTCTTAAATGCAAGCAAATGATTCTGCCATGCAATCACATCTTTTGGTTCAATTTCTGCAATCTTTCTCTCCCCAAAGTATGGAAGAATTTTTGTTCTGGCAATATTATTCTTAGTTCCCCATGTGTTATCCCGGATTCGTTCCTTTTTATCTTCTACATAAATTTCATAAAAACTTGCGAAAGTCATATCCAGTTTTGCATCATGCTTTAACATTTGTTCGTGTTCCCACATCTGCGCTTCTCGCTTCGTAGGAAATCCTCGTTTTGAAGTCTGTTTCGTTTTCCCTGTCCAGTCAGTATACCGATAAACCACTCGCCACTTCCCAGTGACATTATCTTTGTAAATACTCATACAAATTCTCCTCTCTCTTACATTTCGCTGTAACATACTTTTTTGCGGAAATAATTGGTGTTCACTCTGCCAGCTACCGTAAGATAACCCAGCTTCTGCAATTCTTCATTTAGCTGTTTGACAATCTTATAAGCATAAGACTTGGAAACACCCAGTTCCGCTGCAACTTCTTCTACTGTCATAAAAGTTCTGTTCGTCACATCGCATCCCTTCTTTCTATCTTAACGTAATTTGTTTAAGTCGTTGCATTTGCATGATACTAAACATTTTAATTTAAGTCAAGTGATTTTATTAGGATATTAAATTTTTTTGTTTAAGTTCTTCTTGCTATCCCAAATTGCTCATGCTATACTGGACCTAAACAGAATTGTTTTGTTTTCTATCACAATTAATTATGGCAACACGAATGACCACTATAAGGAGGCAAACAAAAATGGCAATCGGACAACGTATCAAATTTTTTCGCAACCGCAAGGGCATGACGCAAAAGCAACTCGGAGAACAACTGGGATTCAAAGGAAAAACCTCAGATGTCCGCATGGCTCAGTATGAATCTGAAGCCAGAGTTCCTAAGATTGATCTTGTAAAACAAATGTCTCAGATCTTTGATATCAATACTCATGCCTTAACAGTTCCAGATATTGATACTCACATAGGTCTGATGCATACACTATTTGCACTGGAAGATATGTATGGTCTGAAGGTAAAAAATGTAGATGGACAACCTCATCTCTGCCTTGACTCTTCCATATCTGCTCCCGGCTCATCTGTCGATGAAATGTTTCGTGCATGGATGGAACAAGCTGACAAACTGGAAAACGGTGAAATCAGCAAGGAAGAATATGATAAATGGAGATATAAGTACCCGGAACTGGATACTTACCAGAAACGTGCCAAGGTACCCTCTCAGGAATTGAGTGATTACCTTGTAAAAGAATTGACTAAAAAAGAAAATTAAGAAAAAAGGAAAACCTTACCGATATTCAGTTTTTTACTTCTGAAAATCAGTAAGGTTTCTTTATATACGTTATGAAATAAAATTTTTATCTCTTGAATAATCACAAAATGTTGCCATTTTGTTGCCAATCACTAAGCAAATTTGCTTGCAACCCGCATAAATACTGGTATCTTATGATTGTGTGGATTATTCAAACTCAATCGTTCCAGGTGGCTTACTCGTCAGATCATACATTACTCGATTGACACCCTTCACTTCATTAATAATTCTTGTCATTACTCTCTGCAATACTTCAAACGGAATATCCGCGCAGTCAGCAGTCATGAAATCGCTGGTGCATACGGCCCGAAGTGCAACTGCATAGTCGTAGGTACGTTCATCGCCCATAACACCAACAGAACGCATGTTGGTAAGCGCTGCAAAATACTGTCCAAGTCCTTTATCAAGACCTGCTTTTGCAATCTCCTCACGGTAGATATAGTCAGCATCCTGAACGATCTTAACCTTCTCAGCAGTTACTTCCCCAACGATACGGATTCCAAGACCCGGACCCGGGAATGGCTGACGGCTTACCAGATACTCTGGAATGCCAAGCTCACGACCCGCTTTACGAACCTCGTCCTTGAACAAGAGACGAAGCGGTTCAACAATTTCTTTGAAATCAACATAATCCGGAAGTCCGCCTACGTTGTGGTGACTCTTGATCGTTGCGGATTTTCCGAGACCGGATTCGATCACATCAGGGTAAATTGTTCCCTGTACTAAGAAGTCGACAGCGCCGATCTTCTTTGCTTCTTCCTCAAATACACGAATAAATTCTTCACCGATGATCTTACGTTTTGCTTCCGGTTCAACAACTCCTGCAAGTTTCTGGTAGAAACGATCCTGCGCATTTACACGGATGAAGTTCAGATCATATGGACCATCCGGACCAAATACTGCTTCGACTTCATCACCCTCGTTCTTACGAAGAAGTCCCTGATCGACAAATACACAAGTAAGCTGCTTGCCGACTGCCTTGGATAACAGAACGGCTGCAACCGATGAATCTACCCCACCGGATAATGCACAGAGCACTTTTCCATTTCCAATCTTCTCACGCAGACTCTTAATCGTATCTTCAACGAAAGAATCCATCTTCCAGTCACCGGAGCATTTACATACATCCATGACAAATGCACGAAGCATCTTCATTCCTTCTTCTGTATGCATAACCTCTGGATGGAACTGTGTTGCATACAAGTTCTTCTCTGCATTTTCCATTGCCGCAAATGGACAGTTTGGAGTCGTTGCAGTTGATACAAATCCTTCTGGTACTTCTGCGATATAGTCGGTATGACTCATCCAGCAGATTGTTGATTTATTTACATCTTTAAACAAAATGGAATTCTTATCCACTGTTACCTCAGTTCTGCCATATTCACTGACCGGAGCAGTTGCTACCTTGCCGCCGAGCACATGTGCCATCAACTGTGAACCATAACAGATTCCAAGGATTGGAATACCCAGTTCAAAAATTTCCTTGCTGTAACTTGGTGAATCAGCTTTGTATACACTATTCGGTCCACCGGTGAAAATAATGCCTTTCGGGTTCATCTTCTTGATCTCGTCAATGCTCATAGTGTACGGATGTACTTCTGCATAGACATTACATTCTCTGACCCTTCGTGCAATAAGCTGATTGTACTGACCACCAAAGTCCAGTACGATAATCAATTCCTTATTCATGAAAGTTTCTCCTTTATTTTTCTTAACCGTGCACACTCGCAAATACTTCGTATTTCCTCTCTCGCACGGGTTTTCCTTTTCGCCGTGCATACTCGCAAATACTTCGTATTTCCTCTCTCGCACGGTTTTTCCTTTTCGCCGTGCATACTCGCAAATACTTCGTATTTCCTCGTTGTCGGGCTTTCGCCCTATCAAAATAAACTCTAATGCTTTCGTCTGCAAGCAGCCGAATCATCAGAGTTTATTTTGGCACGGCTCAATGCTTACGCATATTATACCATGTAATTATTCTATTTTCTACACCTAATCCTGCTCTATTTTACCTTCCCGCGCAATACTTCCAGACCTTTCTGGTACTGTGTATCCTTCTCGCCTTGGAAATCATCTGCCGTATAATCTTCCGGTAATTTCACTTCGATATCCGGAGCTACGCCCTTCTTATGAATGTCATTTCCATTTGGAGTGAAATATTTGGCAGTTGTAAGCTTTATTGCTGAGCCATCAGAAAGCGGAATAACCGACTGTACGATTCCCTTTCCATATGTGTTCTCGCCAATGATCGTCGCAACACCATATTCCTTTAATGCTGCTGTCATGATCTCAGATGCACTTGCGCTCTCCCCATTTACAAGCACTACCATCGGAAGATCAAGCTGCTCATCGTCCGTAGATTCATAAGTTGATAAGACATTTCCATTCTTATCTTCCTGATATACGATTTTTCCGGCAGGGAGCAGATAATCGCACATATCGACAACTGTAGTTAACATTCCACCCGGATCTGAACGAAGGTCGATCATCAGTGCTGTCATGCCCTGAGACTTCAGATCTTCTACAGCATCCCTGAATAAATCATTTGTATTTGCTACAAACTGTGTTACACGGACGTAACCAATCTTCTTATCTGCATCTGCCATAAAGTAGGAAACGGTACTGTTCTCCAGTTTTCTCCTGGTAATGGTTACTGTATGATACTTTCTCTCACTTGGTCTATAGATTTCAAGGGTAACATCCGTACCTTCTTCTCCACGTATCTTTGTAACCAGATAGTCCAAATCGTCGGATTCCTGAATCTCATAATCATCAATCTTACAGATCAGATCGTCAGGTTTGATGTCTACTTCGGAAGCCGGTGAATCCTCTGTAATGCTGACCGCAATCGCATATCCGGTTTCCTCATCCTGTCTTACGACAACACCGATACCTGCATATTCACCGGAGCTGTCTTCCTGCAGTTTTGCATATTCCTCTGGTGTATAATATTTTGCATATGGATCATCCAACGCCTCGATCAGCCCGGCATACAGACCATTCTGCATATCCTCGTCTGAGGTGTCAAAATAATAGGACTTATCGATAATCGTTTCCAGACTCGCAAGCTTCTCCAACGTGTTTTCGTCTACGACCGAACCATCATAATCCAGATTATTATGTCGCTTTCCGGCATCTGAATTCAGATCACCACTCTTTGAATTATCCTTAGTAAAAGAACAACCCATCATTCCGGCGCATCCGGCTATAACCACCACACCGAGAATCCATCTCTTAAAATTATGTCTCATGTTACCTCCAGTGATGCATTTTTCGCATCAGCGTCCTTTCATAAACTTAAAAATATACATTTACCCATATGTCAGATCATAAATTATGTATAATCCTATAGGTATTCTGTAAATTTTCTTTTATAAACGACAACAGACAAATCCAGTTTTCACCCGATCTGTCTGTTGTTTTATCCTATGTGTAATTCTGTAAAATCCCACAATTCTGACCGTCATCACATTTCTGCGGTTTCGGTCTTCATCTTGTTTTACAGGTAATCAAGTGGATTTACATAAGTTCCGTTTACCATTACACCAAAATGGCAATGTGAACCTGTACTATATCCGGTGCTTCCTGCCTTTGCAATTACCTGTCCCTGTTCTACTGTCTGACCCACACCGACTACCAACTGGGAATTGTGCATATATACAGTAGATATACCATTTCCATGATCGATCATAATGTAATATCCTGCGGATGAACTGTACTGCGAGATAACAACCGTACCGGCCGCTGATGCAACAACATCACTTCCGGTTGGACATGGAATATCGATTCCCTTATGGTTAGAACTTGCACCTGCTGTAGGTGATGTTCTCGGTCCAAAATACGAGCTGATTCTGCTTCCCTGTGTAGCCGGCCACATAAATGATCCACCGCTCGGTGTATAATACTGTGGTGTAGTACTTCCGCTTCCGCCACTGCTCTGCTGCTGTGCAGCCTGCTGTTCTGCAAGTTTTCTCTGAATCTCCGCAATCTGGGCATCTGCTGCATCCATTTCTTTCTGATATTTCTCAACCAAAGATTTCTGTGCATCGATATCCTGTGAATATTCAGCAATCTTCTGATTCTTCTCATTGATTGCTACATCCAGATTTGATTTCTGTGTTTCCAGATCTGCTTTAACAGATTCAACCTCTTTCAAATCTGTCTCGAGAGTTGTCTCATATTCTTGGATCTTCTGTCTTGTATCGATCAGTGCATTTAACTGCTTCTGGTCATAGCTTGAGATCTGCTCTACATATTCTGACTTATTTAACATATCCGTAAAAGATGCGGATGACATCAATGTATCTATGTACTCAACTTCTCCATTTTCATAGAGATACTGAATACGCTTCATCATTGCTGCATACTGATTGTCTTCCTCAACCTGCGCTGCTGCAAGATTCTTCTTTGTCTCATCAATCTCTGTATTTAATTTATCTTCTTCTTCTTCCTTTGCAGTAATCTGCGTCTGAATATCTGAAACCTGCTTATCCAGTGCTTCTACATCACTGATCAACTTATTCTGCTTCTCTTCAAGGCCATCCAACACGCCCTGAGCTTCTTTTTTATTTCCTTCCGCTTCATTCTTGCTGTCCTTTGCATCCTGAATACTCGTTGCCGAAACCCGAGATACAGGCGGCATTGCAGCAAGTGCAACTGCACATACAATAACAAGCGCCGTCTTTTTGAATTTTTTCATTAACGGTATCTGAATTTTCTTCAAAATAAAGACCTCCTCTTATACTTTCAAATGTTTTCTGGTAGTGATCAAACTACCAAATAAACCTACACCTATACCTAAAATAAGCCCAACAGGAATCATTGTTTTAAACAATTCTTCCTTACTTACAAATGCGAATACAGATGTAATTACTGCAAATCGTCCTGCCACATATTCCAGAATCTTCTGATACATAACATATAACAGATAAAGCGGAATAACAGAACCGACTGCTCCGATAATAATACCTTCTATTATGAACGGCGCACGTACAAAGAAGTTCGTTGCACCGATCAATTTCATAATTGCAATTTCTTCCTTACGAACTGTAATGCCAATGGTAATCGTATTGCTGATCAGGAAGATGGATACCAACATCAGGATTACCACAATTCCGATAGAAGCATATCCTACCAATGAGGACAATGTCGAGATACTGTCAGCTGTAACCTCAGAACTTCTGACATTTCGCACTCCATCTAAACCTTTTGCAAATGCTACAAACTCAGCCTGTTTGGATACATCCTTCAACGTTACCTCATAAGAAGCAGAATTCTTTAACGGGTTATCATCTCCGAATGCTGCCTTTGCAGCCTCAGGATCATCATAATTCTGCTCACAGAACTTATCAAATGCTTCATCTGCACTGATATAATCCATTGTATTTACATAATCAAGGACTCGTATCTGTTCACCGATCAACTGAACCGTTTCGTCCGGAATATCTTCTTCAAAGAAAATCGATATCGTTACATTATTCTCCAAATCCTTCATTCCTGACTGAAAGTTTACAACAACTGCATATACAATACCAAATATGAACAAACATGAAATAATTGTACCGATTGATGCAAGAGAGAACAATATATTTCTTCTGATGTTCGTAAATCCCTGTCTCAGGATATAAAAGAATGTACTAATCTTCATCTATATAACCACCTTGTTTTTCATCGCTGATAACCACACCTTTTTTTAATGTGATTACTCTCTTTCGCATCTCATTTACAATATCCTTATTATGAGTTACGACAACCACTGTTGTTCCTCGCTTATTGATATCATCAAGCAGTTCCATGATATCCTGTGAGTTCTTCGGATCCAGGTTACCGGTTGGCTCATCGGCAAGGATGATTTCCGGATTGTTTACCAGTGCTCTTGCCATGGCAACTCTCTGCTGCTCTCCACCGGAAAGCTCCTTCGGATAAGATTTATACTTATCCGCAAGACCTACCAGCGTCAGCATAGCCGGAACTCTACGTCTGATGTATCTCGCAGGAGTCTGTATAACTCTCTGTGCAAATGCAACATTTTCATAGATGGTTCTGTCCTTTAACAGTCTGAAATTCTGAAATACAACTCCGATCTTTCTTCTGACCTTCGGGATATTCTTTCTTTTTATAGTTTTATAATTATATCCTGCTACACGGATAGACCCAGAGGTCGGATCTAATTCCTTTAATAACAGCTTGATCAATGTTGTCTTACCTGATCCGCTGCTACCAACAATAAAGACAAATTCGCCTTTCTCTATATTAATATTAACATTCTTCAGAGCCGTCATACCACCTGGGTAGGTCATAGTAACATTCTCTAACTCTATCATAATGGTTTCCTTTCAAATTTAACATCTGTACTTTCTCTCTCTTTGCTTTTGCAAGTATAGCAGTAAAATGTGAAATATATGTGTAAATCCTGCATACAATATATTACAAAGAGTCCAGATTCTTCCTTTTAATAGTCTAATGACTCCATATACTTCATATACTTAACTACCATTAACGCAATCTTAAATGTGATCGCATCCTCAAATACACGAAGATCCAGACCGGTACTCTTCTGAAGCTTATCCAAACGATAAACCAGAGTATTTCTGTGAATATATAACTGTCTGGAGGTCTCTGATACATTCAGACTGTTCTCAAAAAACTTATCAATAGTAGTAAGGGTCTCTTCGTCGAACTCATCCGGTGATTTGCCATCGAAAATCTCACGAATGAACATCTTGCAGAGTGGGAGCGGAAGCTGATAGATCAGACGTCCGATTCCAAGATTACTATATGCGATAATGTTCTGGTTCTCGTAGAAGATCTTTCCTACATCCAGTGCCATCTTAGCTTCTTTATAAGAACGGGATACTTCCTTAATCTCATTTACGATCGTACCATATGATACATGAACAGAAGACATAACCTCTGTATTCAGCATATCTACAACAACCTTGGCAATCTTATTCATATCATCATAGGATTCTGTCTGCTTTACTTCCTTTACAAGAATGATGTTTTTCTCATCCACAGCGGTAATAAAATCCTTTGTCTTTGTAGAAAAGATATTACGAACTGTTTCAAGGGCATTTGTATCCTTCTCATTCTTTGTCTCAATGATAAATACGATTCTCCTTACATCTGTATCAATGTGAAGCTTCTTTGCTCTGTTGTAAATATCAACAAGCAACAGATTATCTAACAGCAGATTTTTGATGAAGTTATCCTTATCAAAACGCTCCTTATATGCAACTAAGAGATTCTGAATCTGGAACGCTGCGATCTTACCAACCATGTAAGTATCATCTGTCTCCCCCTTTGCAAGCAAGATATGTTCTAACTGGTTATCATCAAACACCTTAAAGAACTGGTAATCACGAATTGCCTGACTCTCTGCCGGGGAATCAACAAACGCAAGTACTGCTTCTTCACAGTCATCTACATCCTTAAATGTAGATGCAAGAATCTTTCCTTCTGTATCAAGAACACACAGATCGGTTCTTGTAATATTCTTTAATCCATCAATCGTATCCTGAAGTATCTGGTTCGATATCATATATTCTACACTCCTTATTCTTATATTCGGATTCCGTATTCTTTCCCCATCCATTCTGCCTGACGGATAAGCCTCCCGGAAAACATACGAATAACAAAATACACTACTGTACCTATTCTAAATCATATTGCGAAAAAAAAAAAGAGAAAATGCAGAAATTTCTGCATTTTCCCTGTTTGTTTATAAATATTTAAGTATGTATGATCTATTAGCTTACTAAGATCTCCTCTGTTTCCTTATCAAAGATATGAATCTTGCTTAAGTCAAATGCAAACTGTACTGTATCGCCAGGTCTGGCTGTTGTACGAGCATTAACTCTTGCTGTGATATCGAACTGATCGATTGTGAAGTATAAGTAAACTTCAGCACCTAACATTTCGTAAATATTGATTCTTGCATCAATAACGCTTTCCGGTGATGACTCGATGAAGAGCTGCTCATCATGGATATCTTCAGGACGAATACCAAGAACAACTTCCTTATCAACTGCATCAAGTGCAATAAGTCTCTCAGCCTTACTATCAGGAACTTTAATTGAGTGTGAACCAAACATTAAGAGAATGTCTGCTCCGGACTTAACTACCTTACAATCAATGAAGTTCATAGGTGGCATACCCATGAAACCGGCTACGAATAAGTTACATGGCTTATCGTATAAGTTCTGTGGTGTATCTACCTGCTGAATAATACCATCCTTCATAACTACGATTCTTGTACCAAGTGTCATAGCCTCTGTCTGGTCATGTGTAACGTAGATGA
>ENA-OUOY01001990-OUOY01001990.1-human-gut-metagenome-genome-assembly--contig:-NODE-1990-length-10938-cov-6.848571_pt1 | contig 10938 bp, 10 predicted proteins | sample MGYA00237937_ERZ548767 | MGnify/ENA primary metagenome ERZ548767 (study PRJEB26490, sample SAMN05356887) | human gut metagenome | biome: terrestrial biome; feature: human-associated habitat; material... | reverse complement strand
ATACCGGGCTGCATCCGAAGCTGATCTGGGAGAGAAGCATGACGCTGGGGCGTGGCAATGACCGCTGCGATTTTTGCATGAGGGTCAGATAATAGCGGGGAGGCAGATTGGTATGGAAATCAAACGATTCGGCAATATAGAGGGAAAGACCATGATGCTGCTGCACGGAAATCTTATGTGCTGGCAGCAGTTTGAGAATCTGATCCCGCTGCTGGAAAGGAAATTCTGCGTGTATGCCGTCAGCTTCGACGGCTTTGATGGCACCGGTGAAACGACCTACACGACTGCCCGGGATCAGGCGGACAAGTTGGCCGCTTATATTGAAAAAGAGCTTGACGGACAGTTGGATCTGCTTTTTGCAGAGTCGCTGAGCTGCGGACCGGCTGTTTTTCTGAAGGCTTCCCCAACCGTTCAGATCGATCGGATGATCCTCAGCGGGCCGGAGTATCTGGATTTCGGAGTGCTGAATCGACTGATTTTGAAGGTCATGCCGCAAAAGCAGTATCGAACGGCACACGAAAAGTATATGCCTACATGGGCGCTGCGCTTTATGGGGCAGACGGAGCAGGGAATGCAGACCATGCTCCGCCGTATCCCGGATCGTATCAGCTTGGAATCCGTCCGGGCCACTTGGGAAGCAGGACTTTATCTCTATCGGACGGACTTTCCGGTACAGCCCGATGCAAAGGTCGCCTGCTGGTACGGAGAAAAAGAAGGGCACATGAAAAAGGCCATCCAGCGGCTGCGGACGGCATATCCGGGTCTGATGGTCCGCTGCTTCCCCGGTTTCGGCCATGGCGATATCATCAATCATCCAGCGCTGCTTGCGTCGGAGCTGGAACGCTTTCTGGCGGACGGCGAGACAGAGGGAGATGCACTGAAAAATCAAGAAAGTGAAATACAATGAAAGTTACAACACTGGACGAGAAATCCATCCGTGATATCGGCCATGCTTTCGGCTATTACGATTACGGACAGGAAACAGGAATGTCCGCTGCCTTTTCCGGGAAAGAAGCCACTGCAAACTATATCTGCGCTTATGTGCGCGGGGTGCTGCGGGGCGGCTTTCTGCACACCACCAGCGAGCGGGGCGAGGGCTATATCGCCTATAAGCTGCCGAGGGAGAAGATGGGTCTCAAGACCATGTGGCCCATTGCCTGCGGAATGCTGCGCAACTCCACCCTGAAGCGCCTTTTGCAATTTGGCATCGCCATCAAGCGGGGCGGCGTTTCCCTGCAAGACCGCATGGACAAGGAAAAGAAACCCTATATTTTCGTTGGGCTTGTCTGTGTGCGGGAGGAATATCAGGGGCAGGGCTATATGCGCAAGGTGCTGGACATTGCCTTTGCCGAGGGCGACCGGCTGGGTGTGCCGGTGATCCTGGAAACGGATGCCAAAAGCAAGTGCGACAAATATGTGCATCTGGGTATGGAACTTGCCGGGACGCACGATCTTGGTGCCTTTGGCAAGCTGTATGACCTGATCAGGTACCCGCGTTACGGATAAATATAGCGAGAAAAAACGAGATGTTATATTTGAAAATGAATGGAAAGCTGAAGAGATTCAATGCGTACGATAAAAGAAACCCTGCATGAAAAAAGAAAAACAACAGAATACCATATCAAACAGCTTCAGCATGAGGGAAAACAAGGAATCCGCTACACCGCGATGATGCCGGACATTCCGTTTTTGATATTGGGCTGATGAGCGATATTGGCTGGCTGACGCATCTGATCGCGGGCATCATTTATTTTTGCGGAAACGGCTTTCGCTATGTGCTGGACTATGCAGCGTTCCTTGCGCTGGCAGGCATCCTGTTCGGGGTTGTATATCTGATTTATCTGAACAAGATCCATGAAAAGGAGATCGCCACAAAGCTTCAGAAAAATCTGAGCTTTGGCATGACAGTCTATTCCGGACTGGCGGGGGCTGTGATCGGAATACTTCAGTTTGTGTTGGATGCAGGTGCTTCGTCGGAGCTTGTATGGATCACCGTTGGCGGCGTTCTTAACTTTGTTGCAGGACTGCCGATTTTCCTCTCCTTCAAAAAAGGGATTTTCTATGGGGTGCAGTGAGACTGGATGAACTGCAATGGGAGGCAAACGAAATGAACAGAAAAGCAAACAAACCGTTCATCCGCTGGTGCATTCTCGGCGCGATCGGATGCGGATTTATGGCTGCCGGGGACTGGCTGCTGGGGTGCATTCCGCTTCAGCAAACCGATACCGGCCTTTTCAACAGAGCCTGTTATCTGTCCGGCTCCTATGGGCTGTGGAAGCCTGTGCTTACCGTTGGGCTGGGCGCAATCGCTGGCTTTCTCTATTACTTTGTGGTAAAAGCACTGAATGCGGACATCGATGAAAAATACAGAAAGGCCAAAAGAGTCCAGTTTCTGTGCGGGATCTTCACCGTTGCGATCGCTCTGACCGTCCATACATGGGTGGCCACCATGGCGTGGTTTGCCGCCTATCTGGGGCCGCGTATCGGCGCAGAGGCCGCGCTTGCGGCGGTCACGGCCTATCAGAACGATATGCTCCCCGCAATTCTCCCGCTGTATCTTCCGATGCTATTGGTTTTCGGCATCCATTTCGTGATGCTGCTTGCCGGAAAAACGCGCTATCCGAGATGGATGCTCGCCTTCCATCCGGTTACATGGAATCTTCTGCTGGCCGCAGTTCCGGATATTGTGCAGGCCATGCAGGTGCCGGTGTCCACATGGATGTCCGTGATGAGTCAGAGCAGCACGAACAGCGCCATCATGGTCTGGTGTATTGCGGCTGCCGTTTATGAGAGAAAGCACACTTAATAAAAAAGGAGTCTTACATATGAAACCTGACTACAAAAACTGGATCCCCAAGGGAATGCTGTTTTCGCTCATCGCGGGAACGGTGCTGTCCCTTGCGCTGCTGCTGGTTTTCGGCATATTCGGCGTTTGTGTGAGCGGAAAGCTGCGCGTCGTGCTGGGAGTGGTGTTCGGCATTGCCTTTGTCGTTTGTGCAAAGTACACCCAGTGGTGCGTGTATGCCTATCGGAGCTTTTCCTATGACGGCGAGCGCAAGCTCTCAAAGCAGATCATTGACGGCACGGCGGAGCATATCACGCTGCCGGAGGGCGGCGTGGGACTGGACATCGGCTGCGGCAGCGGTGCGCTGACCATTGCCTGCGCAAAGCGCAATCCCCAGGGGAAAATGGTCGGCATCGATCGCTGGGGCAAGGAATACGCCTCCTTCAGCCTGCCGCTGTGCGAAAAAAACGCCGCTGCGGAGGGCGTGAAGAACGCTTCGTTCAGGCGCGGGAACGCCGTAAAGCTGGATTTCCCCGACGAGAGCTTCGACGCGGTGACCAGCAACTATGTCTATCATAATATCACGGGAAATGACAAGCAGCAGCTTCTGCTGGAAACGCTGCGTGTGCTGAAAAAAGGCGGAACATTTGCTATCCATGACCTGATGTCGAGGCGGCGCTACGGCGATATGCAGGCATTTGTCCAAAAGCTCAGGGACATGGGCTATGAGCGCGTGGAGCTGATGGACACGACCGACGGCAGCTTTATGACACCGAAGGAAGCCTGCCGCCTGATGCTTCGCGGCTCAACATTGCTGGTGGGACGGAAGTGACGAATACTGAGACTCTTACACTACATAAAACAGAAATAAACGGAGAAGCTCATATCGGCCAATGGCTGATATGAGCTTCTCCGTTTATTTTTTAGATTATGCTGCTTCAGACCTTCCATCCGGCAGCTTGCTTGCGCTCCACCACAAAGCGACGGTAGAGTCCGTCAACAGCCATCAGCTCGTCGTGGGTGCCCTGCTGGACGATCTCACCGTGATCGACAACGAATATTTTGTCGGCGTTGCGCACGGTTTTCAGCCGGTGAGCAATCATGATGACCGTCTTATCGTGGGTCAGCGCCGAGACGGCCTCCATCAGCTCCTTTTCATTTTCGGGGTCGACATTGGCAGTGGCTTCGTCCAGAATGATGATGGGCGCGTCCTTCATAATTGCCCGGGCGATGGAAATACGCTGGCGCTCGCCGCCGGAGAGAGTCGCGCCGCCCTCGCCGATGACGGTATCAAAGCCCTCAGGCAGCGCCATGATAAAGTCATAGCAGCGCGCTTTTTTCGCCGCAGCCTTTATCTCCTCCATGGAGGCATTCGGCTTTCCGAAGCGGATATTGTTGGCGATGGTGTCCGAGAACAGATAGACCCGCTGGAACACGAAGGAGAAATTGCGGATGAGGCTGTCGTAGCTGTATTCCCGCACATCCCGTCCGCCAAGGCACACGCTGCCTGACTGCACATCCCAGAACCGCGCCATAAGATTGCAGAGGGTGGTCTTGCCAGATCCGGAGGGGCCGACGATGGCCACGGTGGTTTTCTCGGGAATCGTTAACGACACATCCTGCAGGATGGGCTTGCTGTCATAGGAGAAATCTACATGGTGAAGTTCAATGTCCTCCCGCTCCGGCGACAGATCCTCCCCGTCAATATCCATGGGCTCTACATGCAGAATCGCGTTTGCCTTATCTACGCCGATGTCGATGGAGCGGAACAAAGCCGAAAAGCTCCCGGCGCTGTCCAGCTGTTCAAAGAGAATGAAGGAGCAGATCAGCATCAAAAGGCAGTTTGTAAGCTCCATCGTGCCGCCGAAGTAAAAGACGATGGCAGCAGTGCAGACGGCAACGCCGGTGAGCTTGTTGACAACAAACTGCGCCAGCATATAAAGAACCGACGGGATCTCCATGGCAAAGGACGCCTTCCGGGCCTCCTCCACCGCCCCGTGTACCTGCGTTGCGGAATCGTGAGTCAGGTCAAAATTCTTGACCTCGGCGATGCCCTGCACATATTCCAGCACCTTGGACACAAGCCGCTCGTCGGCGTTGAACTTCCGCTGGGAAAGGGTCTGCTCCGAGCGCTGCATGGCGGCGTTGACGGCGAAGAACAGCACCAGTCCGGTAAGCGTGATAAGCCCCATGCGCCAGTCAAAGAGGAACATCATCCCCGCGATGATGCCGGAAGTCAGGAACCCCCTCGTTGTGACCATAACCACGCGGGTGGCGACATTCGCCATATTTTCCATGGTGTTGGTGGTGACGGAGGTGACCTCGCCAAGGCTGTTGTCGTTGAACCAGCCCATAGGCAGATACCGCAGATGCTCCGCGATCTCGATCCGTTTGTTGGCGCAGGTGCGGTAGCCTGCGCAGGTCTGGAGCATGGTGGCCTTCATGTTGATGGCGATGGTCACGATCAGAGAAGCAACGATGACGCCGAGGCTCGTCCAGAGCGTCGCCATAGTGACATTCTTTTGCAGCAGCGCCTGAATGACGATGGCGGCGGCGGGAATTCGCATGGCGGAGCAGATGGCGCTGACCACGCCCAGCCAGATGGATGCCATAAACAGCCTGCGGTTGTCCGCCCCGCAGAAGGCGAAGAATTTTTTCAGTGTCTGGAGCATTACGCCACCTCCCCGTCGTCTTTGACGCTGATGTGGGCTTCCCACATGGTTTGATAAAGCGGGCAGGACGCAAGAAGCTCGTCCTGCGTACCGGTGGCTTCGATCCTGCCGTGATTCACGACAATGATCTGGTCGGCATCGGCGATGGTGGAAAGGCGGTGGGCAATGACCAGCAGCGTCTTGCCCTTTACAAGCTTGGCAAGGGCTGCCTGAATGACCGCCTCGTTCTCGGGGTCGGTATAGGAGGTCGCTTCGTCCAGAATCACGATGGGTGCGTCCTTCAGCATGGCGCGGGCAATGGAGATGCGCTGCCGCTCGCCGCCGGACAGGTGTCCGCCGGATGCGCCGCACACCGTCTGATAGCCGTTCTCCAGCCCCATGATGAACTCATGGCAGCCGCATTTCTTCGCGGCGTCGATGACCTCCGCATCGCTCGCGCCCTTTCTGCCCATGCGGATATTGTCCATGACGGGAAGGTCAAAGAGGTAGTTGTCCTGCGACACATAGGCGATGCGCTTCGTGCACTCCGCCAGCGGAAGCGTACGGATATCCACGCCGCCCAACTCGATAGAGCCGTCCTTCACATCCCAGAGGGAGGCGATAAGCCGGGCGATGGTGGATTTTCCGCTGCCGGAGGGACCCACCAGCGCGTTGACCGTCCCCGGCGCAATGTGCAGATTGATTCCGTGCAGTACCTCCTTGTCGTGATAGGCGAAGCGAACGTTTTTCAGCTCGATTGAGTTGTCGGCTGGCAGCTTTTCCGCATGTTCCGGGCGCTGCATATCCTCGCCGGACAACACCTCCGCCACCTCGCCCACGATGGTCGTTACCTGGGCGATGTCATCGGTGTAGGAAAAGGCGGTGATCAGCGGCTGCATGACGCCGAAGGACAGCACGATGACCGTCAGAAACGTCTCCGCCGACAGTGTGCCGTGCATATAGAGCAGGCACCCTACCGGCAGGATGCCGAGAAGTGTCGATGGAAGAATTGCCATGCCCGCCGCCTGTCCGAACAAGCTCCCGCGCATCCAGTCGATAAAGCAGTCCGCACCTTCCTTTGCGGCGGAGACGAACTTTGCGTAGCTGGTCTTGGACTGGCCAAAGGCCTTGATGACCTCGATGCCGCTGATGTACTCGACTGCTGTGTCGTTGAGAGCTTTCGTGGAGGTCACGGTGCGCTGAAATTTTTCTTCGTAGCCGCTGAACATGGACATGAAGCAGAGAATGCCCAGCGGTACGACGATCAGCATAGAAAGGCCCATGCGCCAGTCCTCGATAAACAGCAGCACCAGCACCGCCAGCGCGCCCGCAATATTGGCCGTCATCTCCGGCAGTAAATGGGCAAGTGTGGTCTCAATGGAGTCCACCCGCTCCACGATAATGTTCTTATACGAGCCGGAAGATCGATCCAGCACCGTGCCGAGAGGCAGCGTGGCCAGCTTATCCAACAGTCTTGTGCGGGTGTGCGCCAGCACATGGAAGGTGGCATGGTGAGAAAACGAGGTGGACACGCTGTGCAGCACATAGCGCAGCACCCAGAAGCCCGCCATCCACCCGCAGAGGGTCAGGCAGCGGGAAAGCTCCGCTGTACCGTTCACCAGCGTGGTAATGATCCGAATGATGATGAAATACGGAATAAGCGAGCAGGCGACGCCCAGCAGCGCCACAAGGACGCTCAGCGCGTATTCGCCGTAGCGTCCTTCCGCCAGCTCCAGCAGCCACGAGGCGGCAGAGCGTTTTGACCTCGATGCTTTGTTCATGGATCGCGCCCCCTTACGCCGCCAGATGCTTCTTCACAATTCCCTTGCCGATGGCAGCGCCGATGATTGCGGCCACGATCACACCGGCCACCAGCGCCACGGATACCCAGGACTGCAATATCTCAGACGCGGCAAGGATGGTGTCCTGGCGGCCATCGGTGACCATCTGATCCGCCATCGCTTTCGCAGCAATCGCATAGGGAATGATGGTGCTGCCGAAGGCGGCCAGTACCTGATTGATGACATAACTGATGGTCAGCGCCTTCGCATTGCCGTAGCCCATCTTCCACAGCAGCAGCTCGGCAATGGCACCGGAGAGAATAAAGAGGATGATGTACGGCAGATATCCGCCCATAATGGCGCGGACAATACTGTAAATGAGGATCGCACCGGGCTTCTTCACCTTCGTGCCGATGATGAAGTAGACGATGCCCTCCAGCAGGGCGAAAAATACCGGCATCAGAATGATGGTAATGGGCGTTGCGTACAGGATGGAGCTGGCAAAGAAAATGACCACATTGATAAGGGCCAGCAGGACAACGGTGATGATGTCCTTGATTTTCAGCTTGTTGGCGGTTGCAGTACTCATGGTTAAAGACTCCTTTTTGAATGGAATATGGTTGAACGTCGCAAGGACGGCGATCACAAAATAAGACCGGCGGTGACCGATACCGCCAGCAGGACACAGAATACGATGTCCCACGGGGAGAACCGAAGCGACAGATAGTTGCTCTTACGGCGCCTTAAGTCGATGCCCCGTGTTTCGGCGGAGGCGGACAGCGTCTCGGCGATACGGATGACCCGCAGCGCCATGGGAACGGTCAGAATTTCCAGATACGACGGCAGCGCACGCAGCTTTTGCCACGGTGTCACAAATGCGCCGCGGGTGCGGATGGATTGCCGCAGCAGCTTCATATCCCCGGACAGTACCGGGAAAAAGCGGAAGATCACCGCCACGATCATGATCAGCCGTTCCGGCAGATGCAGATCGCGCAGCGCCGCCAAGGTGCGGCTGGCTTCATTTCGTCCGATCAGCGTCCGCATGGAAATGCCGATGGCGATGATGCGTGGGAACAGCACGAACATAAAGGAAAACACCGTGCCCGGCAGCAGGGCGTTTGCCGCCCACAGCAGCCCAAAGCTTATCCCACCGGCCAGCGCCGTTCCGAACCAGCCGTCAGCCACGGTCAGCAGGATCAGTGCCGCATAAGCGGCATAAACCAAGTGGTTGTTGGACGTGGAGATCACAACCAGCAGAGCCAGCCAGTAAAGCAGCTTCGTCACCGGATGGAATCGCTCTGTATGCTGTTTTTTCGCCGGGATATCGGAAGGATGGAAGCGCTCCATGTACTGCCGCACCGCTTGCAAATCTCGTTCCGAATGAACGGGAAATTCTGTTTCGGCACGCCCGCCCGACAGTCCGATGCAGTAGTCGCAGGCATCTGCAACCAGTTCAAGGTCGTGGGTGATGATGAGAACCGTCTTTTCCTTCCGCATCTCCCGGATCAGCGCCGCGCACCGCCCCAGGCTTTCCGCGTCCTGTCCTGCTGTCGGCTCGTCCAGTATGACGATGGGCTTGTCGGACAAATACGCCATCATCAGCGTCAGACGCTGCATCTGCCCGCCGGAGAGGGAAAAGGGGTGCCGGTCGCGGCAGTCCCATAGATCCATGCTTTTCAGCAGCGCCTCCGTTTTCGCTTCAAATTCCGGTGTTACCGCATGGCCATATTGCAGCTCGTGCAGGACGGAGCTGGTGAAGAACTGGAACTCCGCTTCCTGTAGGATGAACAGCACCTGCTTTTGCAGCTGCCTTGGATTTTGCGGCTTTCCGAAAAGCATTATCCTGCCGCCGGAGGGGGGGTAAAGTCCTGCAATCAGCTTGCCGATGGTTGTTTTGCCGCAGCCGTTTGCCCCCACAAGACCGACGATCTCATGCTCCCGGACGGAAAAACCGACACCGGAGAGGGTATCTCCTGCCTTCCTGCCGTATGTATAGCGGACATCCGAGACGCAGAGCGCCGTCGGTGCAGTTCTTGGCAGCGGCTCTTTCTCCGGCACGGTGATCTTCGCAAGGTCGAGGGTACGCAGGGAAAGTGCTTGTCTCTGCTCCGCCGAGAACGCCTTTGCCTCTTTTGCGGCATATTTCCCTTTGATCTCACCGCCTGCCATGACCCAATATTCATCGGCAATATCCGCAAGATAATAGAGCCGGTGCTCACTGAGCAGCAGCGTTTTTCCCTGCTTTTTCAGCGCCAGCAGAATCTCCTTTAGCTGCTGCGTGGCTGCAAAGTCCAGGTTTGCCGTGGGCTCGTCCAGCAGGAAGATGTCTGTGTCCATCGCCCATGCGGAGAGGATAGAGATCAGCTGCCGCTCGCCGCTGGACAGCTCATAGACATTGCGGTCCTTCAGCCGCTCCAGATGGAAGATCCGGAAGGCCTCATCTACCCGCCGTCGGATTTCATCCTGCGGCAGACCGTGATTTTCAAGACCGAAGGCCACTTCATTGGAGCTGTTCACGGTAAAAAACTGACTTCGCGGATCCTGAAAAACCGAGGCGGTCAGTTCACCGATTTCGCCGATACGCATCCCGGCGGTGTCCTGTCCGTTCAGACGGCAAAAGCCTTTCAGCTCTCCCTCGTAAAACTGCGGTATCAGCCCGTTAATGCACCGCAGCAGCGTGGATTTTCCGCACCCGCTGCCTCCGCAAAGCACCACACAGCGTCCCGCCGGGATGCTGCCGCCGATTTCTTGCAAGGCGGGCTGTTTTTCTTCTGCATATTGAAATTCGAATTCAAAATCTATCATTGCAAACTCTTTTCTTGTTAGTTAGCTACCTCTAACTAACGGTCGTAAGAAACGGACGGATGACCCGCCCGAATCAACTTTTCGGATTTATTGCAAGGTATCGCATAGCTGCCGCCAGCCGGCGTTGGTAAAATCAAGGATCGCCTGTAAGCAGGTAAGCATTCTGCCTTCCTCCATATGCTGATTCAGCAGCTGACGGAAGTACCAAAATTGTGAGCCCATCAAAAGGCGGATCGCATCAGCGTTTGGCGCTTTCCCATAGATATGCGAAAAGAATTCCACCGTTTGTTCCGCTTTTTGATCCATCAGCTTATGCAGCATGGTTTCCATGGAGCTGCCATCGCTGCGGCAGAAAAACAAAGTGCAGTCGTCATGGTGCTCGGTCAGCAACCGAAAATATATCTGTTCTTCGGCGTTTATGGCGCAGAGAATGTCTTCCGGCTGCGCACTGCACTTTGCTTTTTCGTATTCTTCGGCAATGGGTGTAAACAAGGTCCTCATCGTCTCAAAAAAATCCTGAAGTAAACTGGCAAACAACGCGTCTTTGTTTTTGTATCTTGTGTAGATCGCTCCGGTGGTGACTCCAGCTTTTTCAGCAATCTTGTGCAGAGAGGCTTTCTGAAAACCGTAAGCAAGAAACTCCGAATAGGCAGCCTGAATGATCCCATCATCCAGGGAATGGTCCTTATTGGCCATGTCGTCACTCCTCTGTGCCCAAATAATAATGCCATTATCGATAACAGCATTATTATAACGCTCTTTTTGCTGCTTGTCAATGCGAATTGCACACTCCTTTGCAAAAACATACCTTGACAAATCTCGTCTCAAAAACAGATGTTAGAGGATTTTGCCCGCCGGAACGGGCTGCCCAACCCTACGCACTTTACCGATGATGGTATCTCAGGCACCCGTTTTG
>ENA-OUOY01001989-OUOY01001989.1-human-gut-metagenome-genome-assembly--contig:-NODE-1989-length-10940-cov-3.476344_pt1 | contig 10940 bp, 6 predicted proteins | sample MGYA00237937_ERZ548767 | MGnify/ENA primary metagenome ERZ548767 (study PRJEB26490, sample SAMN05356887) | human gut metagenome | biome: terrestrial biome; feature: human-associated habitat; material... | reverse complement strand
CCTTACCGCCGTCTCCGGTGTTGTCAGAACCTGATACACTCTGATTATCCCCTGATGAGGAACCGCAGCCTGCCAACAGTCCCACACTCATGGCAACTGTACACAATAACGCCATTATCTTTTTCATTTTCAATCTTCCTCCTAAAATCCAGGGTCAATCCATACTCCTGGTTCAACTTCTATCAACCTATTTCCTTTATCTATCCAATGCTGTGTAATTTCATTAGCTCTTAATACATTTCCACTACGCTCACTATTAAAAATTGATTTTGCAGGATGTCTACTTGGCGAACCCGCTGTATGCTGATTTCCGCTAGGATGACCTGGACCTGGAAGTTCATCTATCACACCTCCATCCCTTACAGGTATTTGATGCCTGTGATGTGGAGCCAGTTTCGTCCCTGCTGAATTTCCAGCAAGAAACGCATCTCGTTGAGCTAATGTGTACGGTCCTGCTTCTGTAATCGGTTTTGCAGAAAAGCTCGGGTCTCTTGGACTCATTATATGTCCATCTGGAACTTTTACTTCTTGACCTTTCCAATTCTTAACAGAGTCACTACCACTCTCAATATTAGTCAGAAAATCTGCTGTAGTATCATATTTTCCACTTGACTTCCCATAGCTGGTCTCATCAACACTTTCACTAATTTTCCCCTGTGGTGGACAAGCTTTACCTGTTGACGTACTTGCATACCCACTCGGATCATCATACACCACTGGGTTATTCCCGCAGTACGCATACAGATTCAGTCCATCCCCCTGATAGACGTCTTCCTGCATGAAACGCCCGGCAACCGGATTATAATACCTCGCCCGCAGGTAATACTGCTCTGTCAGTTCATCATACTGCTGGCCCGTATAACGGATGCGGTTATTCAGCTGTTCTGTGGTCTCAAGGGGTATGCCAAAGGCATCATACTGATAGCTGTTCCGGATTTCTCCCTGTCCATCAGTAACAAATACCGTACTGAGCTGTTCGTCCCTGTGGTAGTAGGACAGTTCCTGTCCTCTGCGGAACGCTTCCATCCCTGCCCCGAGATGATAACTGGTGCCCTGCTCTTCTCTTCCCTCCTCCTGCAGAAGCTCTCCATCGTGGTATACAAAGCTGGTTCTCCTGCCGTTTTCCAGCAGTTCAAAACGCAGGCCTTCCGCATCATAGCGGTTCTCCTGCACGTTGCCGGTTTCGGTTTCCACCCTTGTCTGCTGGTGGCGGCTGTTATAGGAGAACCGACGGATCCCGGCTGCATTTTTCTCCTCTATTATACCGCCCTGACGGTCATAAGAAAACTGTTTTCTATCGGCAGGGCTTTCCTCTTCGACCAGCTGGTTCTTCTCATTATAAAGATAGCGGATTTCTCCCTGTGCATCCGTCTTCCGGATTCTGTTTCCGGCTTTGTCATAGGCATAGCAAACAGAAGCGCCGTTCCGCCGCTCTTCCAGAAGCTGTCCCCGGACATCATAAGCATAGGAGAGATCCAACGCATTATTCCCTGCGGTGATTTCGGAAGTGATGCCGCCCAGAGCTGCCTGTGTACCTGCCTTCGCTGTGCGGTTTCCGTTGCCGTCATACCGGTATGCAAAGGAGAGCAGGACATTTTCTCCTGCCTTGGTTTCCAGTGTGCGGATGTTACCGTCACCATCGTAGGTATAGGCGGTCTCCACACCGTTACCATAATGGATGCGACTGATGCGGTTCAAAGCATCGTAGCCGTAGCGCACTTCCAGTCCGTCATCATTAAAGATGCGGCTTCGTCTGCCCAGAATGTCATACTCATACCGGGTGCTGACTCCTGCGGGATCTCTGATCTCCGTGATCTGCCCTGCCCTGTCATGGGTATAGGAAACTAAGCGTTTCCCGTTGGAACGCTTCTCTTTCAGATTACCATATGCATCGTAGATGTATTCATAGGACTTTCCGTCACAGACGGCACGGGTCACCCGGCCCAGGCTGTCATAGTGCCAGGTGCTGATATTGGTATGTTTTCCTTCTGCATCGGACGCCTTCTCATACACAGGCTGACCGAATACGTTACAGGCACGCTGCAGCTGTCTTCCATCCCTGTCGATATGCAGGGACAGGTTGCCCTCCTCGTCATACCGGAAGGTCTCTGTGAATCCCAGCTGATCAATTCTCTCGCTGATCTTGCCGAGACTGTTGTAGCGGTACTGCACTGCATTGCCGTTGCCGTCTATAGTCCTGCTGACCTGCCCGGCGGGGGTGTATTCATAGCCTTCCTTCCCCCCGTCCGCAAAGCCAATGCCTGTGATGCGTCCCCAGCTGTCCACGTCATAGGAAATGGGATTCCGGTTGCCGTCCACGACTCCCGTGATCTGCCTTCTGGCATTATACTCATACTGCTGGAGGATGCGCTGATGGTTCCCCGAACGCCGGACATCCTTGATCTTTCCGTCCAGTTCGTAGGAAAGCTCTGTCCGGTTTCCAAACGTATCCTTTTGGATGACCGGCTGATTCCGCAGGTTGTAGGAAAGCTCCTGTACCACTTCTCCTAATGCATTGGTGGTGCGGAGGCGGTTGCCACGGCTGTCATAGGTGTAGGATACCCCCGCCCCGTCATCACTCTCCGGCTCGTAGCCGTAGGGATTGATCTCTTTCCGCAGCCTGTCATTCCGGTCATAGAGATAGCGGGTCACCCCTCCTGCCGGATTGGTTCTGTGGGTCGCCCGGTCTTTCAGGTCATACCGGGTGCTGCTCTCCAGACATTCCCCATCCGCTCCCAGAATGGCATGTTTCAGCACATTTCCGGCCACATCATAGGCATACTGCACCCGTCTGTCGATACCGTTCTTTCTGTCAAGGACTCTCTCCCCGGTCAGGCGGTCATCCGCATTGTAGCTTCTGCGGATCTCGGAGCCCTTCGGGGTGGTGATCTTTGTCAGGTTGCCGTTGGCATCGTAGGCATATCTTGTAACGGCGGCCTGTACCGGGCCGTTGCCCTGGATTTCCTCCGTCCGCTGAACAAGCCACCCGTTTTTATTGTAGGCATAATGAATGACACTATGAACACCGTCCGCAATGGCACGCTCTTCCAGCGTTACATTTCCCAGACAGTCATAATCGTAGCGCATTTTTGCCCCAAAGTCATCTTTCACTACATTCAGATGATTGTTTTTATCGTAGGAAAAATGGATCCGGTGCCAGCCATCCGGCTCTCCGTCCCGTTCTACTTCCTGTTGTCCGTAGGCCTCCTCCACCTTATTGCCCTGACTGTCATAGGTATAGGCGATGACACGGTACAGCGCAGGATCGGTCTCCTGCACTTTTATCCGTTCCCGGATCTTCCAGCCCAGATCATTATAGGTATAGAGGACCTCCTTTCCTTCGCCGTCCACTTCCCGGAGGATCTGTCCGTGCCCGTTGTACTCGTAGGTGTGCAGGATGTTCCCCCCGGGATCCTGTACTTCTGTCATCCGGCCGCAGGCGTCATAGGCATAGCGGTAGCCATTGCCGTCATCCGAATCTGCATCATAAGATTCCGGCTGTACCTGTTTGATCATGTTGCCGTCCGCATCATAGAATCTCCGCTCCACGCCTCCGTCCGGATAAAGGATACGGATGCAGTTCCCGTCAGAATCGTACTCATAGCGGGTTCCTTCTCCCTCTTCGCCTTTCAGAGCATAGCTGACCGGATGGATCCGGCTGGTGATGTCCCCGTCAAAGTTACGGAATACACGGTGATGTTCCTGCAGGGGAGATATGGTATCTACCACACGTTCCAGAAAATCGTGGCGGTACTCATAGCCGCTCTCTTTCTTTTCCCACTGCACGGGTGGATAGTAGGTGGTCAGATTGCCCATGCGGTCATAGAATCTACGGGTGGTGTAGCCTTCCCCGTCGATGCGGCTGGTGACAAAGTTCCTGGAATTGTAAGCCAGCTCCACCGTGCCGTAAGTATTGCTGATGGACAGTCTGCGGCCTACGGTATCGTAGCCGTAGGCAGTCTCCTCCCCCTTCGGCGTAATGACACGGCTGGGATATGCCCGGTTGGATTCATATTCCTTAAGGCTTTCGTTTCCGAGGGCATCCCGCTCCAGAATGCATCTTCCCCTGAAATCATACTTCCGGGCCGTTTCTTTCCATTTGCCCTCTTTGATCTTTTCCATCGTCCTGACCGGATTGTGTTCCTGGTCATAAGTATAGAGGGTCTCTCTTCCGTCGCTGTCCCATGTATGTACCAGATCATGGTGCTCATTATATTCATGGTGCACTTCAAAGCCATCCGGGAATTAATCTAATAAAAATTCATTAACAATACATCATCGTTAAATAAACACTGTAGAAGACAATAGCACTTGTCAGAAATATCGTATCCGTCATTCCTCATCTCTTGTGTTATTTTTCCATTTTCCCGGGGCTTAGTGGTTTATATTCATCGTCTTTTTCGACTTGCTTAAACCCACGGTTCCCATCCTTTTATAAATTCTTCCAAAGATGGTGCAATTTTTCTCATTTTTCCTTTTTCGTCATCTACAAATTTAACAATTCCTGTCTTTATTTCTACCACTACAGAATAGTTCACTTTCGACTCCACTCCAATCACAAAATGTGTTACCTTGCCATTCAGATCGGTATATGCCTCCATTATTTGTTTTAAACTTCTATACCCATCTCTAGGATCCACACCACTTATTGCAATTCTACTTTTTTTATAATTTATATTAAACCCCAAAAAATGATAGGTGCTAAAGTATTCAATTATATCTCGGTTGCTTTCAATTCCATATGTCTCTAATAGCTTTATAAAAGTTTCCTCTTTTCCATATGCCAGTGGTCTCCATCTACACCATCCAGCGTTATCCGCTTCTCCCACATAAACAGCTTGATCTACATCTTTTCTCCTGGGACGTTTAGGTAATCCATCCTCTGTTTTATGGCATGCTGCTAAAAATCTTTCAAAAAAATTATCCAATTCATTTTTTACTGATATTATTTTATCTCCATTCTTATCCATTTTTTTGTTCGTATTGTCATAGACTTGATATTTTGAAGCATCTTCGAGAATACATCTCCATCTATCCCGCCCCAGATGCCATATTGTTTTTCTATATTATGAATTCCACCACTCCCCGGATGCAATCCTACAGGAATTGGCATAGCCTGACCACCACCTTATTTTTTGCAGATTATAACACATATCGACAAGTCATAACCGTAGATGTCAAAAACGACCGGGTTATATGTAACTTTTGGATAAAAATACCCGGGTTAAAATATGCTTCGAAACGTTTCTCTTGAAAAGCATATCTTAATCCGGGTATTCACATATTCCGTATTCTTTTTATGTTAAAAAATCATACATTAATATCATTACATCAAAAACATTATCTTCCTCCCGTATCTCCATCTCACCGGCATATTGATCCACGATCTGTCTGACGATCGAAAGACCGATTCCATGCATCCTGTCGTCTTCCTTGCTTGTCAGATATCGTCCCCCGCTTTTATGCAATGCATTTTTATACCGGTTTTTAATACTGATGGCTATATTATTACCGTCTGTGGTGATCCATAGCCTGATCACCCTATCTTCGGTCAGTTCCTTTACAGCTTCTATGGCATTATCCAATAGATTGCCCAGACAAATGCTGATATCCTCTGCATTCATCTCCGCATCCTGCGGCACTTCCGTATTGGCTATCACCTTTATTCCTGCCTTTTCCGCCATATCTGCCTTGTAATTAACCACACTGTCAATATAAAGATTTCCGCTATTGGAAATAAAATCTTTTTTGTCTAAAAACTTCAGATTTTCACTGCAGTATCTTTTCAGGGCTTCATAATCTTCCTTTTCCAAATAAGTATTTTCCAATATGTAATGCTGCTTCATATTGTGACGCAGCTTCCTTAATTCTTCCCACCATTCCTTACTTTCCCGGTTCTGGCGAATATAGTACTCACACTGATTTTTCAGGATTTCTTCCCGCATTTGTTTTTCCATATTTTCTTTTGCTTTATCATACAGATAGTAGGTAAAGACGTTGATCAGCAGGATCATGAATACTACAATAAATCCCCAGAAATAGTTTTCAAGGGTTCCTGTGATAAAAACGGAAATCAGGATCCATATACTACAGACCGGAACGATAAATACTTCCAACCAATCCTGAAGATTCAGTTCCGCTTTTCTGTTCAGTTTTATAATAAGAGAGGTAAATTTAATAATCAAATACCAGACAATTTTAGATAACACTGTGCACAGCAAGGTTACTTCTGCATCATCTGTCCATGCCAGAAATTCTTTTCCGTAATACACGAGCAATTCTGCACACATGCCGCTCATATACATAAATATAGTCGTCGCCATCAATGTTCTGACTGAATCAGTATATAGGATTCTGATCGTCACAAAAAAAATACATACAAAAAGTAATATATTCAGCCAGATATTACTCGTGCCATCTCCCAGATACGTTAAAACATATGTAACACCGTTGAAGACCGCAAAATATCCTCCCCATACCAGATAGTCTGTATACCTGCGAATTTTCTTCTTTTTCAATGTACTGTCACAAAAAATACGCTGCAGTATTACAGAAAAAATCTCCACAATAGCCAGAACAAGCATCATTCCCATCTTCTCCCCTTTAACATTGAAATATAATGCTGTCTTACATGATCTCTGTAATTTTTACTGATTTCTACTTCCCGTCCATTATCCAGAACAACCCTGTCCGCAGAATACTCCTTAATAAAACGAGTATTCACGAGCAACGATTTTCTGATTCTCAGGAATTTTACATTTGCTTTCCGCAGATTCCTTTCCACTTCTTCCAATTTTCCATAAAATAAGTATTCCAATTCAGGCATATCCAGCTGTACTGCATTGATCTGTACGATTCTTTTATCACTTTGGAAAAACCGGATCTGATTCAGTGGAATATTGTATTGCCTTTTATTATAAGAAAAGCAATAACTGTCATCGGAATTCAAATGTGTTTCAAACACCCGTTTCAGGATCTTCTCCAATTTTTCTTCAGACACCGGCTTATCTATAAATGCATATGGCTGCACTTCAATCATTTCCTTGCAGTACTGGTTATGACAGGATACAAAAATCAGAATTACCCTGCTGTCTCTTTCCCTAAGGATACGCGCGGTTTCAATTCCGCTGATACCAAGCATTTCCACATCTAAAAAAACGATGTCCATATTTCCCGTGGTGTCTGTTTCCATTAATAATTCTTCCCCACTCCGGAAGCAAAAAAATTTCACATTTTTGGATAGCCTTGCCATGATGGATTGTATGATCTGTGTTTGCTTCTGCAACTCAGATAAAACATCCTCACATATAGCAACTCTTAACATTGAGAATTCCCCTTTCTCCTTCGCATGCTATAATACGATGCCAGTATGCAACTGTTCAGCCCAATATAGTTTCCTCCTTTCAAGACTTTCCGCAAAAACACTGGCAACATCAGCAACTATTCTTATTTTTTTGATATTATTACTATACAAACGATTTCCCCTGTTTTACGTAAACAATTCCCTCTTCCTCTTGATCATCTCATCAATCTTCTCAATATACAGTCCCACATCCTTCACATTGTCACACCGCTCGATTCTTCCGTCGGGGAAGACTCTCTTGGTGATGCTTCCAGCGCCTAATGCCACAATGGTCTGTTTCTCCTCCATGATGAGGATGTTGTACAGTCCGTATTTGCCGGGACGGGCGTAGCCGGTGTTCTCGAAGTTGCCGGACATGTTCTTCTGTCGGTAGAGGTAATAAGGCTTCATTCCAAGCTTCTCAGCTCCCGCCGCCGCGATCTTCATGGTCTCGTCTGTATTATGGAGCATGGAGACGCCGTTCTCCTGGATCCACTGGTTCAGGCGGGATGCACGCTTGATGGCCAGGGAATGCACGGTCAGGCTGTCCGGGGACAGTTCCACGATCTTTTCGATGGTGCGCTGTACATCCGCTTCCAGTTCTCCCGGTAGCCCCAGGATCAGATCCATATTGATATTGTCGAAGCCGACCTCTCTTGCCAGCCGGTATGCCGTAAGTACCTGTTCCACGCTGGCCTTCCTGCCGATGATATCCAGTGTCTCCTGCTTCATAGTCTGGGGATTCACAGAGATGCGGCTGACCTGATGACGGTACAGTACCTCCAGCTTCTCTCTGGTGATGCTGTCGGCACGACCGGCTTCCACAGTGAATTCCTTCACGGTAGAGAAATCAAACTTGGACTTTAATGCCGTGATCAGACGGTCCAGCTGCTCCGGTTCCAGTGTGGTGGGCGTACCACCGCCGATATAGACGGTATCCAGTACCTTGTCCTGAAAGTTCTCCGCCACATAATCCATCTCTTTGATCACTGCATCCACATAGGCGTCCACCTGCCTGCGGAATGCAGCGATCGGATAAGAGGTAAAGGAACAATAGAGACAGGTTGTAGGGCAGAACGGAATCCCGATGTACAGACTGTAGCCGCCCTCATAATGAATCTCTTTTAACAGATCCCGCTCTCTCTTCGCAATATCGATTCCCAAAAGTGCCTTCTCTTCGCTGACATAATGGCTCTGCTCCATGAATTCTAAAATCTCTGCATCGCTTCTGCCCTCATCCAGCATACCGTAGGCGATCTTCGTGGGACGGATGCCGGTAAGGTTTCCCCATGGGAGTTTCTGCCCGGTCACCTTGCTTAAGGTGCGGTACAGGAAACGTTTCAGACCGTTCTTATACCCATCTGCAAGGTTTTCTGTCTCTGCATCCCACAGAAAATCCTCTTCTCCCACACGGATCTTCGCTCCGGTCTCGGCCAGTTCGATTTCCAGACTGACCTGCGGTTCCAGCTCTGCCAGCTTCTCCGGTTTTGTCTCCGGGGTGATGACCGTGACCTGGTCCTCCGCATAAAAAGCCTTCACCAGAGAATGTACATCATATTCATAGTTAGGATGGGATAATTTCACTACTTTCATTGTAATCTCCCTTCCGCAGACGATTCCTTTCGTCGGAGGAATCGCGAATCAAACAGGCACAGAGATAACTCTTTCTGTGCCCGAATATATTTCAGTATTGTAACTATTCAGAACCCTATTAGCAAAACGGATTATATTTCTTCTCATGTCCGATGGTGGTGCTGTCGCCGTGTCCCGGATAGACTACCGTATCCTCCGGCAGAGTAAACAGCTTCTCCTTCACCGAACGCACCAGCGTACTCATACTGCCGGTGGGGAAATCGGTTCTGCCCACGGATTCCTGGAACAGGGTATCCCCGCAGATTAAGAACCCTCCCTCCGGGAAATAATAGCTGACACCGCCCGCGGTATGTCCGGGCGTTGCCAGAACTTTGATCCGGATGCCATCCAGATCCAGTTCCTCACCATCCTTCAGATACACATCTGCGGTAACCGTTACCGGACGCCCCATATCTTTCGACAGGTTGCTCTTCGTATCCAACAGGAAATCCTTCTCTGCTTCCCCGGCATAAATTTTCACCGGTTCCCAACCATGCTCCCCGGCATAAGCATCCGCTGCCGCCTTCAGTTCCTCACAGCCACCGATATGGTCGAAATGTCCATGGGTCAGAAGGATCGCTGCTGTATGTAGTCCGTGCTGCCCAAGCGCCTCCTCAATTTTCTCTCCATGATCCGCGGGGTCGAATACCAGCACTTTATCACTGTTCTCTCTGTATACAAAGTAACAGTTGGTCTGATAGATTCCCAGCGTCATATGTCCGATACGGATATTGCTCATAATAATCTCACTTTCTGTTTCCCGACAGGTTCCGCCGTTTTCCGGACATCACCTTATCAGCCTGTGGTTCTCTCGATGTCAATGACGCTCTCGATGCCCCGGATCTTGTCAATGATACGGTTCAGTTCCTCTCTGCCGCTGATCTCGAAGGTCGTCTGCAGAGTAGCCAGTCCCTGTCTGTTGGTTCTGGTGTTCATGGACATGATATCGATATTTTTCTCCGTCAGGGCCTTGGAAATATCCGCTAACAGTCCGTTACGGTTGTTGGCATAGATCTTGATCTCCGCCAGATATTTCTCCGCATGTGCCTCCTCCGGCTGCCATTCCGCATCGATCAGTCTCGCCCTCTCCATCTCCGGCAGATTGATGATGTTGATACAGTCGGTACGGTGGATAGAGATACCTCTTCCACGGGTCACATAACCCACGATCTCATCCCCCGGCACAGGAGAACAGCACTTGGAAAATCGCACCGACAGATCCGCGATGCCCTTTACTACGATACCGCTCTTGGACTTCATGAGGACAGGCTTGTTCGCACCACTTTGCGCATTTGCCGCATTGTTCTCCGCAATGCTTGCCAGAACTTCCTCGTTGGTCATCTCTTTCTTATGGTCACGGTCGTACAACTCCTGCATCTTGTTGACGATCTGACCCTCTTTCAGAGCACCGTGTCCTATGGCCGCCAGTACAGAATCCCAGTCCCGGAATCCATACTTGCGCATAATGGCATCCATATACTCCTGCTTCTGCAGGCTGGCAAGATTGATGCCTCTGGCTTTGCAGTAGCCGGAAAGCAGATCCTTGCCCTTTAAAATATTGTCTTCCTTTAACTCATTCTTGAACCACTGGTTAATCTTGTTCTTGGCCTGGGTACTTTTTACCACATTCAGCCAGTCACGGCTGGGACCCTTGGAGTTCTGCGAAGTGATGATCTCGATCCGGTCTCCGTTGTTGATCTTATAATCAATGGTCACAAGCTTCCCGTTGACTCTCGCTCCCACCATCTTGTTACCAACAGCAGAATGAATGCTGTAAGCAAAGTCAATCGGGGTAGATCCTGCCGGAAGGTTCTTGACCTCACCGGTAGGCGTAAAGCAGTATACGCTGTCAGAGAACAGATCCAGATCGTTCTTCAGCAGGTTCATGAATTCCTTGTTATCCGACATGTCCCGCTGCCACTCCAGGATCTGTCGCAGCCATACCAGCTTCTCTTCTTCCTGGACT
>ENA-OUOY01001986-OUOY01001986.1-human-gut-metagenome-genome-assembly--contig:-NODE-1986-length-10941-cov-4.276226_pt1 | contig 10941 bp, 9 predicted proteins | sample MGYA00237937_ERZ548767 | MGnify/ENA primary metagenome ERZ548767 (study PRJEB26490, sample SAMN05356887) | human gut metagenome | biome: terrestrial biome; feature: human-associated habitat; material... | reverse complement strand
GCATATAAGTTATTTCCCCTTTTAGAAAATTCTGACATTGAATTCCTTTTAAAGAATAAAAACAATTACTATTATTGAACTACCAACTACTTAATCTTTAAGTAGCGGTTATCATAGACATCCAAAATAACTGTTATAACCTCTCCAAGCAATGTGCTTAGCTTATCTAATCTTTTTGAATAATCTCCTATTTCTTGAATGAACTTGAAATCATTTAAGAATGCATCTGCGTGATCTGTCAAACATATCTTTGATGATTTAACTGTGATATTCATATTGCTAGGAGATGAATTGAATACATCAGTAAATTTAATGGTTACACCTTGCAACATAAAACCTTGCTCTGCTAGTTGTAACACAAGATAGGCACTGCTTTTTACAAGTTCTGAATCTAAAGAAAGATCTGTTGATTCTGGTAAAACATCTATTTTTCCCTTTATATATGAAAAATATTCAACGATTAATTTCTTTAAACTGTCCACAATGAGCTTATCTTTTTTGATGAGTCCACTTTCTAAACCTAAAAGAAAAAATGCCAGCACGTTGCAGTAAATAAAAGCTAAGTTTTTCTTCGAACAAAACATCTTTTCAAGATGCAAAGCATATTTTAGCTCGTCTGTTAGCTTGTCACCTTGTTTTGAGGTTGCTTCATCAGCATAATGATATTCAGGGTAATCCTGATCAAATATATTCATTTTTATAATCTCATCAATCGTTCAGCCTTAATCTTAACAAAGATAAAATCAATTTAAAAAGAGGAGATGATTATTCTGTGATAGATCATAAGGTTATGGGCAAAAAAAATGGGGAGCTTACAAAAAATGTGATTGACAAGAACTAAATTACGTCTTACTGAAATGTCTTCAAAAAAGCGGAGATTTTGATAAAATCTTTCAAAATTTGTATGTATATCAAATTTTTTAATTTTCAAACACTTATAATACTTGTCATAGATTTCAAATCTGAACAGATCAAACAAACATAAGGAATGTAGCGGTATTAAGAGCGATCTTAATACCGTTTTTCTTTTTAGGCTTTAAAACCTAAAGTTACCCTGTCGCGCCCTTCAAGATCTTTTATTGTAGCTACCTTTTGATAGCCCTCATTTTTAAAGATCTCCTGAACACTTGGTCCTTGTAAATAACCATGCTCTAAAAGTAGAGGTGCATTTTCTAAAAGGTAATCTTTTGCTTTTGACGCGATTGTTCTAATGTCATATAAGCCATCAGGTCCAGAGGTTAATGCTGTAACAGGTTCAAAAGGAAGTGAAGATGCTTTTAAATGATCATCATTGTCCTCTATATAAGGAGGATTTGAAACTATCATTGAGAACTTTAAAGTTTTATCTATAGCACTAAACCAGTCAGACTCTATAAATTCAACCTCAAGATTTAAGTTTTTGGCGTTCTCCTGAGCAACCTCTAAAGCCCCATGAGAAAAATCACAGGCATAAGCTTTGATGTTGTCTTTAAGCTCAGACTTTAAAGCTAAGATGATGGCGCCTGTTCCTGTTCCCATATCAAGAACATTACCAGATGGTCTGCATTCTAAAGCAGACTGTACCAAAGTTTCGGTATCAGGTCGCGGGATCAGAGTATGCTCATTTACCTTTAACTTTAAGCCCCAAAATTCTTTGTAACCTAAGATATAAGCTACAGGATAACCTTTAGCTCTTTTTTCAATTAAAGCATTGAATTTAACTAAAAGGGAGTCATCTAATAACTCGTCATCATGAGTAATTAACTGAACTTTGGTGTAGTGGGTAAGATAAGAGAGTATTAAAGAGGCATCTAAGGATGAACTCTCAATGGAAGCGGCGCTAAGAGTTGCCCTAGCGCCTTTTAAAGCCATAGCGATACTTAGCACTAGAGAGCGCCTTGTGATGCCATCTGAGCTAACTGCTCAGCCTTAAACTCTTCGATAACTGGCTTTAAGATAAGATCAAGATTACCTGATAAAACCTCATCTAGTCTGTATACAGTAAGATTGATTCTATGATCTGTAATACGGCTCTGTGGGAAGTTATAGGTTCTGATTCTGTCTGATCTGTCACCTGAGGATAAGATGCTGTGACGCATCTCAGTTGCCTGAGCATTACGCTTATCTTCTTCTAACTGAGCTAAACGAGAATATAAAACTTCCATTGCACGAGCTCTGTTCTGATGCTGTGAACGCTCATCCTGACACTCAACTACAATACCAGTTGGTAAGTGAGTAATACGGATTGCAGAATCGGTCTTGTTAATATGCTGACCACCGGCACCTGATGAACGATAAGTATCAATTCTCAAATCGGCTGGATTGATAACAGGAGCTTCAGCAGGTGGAATTTCAGGCAATACCATCACTGTACATGCTGAAGTATGAACACGGCCCTGAGTTTCAGTTACAGGGACACGCTGTACACGATGACCGCCTGACTCAAACTTCATATAACCGTAAGCACCTTCACCTGAAAGTTTGGCGATAAGCTCTTTATAACCGCCCATTTCACCTTCAGACTCTGAAACAATCTCTAACTGCCACCCCTTTGCATCAACATAGTGTGAGTACATCTTAAAGAGGTCACCTGCAAATAAAGCAGCTTCGTCACCGCCTGTACCGGCACGGATTTCTAAGAAGCAGTTGCAATCATCTCTCTTGTCATGAGGTAACAGTAATAACTGTAATTCATGCTCTAACTTTGCAACTTTTTCCTGAGTAGGGCCAATTTCTTCCTCAGCCATAGCCTTCATATCAGGATCATCACCCTTTAACATCTCTTCCATCTCTTTGAGATCATCTGATGCTGTGGTGTATTCTTTAAATGAGGTTACAGTTACTTGTAATTGTGAATATTCACGGTTTAATTCGCGGAATTTATCCTGATCGGCAATAACATCAGGCTGGCTTAATAACTGCTCAACTTCCTGATGGCGCTCTACTAGAGCTTCTAATTTACGTAAAATAGACTCTTGCATAATTACTTTTCAACGTTAAAAAATTTTGGAGCTATTGTAGCAAATTTAAGATTTTTTTAAAGGCTGTAAGCTTTTTTAAGGGTGGGGTTGAAATGATGAACTAAAAAAGATGAACAGCAACTTTAGGTAATTACTTGCAAAAGTTGCTGTTCATATGTCGACTGAAATAAATTTATAATCTTGAGTTAAAGCTAAAACTAGTCTTCCTGCTTTTCGTTTAACTTCTTGCGCAGAATATCAGCATAATCCTTTACTATATTCTCAGGTACATAACCTACAACAGTAAACAATGGATAGCCATCTACCTTAACTTCAACTACAGGCTCGGTTACATTGCGTTCTACTGGATTTGGTAAATAAGTATAAGTATGTACCTTTACGTAGTGGTATGAAACGAAGCCTTCAAAGTTTGAAACGCTGTAACCTGTTAAAGATACATAAACTAAATCTACAACCTGATCGATAGTAAGCTCAGGATAGGTGTACTTAGACTTTCCAAAATCCTCTTTTTGTTCTTCTAGCTGTAGAGTATCTGCACTCTTTCCTTCTTCAGATTTAGGAGCATCATTTACTTTATCAAAGGCTTTAATAATTCCCTTTAATGCATCTAATGCCTCTTCAGGGGTTAAAGTCTTTTGCTTGTTGAAAACATTTGTTCCGTCAATATCAACCTTTATACGCTGAACATGGTGGTGACCGTCTTCAGTTGCATTTGGAAGTCTTTTTCTCTGAGAAATCAGTTTTACTAAATGTCCATCAATAATAGAAACGATGTGGGCATAAGTTGGGGTTCCGGTGCTTAAATTAAAAAATGCCTCTTTAAAATTGGAACGATCCATTTGATCCTCCTTAATCTAATTGCTTGTCTTATTTCTTAGCAATAATCTTTTCAAATGTTTATATCGTATCTTCAAATCGTGTTTAACAGATTTTTTCACAATTAAATTTTGTGTTAAAACCGCGTAAATTTACGTTTTGCGTATTGAAACATAAGAAAAAGAAATTAAGTATAAGATAGATCACAAGATTTTCATTAGAAGAGAGATTTTTTGCAAATTATTTGACGTTCTGAACAAAAATCTTGTAAACAATGAGAGAGTTTAAGCAGAGATTGGCTTTTCATAATTCTGAACAAGTATACTATTCTTGAATTGCAAAAATGCCTAAAACAAGATGTTGACTATTGCTATAATTTTGCATCTTGTAAGTCTCTGCCTTATATAAACAAGGTTTAAGAAAGTCTTGATAACTGTATAAATCTACTCCTCGTCGTCTTCATAAAAGCTATCATCGAAGTCTTCATCATCATAACCATACTGCTTTACCGTTCCAACACTTTTGATACACTTTGAATGTTTAGATAATGATTTATCTTTTTCTGCTTTTGAAACATGAATAACAAAATACCAGTCATCACCAAAATCATAATGAAAATAAAACTTTGTTCCCTTTTCAGGATTTAGGTGAGTTAATGGTCTGTGAATATCATATTCGCCAAAATCAGGATCTGGATCTTCATATTCTATTTCTTCAGTACAATTTTCAGTCTTATCTGAGGAATTTGTTTCCTCAGTATCTTCAGCACTGTTTTCCCAAAAGTCATAGTGACAGTAATCTTCACCTAAACTATAGGTAATAATTCCTTCTACATTTCTTAGCTTTGTTCTAAATTCATAACAAATGCATTCAAAATATCGCCAGCTAGCTCATCGAACTCACTACTTCCATCTACTTGTAACGTTCTGTAACAAGTTCTAGCCATTCCATAAGGATATATTTTTAAGGTATAAAGCACGTTTTCCCTTTTGATTTTGTTATAGCTTATTTATAAATTCAAAAGGATAACGTTACAAGCGCTATCCTCAACTTTGAAAGTAAATGATTATTATTCACCTGCAGCAGCTTCAATCAGATCATCAAGATCATTTTGAACCTGTACTAACTCTGCTTTTTTCTGCATTACACTGGCATCATCAGGAGTAGAAGCTGCCTTTTCTTTTGAAGCTCGTACTTTAGCAATTTTTTCTTGTAATGTCTTTGATAAAGCCTGTTTTTGCTTTAAGGAAGCTTCAACTTCATCTAACTTATTTGTAAGAGCATCTAACTCTTTTAGCTTTGCTTCGCGGTTATTAATAAGCTCTGCTCTCTTTTGTCCTAAAGCAATGACTCTTTCTGATAATTCATGCTGTTCCTGAGCCAAATCATGAATTTCCTGTTTTTTCTGTTCAGAGCGCTGTGAATATGAACCTGATACTACGCAGCCTAATTTATCTAACATACCAGGATCGGTAATTTTAGGATCGCACTCTTCAGGTGTCATTGTGCAGGCAGTAAGCATTAATGGCACAGTACACATTAAGATTATTTTCTTCATAATAACTCCGTAATGAGCACTAAATTTAGTGCTCATGAGTATAAAACTGTTATCTACAAGCTTTTAATTTTTGCTATTTTATTAAGCTGTAGTAATTCCGTTAACTTTGTTCTTTACAGCCAAAGTCTTCTCTGAGTAGTCTGCGATAGCACCTTCAAGTGCATTGATACTCTCATTGGTCTTAGCAATTTCCTCTTCAAGAGCCTTTTGCTTTTTAAGAGCATTATCTGTATCAATAGCTCCAACTCCACCCTTGCCGTCTTTTAGACCTTGCAGGGCATCAGTCTGAGCTTGTAAGTTCTCCTTATCAGCCTTTAAACGCTCCTGCATATAAGCTAGGTTCTTTGACATTTCATCAGCCTTTTTCTCAAGATCTGCTTTGGTCTTAGTACCATCTTTAATGCCATTTTCAATCTGTTGAATCTCAGCTTCATCTGAAGCTAAAGTTTCATTAACAGATGCTTGCAAGCTCTGCGTACTCTTTAAAGAGTCCTGAACCTTAGCTTTAGTTGCATCTAACTGATCCTCAAGATTTGAGTAATTAGCACGTAATTTATCGAGCATGTAGTTACCAGTCATACCTACAGCACAGCCAGCTGCGGCAGCAGCAAGGCATAAAGCCTTTTCATCTTTCTTTAAAAGTAAGCATGAAAGGCCTGCTAAAGCAGCACCACCTGCGCAGGCAACAGCACCTGATTTTGAGAAGAATGAAGGCTCATCCTTCTTTAATTCTGGATTTACATTAGAGTCGCTTCCACCTAATGAAAACCCACCTGAGCTTGAACAGCCAGTGCCAGCTAAGGATAAAGAAATTGCAACAGCTGCTGCTGTAAATTTGGTTTTAAATGACATATTGTTTTCCTTTGTTTGACCATTTGTTTTGTGCATTTTAATTGATGAATACTATCTGTGAATATTCATTGGAAACTCATATTTCTTACCTGTATTAGACTTACTCTCAGAGTATGTTGAGATACACTCAGAGTTTCCATCCTTACCCTCTTTACATACTACTGTAGGCATTTCATAGCTTGAGCCATCAGTGCACTTTGCAACAGACTGACTGTTGATGTTAAAAGAACCTGATTTTAAGCCTCCAGTTACTTTACCGGTACATTTAATGCCGTTTTTCTGAGTTATGGTCGCAGTACCCTTACCATCTTTAAAATCATACTGAAGCTGTAAAGGCTTATTGGTATTTCTGTCAACTATTGGAGAATTTACTTTCCATGTTCCATCAAAGTTGCCAATATCTCCACTTTGTAAGTCTTTATTAGAAATTGAAGGACCATCTTCATGTAACTGAGGGGCCACTACTGTCTGATTGTTATCGGTTGCCGGCGCTACATTATCCTTGTCACTCAATTTTGGTGGATTTACACCATCTTGATTGTCAGAAGGAGAGGTGTTCTCTTCTGTATCAGGAGCTTTTTGATTATCATCTGCTGTATTGTTATCAGTAGTCTCTGGTGTTGTACTCTCATCCTGTGGCACTGCATTCTCATCAGGAACCATAGGTGTTTTGTCTCCTGTTCCATCTAGAACTACCCCATCATCAACGCTACCGTTCTTTACGACACCATCTGTTGTAATATCTGGTAACTTAGTCTCAAAGCCATCTGTGGACAGACCAAAATTATCACCGCGAATATCTGGTATTGGCAATGACAAATTATATTTAGGATCTAAAGATGAATCTGGGAACACCTTAAATAAAGGCAAGCCTCTTGCAAAGAAGAACCACCATAAGAGGTATAGCAGCAAAGGTAATAAAAGTAACAGTAATAAAAGACCTAACAGCCAGCACCACTTGTGACTTCTTGTAACTGCAGCAGTGGTAGCTGCAGTTGCAGCAGCTGTAGTGGCAGTTCCTGAGATGTTAGTTGTTGCAGCAGTTGCTCCCAGAGCAGTTTTATGAGGAGCAAAATTGCCTACAGGTTTTAGACCGTCAAAAGGGCTGCCTGTAAGTTTGCTTCCAGCATTTAAAAAGCCCCAGAAGGTAATTACAGGCTCACCGTTTACAATATAGATACAGCTCTCATCAGGATAATGTATTGCAGGGAGCACAATGTTTGCTTTGTTATTACCGGTTAAAAAATGAGCAAATAACTTATCATTTGAGGATAATGAACGGGCTTCTAAGTTATAGCCAAAGTTTAAAAACTTCTCTTCTAACTCTTCAAATTTCTTTAAAGCTCTAGCTTTTTCATCAGGACTTGCAGCATTCCATGACACTACCTCATAGTCACCATCAGCTCTGTTTGACTGAAATGGAACAAACCAGTCTACATGAGTACCATCAGATGAGAAACGAGGTGTTGCAAGACAACGGGCATAGTGTTCACCTAAAATTGATGAATTCTCAATTGAAGCACGGAAGGCATCAGCTCTTTGCCATACTAAAACACCGTCTTCACCAATGGCCTGGTAATTTCTTAAATCACCACTGTTTAATAATCTTGTTGCCATGAAACTTATCCTTTTGTATTACACAGTGCTCTTACTGAGTATTTTATTCTTCAAAAACTTTTATTCTTCACAAACTTTCTTTAAAGAAGCCCCTGCTTCTTTTAAAACTGATTCAATCTGAACTGCATCTTTAGGCTTAAAGACCTTTCCACCAGTGTTTCTGGCAATACAGGCTGCGCTGTCAATATCATCTCCAATTAAGATGGTATGGATCTTAAGTTTAGGCTGACGCTCATGGATCTTTTTAGCTACATAACAAACATCCATCTGTTCAGTAAATGGACAGGTATCCTCTCCATCTGAAATTAAGATACCAACTGCATCAGAATTTACACCGTCTAAAGTCTTTGACAGTTCATTCAAACCGTTTACTAATGGTGTTTTACCATCATAAGAATAAGGATTAACGTTATTGATAGCGTTAATTAAAGCACCTCTGCTGTTTGGTCCGAAAAAGCCTCTATTTTTAGCTACAGGACAGCCATTGATCTCAATAAAGCCAATCTTAACGTTTTTATCAACATTTGAGATTAAGTCAGTAGCTGCTTTTTGAGCTGCCTTTAATCTGTTGGTATAACCGTACTTTAAGAGCATAGATTGAGAACCGTCAAAGGCTATAGCAAGTTCAGGCATCTTACCTTCTTGTTTTAAGGTCTTGCACTTTGGAACTTTGTTTTTCTCCTCAAGAGCTCTTTTAGCTGCTAATTCCTTTTGTTTTTGTTCTTCAGCCTTTCTCTTAGCCTCTGCTTCAGCTTTGGCTTTAGCTTGTGCCTTAGCTTTTGCCTTTGCTTCTTCCTGAGATTTTAGTGCATCAGCTTTTGCTTTCTCTTGAGCAGCCTTTGCCTCTTCATCTTCTACTGCTTCAGGCTCTGCTGTTTTTTCTTCTACAACAGGATCTTTTGCCTCTTCTTCTACAGGCTCTGTTTTTTCTTCTGTAGTAGCAGGCTTAGCTTCATCCTCTTTTTTAGGCTCTACAACTTGAGTTGGAACTTCCTTTTGAGAAAACAGGGAATTAAATCTGTCTGTAAAATTGCCTTCAAATGGCCATGGTCTTAATAGGAACCACCACAGCAAAAAGAGTAATAACAATAAAAGCAGCAGTAAAAGTAAGAATGGCAGTAAACACCCTCTTTTCTTTACAGGCACTGTTGTAGCTCCTGTTGGAGGCACAGCTACACCTTTATAGTGAGGATTAAATGACACCGGCGCAATTACAGCCTGTCCATTTACCATAAAGACTGTATTATCGCTTGCTATAATATCGGAGAATTCTTTGCGATAAGTTTCAAGAGCTCTATTAGACAGTGGAGTTGATGACTTTAAATACTCAATTACCTTATCACGGCGATGCTCTAATACATTCAAGGCATCCTGATACTTTATTTTATTAGCTTCAGTTACTTTATCTAATTCTCCTGAAAGTGGAGTTACAAAGTTTACATAGTCACCTGAGATTTCTGCTTTAGATATGATCTCTGAGTACTCTTCGCCTAAAGCACTTTTAATCTCTTTTTTAAAGTCATCAGCATAAAGAGCATATGACAGGATCTTAGGAGAAACTTTAGACTTTTCACATCTTAGAATTCTTAACATCTTACTTAGTTCCTATTGATTGGCACTGCTCTGACCACATCTTTTGATTTTTATCTCTGTCTTTTGATAAGTTCTTATAAGACATTAAATGAGAATAGTACTTGTCAACAAATTCGTCATAGCTTGTCTCAGCGCCAAAAGCTTCTTTTGAGGAGGCAAGCTGTGACTTAAAATCTTTTAAATTGTAGTTAGCTGAGGCATTTGCCATAGTGTCTCCATAATAGGTAATAATGGAGTGCAAAGCATGCTTATGACGAGTGTAGTTGTTGTTTATTTTTTCATAGAACTTACAACGCTCCTGATTTTCATCACAGCGCATCTTAGCTAACTTTCTGATACTCTCAAAATACTGTACAGAGCTAGTTTCATCTGCAATTGACTTACATAAGAAGCCACCTAGTCTTAAGTTTGCTGTAATGGCAACATCTCGCATACTCTCGCGCTCATCGTTGGCTTTAACAATCTTTTCTTTCAAAGAACCTAATTGACCGTTCAAATCGTCATTTGATTTTGCGAGTTTGTCATTTAAAGCCATCAAATCTGAGTTAATATTTTTAAGTTTTTCAGTCTTTTGCTCTAATGACGAATTCTGAGCAGACAATTCGTCATTAGCACTCTTTAACTTTTCCTGCTCTTTTTTAAAGACTTCTTTGTTCTTTTTATTCTCTGCATCTAATTTGGCAATTTTATCAGCTTCACCAGAAAGAGCATTATCATCGCTGTCATCGTCGCCTAAGGATAAGATCTCTTCATTTAAGTTCTTAACTTCTTTTACGGAGGTAGCTACTGGCAGCCCCAAAACGAATCGAGTGCCTGTATCAGGAGCTGAAAGAGGCTTGCCATTAACATATAAAGGCTTTTCAGTTCTTAAAGCACTTGTAAGTGCACTCTCTTTTGACAGGTAACTGCCTCCTCTTACACAAATTCCACCTGACAGACCTAATAATCTTCCAGTTCTGACAGCTTTAAAAGGCTCTAATGTCATTTCCTGAGCATTACCTAACATGTCATATAAGCCTAATGGATTTGGCTTTTTTAAACCAGTAAGCTGGATCTTACCGTTAGCACTATTAGCCCCCTGATACCATGCATATAAAGAGATGTCATCGTTCTCCATAGGTGGACGCAGTGCTTCAAATTCACTTTGAGTAACTTTAGTACCGCCACGGGCAGCATATTCCCACTCTTCATCTGAAGGTAATCTTACGTAGGCTTTCTGCCCATCTACAGTTGGTACGTCTTTAGCTTTTTGCAGATAAATTGAATAAGCATTAGCTGCATTGATAAAATCAAAATAAGATCCTTTTACAGCAGGCAGACGCGACATCTTATTTGGAGCCTTGCATTTAGAACTATCTGTTAAGGCATCGTACTGACCTTTCATGAGCTCATACTTAGACATTAAAAAGTAATAGCCATTTTTGTCATAAAAAGAGCCTTGTACATATCTCTTATTGGGATTCTGCCCCATAGGAGACTCGTTTTGCGCAGTGCCTGCGTTATATTTTTTATCTTTGCTTTTTTTAGGATCATTTGAGGTATAGA
>ENA-OUOY01001985-OUOY01001985.1-human-gut-metagenome-genome-assembly--contig:-NODE-1985-length-10942-cov-8.522091_pt1 | contig 10942 bp, 9 predicted proteins | sample MGYA00237937_ERZ548767 | MGnify/ENA primary metagenome ERZ548767 (study PRJEB26490, sample SAMN05356887) | human gut metagenome | biome: terrestrial biome; feature: human-associated habitat; material... | reverse complement strand
GGACTTCTGCTCGTTTCTGTATTTTGCAATATGCAAAGAACGCCTCAATTCGGGGGCAAAGATACTATATTTTTCTAAATATCCAATGATTTACAAGAGGAATTTTATGGAAATTAGAACTTTTTATAGTAAAACCTTGCTTCGCAAGTAATTTGAGATTAGAAACATCAGTGAATCCAAATTTAATGTATATTGTCTGTTTCCACAATTTTCACCGTGGTACGCCTCTCAACAATATGTACCACAGTGAAACTTCTTTTTTTATATAGTTGTGCGAAAAAACATCAAGTCAATTCTTGTCTTCATCTGTCGAGCCAATTCTTCAATTTCATGATTTTGTCTTTGCTGACCACAATTCGCAACTCAGGAAATCCATGAAGGCTAATGGTCATTTTGTATTTGAAGAAATTGGTGAGTTTGTCAATGCGCTCGATATTTACCATATATTGGCGGCTGACACGGAAGAACAAATTGGGATTTAATTGCAGCTCCAAGTCATTCAAAGATTGGTTGATGGGTACAGAATTACCATCACTAAGGTATGCCCTAACGACACCATTCTCTGATAAGAAATAACTAATGTCAGTTGTCTTGACAAGTTTGAAGCCATCATAGACATGCACAAGGAAATAGTCTCTCCATTTCTTACCTGTTGCCATCCCCATTTTCTCCATCAGAGCTGAGTAATCTATGTCTTTATTGCACAGGGCTTTAGCCTTTGTTAGAGCTTTCTCCAATTCTTCTGTCAATATCGGTTTCTGAAGATAGGCGATGCCATTGCTCTTGAATGCTTCCAAGGCATATTCATTATAAGCCGTAGTAAATATCACAGGAGAAGTTGGGGCTATCTCCAAGAAAGCCTCGAACACATCACCATCGCCCAGTCTTATGTCCGCAAAGATTACATCCTCGTCATGCGGATTTTGCAGATAGTCGATGACCGCTCTCATTGTTGTTAACGGTCCTTGTATTTCCATAGAGTTGTCTATGTTTTGCAAGAGGCGTTTCAGTCTTGAAAAGCCACGTTCTTCGTCTTCTATGATTAAAACTTTCATGATTTTGATAAGATTGGAAGTTTAACTTCAAAATATTTATTGTCGTTACTAACGACTAGTTCCTTTCCTAATTGACTATAGCGCAGACGCAAGTTTGACAATCCCTTTTGTGTTGTAGGTAAAGTGCTCTTTATCGGATTCACTACATTTCTAACGATAATATATTCGCCATGACAATACACTGAGATAAAAAGCGGTCTTTCCTTGGTATGACAGTTATGCTTTATCGCATTCTCTACCATCATTTGTATCGCCAATGGCAAGGTCTTATTCTTGCATCTTTCCAGTTCTTCGGCAATTTCCACATGTATGGTATGAGGAGAACTTATCTCTTGAAGCTCACAAAAGTTCTTCACGAAATGAATCTCTTCATGTACTGGCACCGTCTCATCATCCAGATGTGTGACTACATATCTATAGATTTCAGAGAATTTCAGAGTGAAACTTTCTGCCTGTACAGGATTCTCCTCAATCAAGTCTGCCAACGTGTTGATGCTGTTGAATATGAAATGCGGATTCATCTGCAGACGTAAGAGATTATTGGTAAGCACTACGTTTTCCTTCTCTTTTCTGATGAGGATGGAGCAATAATATAGGCACGCATTCACCATGGTCAGCAATGTGGCGATTAATCCAAAAACATATAATCTGTCCCAATATACATCGTTCCCAGCATGCCAAAGGCTATCAAATATGTTTTCAAATGCAACAGCCCAAACAGAATTGGCTAGCAACAACAATAGGATATGGGTGACAAAACGAGGATTGCTTATCTTGTTTTTTACAAAAATGTCACCCAAGGAAATAGAAACCCACAAAGAGAATAATGTGTAAAAGGAACAATATACTATGTCGAAGCACAAGTCCTCGAAAGTGACACCTGTACCCACAAACGTATCAAAGTCCATCAGTGCCCATAGCAAGTAGGAAAAGATGCATGTGGTGATGGATATGATGAACCAACTCTTTATAAAACCATGATATTTCTTCATATTACTCATTTTTGCTTGCAAATTTAGTTTTTTTTTTCGAGATAGACAATAGTAAGAACCATGAATGACGAAAAAACACTCATGAATCCGCTATTTTCGCTTATGAACCATTCATAGCATAGTAAGATAAGGTTCATCTGTGGTTTTGAGTGATTCACACCTCAATTTCTCCGAATCACGATGATTGTACTTGCATAGTCTGAAATATCTTAATACTTTTGCACTCGAAAAATTTAGGTTAAATCAAAAATAAGGTAAATGAAAAAGTTAATTTTAGCAATGTGTACAGCTTCACTTCTGTTCTCATGTACAGATGATGATAGCCTAAGTACAAACTCAGCCCCAGTAGCAGACAATAATGGAATTGAGGTTGTAGAAGTATCCAATGGAAATGTTGTACAAGGTACACGAACATTGGGTGATGGAGAACTTGCGCTGAAATTTGATTCAGAGGCTAGTTTCCAGAAGTTCAAGAACGAGTTACTTAACGAGTCTAGTTTCGCAAGAACCGAGACTATTAGCAAATATGGCATCAAGAATCTTTATGATTTAGCAGATGATGCAGACGCAGAGCTTGAAAAGATTGGTAATGAGGCAACATCATTATCTGATTTCAACGCTAAATACTCTGAGTATAAAAAGAAGTATGAGGGACTGTTGATAACTGATGCTTCGGACAATTCTGATGTATCATTGTATGTACCTAATGCTGATTCACCAGAATCATATATTGCGAATAAGGATGGCTATTTCGTTGTTGGAAATGAAGTCAGAAAAATTAGTGTAAATTCTGAAAACTATCCAAATTATCCATCCCTCCCATCTACCCCTGGTCAGAAAGCACCATCACAGGAAGGTACAGTTGCTGGCACTAACAAAGTGGAACTCAGACCACGCAGCAACACCAAGATATATTTTGAAGCGTATGCTCAAGGGTATTATCTTCGAGTAAAGATGAGTGCTAAGAAACATATGTGGTATGGGTGGAAAAATGACCCACACCGTCAATATTTCTTTGATTCCTATCTTGACAACAACTTTGTCTATCTCGGACAAGGAAAATATGGACAAGAAGCCATTGTCAATAGACTTCCTAGATATATCTTCAATAACGAGAAGGCAGTAAAGAATGGCTTTGACATCATTTTAGGAAAGAGACAGACCGCTGCTAAGTTTACTGGAGAATTCCATGTCTGGTCAGACTTGACTTCTGAACATGACAAAGATGGAAATGACATAACAGAGAAAGTTGGAAATTTTGTCATGCCTAAATGCTTGGAAAGCAAAGCCCAAATTGTAAAAATAGACATTCTATAAAATTATAAGACGATGAAGAAAGTATTTTTAGCTATGCTTATCATGGCAAGTCTCTTACCTTTGTGCAGCATGGCACAACAGGGAGTCAAGGTGGATTTACATACTGGTACAAACTTGTCAGCTTTTGTTGGTGGAAATTCCTATGTAGCCCAAGATCAAAAAATGAAAATGGGTGCAAGTGTAGGTGTTGGGGTATCCTATGAAACAAGCAAGAACTTTGTCTATTCCTCGGGAATTGATTTCTTAATGACGGCAGGTAGCTATACCGCCATGTCAGACTACTATAATGGTGGACTTACAGCTGCATTTCCTGCGGTAAATTCAAGAGAACTATCCATCCAAATTCCTGTCAAGTTTGGATATGACTTCACTCTGGGTGAGAAGTTGCATTTCATTCCTTCTGTTGGTGCGTATGGAAGATTTTCCATGGTATCTATCAAGGAGAATGTAACCGAGAATACAGATGGAAAGTCTGGTAATAGCTTCAAATGGAACAGCTTCAACAACTATCAACATAATACCAATCGCCTTGATGGTTATAAGCGATGGGATGTGGGAGGCTTAATTGAAGGAAAGTTTGTTTATGCCAATCGTTATGCTGTAACATTAGGCTATTCTCGTGGTTTTCTTGACAAGTCACCTCAGTTTAAATTCAAGAACCACAGCTATCATCTGACATTGGGATATACATTATAGTGGTTCTCCTTGATTTTACAACAACAATGAAGACACTTTGTGGCAATTCTTGTAAAGAATAACCACAAAGTGTCATTTTTTATATTTGCTTACTAGAATTATCCAAATACCTGCTGCCACAACGTTTTGTTGCTTACGATGATCCTGACATCGGCTTTCATATACTTTTGCAGTATAGGAGTATTTTGTCCCTGTGTGCTCACTGTGGCTATAGCCATAAAATAGTTGCCATCTTCCCTATGTATGAGCTTGGCATTATGGCTTATAATGTTACAGTTATAAGATACATTGTCGTTACCCTCGAAAGATACATGAGCCGTCCTTGGCTCATCGAAAAGATACAAATACTTATATGGCACAAACACTTGCACTGTTCTTTGATTGATGACCTCACCATTAGCATCTATGGATATAGGATAAGGTATCTTGTAGAAAGCAACTGCGAGGGCGAGGACTATTGTCGTAATGACAACCGTTCCCAAGCTGACGAGGCGAGGAGGAACTTTGCCTATCACGTTCCTCACCTTCTCGCTTCTCAACTCGATATTATCTGATTCTTTTTCATTCTGTTCCATATTAAAAGCATTTTAGTTTCCCAATTCCAACTGATTCTTCACAAGGTTATAATATGCCCCTCGCTTGGCGGTCAAAGACTCATGGTTGCCTATCTCAGCCACCTTTCCATGGTCGATGACCACGATTTGGTCGGCATTCTTCACCGTGCTTAGGCGATGAGCCACAATCACAACGGTCTTGCCCTTATAGAACTTATCCAAGTTCTCCACGATGCTTCTCTCATTATTGGCATCGAGCGAGTTTGTAGCCTCGTCAAGGAATATATAGTCAGGATTCTTGTAAACCGCCCTTGCAATCAAGATACGCTGTTTCTGTCCTTGGCTTAGTCCCACGCCATCACGTCCAATCTTGGTATTGAACTTCAGAGGCAAAGCCATTACATACTCCTTGATACAAGCTATCTCGGCTGCTTTCAACAACCGTTCCTTGTCTATGTCGCCATCGTCAACGGCAATGTTTCGTGCTATACTCTCCGAGAAGATAACGCCATCCTGCATCACTACGCCACATTGTCTGCGCCACCATTTCTTGTTGAGCTTGTTAATGTTGGTATTGCCAATGTTGATTTGTCCCTCCAAGACAGAATAATAACCTAGCATTAAGCGGATGAGGGTGGTCTTTCCACTGCCAGATGCGCCAACGATGGCAGTTACCTTACCTTGCGGAATGTGAATGCGCACATCATCTATGGTCTTGCGCAAAGCATGTGGGTCGTACTTGAATATGATGTTCTTGATGTCAATGCCCTCATTCTTATCTTCAATAGAAGTCAGCAAGCCTTCCTTTCCATTCTCATCATCCATCTGGTGAATCTCGTTGATACGTTCCAAGCTAATCTTCACATCTTGCAGGGAATAAAAGAAGTTCATCAATTGATCTACAGGTGTATTTAATTGACCAATAATATACTGTATGGCAAGCATCATGCCAAGGGTCATGTCTCCGTGAATTACCGCTGTTGCAGCTATAACTGTAATGATGGTATTTTTAGTTTCATTGATGAATATGCACCCTGCTTCTTGCATTTGTTGGAGTTTGAGCGATTTCATCTGTACTTCAAACAAATCAGCTTGTGTATCTTCCCATTCCCATCTTCTGCGTTGCTCACAATCCTGCAATTTGATTTCTTGCATAGAGGTGATAAACTCGTAAGTTTTGTTGTTGTTGATGGCTTGCTGTTCAAATAACTCATAATCTAGTACTTTCCTCCGTCTTAAGAATAAAGTCATCCATGCGCCATAGAGAATACTTCCAAGCAAGAAGATAGCAAACACAAATTTATCGTATAAGAACAGCACCACAGAAAACACAACAAAAGTGAATATCGCAAATGTTATGTTGAGTGTCTGCTGTGTGAGAAATTTATTCACACGACTATGGTCACTCATTCTTTGCATCAAGTCTCCCATAAGCTTTGTGTCAAAGAAAGACATTGGAAGCTTCAGTAATTTAATGAAGAAGTCACTCAATAGTGAAATGTTAATGCGCAAGGAGATATGAAGCAATAACCATCTACGGATAAAGTCAATAGCTGTTCGGCTAATTGTTAGCATAAGTTGTCCCAATAATATCAGCCAAACAAAACCAATGTCTTGGTTTTTGATGCCAACATCAACAATAGATTGGGTGAGAAATGGCAAGACTAACTGTAAAAGGCTTCCAACAACCAAACCTAGTACAATTTGCCCAAAATACTTACGATATTTTTTCACATACCCCAAGAGAAAACGAAAAGACCGCTTTTCTTTTATGTTCTCTTCTTTCTGCATCTTGTAAGCAAAAAAGGCAGGTGTAGTTTCCAAGAACATAGCGATGCCCTTGTCTTCACCATTGGTATTTGTGCTTAGCCAATGTTTCTTGAATTCATCAAGAGTATAAGTTATCAAACCTTTTCCTGGGTCAGCAATATAGTATTTGTTGTTCTTTATTCTATATAAAACGACAAAATGATTTTGATTCCAATGCAAAATGCAAGGAAGAGGAACAATTTGTAACTTATTGATACTGGTTCTTGCAGCTATAGCATGAAAACCAAGAATCGTAGCAGACTCACTTAATCCCATTAAAGACACTCCCTCTTTATTAGCATGACATAAGTTTGCCATAGTTTCTATGGAAATGCTACGACCGAAAAACTTACATATCATACACAAACAAGCAATGCCACATTGCATAGAATCATGTTGTATGAAAAGTGGAAATTTTTTCATCATTTTTATTTTACAATACCATCTATGTTGTCCGAATTATTTAATCTTTTATTTCTTGCCTTATAAGATTTACCCCAATTTATGTCATAGGAAACACCTAGAGTTATCATATTAGCATTGTCCTTTATTCTAAAATACTCAGTTTTATATAAACCATTTCTAGCATACTCGAAACCAGAACTCTGAACATATTTTTTAAACGGATTCCATACTCCAAGTGAGAAAGTCATTCTTTTGTATTTATAAGAACAATCAACGCTGCCTGTGGATTCTCCATAAAAACTTTTCATTCCAAATAATTCCTTTGGATTATGATTGAAAGATATATTTGCAGAAAAGTTTTTCAGGTAGAACACTATCTTCCCACCATATGTATAGTCTGTTAAAGAGAAAGTTTCGTCTTCTATTTTAAATTTATAATAGTTGTATGAAATATAGCCATCAATGAACAACATGTCCTTTATGATGTCAAAGCTTGTGTAAAAATTTATTTTACGAACAGTTTTTGAATCAAAATTTATATGTTGATAACCTAATTTCCCATTTTGACAATAAATACCAGACGCAAAAAGATTTTTTGCACTTTCGATATTGTAGTTTAGTGAAATATACCATCTGTTAGGATTCCAAGATAAAGATAATTTATGTTTTATGTTGTCATAAGGACGCAAGGCAGAATTGCCTGTTTCGAATTCATATCTATTCAAATTTTTTGTAATTCCACTTAATGTTGACAAGCTTGGTATTGTTGGTTGCATTGAAAATTGATAAGACATACTAAAATTGTCTAAAGGCATATACTTAATTCTGCCTAAAGGACGATATAATACTTTGTTAAAAGAATTGCCACCTTCCTTGAAACTAACCCAATTTATACCTATTCCCCCCATGTAGTAGATATTTTTAACATTCCCAGAGAATTGGGTATAAGCGTATAAATTTTGGTCTTTTGAATCAAAATCATTTGTAATATCATAACTATATAAATTGTGAGTGTCTGAATATTTGTATCTTAAACCAGAATCCCATGAAAGATTTTTTAAAGAATAAGTATGCATGATTTCTGTTATAAGAGACTTACGCTTTCCTTCTACCCCATACTCAAAATGGGAATTATTTTCGTTTACATTTTCAGTATATGAATAATCATAGTTTGTCTGTAATATTTTTCCTACCATATTAAAGAGCAATGACTGTTTGGAGGAAATTTTATATTCAGAAAACAAGTCTATTGCAGGTGAATGACTTTTGTCTTTTGGCGACCTAAATGAATTTCCAATCAAACTTTTCTTATCAAATATCTCCTGTGAGCAATTTTGATTGGTGTTTCGGTTTGTACTATAGTTGAATTTTATGTTAAATGTAAAGTTATTCTTATAATAATTATATGCAGCATCTATATTTTGAAGAAAGTATCCATATGGCGATTCTACGCCCTTTCTGGATATTTCAACATCTTCATTTTCTAGATACGTATCTGTGTATGAATTGGAATAATCTCGGTACTTGCTATTATAGCTTAGGCTAAACAAACTGTTTGCCTTGTTAAATTTGACATAAGCACTATTATATAGCGACATTGTTGTTAGAGCCGCATCTTCATAGAGTCCAAATTGTCCACCAGAAGTATGCCTTTTAGTTACAATGTTAATGATTGCACTAATGTTACTGTCATTATATCGTGCTCCTAATTTATCAAAAAACTCTATTTTTTTTACATCGCTTGGGATTATCGTCAAAAAATCTGCAATAGTGGCATCAATGTTGTTGATTTTAAAAAGTATATTACTTCCATTAATAGTTGTTGCATTCTTGTTCTGGCGGTCAACGATTACTCCTGGCAGTTTTATTTTGCTCAGCAAATCCCATGCAGATGACGATGCCTTCTGCATATTAGAAGTTGGAATTAATATTAAGCGGTCTGATTTTGTTATGATATTTGAACCTTTTACAACGACATCTGACAAGTTAAAGATTCTAGATGTATCAGACAAGTTCTTTGATATTGTATCGGTTACTATAAAATCAGAGCCTATTGTGAAAAGACATTTTTCCCCACTAAAAACATCCAAAGTAACCCAAAGAAGAAAAAATATACAAAAACTATTTCTCATTATTTCTTTCTATTAAAAAGTTGTAGAAATCTTCTATAATATAATTTTCCTTACCATATTTCTTGTTAAGTATGCAAGGTAAATTTTCTCCCTTTTCTAAGAGTTTTTGCGAACAGGGCTTAGGACATGCTGGAAGAAAATTACAAATCTGACATCTAGATGGCAATTCTAAATTTAATCTATCCTGCAATTTCATTTCATTCCATTCTAACTGTCCTTCACTAGTGATAAGACCATATGAATTTTCAGACGAGAATGTCCTTGCTGTACACTTGTAAATATTTCCATCATAATTTATGACAACTTGATTGTAATTGTCTGCATAACACCCATAAGTGTATTTTGAAGTAGCCAAATAACTACATTGTATTTTATTTGTTTGACATTGTAAGACAAAATCTAAGATTTTCTTTTCATCTAACTTTTCTGCATTTACTTGCCAAACTTTAGATACCATAATTTTCAAATTGTTATTTTGCTTTATTTCAGCAAGCTCGTTTGCAATGTTTGTAAGGGAATCTAACGTTCTATTGGACACATTAATCCTTACCAAGATTTCGCTTTTAGGTGAATCTTGTTGTATTAATTTTATCGCTGATAAAATTTGCGAATATGTCCCATTGCCATTGACCTTATATTTCCTTACCTTATCATGAATATTTTGCCATCCATCCAAGGTGATTTGAAAGCTCGGTTCATAGGGACTTAATTTTGCGACAAAGTCTTTGTCTATCAACGTTCCATTGGTAGTAAACGAAGTCGCCAAATAAAATCCATGTATTTTTGAGAGTTCATAAATGCTTTCGATTAACGAAAAAACAATATTTTTTTGCAACAAAGGTTCTCCTCCAAAGAAACTTAAAATTAATTTCTTAAAAGGCTCTTTGGTAATTTTCTCTTTGATATGCAATATGATTGCTGCGACCATTTCTGAAGTCATATGGGACTTTTCTATATGACTCTCGTAGCAATACCAACATTTTAAATTACAATCCATTGTTGGATTGACGATAATATGATAAATATCTTTAGAAAACTTACGTTCTTGTACTGAAGACAAATACTTTTTCTGTTCGTCATTTTCGTCTGTAACGATGAAACCATTAGCCTCTAATGTTCTATGTAAGTTGGGATTTTTTGTATTTAGTTTTTCAACATTATCTTTGCAGCTTAGATAGTCTTGGTATGCATTTTTACCTATAATTAATCTGGAATAATTATATGCGTTAAAGCATAACACAACATTTTCCATCTCAACAAAATGGTTATACTGACTATATTTCATATTCAATTTACTTGTTGTTTATAAATAATTAGGTACAACTATCTATTATAGTCGTACCTAATTCTTAGGGGTTAATAACACTTAGCAACCGCAATTGTTACATTGACAATTGTTACACTGAGGATTATTTTGCTCAAAGTTCTGATGTTGCTCCTTGTCATTGTTACCACCTGTAACAACAACCAAACAATCTTCAGTCAGAACATCTTCTCCCAACAAAGAGACTAATGTGGAAATTTTTCGTTCTTCCATACTTGATGTTTAAGGATCCTACCCTATTAAGTTAATAATGACTTTTCTTTTTGCTATAAAAGCGATACAAAAATAATGTTTTTATTTCGAAGTCACAAATATTTTCATACAGTTTAACATAAAAAACGTATAAAACATGTCTTTCTGTTCGTTCCGAACTATATTTTGTTGTTGCAAAGGAGAATAATAATATTCAATTAAGATTTTATATGGTTGCTTTATCCTATGAGGATAGCTGGCATCATTTCAATGTATGACTCTTAGTTTCAATTTGCATACATCAGAAGCAAAGACTTAACCTCTCCTTTCTATGTCTACTCTCGTATATACTCCGCCAACTTGCGGTTGGCTTTTCTCGCCCTCAGCCTCAAAGCCTCGTAGCTTGGCTTCGAGAACTTCACCGTGACAGACTTCGACAGCTTGCGAACCCTGCCTGTGGGCGGTC
>ENA-OUOY01001982-OUOY01001982.1-human-gut-metagenome-genome-assembly--contig:-NODE-1982-length-10952-cov-5.455263_pt1 | contig 10952 bp, 9 predicted proteins | sample MGYA00237937_ERZ548767 | MGnify/ENA primary metagenome ERZ548767 (study PRJEB26490, sample SAMN05356887) | human gut metagenome | biome: terrestrial biome; feature: human-associated habitat; material... | reverse complement strand
AAAATTAAGCCGGCAAGCAAAAGAACAAGTTCACGGCCGTTCATTATTGATGAATATTCGCTTTCAAGATTGCCACCCGAAAGGTGATAAATCAATACAGTCAAAGCAAATGAAAGAACGATACCGATAATAAACATAAGACCGCCCATATTAGGTGTGCCTTGCTTTGATTTGTGCCACTTAGGGCCGATGTCAAGAATAGTTTGACCGAATTTTAACTTGCGAAGCCACGGGATAATTACAAAGCCTAAGCCTGCGGTTATGCCAAAAGCAATTACAACGCTGATTATTAATGCTGCTGTACTGTTCATTTATTTTCCCCACCTGTCATACACGTTATTTATTACATCCTCAAGCTTCATACCTCTTGATGCCTTGAATATTACTGCATCGCCTTTGTCTGCAAGCTCGAAAAGTTTATTTGAAAGTTCTTCTTTATTATTAAAATAAAATGCGTTTTTCATTCCGTTTTCTTTAGCGCCGTCTACGATATATTTTGCATCATTGCCAAAAGCCAAAAGAAAATCAATTTTATTATCTGCCACGGCTTGACCGACTTCATAATGAGCTTTTTTTGAATAATCGCCAAGTTCCAGCATATCGCCCAAAACCGCTATTTTTTTATTTGCCTTTGTATTGGCAAGAGTTTTGATTGCCGCATTCATTGAATCCGGGCTTGCATTGTAACAATCCTCAATAGAGGTTATGTCGCCTACGGTTACACTTTTTTGCCTCATTCCGGCAGGAACGTAATTTGAAAGAGCGTCAGCCGATTTTTGAGAGTCAATGCCGAGAGTTATACCGACAGCAAAAGCCGCAAGAGCGTTATATACATTATGAATGCCGATAGTTGGGATTACGATATGTTGCGAGCATAAGTAAACCTTAGCTGTTACACCGTCGATTTCAGGAATTGTTTTTGTGATTGTATATTCAACGTCAAATGAAGTTGAGCCGTTTTCTTCTTTAATATTTTTTGCTTTATAATTTGCACTTTCGCTTTCAATACCGAACGTGATTACGTCATATTTTTCCATAATCTCGTCTTTATTAAGAATTGTTTTAAGCATATCGTTATCAACATTAATGATAAACGGTGAGCCTGCTTCTAAGCCGTCAAGAATTTCAAGCTTTGATTTAAGTATGCCCTCACGTGAGCCGAGATTTTCAATATGCGACACACCGATATTTGTTATCATTGCAAGGGTAGGCTTAGTAGCAGTTACAAGTCGGTGGATTTCGCCAAAATGGTTCATTCCCATTTCAATAACTGCCGCCTCGGTGCTGTTATCAATTTGAAAAAGCATTTGGGGCAAGCCGATTTCGTTATTTAGGTTACCCTGAGTTTTGATTGCGTTAAACTCTGAATTAACTACAAGATAGGTAAATTCCTTTGTAGTTGTTTTGCCGACCGAGCCTGTAAGCGCAACAACAGGGATATCAAATTTTGAACGATAATAGGCTGAAAGGTCAAGAAGTGCTTTTGAAGTATTCTCAACTTTTACAAACGCTCCGTTTACCTCAATATCCTCACTAATCATTACAGCGGCGGCGCCAAGGCTCAATGCTTCGTTTGCAAATTGGTGCGCATCAAAGCGTTCGCCCTTAATGCAAATAAAAAGGCAACCTTTTGTAATTTTTCTTGTATCAATACAAACATTGTTTATTTGAACGTCAAAATCCGTTTTAGTATTTAACGCTTTTGCAATTTCTTTTAATGTTAAAGCTTCCATAATTTATTTCATTTTACCGAGAACCTCGGCAATAACTTCTCTTTCGTCAAAATGGATTGTGCCTGTAGGCAAAATTTGATATGTTTCGTGACCTTTGCCTGCAAGGAGAATAATATCGTCCTTTTTAGCATGAGTAATTGCATATTCAATAGCCTCGTGTCTGTTTTCAATAACAGTGTAAGGCGTTTTGATATTTTGCATACCTACAAGAATATCATCAATGATTGCACGTGGATTTTCACTTCTCGGATTATCTGACGTTACAATGCAGTAATCGGATAATTCTGCGGCAATCTTACCCATCTTAGGGCGCTTTGTTTTATCTCTGTCTCCGCCGCAACCGAAAAGGGTTACTACTCTGCCCTTTGCAATTTCCTTAAGCGAGGTAATAATATTTTCAAGTCCGTCAGGTGAATGAGCGTAGTCAATAATGATTGTGAAATCTCTGCCGCTTGGTACAACTTCAATTCTGCCCTTAACTCCTTTTGACTTTGCAACTGCCAAAAGAACATCCTCAAAATCAATACCGAGTGCAAGAGCGCATGTTACTGCGCAAAGAGAGTTATAAACTGAAAATCTGCCCGGAATTGGACAAATACATCTGCCTATAGAATCATTTGAAACAATTTCATATTCAACACCGCTTGACTTAAACTTAACGTTTTTTGCGGTATATGTTGCATTATTTGTATCAACTGCATAAGTAACAACCTTATCAAAATTAAGACCGTCTATAATTTTTAAGCCGTGTTCGTCGTCTGCATTTGTTACTGCGATATCGGAATTTTCAAAAAGCTTACGCTTTGAATTGAAATAGTTTTCCCAAGTTTTGTGATAATCAAGGTGGTCCTGAGTAAGATTTGTGAATGCTCCGAGAGTGAATCGAAGTCCGTTTACTCTGCCCTGTGCGAGTGCTTGAGATGAAACCTCCATAACACAGTATTCGCAATTTGCTTTTACCATAAGCGAAAACAGCTTTTGAAGCTCATACGGGTCAGGAGTTGTATATTTAGCAGGATAAATCTCATCACCCACCATATTTTGAACAGTTCCGATAAGTCCGACTTTTTTGCCGACATTTTCAAGAATTTGCTTAATCAAAAATGTGGTAGTTGTTTTTCCGTTTGTGCCTGTTAAGCCGATAAGCTTTAATTTTTCGGCAGGGTTACCGAAGAAATTAGCACAAATAGGAGAATAAACGGCTCTTGAATCTTCAACAATAATTTGATTGTCAAGACCGAGATCGTGGTCAACGACTACTGCAACAGCACCGCTTTCAAGCATTTTTTTCGCAACGCTGTGTCCGTCAAAAGCAGCTCCTTTAATGCAGATAAAAAGCGAGCCGTCTTTTACAAGACGTGAATCCTGCGTAACGTCCAAAACGTCAACGTTTTCAAAATCGTTTTTAACGTCAATTCCCTTTAATAAATCTTTAAGCTTCATATTAAAACCCCATATCTTTTAGTCTAAAACAGACTGTGTATTTTTAAATGTGACGGTAACTACCGTTCCTTTTTCTACCTTTGCCTGCGTTTCTTCACTTTGCCTGTATGCCACAACAGTTCCGCTTGACATACTGTTACCTGCGATTTGAATATTAAGATTACTGCTTGAGGCAAGGTCCTTAGCCTCGTTAACGGTAAGCCCGCTAAAATTAGGAACATTTACCGTTTGTTTTTCGGAATCATCGGTATAAAGATAAACCGTGCCGCCGTTAGGAATCGTATCTGCACCCGACGGGCACTGCCTTGTAACGGTTGAATCATCGCCGACAACAACGAAGTTAAGATTGTTTTCTTCAAGCGTTTTTTTAGCTTCGTCAAGACTTTTGCCGACTACGTTAGGAGTCTGCTTTGAAAGGTCTTTCATTTCAGAGTCATTATATTTAGGCTCAATACCGAGAACATTCATAGCCTCTTGAGTAACCTGTGCGGCAATAGGAGCGCAAAGAGCACCGCCGCCCAAATCCTGGTTTGGCTCATCAACGATTATAAGCATTGCAATCTCAGGGTCGTCACTCGGAGCAATTGCGCCAAACGATACAATATATTTATCGCCCTCGCCATTTTTAGACTCACCGAGCTTTGTTGAAGTACCTGTTTTACCGCCTACGCTGTAACCTGCAACGTAGCCGTTTTTACCTGTACCGTTATCAACAACCGATTTCATCATTTTTCTGACTTTTTCGGATGTGTCTGCACTGATAACCTGCCTTATTTCCTTGGTTTGAGTCTTTTTAACCGTTTTGCCGTTTGCATCGGCAATACTTGACACAAGATAAGGCTGTAAGAGTTTTCCGCCGTTTGCGATAGCGCAAAGACCTGTGCAAACCTGAATAGGAGTAAGCGAGTTTGTCTGACCGAAAGAAGCAGACGAAAGCTCAACTATTCCGTATTGGTCCTCTTTGTAATATTGTGGAGAAGCCTCACCCGGAAGGTCGATATTTGTCTTTTGTGTAAAGCCGAAGGCATCAAAATATTTAAAATAATTATGAACGCCTAATTTTTGACCGATTGTGATAAAAAACGGGTTACAGGAATTTTCAAGTCCCTGAGTAAGAGTTTGTGTTCCGTGGCCTGGGTGATAGTGGCATTTCATTTTGTATTTGTCAACTTGGATAGAGCCTGTGCAGTTATACGTTGTATTCAAATTTACAACATTTTCCTCCAAAGCGGCAGAAGCGACAAATGTTTTAAAAACAGAACCGGGGACGTATGTGTCGGATACTGTAAAATTGCGCCATTGATTTTGAACAGCAGCACTTTCAGCCTCCTGCTTTGCTGTTTTATCGCTGAGCTTTTTAATCGCTTTTTTATCCTTGCTGTATGTAAGCTTATAAGGCTCGTTGCAATCGTAATCAGGAAGGGATGACATTGCAAGCACAGCGCCTGTGTTACAATTCATAACAACACCGTAAGCGCCCTTAGCCTGATATTCGTTCATCGTTTCTCTCAAGCCTTTTTCAAGATAATACTGAATGGTTTGATTGATTGTGAGAACTATTGAATCGCCGTCTGTTGCGGCAATGCTTGTTTCATAGTCGTTTGCGATATTGTTGGACTTAGCATCTTTTGCGGTAATTATTCTTCCGTTTGTGCCTGTAAGCTGTTCGTCATAATAAGCTTCGATACCCGAAAGACCTTGATCGTCTGCGCCTGTAAAACCGATAACGCTTGAAGCAAGTGTACCGTAAGGATAATATCTTTTTGTTGTTTGTTCTGTACCGATACAGCCGCCCAATTCGTTTTTCGACACAAATTTTGAAAGTTTCTCTTTTATATTATTTTCGACTTTCTTTTCAACAAGTTCATAATGATTTTGATGAGTTGTTCTGTCGTAAAACTCTTTTTTCTCATCTGCGTCATAACCGAAAAGATTTGCGAATTCATCAACAATCAAATCTCTTTGCTTGTCTTTAATATTGAGCGGGTCGATAAATACATTCCAAACCGAAGCCGACTGAGCAAGCACGTTACCGTTTGAATCATAAATCGTTCCACGCATTGCCGTGATTTCCGTATCCTTAAGCTGCTGTGTTTCGGCTTTTTCGGAAAGTTCCTCGCCACGTACAATTGTAAGATAAAAAACTCTCGCCACAGTTGTTGTCATAAGAAAGATGATTACGACTGCCATAATAAGAATTCTTTTGAGCATTCTTTTTGAAGTATTCACTTTTAATCATCCCCTCGCAATTGTTCTCTTATTTAATAATAACATAGAGAGTTAAGTATATTCTTAACTCTCATTAATCTTACGCTTAAATAATATATATTATTACTTAGCAACAGACGTTTTTTCAGCCTTGGATTTTGCCTGCTTTTGCTTTAAAACTGCCTGTGCGGCAGCAAGACGTTTTTGCTTATACTGCGAAACGTCAATATATTTTATCTGATTTGATTTCATTTTGGTCATACCGAGTTTCTCGACTGCATATTGGTCAATCATACTCATTGACACAAGGCTGTCAAGTTCACTGTTAAGACGTGTATTTTCACTTTGAGCGGTAGAATAATTTTTTTCAAGCCTTGAAATCTCAAAGGTAAGTTCATTTGTTTTTGCATTGGTATAAAGAACGGCAAAAAGCATAGAAAGGCACAATGCCGCCACTGTTGCAATGCTTAAAGCCTTTTTTAAACTGAGTTTTTGCTCGTGAACAAGTTGAGCCTTGCTCTTTCGCTGCCCTCTTTGCCTTACCTTAAATTCTTTTTCGGGTTTCGGAATATAAGCCGGAGCCGCAGAGCTACGCTGGTAGTTAAATGCCTGAACGGCATAAGCCGCATCAGAGCCGTATGAATAACGCCTAAAATCGCCTGTATTAGTCATTTTTTACTCCTCCTAACTTTTTCAATTCCTATATTTTAATCAACTAAAATTTTTCAAAAATTCTAAGCCGTGACGACCTTGCACGAGGATTTTCCTCAAGTTCCTCTTTAGAAGGTGAAATTGATTTAAAGGTCTTTCCTTTTGGCTTTTTTCCGCACACACAAACAGGAAATTCCTTAGGGCATGTGCAGCCTTGGCACCACTTTGCAAATTGCTCTTTAACAATTCTGTCCTCAAGAGAATGAAACGTTATAATTGCAATTCTGCCACCCGGTGCAAGAATATCAAATGCGTCCTCAAGTGTTGATTTAAGCACATCAAGTTCTGCATTAACTTCTATCCTGATAGCCTGAAACGTACGTCTTGCCGGGTGAGAATCACGCATTGCCTTTTGCGGCATTGAAGATTTGATTATATCGACAAGTTCAAAAGTGGTTTCAATAGGTTTTTCTGCCCTTGCCTTAACTATATTTGCGGCAATTCGACGTGAAAATTTTTCCTCGCCGTATCTGTAAATAATATCCGCAAGCTGCCTTTCGTCATAATTATTTACAACATCATAAGCGCTGAGCCCGCTTTTGCTCATTCTCATATCAAGCGGTGCGTCCTTATGAAATGAAAATCCCCTCTCGGCAGTATCAAGCTGAAACGAACTCACGCCGAGGTCTAAAAGCAGACCGTCAATTTTCTCTATATTAAGATTTGAAATAATATTTTTTATATTTGAATAATTATCGTGAACAATAGTTACGTTTTCCTTATCACCCAAGCGTTCGTTAAGAACTGCGATTGCATCGGGGTCTTGGTCTATAGAAATTACTCTTTTAGCCCTTTTTGCAATCTCACCGCTGTGACCTCCGCCGCCTGCCGTGCCGTCAACTATTATTTTATTTTCGTTTAAATCAAGTGCCTTTATCGCTTCGTCAAAAAGCACGCTTTTGTGAACAAACTCCATTACTGCTCATTCCCCTTGACCTTATCCATCAAGTCATAAATACCCTGCGTATGGTCGTAAGAATTATAAATTCTTTCATACTCATCCGTATTCCAAATTTCGATTACCTCGCCTTTACCCTTGAATACAACAGTTGATTCATTAGTAAGAGCGGCAGCCTCCTTAAGCCTTTGATTGACTGTAAATCTGCCCTGAGCGTCAAGCACGCCCTCCTCGGCATTATCAAGAAAGCTTGTTGTAGCGTCATATTTTTGATTTTCCGTTCCCTGCTGCATTGCGTCATACGTAGCCTCAAAATGCTCAACAGGATAAAGAGTAAGGCATTTGCAACCCCTAACGGTTACTGCAACCATATAAAATTCCTTGCCAAGACGCTCTCTCCACTTAGTAGGAACAGAAAGACGTCCTTTAGAATCAAGCTTATAACCGTCTAAAGTACCGACAAACAAACGCATAATTTCTGCTCCTTTCGTGAATTTTGATTGAAATTTGATGGGATTAACTTGAAATCAATGGGATTTTGATGGAATTAACACCATTGATTACATTATATAAGGGTGTAAAGGTATTGTCAAGTACAAATTGCTTCGATACTAAATTTTAATATTTGTAACACTTTTGTAACTTTTAGGGTATAAAAAAGAGGCAAACAATGTTCGCCTCAGTATTCTTATTCATTTATACTATCTAAATTCAACAACGTAGGGGCGATTGATAATCGCCCCTACGTTACGTAATTTTATTTTGTCTTTATACTCTTCACCTTAGACCAAGATGAATAAACCTTTTTGCCCTTGACGGTTTTATATGTACGAACACGCACGTAATATTTTTTCTTAGCCTTGAGCTTTTTAACCTTATTCTTAGTTGTTTTTTGCTTCTTTCTTTGCATACAAAAAAGAAGCCAAGTTTCCTTAACTTCTTTTCACTTTTACAAATACTATATTAACTAATTGTTTGTATTATGTCAAGTTATAATTTTAATCATATTTGAAATTACCTGTCCACTTACCGCAATAACTACAAGACCAACATTCGTAACCGTATGGTGACTTTTTATTATATTCCTCAAATGTAATTGTTCCATTCAAATATTGTTTTGCATAATTATTATCTATTTGCACCCAATAATCATCAACTTCATCCCTACTATTAAACCACTTTCCCATATTTCCGCATTTTATGCTATGATTATTATTATTTGTACAATGAGAATTTTCTACAATTATGCATTTCTTTTTAGACCAACTTGAATACTTCTTACCTTTATATGTTCTTATCCTTACATAATACTTTTGTGTCGGATTCAGTCCAGTTATCTTTTTAGACACTGTTTTAGAATTTTTTATTTTTATTTTTTTGTTGTTCTTTTTAAACTTACTATTAGTAGAATACTGAATTTGGTATCCTGTAATCCCTGTTTTCTTCTTCCATTTAACTGTAATGGTTTTATTTTTTGTTTTTAATGATGTAATTGCTGTTGTTGCAATAGCTGAAGCAAAAGCAGTTGTTTTAATACTTATTACCGATACTGATATTAGCATAATCATTACTACTGATAAAACCCGTTTCATTTTATTACTCCAATCTAATCATATTTGAAATTACCTGTCCACTTGCCACAATAGCTGCAAGACCAACATTCATAACCGTATGGTGACTTTTTATTATATTCTTCAAATGTAATTGTTCCATCCTGATATTGTTTTGCATAATTATTATCTACTTGCACCCAGTAATTGTCCACTTCATCTCTACTGTTAAACCATCTTCCCATATTACCGCATTTTATGCTATGATTGTTATTGTTTGTACAATGGTTTTCTATTTCTTTTTTAATATTGTCTTCTTTGCATTTTATCGTTTTCGGAGTTTTTGTACTCTTTACCTTAGACCAAGGAGAATATATTTTTTTATTATTTGAATTTTTATATGTACGGATTCTTACATAATATTTTTTCTTTGATTTTAGTTTTTTTATTGTTGCTGTAGTTGTTTTTTGTTTTTTCACAACAACAGTTTTAGCATTTTTCTTAAATTTCTTATCTGTTGCCACCTGAATCTGATAGCCTGTAATGTTTGCTCTTTTCTTCCACTTAACTTTAAATCCGTTATCTTTTGCACTCAAAGAAGTTATTGACGTAGCTGGAAGCTTACTTGCGGCAAAAGCAGAAAAATCGACAAGTGACATGGCGCTTACAAGCATTACAACTGACAAAAGCAAGCTTAAAATTCTTTTCATAATGACTTCCGAGTCAGAATATATATTTCATTTTTATATAATATCATCAAAAAAATAAATTTGCAATAAAAACAAAAAAATGTTATTGTGCAAATGTATAAAAATATGTTATAATAGATAAACATTAATTTTTCGGAGGACAGAATATGCAGGAATACAAAACCTCTTGGAGAGAAAAAATCTGCTTTGGCGTGGGCGCAATAGGGCTTGACTTAAGTTACGGAATGTTTTATTCGTTTTTAAGCTACTATTTATCAAGCGTACTTGGTCTTAAAGAAGCATTTTTACTTCTTCTCACCCCTATTGCAAGAATTTGGGACGGAATTAACGACCCTATGATGGGCACAATTGTTGACAACACAAGAACAAAGCACGGCAAATACAGACCTTGGATACTTATAGGCGCTATATGCAACGCAGTAGTTCTTTTCTTACTGTTCACAAGCTTCGGCATGAGCGGAACAAAGCTTTACATATACATAGGCGTTATGTATATCCTTTGGGGTATGACAAACACAATGGCGGATATTCCGTATTGGAGCATGGTGCCGTCCTTTACATCTGACCCTAATGACCGAAACCTTGTTTCAACCGTTGCAAGAACCTTCAGCGGCTTAGGTCAGGGTATCATTACTGTTGCAACACCTATCATATTACCTATGCTTTCAACAGGTATGACTACGGACAAGGGCTACAGCGCAACAGGATTTTCACGTTGGGCAGGAATATGCGGAATTTTACTTGTGATTTTCTCAGCAATATGTGTTCTTTCAACAAAGGAAAAGAATGTTGTTTACGGTGAAAAGGCAAAGTTTTCATTTAAAAAGATTTTTTCCGTTATTGCACACAACGACCAGCTCGTAGTATTTATGGTAGTTGCTATGCTTTCAAACGCAGGCTGGTATCTCACTTCAGGCACGGCTGTTTATTATTTCTCAGACGTACTCGGCGAGCCTAAGGCACAAAGCCTTTTCCAAACTATCGGTGCTGTCGGCTCGGTTTTGGGTCTTGTTGTTATCCCTGTTCTTTCAAAATGGATGAACAAGAAAAAGATTTATCAAATTTCGCTTATTGCAACCATTATAGGATATGTACTTATGTATATCTTCGGTCCTGTGCTTAAAATTACAATTGCGCTTGACATTGCCTACATTATTTCTTCAACAGGTATTGCAGCAATGTTTGTAGGTCAAACAATCTTTCTTGCAGATATTGTTGACTACGGCGAATACAAGAACGGTGAAAGAAACGAGTCAATCACATTTTCTATGAAAGGCTTTTTGCAGAAAATGGCTTATACCATTCAGACAATCGTTCTTTTCGGCGGCCTTGCAATTATGGGATATAACAAGCAAATCACAAGTGCCACAAAGGTTATTAATGACGGCACAAAATCAGGAATAGGAATTATATGCTTCGGTATTCCGCCTATTCTTATTTTGATTTCGCTTATTGTATTTTCAAAGAAATTCAAGCTTCACGGTGAGCTTGCAGACAAAGTTCATAACCATATTGTTGAAAAGAGAAATAAGGAAAGTAAATAAAAAAGAAGTTCCTGCGTCACACTTCGTGCGATATCTCCCTTTTCAAGGGGAGGAGGTTAAAAGGTATAAAGAAAGGCTTTACGAATTTGTTCGTAAAGCCTCAGCGTGTAGAAAAAGTCCAATTACAAATTTCTACACGCTGTAAGACTTCGAGA
>ENA-OUOY01001977-OUOY01001977.1-human-gut-metagenome-genome-assembly--contig:-NODE-1977-length-10981-cov-5.047318_pt1 | contig 10981 bp, 8 predicted proteins | sample MGYA00237937_ERZ548767 | MGnify/ENA primary metagenome ERZ548767 (study PRJEB26490, sample SAMN05356887) | human gut metagenome | biome: terrestrial biome; feature: human-associated habitat; material... | reverse complement strand
TAGGTGCAAATCTGCTTAGCATTTTTGTACCAAGTTATTTTTTAACTGTTACTTAATTAGAATATTTTTCTCTTTTGATTATATAGACCACATGAGGTGTAAAGTCTACAATTTGCAAAGTTAAGATAAAAAATGCCGAATTGCAAAGATAGGCTACAAAAAAGCACAAAAAAAGTATCATAAGATACTATGGAAAAAATCTTATGATACTTTATGTGTTGTTTTCTACTAAAATTAGAATTTATATCCAAGTGTGAAGATAAGCTGATGGCGCTTGTTGCTAACCTTTACTGCATCTGCATAGTTGGTGAAGTTATGGTCGTCTGCCCAATCTGCATAGCTATCGAGGAAAGGATGGAACTCGCCATTCTGTGAGCTATACTGATAAGCCACGTCGAGGTTCATCTTGCCAACAGTATAGCCAATACCGCAAGTGATACGATTTGTAGACTCCCAGTTTACATAGTCGGTAGACGAAGCATAGTAAGAGCCTTCTGACGAGATGGTACCATTCTTAAAGCCGTCTTTCTTATACATTGGCGATACGTAGTTGTAGCCGAAGCGAACTGCGATGTTTGGGTCTGGCTTAAATTCCAAACCAAGCTTCACGGTGCTAACGCCTTTAAGGGTCTGCTCTGTGTGGCGATTCATAGCCTTATCGCTGCTTGAACTGTCGTAATAGTCGCCATACCATGTGTCGTAATATCCGCCATCTATCACGCGAGTGTCCATAGCGCTATAGTCTGCATACTCATAACCCGCACCAATGGCAAGATAGTTGCCGATGGTATGACCGAGGCTTAAGCCGAACTTCCAAGGTGTGTAGAGCTTGAAGTCGTAGCTTTCGCTCATATTTGGAGAGATGTTGCCGTCGGTAATATAGGTATAGTTGCTTGTGGTGAGGTCGTACCATGTAGGAGTAGCCACAGAAACACCAATACGGAATGGACTGTCCTCAACAGGACGGAATATTGCGCCAACCTTGAGGTCGTAGCCTGTACCAGTAATCTCGCGATTGTCTACTACCGTAAGGTTAGAGATATTATCACGATTTGGCATCAATGTCTCAGTATACTCGCTATAGCCTTTATAGTGAACATCGTGGATGCCTACGGTAAGACCGAGATACACTTGGTCGTTGAGGTTGCCGCTGATATTAAGGTCGTATTCGCCTATGTAGCCACGCATAGCCTTGTTGAAGGTGTAGCCAGAAGCATCATAATAGCCGAAGTTGCCATCAGCATCCTTTATCAGACTCTTGTAATAGATGTTGTCCAACTGATTGTGAGTAATCATGGCACGATCCTCGCGAGGCAGACCGTTGTCGTCAAGCTCATAGAGCAATCCTTCGCGAAGCTTCTGATAAGTGAGCTTATTCTGCGAAGCGTTTGTCAGGCGACTGCTGGCAGAGAGTATCTGATCGAAATTGCGGCTCTTATGATAGTTGAAGCCGAAGTTAAGGAACGACTTTCTGCCAGTACGTGTAGAATAAACGAAGCCTATCTGGTCGAAGCTCATGTTGGTCTTGTTGCCTGGAGAAAAACTTTCCACCTCTTCTTGCGAAACCAAACCAAAGGAGCCTGCTATCTGCGACTTGCGGAACAGACCAATACCTGCAGGGTTGGTGCCGATAGTGGAAATGTCTGCTCCAAGAGCATCCATAGCTCCACCCATACCCACATAGCGTGCAGTACCGTTAAGCTCGTTTTCTACGATATTGGCATTCTCGTAAGTTTCCTGTGCAAAGGCAGAAGAAGCTGCGAGAGCCATTCCTGCCACGAACAATATCTTTGTTTTCATATTATCTTTTTCTTCTTTATAAGTTCTAAAAATGCTTTACTTATCTTCTTCCACCAAAGTGACTACCGCCACCGCCTGAGTGTCCGCCACCAGAGAAGCCTCCGCCTGAGCGACTACCGCCAAAGCCTGATGAAGAAGCGCCTGAACCATAAGAGCGGCTACCGCCGTAGGATGGTGTAGGATTGCTGAAGCCATTGTTGTTATTGGTTGTGCCATACGAATAAGAGCGGTTAGAATCGCTGTTACCATAAGAGCGCGAACCAAAACGAGCTGGCGACTGGCTGGTAGAAGTGCCGTAGTTGCCACGAGAGCCAAAGCGTGTAGAGCCAGAGGCATTATTAAAGCGTCCTGTCACAGAGCCATGATTGCGAGTGCCCGCTATAGTCCTGCCAGTTCCGCCAGGAACAACAGCTACACCACCCCATCCAGGTCTGTACCAAGGGTCGTAGTATCCATGCCATCCCCAATAGCCACCCCAGTAGCCACCATAATAGCTTCCATAATACCAAGGCGAATACCAACCGCAATACCAAGGCGAATACCGACCGCAATACCAAGGCGAATACCAACCGGCATAATCCCAATACCAAGGGTCCCATGTGTCGTAGTATCCATATCTGCCATACCAGAAAGGCGAATGCCAACCTGCATACCAAGGTCCATAGAAACCGTCCCAACGACTCATTCTGCGTGTGTATTCAAAGTCGTCGTCGTCATATCTATAGCCTTGTGCTCTCTTCTTTGTCAAAGTCTCGGCAAAGTCGGAATCTACATACGTAGAATCAGGATAGAGACCATCGCCAGCCTGTAAGTCGATTACATCACTAATAGAATCGCCATCTATCTTTTGGTAGCTACTGCGAAACTTTCCTCGACGGTTATATTCGTCTACCGCACGATTGGAACCTACGTAGTAAGCAGGTGTGTTGTCGTCAAAAGCTTTAGCCTTGTGCGACTTCTTCGGAGTGAAGTAGAGGTCGTCGTCTTGGGCTGTCATGCTGAGTGTAGACAATCCACAAAGTGCTAATAAAAGAATGATCTTTTTCATATCGCAAATTCTCTTTATTTTATTGTTTCTTATTTATTTGGTACAAAGATAGTGCAAACGAGTGGAAAACGTCAAGTTTACTTGAACGTTTGACCGAGTGCAGCTTATCTTCTACAAAATTAGTACCTATTTTAATGCAAATATACGGAAAAACCCTAAACCATAGTAGGTTTTTCCCTATTTTTTATAATTTTGCATAGGTATTTAACTATTTATATATTTGAAACAAAAATAAACGCAATATGAAATATCTTGTAGCTGAATTTAAAATAGAATGCCAAGATGGCATGATACAGATTGCCCGCGACTTGCTAACCGACGCTTTAGGCGAGGCTGGTTTCGAGACTTTCGAAGATACAGAGGATGGAATAAAGGGCTATGTGCAGGAATCGTTGTTCGACGAAAATGCCATGAACGATGTTATCAGCAACTTTATGTTGCCTGATGTTACAATCAATGCCAACATCCAAGAGGCAGAATATAAAAACTGGAACGAGGAATGGGAAGAGGCAGGATTCGAGAGAATAAACATCAACGACAGCATCACTATTTATGATGCTCGCCATGATGATGGCAACGGAATAGCTTCCGGCATCAGCATCGGAATAGAAACAAAGCAGGCTTTCGGTACTGGTACTCACGAAACCACACGAATGATTGTCTCTACATTATTAAATATAGACATCAAAGGCAAACGAGTGTTGGACTGCGGATGTGGTACTGGCATCTTGGGAATAGCAGCATCAAAGCTTGGCGCAAGCGAAGTTGTGGGCTACGACATCGACGAATGGAGCTCAGAGAATGCCATTCATAATGCCGAACTTAATGGTGTTGGCAACATGAAGGTGATGCTTGGCGACGCTTCGGTACTTAAGAGTGTGGAAGGAAAGTTTGATGTGGTATTGGCAAATATCAACCGCAACATATTGTTGGCAGACATGCCTGCCTTTGTTTCGGTAATGGCAGACGATTCTTTATTGATACTCAGCGGCTTCTATGCTTCGGATGTTGATTTGCTGATAGAAAAAGCATCAAGCCTCGGACTATCAAAGATTGAATCTAAGAGCGACAGCGAGTGGACTTGCTTGGTGCTGAAGAAATAATAGCTGTAAAAAGCCACAATTGGAATACATATTAATAAACGAATAATAGTCGTGGAAACATCTGTTGTTACCACGACTATTATTCGTTTTCGGCTCCTATGGTAAGCATCCGTAGGTCGTAATAGGAACCATTATAAATATTAAAGTCTACATAGCCTTTTATTCCTGGTAGTTTGCCTGCATCGGTATGCTGCCAAAACTTCCATTTGCCTTTGTATTCCACCTTGTCAACATAATAGTGGGCTATCCAATAAGGATAATCATCAAAGACTGGCGCACTAAGATATTGCTCCTTAAATTTATAATAGGTGTAAATGATTGGCTTCACATGATATTTGTCTTCCACTATATGAAGCCATGTCAGCACATCACGCTGAAATTCCTCTACCGACTTATCTTTCGGCATGTGCTCGATGTCGAGTACTGGTGGCAAGTCGCCATCTTCAAGGTGTACATTATTTAAGAAATGATAAGCCTGTGCTCTTGCCGAAGACTTGTTGCTCCAGAAATGGTATGCGCCACGAATAAAACCATATTCGCGTGCTTGATAGAAATTGTCTTTGAAGTTGGGGTCTACGCGTGTAGAGCCTTCAGTAGACTTAATGATAATAAATCTCAAAGGACAATTTTCTATTAGTGCATTACCTTGAAGTTCTGACCAATCGATATTGCCTTGATAATGAGAGATGTCTATACCATGGATTTCGTAGCCTTCAGGATATTTAGCATCACCATATAGCGCACGCCAACGAAAACCTGTGGGACTGACAAAGAAATAATAGAAAGCCCAGATATAGAATGCAGCTATAAGAATACCACCTAACCACCAGGTCCAACGAGGAATGTGCATTAGGGGTAAGAAAAAAGAAAAATGAGCGGAACTACCATTACGCCGACGACGCTTCGATGTCGAAGTGTTTCGATTTCGTCGTGTCGTCTTTCTGGTAGTTGCGCTCATTCTAAATATTTAATTATAATTGGAGTAGATGGATAAGGATAATTTTTATTATCCCTTCTATATCTACTCCTTAATTATAAAAGGGAATTACTTGCCACCCTGCTCAAGACAGAGAGTGCGTGTGGTACGGTCGCAAACTGAAGCAGGACCCCAATACTGGATAGGACCAGGATAAACGAAGCATGTATCCTTAGCCCACTCATCACGCTTAGAGCAGAACTTCAAGAATGGAGCACCCTCGAGCTCAACAAGAGCCTTGCGGATAACAGGCTTCATCTCGCCATTACGACGTTCCATGTTCATCATCATAGTGATTGGCACACCTCCTGCCTTCCACTCGTCGGTAGAAGCTGTAGTGTTCTTAACGATTGCCATATAGCCAGTCTTGCCATTAGCAATAAGCTGAGCTGCACTTACACCGAGTGCATAGCAATAGTCAGCATCGAAGTTAGAAGGAGCTGCACAACGACCCTCGTAGCCGAAGAAGTGATGGAGAGTAGCGAACTTGCCAGCATACTTACCAGCCTCTTTCCATTCAGCGAGCTTAGCCTCAACCATGTCTGAGAGAAGCTTCTCTGTCTCGATAAGAGATACCTGAACGTTTCCGTGTGGGTCGCGATCGAGTGAAAGCTGACGAGCTACACCTGAAGGCAATGTTGCGAAAGTCTCTGCATTTTCCTTAGAAAGATGAGCGAGGATGTACTCACGCTGTGCATCCTTGTCGAGGTCCTTATAATCAGCTCCGTGCGCAGCGAGAAGGTCGTTGAGCTCATCGATCAAGCGACCGATAGAAGGAATAAACTCGATAAGTCCCTCAGGGATAAGAACAACACCAAAGTTGTCGCCACGTGATGCACGATCAGCAACAACACCTGCAATCTGCTCTACGATCTGGTTCAAAGACATATCCTTCTTCTCAACCTCCTCAGAGATGATGCAGACGTTAGGCTGGCACTGGAGTGCGCACTCAAGAGCGATGTGAGATGCAGAACGGCCCATGAGCTTAACGAAGTGCCAGTACTTACGTGCTGAGTTACAGTCGCGCTCGATGTTACCGATAAGTTCTGAGTATACCTTAGTAGCAGTATCGAAACCGAAAGAAGTCTCAATCTGATCGTTCTTCAAGTCGCCATCGATAGTCTTAGGACAACCGATTACCTGTACACCATAGTTCTTAGCAGCATAGTATTCAGCAAGAACACAAGCGTTGGTGTTAGAGTCGTCGCCACCGATGATAACGATTGCCTTGATGTTGAGTTCGCGGATAATCTCGAGACCCTTCTCAAACTGATCTTCCTTCTCAAGCTTTGTACGGCCAGAACCGATCATATCGAAACCGCCTGTGTTGCGATACTCGTCGATAATCTCAGCTGTAAGCTCCTTGTAGTCATGGTCAACAAGACCACCAGGACCCATAAGGAAACCATAGACCTTGTTCTCTGGGTTGAGCTTCTTGACAGCGTCGAAGATACCACAGATTACGTTGTGTCCACCAGGAGCCTGACCACCAGAAAGGATGACACCTACGTTCATCTGCTTTCCTACAGTTTCTTCACCTGGAACGAACTCGATAAGAGGCATTCCGTAGGTGTTAGGGAACATTTTCTTGATTTCTTCCTGATCGCCTACACTCTGTGTTGGCTCGCCTTCTTTTACCTTAACGGCACCCTGAAGACCCTTTGGCAGTTTTGGCTGATAAGCAGCTCTCTCTCTCTGCAAAAGACTTTTTTTCATTTTTACAATATATTTATTAATAGTTGAATAATTCGCATTACCCTGCGTATTGCGATTGCAAAATTACATTTTTTTCATGAGATATAGATGAGATAAAAGCAATAAAATCATGATTTTGACATTTTTTTCATAGCTAAGTCTACAACTTTACGAAAAAAGTAATATCTTTGTAGGGTACATTTTACAATATGACATATTATGGCTAACAGAAGAAAACTTAAACAGGACATTAACATCGTTTGCGGAGAACTTTTCGCAGAGTGTATAGCAGCATCGCTTTATTCAAGTGATGTAAATGAGGACACAGTAAACAACATCCTTACTGCAATCTTGGTATTCCACGACGATTTCATTCGTCGAGTGTCTCACACAGAGCCTGGCATGACGCCTAAGACTTATTTCAATAAGCTTAAAGCTGACTTCAATAAGGAGGCTACAGAGGTGGTTGACCAAATTGTTGCGTTGGGATAAGGGAGTGAAGAATGAAGAGTGAAGAGTGAAGAGTGAAGAATCTAATAGACTTATTTAATTAACCACTCATCATCATGCAAACAACCAGCAAGCCCATTACCAACAATTCGCAAGCAGACGAGTCTAATCACTCCCCTCTCTTTTGGAGAGGGGCTGGGGGTGAGGCTCATTCATAATTAAATAATCGATGATACAACAGATTTCAAAATATATTCTCTATAATTTGTTGGGATGGAAGAAGACGGTAACTGTCGACCATCCCAATAAATATATTATATGTATAGCTCCTCACACCAGCAACTGGGACTTCCTGATAGGTCAGCTCTATGCTAAGGCTGAAGGTATAAAGGCTAATTTCTTAATGAAGAAAGAGTGGTTCTTCTGGCCTCTTGGACCTATATTCAAAGCTATGGGTGGTATTCCTGTATGGCGCTCGAAGAACTGCAGCATGACAGACAACCTCGCCGAACAGGCTAAGAAGATGGAGACCTTTCATCTTAGCATCACTCCAGAGGGTACACGCTCGCTAAATCCTGAATGGAAAAAGGGTGCTTACTATATCGCTCTCAAAGCGCAGATACCTCTTTTATTATATGGTGTGGACTACGAGAAGCGCGAAATAGTATGCACTAAGAGCTTCATCCCTACTGGCGATATCGACAACGAAATGAGAGAATTGAAGCTTTACTATAAAGACTTCAAAGGCAAACATCCTGAGCTGTTCACCATAGGCGAAGTATAGACGGGAAATTGTCGAATAGTCGCATGAAGCTTTTCGAATAGTCGCATAACCCATTTCGACTATTCGCATAAGGCTTTTCGACTACTCGTACAAAAGCATACATATAATTCTTGGCTACAAGAATATATTATAACACATAAAAAAAAGAAAAGGAGAAGTTTAGTTGATGAAACATCGTCACATAAGCAGGGTAACTCTAACAAAGCATGGCATGAGAACAATTGCGGCTACAGCATTGGTTGCGGCTGCAACTATGGGTGCTTATGCTCAAAACGAAGGGTGGAAACAGGTGGTGGACAACAAGAACCATACCGTGACCATCACTCTTGGAGAGGAATTCGCACAACAAGACATCACAGAAAAGTTAGTCAACAAAACTTACAAGAAGATTAAGAAAAGCCTGCCACGCCAATACAATAAGCACAAGCTGATAGTAATGGCTAATGGCATGCCTATAGAGGATTACATCCCTGGCAGAAAGTCGGATAATGAATACGACAGCTACTGGGATGGCATCGACTACAAAGGAAAACCATGGGTTTCTAACATTTCGAAGCCTAACAACATAAGCCTCGGACTTAGCAACAGGCATATTGCGCTATGGGCAAGTCATGGACGTTATTACGACCAAAAGAAGGGCCTCTGGAAATGGCAACGCCCCAACCTATTTTGCACTACAGAAGACTTGTTTACGCAAACCATAGTAGTGCCTTATCTAATACCGATGCTCGAAAATGCAGGAGCAACGGTATTCACTCCACGCGAACGTGACTGGCAAACAAAAGAGATTATCGTAGACAACGACAAAGGTGTGTCTGGCGAAGGTTCATGGTATGGAGAGCATACCGAAAAAGAACCTTGGACAGATACTGGCGAACGTGGCTTCGGTTTCCGAAATGGCATTTTGCGCGATGGCGAGAATCCTTTCACCATGGGTACTGCCCGCATGATTCGCACTACGAAAAAGGAAGACAAGGCAATTGCAATATGGCAACCGAACTTCAAGGAGGAAGGACGTTATGCCGTATACGTGAGCTATCAGACTATGCCAAAAAGCGTTGACGATGCTCACTACATTGTGCGCCACAAAGGTCAGGAAACTCATTTCATAGTGAACCAAAAGATGGGTGGCGGCACATGGGTGTATCTTGGCACCTTCGATTTTGACAAGGGCGAAAATCCATTCAACTGTGTAGCCCTAACCAACCAAAGCAAACGCAAAGGTGTGGTAACTGCCGATGCTGTGAGATTTGGTGGCGGTATGGGAAACATAGAGCGTGGTGGCGACATTAGTCACATGCCTCGTTGCTTGGAAGCTGCTCGCTATTATGCTCAATGGGCTGGCGCTCCCTACTCCATTTATGGCAACAAGACTGGTACCGACGATTATGCTGAAGACATAAACACTCGTTCGCTGATGACGAACTGGCTTGCTGGTGGTTCGCCATATGTGCCTACCAAAGAGGGAAAGAAGGTTCCTATAGAGCTTTCGCTTGCCGTGCATAGCGATGCTGGATATGAGCGTGATGGCAAGAGCCTTGTGGGCTCGTTGGCTATCTGTACCACCAGTTTCAACGATGGTAGACTCAACTCTGGAATATCACGCTTTGCATCGCAAGACTTTATAGAAGCTCTGCGCTCTAACGTTACGAGAGATTTATCAAAGAAATATAAGAGATGGAATTGGCGTTATCTTTGGGATCGCAACTATAGCGAGACCAGACTACCTGAAGTTCCTTCGGCTATCATAGAGACACTATCGCATCAGAACTTCCCCGACATGAAGCTTGGACAAGACCCAAACTTCAAGTTCACTATGGCTCGTTCTATCTATAAAACGATATTGCGCTATGTGTCGCAGATGCATCGTCGTCCTTGCATCGTACAGCCATTGCAGCCTCATCTTTTCAAAGCCACTCTTACTGGCGACAACAAGGTCAAACTGTCGTGGAAAGCACAAGACGACGAGCTGGAGCCTACAGCTGTGCCTACATCTTATAATATATATGTGGCAGCAGGCTCTGGCGGTTTCGACAACGGAACCAATGTTAGGGGCACTTCGTATACCATGGAATTAGAACCAGGAGTGATGTATCGCTTCAAGGTAACGGCAGTAAACCGTGGTGGCGAAAGCTTCCCTACATCTACGCTTTCGGCTTACTATCAGCCTGGAGCCACCAAGACGGCTATGGTGATTAATGGTTTCTCACGCCTCTCGGCACCTGCCGTAAGAGATAATATCCACGAACAGGGCTTCGACATCGAGGAGGATGCAGGAGTGAGCTATGGACTGACGGCTGGATGGAGTGGCAAACAGCAATGTTTCAACAAATCTACCATGGGCAGCACAGAGCCTAACGGACTCGGATATTCTGGCAACGAGATGGCAGGAAACTTCGTTATGGGCAACACCTTCGACTATGTTTATACTCATGCCGATGCCATAGCTGCAACAAAGAAATATAATGTTGTAAGCTGCACATCAGAGACCGTGGAGAGTGGAATCGTAGATTTGATAAACTACGATGTGGTAGACTTGGCTTTAGGACTACAGAAATATGATGAAAACTCTACTGTTTTCTATAAGTCGATACCATCTATGCTTAGAAACAAGCTCTCGGCTTACGTGCTCGGACATGGCAAACTTATTGCAAGTGGTGCTTATATTGGTTCCGACCTACAGCACGACGACGAAAGAGTATGGCTCGAAAGCACATTAAAGGTGGCATATGGCGGAGCAATTCATACCGACACCATAAGTGGCATCAAGGGCATGGGCACAGAATTCGACTTCTATCGTCAGCTCAATCCTACCCACTATGCAGCTACGAAATGTGATGTTCTGATGCCTGTTTCCACGGCTTTCTGTCCACTTCAATATGCCAATGGCATGAGCGCAGGTGTAGCCTACAAAGGCAACGACAACACCACTTTCACCATGGCATTTCCTTTCGAATGTATCATCGACCGTAACAAGCGACTGAGCATTATGAACGGAATATTGAAATTCTTAGAGTAAAAACTCTATTCAAAATAAGGAGCTGAACATCAGTAGAATAAGAAACTAAATAATTAGGGTGTCCAGTTAGATGTTCCGAAAAACAGATGCTGAAACCACCCATTAA
>ENA-OUOY01001976-OUOY01001976.1-human-gut-metagenome-genome-assembly--contig:-NODE-1976-length-10988-cov-3.226013_pt1 | contig 10988 bp, 8 predicted proteins | sample MGYA00237937_ERZ548767 | MGnify/ENA primary metagenome ERZ548767 (study PRJEB26490, sample SAMN05356887) | human gut metagenome | biome: terrestrial biome; feature: human-associated habitat; material... | reverse complement strand
GTACTCGACTATAAAATTTTCAAGGTTCTCCTGTGTAGGCTTGGCAATCAGTTTTTTTCCACCATCCGCAGTTGGAACTTTGGTTTTATATCTGCCATCCGATGCAAGCCATATTCCACAGAAACTTTTCTGTCGGTTCAATATTTTTTCGCGTTTTGTCATATACTCTAATTGTTCCGACACATCGTCTGAGGTAATTATATTCTCATTGAGGTCGTTAAGCAATGACATAATGGCAGGAATCTGATTTTGTAATAGCTCCGGAGAAAAGCCAAGCGCTTTAATTATGAGTTCTATATTGTTTTCCATACTGCATCGACTTTTCTCCTTTCTACTAACTTGTCTTCTTTTAAATTTATTATAAATTAACTATTTATGAGATGCTTTCGGGAAAACGTGGAAAAATGGGGAAAGATGAAAATAAAAAAATGTTCATGCTTTTCAACACGAACACAAGAGGAAAAATTGAATATGAAGTTGGGAAAGCCTGTAAACAGTGGGGTTAGAGGGGATAACACAAAACACAAAGGTTTGGGGTAATACTAGACCCAAACCTCCCCCTCTGGGGGAGTGCGCCATTGTGCTCGGACGCTACGCCGTCCTGTTCTCGACCGCTCCACCTCCGTTGCGCTTGTCTGCGCTCCAGAACGCCTGCGTCTGTCCGCACTGTGGGCGATATGCTTTTCCATGCTGTGCCTCCTTATTTTGATGAATTTAAAATTTTTATTTATATTTAGGGGAGGGCATAAGAAAAGGACAGCCACTGGGATGTGGGTGTCCTTTGATAATTTATTGCTAAAACAATGATAAATGGGAACCACTTAGGTTCCCATTCTCTGATTTAGTGTATTTAATTTATAATTATTGTGCCATCTTCATCAATCGTTAGCCCATCTCCAAAGTCTCCATTTTCATACATTCTTTCAAATTCTCTATCATCGGCGATACCGTGTTCATGAATATTTGCTCCGGTGAAGAGGGTACCATCAGGCAAGTAGTCACCTAGATGAAAGATCTCCCCTTTTCGTGGGGAATCTTCCTTCATGTATACTGCGTAGCTTTCTTCTGAGCCGGCTCCCTGGCCTGTGTAATAAACCCAGCACCAACCTCCGATTCCATCTGCTCCCTGAGATAGTGCATATGCTGCCCATGCTTCTGAGCTACCATACTTTTCATCTATCTCTGCATTCTCTTTTTTGCCAAGAGCAAAGGCGGTGTCGGCGTCCATGTTGGTTGTCTTTGGGTCTACATCTTCTGGGTTTACATCTGGATAAACTATGTTGTCTGTAATCTCATCTGTTAAACTATCCTGACCTGCTACTTGATAATAAGTTAATGACATTGATGTAAATAATCTGATTGCTTCACCTTTTGTTATTGCTGAATCCCAATCTTCTAAGTCTGATTCTGTAATTAAATTCATATTAATTTCTGTCTGAAATGCTTTATACATATCAGATGGTACTCCCTTACTTGAATCAGAGATTGCTTCTGAAAAGCTGATGTCTCCTGCATCGGATACTGTTGATATTGTTACATCTTCAAGATAGGTGTTGTTTTTAAAACCATTGTTATCCATATATTCTTGGAAGTCTTGGCTATAATAGTTTGCTAACAGATATATGTATTCTCCTTTTGACATTGCTGAGCTAAAGTTTTTGTCGTTTAAACCTGTTGATGTATTAAGGTAGGCATATTCATTCATTGGTGCGGCGAAGTTGGTATATTGTGTTTCTCCTACTGCTTTTGTGAAATCTTTGTTCTCTTCTGGTGCCTGTGCTTCATTTACCTGTGTTGTTGCTCTCATTAATAATGCCATTGCCTGTGCTCTGCTGATGGTTGAATCGCCATCAAACTGCCCATCCTCTTGGTCTGGTAAGAGTTCAAAGTAAGCGTTGATTGTTGCATATGGAGCATTGACATCATCTACATCTATGTCTGTGTAGTTTTCTGCTGCTATTTCTCCAAGCTTTGCAAGTTCATCTGGTGATACCAAATATCCTCTAAACTGTGAGTTCTTTATTGCTAAGAGTAATGTGATATTCTGGTCTGCCTGTGTTGTTAATGGGTTTGTATAAAGAATACCCTCTTTGTTGCCTGTGGTTCCTGTTACGCCTACAAGTTCCTCAAAGGCTGTTCTTAACTCTGGATGTGTCTCTAGGGATGAGAGCTGGAGCCATGGTAACAGTTCTACCTTGGATTCTTCTGTAACTGTGTTCTCTACTTCGGTTGATTCCACAGTAGTTTCTACGATAGCTGTGTTTTCCTGCTTGCCACAAGCTACGATTGATAATCCCATTGTTAAACATAATAATGATATTATAGTTTTTCTTTTCATTTTTGTACCTTCCTAAATCATCTTAAAATGATTTAATGCATCCATTATCGCTTTTCTCTTTTCCTCAGTTACCTGTGGAACTTTATGACCTTCTGCACCTATATTATAATTTATTCTTTCAACAATGCCAAATTCTCTTTTTACCTGTGCTATATAAAGATTGCTAACATTCAACCCAAATTCTTCTTTCACATATGCTTTTATCTGCTCATAAGTAGCTTTTGCCTCTGCACATGTCAAATCTAGCTCATCAGTAGTAATTTCAATGTCGATATGTCTCTTTGTTTTTTGTGTGGACAACAAAACAACAGTCTCTACATGCACGGTATGGGCAAACTGGTCGACCGGGCGCACGCGCTCGAGGCGGTAGCCGCCGGCACAGAGCAGCTTTAAGTCGCGGGCGAGGGTGGCGGAGTCGCAGCTCACATAGACGATGCGGGAGGGCGCCATTTTTAACATGGTATCCAGGCACTTCTCATCACAGCCCTTGCGGGGCGGGTCCACCACGATGACGTCCGGGTGACTCTCCTCTTTTTCGTAGACGGCAGGAAGCACTTCCTCGGCTTTTCCCACGAAAAATTCTGCATTGGCAATGTGGTTGCGGACGGCATTCTGCCGGGCATCGTCAATGGCCTGCGGAATGATTTCCACGCCGTACACCTCTTTGGCACGCAGTGCCATAAATAAGGAAATGGTGCCGATGCCGCAGTACAAATCCCAGACACTTTCCTTTCCGGTAAGACCGGCATACTCTAATGCCAGACTGTAAAGCTTCTCCGTCTGCATGGGATTTACCTGATAAAAGGATAAGGGAGAAATGGAGAACGTCAGCTCCTCTCCGGTGTAAGGCATGTCCTCTTTTCCGGTATCGCGTACCCTGATTTTATCCGTAATGGTATCACTGCCCCAGATGGTGTGGATTTCTTTTCCCATAATGACATTGGTTCTTTCCGTATTGATGCTCACTGACACGCTTGTCATACCATTGATAAGCGCCAGCTTTTCCAGAAGCTTATCCTGTTCCGGCAGATAGTGGGCTTCTCCTGTCGCAAGCTTACCCCTGCCTGTTTTTGTATTCTTCCCTTCTGAAGCGCTGCGGGCTGCTTCCTTTTCTTCCTTATAGTTAATCACAAGGCACACCATGATTTCTCTGGTGTAAAAACCGGTGCGGATAAGGGCGTGGCGGATAAGTCCCTTTCCGGTTTCCTCGTCGTAGGCATTTACATGATATTCCTTCATGTAGTCCAGAATAACTTGCAGGATTTCCCTGTTTTCTTCCCTGCCCAGATAACATTCCGTATTGGGAATAATGGAATGGGTGCGTCCGGCATAAAAACCGGTAATGGGGTTGCCCTGCCTGTCCGTGCCGAAGGGATACTGTGCCTTGTTGCGGTAACGCAACGGATTTTCCATGCCGACCACGGGCTCCATCACCCGGTCCACTTCCGCCTCGGAAAAGCCGCCGATGCGCAGCAGATTGTTTCTTACCTTGTCCTGTTTGAAGGCAAGCTGTCTGTCATAAGAAAGCGCCTGAATCTGGCAGCCGCCGCACTGTCTGTGGCTTTTGCAGGGCGGCTCTACACGAAAAGGAGAAGGTGTTACCACCTTCTCGACTCTCGCATATGCATAATTCTTTTTACTTTTGATAATTTTGGCTTCTACGGTATCACCCACAACGGCGTCCTTGATAAAAAGGGGAAAACCATCGATTTTACCGATTCCTTCTCCTTCCATGCCCACATCTTCAATGGTCACCGTCACCATATCGTTCTTTTCATATGCCATCGTAATTTTGCCCTTTCCTATTCCATCCTTGTGCCGCGCAGGTTGCTTTCAAAAACTCTGTTGAAGCCCAGCCAGTTGGTATCGGAAACGTTGCCGAAAATTTCGGTCATCATTTCCATCTTGGCATCCGTGTTGTCCGCCATATTTAAGGCAACCGCCTCAAAGAGAGCGGGCTTCTTGGGAGAGCCGTACTCATACTCACCGTGGTGCGCCAGAATGCAGTGCTTCAGTTCGGAAGCCAGCACGGGCGGGAAATCGGGAATTTCCCTGATTTTTTCCGTCAGCATTTCACAGCCCATCACAATGTGGCCCAAAAGCTGGCCGTCATCGGTGTAATCGTTTTCCGGGAACAGGGAAATTTCTTTTACCTTGCCGATGTCATGGAACAGTGCGGCAGTAATTAACAAATCCCTTTTCAGAAGGGGATAGCAGCCGCACAGATAATCGCACATCTTTGCCACGCTTAAGGAATGCTCCAGAAGACCGCCTACAAAGCCGTGGTGCATGGTCTTGGCAGCGGAGGAGCGGCGGAATTTCTTGATGAATTTCTCATCTTCCACAAAAAATGCCTGTAAAAGCTGCTTCAGGTAAGTATTTTCCACACTGTCCACCAGTCCTAAAAGATCCTGGTACATTTTGTTGTTATCTTTTTTGCTGACCGGGAGATAATCTGCCGGGTCAAATTCGCCGTCCTTGCAGACACGGATGCGCTTCACATTTACCTGCAGGGCGCCCTGAAAATTATTCACATCCCCATAAACTTCTATGTAATCCAGGGTATCGTAGTCTTCGATACCGGCACTGTTCGGCTCCCAGACCTTTGCGTCAATAGTGCCGGTTTTATCCTGTAAAATCACGGTTTCGTACGGCTTTCCGTTCTTTGTTACGGCAGACTGCTTATGCTTGCATAAATAAATGTCAAAAACTCTGTCGCCCTCTTTGTAATCCTTAATATACTTCATAAAATTGTCCAAACCTTTCCGTAGATATTTATGTTCAACTGCCCTGCGGCAGTCTGCCATTTCCTCATATTTTGCGCCAAACTTTTCGCGGCGATATTATTTCTTCGCGGCGTTGACGGTGATTTCCGTTTCCATTTCCCTGTACTCACCCTGTGCCGAGCGCATGAACTTCACCTTCAGGGTATCGCCGGGCGTGCTGCGCAGTAAAATCGCCGTATAATCAGAAAACTTAGTCACTGCCTCGCCGTTAATTTCCACAATTACGTCGCCCTTCTGGACACCTGCCAGCATGGCGGGGGACTCCATGGCGGTTTCCCGCACATATGCACCGAAGGGAACCTCCATTTCCTCATGGGCTTCCGTTGTGACGTCAATACCGCTGATACCCACGTAAACGGCATCCTTGCCGTTTGACATATTTTCAATAAGCTTACGGAGCTCCGAGATACCGATGGCGGAAATCATGTTTTTACTGTCCGGGCTGTAACGGTCCGTGGTGATGATGCCCACAATCTGTCCCTGCAGATTGAAAAGCACACCGATGCCGCTTGCACTGCCGGTAATGTCCGTGGCAAATATCTTGTAATTGGCATCCACCTTACTTAATGTAATGCCGGAGGAAGCAATCATGCCGTATCCCATGGAGCCCGATATTCCAAGAGGGCTTCCCATGGCAACTACCGGCGTACCGGCAGCCTGCCGGAAATTGGACGAGCCTAAGGTTGCTATCTTAATGTCATCCTTTTTCTCATCGGAAATGTCGTCCATGGACACTGACAGTACCGTCAGATTTGTCTGAACGTCCGACTGCTTACGCTCCGCCTTGGCCTGCACGCCGTCATGGAAGGTAACCCGGATGATGCCTGCCTGCTTCACGGTATTTCTATCTGTTAAAATAAGATATTCTCTCCCGTTGTTGGCAATGACTACACCGTAGGTTTTACCTTCTTTTTCATAAGTATCGCTGAGCCAGTCCTCGTTGGAAGAAACAGCCGTCACCTCCACCATGTATTCGCTTAAAATCGTGGAATACTCATAAAGGGCATTGTAAAGCTGGGCATAATTGTTTTTGTCAAGAACGATTTCGTCCAGAATCTTCTGGATTTGTTCATCCTCTAAAATAACCGATTCCACCGCTTCCTGAATGGAGGGCGTGGGGGCATCCTCCACCAGCATATCCTCAGGGCTGATTTCTTCCTGTTCCTCCGGAAAAATAACCGCATCCGGCTTTTCTTCCGGGTATAGAAGATTGCTGATGACCGGTTCCAGTGTCAGAAAGGTAACGCAGGCAATCATGCCGAAAATAACTGCCATGGCAACAGTGGTCACCGTCCTGCGCAATAACTTCTTCTTATTGACCGGGCGTTCTTTTATTTTTTCCATCATAAAGTCGGACTGGGGATTTTTTTCCGGTTCTGCCATATACAAACCATGCCTTTCCGTGCGGGTGCTATTTCACACCGTTTACTCAAAAATGCAGGACTTTCATCCTGCATTTTTAATATTTGCATTTACAATTCTGTCCGTTGCCGGGTTTTTTTTATTCTTCAGCGCTTTCCTCTGTGGAAACGGAAGTTGTTTCGCCATCCGCATCGGTTGCGGGAGTTGTCTCGCCATCCGCATCGGTTGCGGGAGTTGTCTCGCTGTCCGCATCGGTTGCGGGAGTTGTCTCGCTGTCCTCGGTCGTTGCGGGAGCGGTTTCACTGTCGGCTGCTGCCTGCTTCTTTAAGTAAGCCAGATGTCCCTTCGGGTCGGATACTTCATAACCGGACTTTAACTCGGTTAAGTAAGTGGTCATTGCCTCCGTAGTCAGGGTCTCGGAAATTTTAACCTGCCATTCGGGACGGCCGTCACCTACATAGTAAAGTACATAGTTGCTTCCGTTGTCTGTCAGTGCGGGGGGGTCTCCTGCCTTATGTCCTGCAAAAATCCATTCGGAAAGATTGCTGTCCAGAGAGGAGCTCTTCAGTTCTTTGTAAAGACCGCCGTCGTTGTTGCTGTAGGTATCTTCGCTGTATTTGTCAACCAGGTCAATAAAGGCGTCCTCGGTTGCACCGGCCTCTTCGTATTCCTTCAGGATATCTTCACCGGCTACTGTAGTGCTCATGATAACACGGATGTTTGCCGTGGTGGTATCTGCCAGATATCTGCCGTCAAACTGCAGCGCATAGTACTTGTGGTTGTCGGTGTCTTCGATGACGGTTGTGTCACCTTCTGTTCTGTCTGCATCAAACAGCCAGTCACCGAGTCTGGTTAAAACGGAAGATTTCAGCTTTCCGGTATAAGCTTCGCCGTCCGTACCGATGGTCTCCAGTGCTGCATCCGCCTTGGTCTTTGCCTCTGCCATGGCGGCGGCAATTTCTTCATCGGTAGCGGCTACGGCATTGCCGTCCGCATCGGTGGAGGACGGGATATCCGCTGCAATTTCCGTCATATGATAATCTACACTGTCATAGGTATCCTTGTTTTCTTCATAATAGGTCTGGATTTCGTCTTCCGCAGGTGCCTTTTCATCGGACTGCTTTTTATAGTAAGCGTTTGCATAATAACCGTCTTCTACAAAGGACTTGATGCGTGCAAAAGTTGCATAGGAACCGAAGGTTGCCTTGTAATAACGCGCCATGCTGACATCACTGTTGGAAGCGGCTTCCTTTGCAGAGCTTTCAAAGGCTGCCACATCCTTGGCGGTATCATAGGTAAAGCCCTCTGCTTCCGCTGCGTCAATCAGCGCTTTGTTCTGCTTGATGGTTTCCAGTGCCAGGGAGCTGAAGTAATCCTTCCAGGTCATGGTATCACTGTAATCCTGCTTTGCAAAATCCTTGGTGGTATCCAGTCCCATGTAGGAAAGATAGCTGCTGTAGGTGTTCAGATAATCGTTCTTTGCCAGGTTGTAGTAGTAGTCAAACTCTACCCTGGTAATGTCGTGTCCGCCTACCGTAAGGTATGTGGAATGTACTGCCGTGTAGGATTTCACGGGAATCATGGCAAGTGCGATTACAATGGCTGCGGCAATCACAATGCCTATTATTTTTTCTGTCTTAGCCTGCTTTTTGGCTCTTTCGGCTTCTTCTTTTCTTTTCTGTACCTTTTTATCGTACCGGGTCATCACCTTTTCGGATGACTGCTCTTTTTTTACGTCTTTTTGTGACATGGGGATATCTCCTTCCTTTTCGCATACCCAACATTATAATCTATCTTTTTCAGAAAAGGTAGTCTTTTCACGCAATTTTCACAAAATAATCAGCGATAATCATGAATAACGGCATTGTTTTCCTGAAGCTTCAGGCTGTCCGCATCCACAAAATACCGGCTCATATCGGAAGGATCCACATAAACGGTAACAAAACTGCCTATATAATTATGGGGATTTAACCATGTCGGCTCAGAAGAGAACAGATATACCTGTCCGTATCCGGTATCCTCGTAACGGCATTCTATCGCAAAAGGGTGTCTGTTGTTGACGGTATAATTGTAGCAGACACGACCGCCGGTCACCTCCGCCTGCATCTTTCTGCCGTTGTTCCTAAGCCATTTCTCTTTCTTCTTTTTCCGCGCATACAGAACGGACATAATAATACCGATGACAGCAAATATAAAACCAACCGGCCCGAAAATCAGCACAAAGAGCCAGCTTGTTGCTGCCGCCCTTATCTCTCTCGGATTGTCTCTGCTTACCAGGACTTCAATGGTTTTTCCTTCATACCAGCTGCTGACGTAAGATTCCAGTACCGCCTCATAGGTCTGTCCGTCTGCTTCATAAGAAATACAGACATTGTGGTGGCTGTCCCCCTGACCGTCGCGATAGCTTTCTATCCGGGTAATCACCGCATTTGTCTCCTCCGCCCCTTTTTCAAACTGTACCTGAAATACGGCAAAGCATACCGCTACAATGACAAAAACACTTCCGATGATGGAAAACACCAGTCCTAAAATAAAATCGACCGATGCTGCATTTCCTTTTCTTTTGCTCATTTCCTTCTCCTCATAATTAAGCTTTTCAGACAACCCGAATTGAAAGTTCTGCCCTGCCTGCCGTTATTTCATGTTATTCATCTGGCCCATAAAGAGTATCATGCCGGTGTCCGCATCCTCTATGACATAAAAGAACGGCCTGTCTGCGATAAAGGTAATTTCCGGTTCAGGCTCAAACAGTTCCGTCATTTCCACCATGGCTCCTGTTACGGCTGCTGCCTTTGTTCCCTGTTCATCCACAATCACCTTTGCCTTGTGGATAACGGTGGAAAGAGCCACATTGTCCGCAATTTTGGAGAAATTCGCTCCGTCCGTATAGGCAGACCGTATACCCATATCCTGTAAAATGCCGTCCAGGCCTTCCAGTTCTTCTTCGTCGGTAAATTTCGGCATCTCCAGCCGGGCAATGTCCTCATAGGAGCCGTCGTCCAGGGAGTCTAAGAGCTCCTGTTTTTCTTCCGCAGACAAATTCTTCAGCAAATCTCCGATGTAGGCATTTTCGTCCGATGGCAGGAAAATTTTCATCTGCACACTGCCGCCTTCGTAGGGTATGCTGATGCCTTTGATGCTGCCGTTGTCCATATACCGGAATCGTTCACCGTACATGCGCATCATATCCTCGGTGCTGTCCGCATCTTTACCGTGAAAGGTACCTTCATAGGTATCGTCCTTGTCAAAGGGAATCTCCCATTTTCCTTCAAAGTAAACGGCATTTAAAAGCATCAGAACCGTATCTTCCGGAATGTACGATACTATTTTTTCAATCATGCCTTCTGTTTTTTCACTTGTCCACTGATTGATTTCTCTTATTACCGATTCCGGCTGGGAAGCAAAATCCGCTTCGTAGACTTCGCCCTTATAATACCTCTTGACAGGTGTAGCAAAATCCTGCTCCATATTTTCCGCCCAGATGCCGTCCTTTGCCATCCACAGGGAATTTGCCGTTGTGACAAACGTGTCATCTGTCCAGTTTTTGGATAAATACGCCTGCATTTCTTTATTCCATTCCTCAAAATCCGTAATGCCCAGCGTCTCTTCTATTTCTTTTTTTGTTTCTCCGTCTGCACCCACATTCAGCATGGCAAGTGCACTGCAGAGACTGTAGGGAGAATAAAAGCGGTTGCCATCCCCGGGCAGGGCATCGTACAGACGGAACGCAAAGCCGTTCATGCCGTTCTTAAGCTGTGCCATTTCCTCTGCCGTGATTTCTTTTTCTCCGCTCATTTCCTCTTCCCCTATTTCCGTTCCGATTGGTGCCACCGGAAGCACATTGCGTTCCGGGTCATCACCGGCATTTGTTCCCTCTATGGGCTGCACATCCGTGCCGCAGGCTGCCAGTGCAGCCACCATACCTATACAGAGCAGACTCGTCAACATTCTTTTCTTCATAAAAAAACCTCCCTTGCGCATATTCTATCATTCTTTACTATAGATACGCAACAAAGAAGGTTTTTTATGGAAAAATTTATTTGCCTATGAATTCTTTTACGGACTTGCAGACACCCTTGGCATCCAGACCGTACTTTTCAATCAGAGCAGCTGCGGGACCGGACTCGCCGAATACATCCTGCATACCGATCTTGCATACGGGAACCGGGTAGGACTTGCAGAGGGCATCGCATACGGCGCTGCCTAATCCACCGATTACGGAATGCTCTTCTACGGTAACGACCTTACCGGTCTTCTTTGCACTCTTTACAATAAGCTCTTCATCCAGAGGCTTGATTGTGCAGATGTTTACCACTTCCGCATCAATGCCTTCTGCCTTCAAAAGTTCAGCGGCGCCCAGTGCGGAATCTACGCAGATACCGGTTGCCACGATGGTAACATCCTTACCTTCCTTTACAACGTCACCCTTGCCGATTTCAAAATGGTATTCGGGTCTGTCGTTGATCTGTCTCTTATACACATCTGACGCTGCCGACGAAGAG
>ENA-OUOY01001962-OUOY01001962.1-human-gut-metagenome-genome-assembly--contig:-NODE-1962-length-11056-cov-4.390783_pt1 | contig 11056 bp, 9 predicted proteins | sample MGYA00237937_ERZ548767 | MGnify/ENA primary metagenome ERZ548767 (study PRJEB26490, sample SAMN05356887) | human gut metagenome | biome: terrestrial biome; feature: human-associated habitat; material... | reverse complement strand
GGCCTGGTCCAGAACCCCAACGACTTCGATGTCCTGGTGCTGCCCAACCTGTACGGCGACATCGTGAGTGACCTGTGCGCCGGCCTGGTGGGCGGTCTGGGCATGGCCCCCGGCTCCAACATCGGTGCCGACTGCGCCATCTTCGAGGCAACGCACGGCTCCGCACCCGATATCGCAGGCAAGGATATAGCCAACCCCACGGCCGAGATCCTCTCTGCTGCGATGATGCTCGATCACCTGGGCGAGAACGATGTTGCCAATCGCATTCGTGCCGCCGTATCTGCCACGCTCGACGAGGGCGAGCAGGTTACCGGCGACGTGCGTCGTGCCCAGACCGGCTCCGTTGAGGGCGCTGTGGGCACGCAGGCCTTTGCCGATGCCGTTATCGCGCACCTGGTCTAAGGTATGCACGCTGCAAACGCCTAATTAGTACTTAAGTGTTTGCGTATAACCTAAGAATCAATACGCCCGGCGCTTTGCCGGGCGTATTCTATTGGGGACTATGTTTCCTAACAAGGAGTAACTGATATGGGTCTGATTCAAAAGAAGGACGAGAAGGACGAGATCGACGGCATCCAGATCATCGAGCGCGGCGAAGGCCCCGACGGTGATGAGGACGAGAAGATCGACCTGGTCGCCGGCACGTCTGCCGAACATATCGCCGCTGGCACGACCGCCGAGGAGGAGGACGCTCGCCTGGAGGCAAAGATCGCCGCGGACGCCGCCGACGAGAACCTCATGCCCGAGGAGCAGGACGAGGACGACGACTCCGACGTGGACGACCACGCTTGTAAGCACAAGAAGACGATGATCGCCGCCTTCGTGGTTGCAGTCGTGATCGCTGCGGTGGTCGGCTTCTTTATTGGCAATGGCGGCTTTGGCGGCAAGGGTGTCGGCTCGGCGACCCTCACCGAGGATCAGCTCGATTCGACCGTGGCAAGCTATAGCTACAACGGCAAGAAGAGCGACATCACCGCGCGTGAGGCCATCGAGAGCCAGTACAGCCTCGACACCGTCAAGGATAGCGATGGCAACTACACCGCTCCGTCCGCCGACGTTATCCTGTCCTACGTGCGCAACCAGATTCTGCTGGACGCTGCCGAGGACGAGGGCATTACCGTTTCTTCCAAGGAAATGAAGCAGTACGCCGAGGATTCCATCGGCACCTCCGACTACAAGACCATGGCCACGCAGTACGGCGTGTCCAAGGACCAGGCCAAGCAGATCGTCCGCCAGTCTGCGACGCTGCAGAAGCTCTACAAGAAGAAGGTGGGCGATAGCTCCGCAAGCATGCCGACCGCTCCGACCGAGCCTGCTGACGGCAACGAGGAGACCGCGAGCAAGGACTACGCCGACTACATCATCAACCTTGCCGGTGACGAGTGGGATAGTGAGAAGGGCACTTGGAAGGACGCCGACAGCACCTATGCCAAGGCCTTTGCCGACGATGCCTTTACGGCCGATAGTGCGACCTATAAGCAGGCCATGACCGCCTACTACACCGCCTACCAGCAGTATTCCTCGCAGGCTTCGAGCGCCAGCTCCAAGTGGACCGAGTACGCCAACGGCCTCTACGCCAAGGCCAACATCAGCATCTACGGTCTGTTTGCGTAAGGTTTGCCCGAGCCGCCGAGCGTGTAGCCAAAAAATCTGATGAGCCCGCTAGAACGGACATCGTTCTAGCGGGCTTTTTGCACTGTGGGGAGGGCGATGAGAGGGGGTGGTTGTATGCAAATTACGGGACACTTTATTCATGTAAAGTGAAAACGATTTCTGCCAAACTGGTAGTAACAATGTGGTACCACTGTTCATCTGGTAGTAACCAATTTTGAGACGAAATCGAATGGAAATTGCTAAGAATAAGTTTGGTAATGAAAGAAACGCACCATGTCTACCTGCGAAAATTACCGTTTACGGGCAAAAAATAACCGTTTGGCAACGATATAGTAATTTGAACGAAATGTGGTGGACGTTTGAATAGAGTGTGTGCTACCGTACATACCAGCAACCCAAAAAAGGGACTGGGTTGTCTAAGTTTGCGCACCAATGCCGGCAAGCGGAGAAGCCGGTATGCACAAGGCGCGGACATGGAACTCGTTGGTGAACAACGAAAGAAAGGTTGGAGGAGATACCATATGATGAAGTACCTCCAGAAGCTCGGCAAAGCGCTGATGCTTCCCGTCGCGGCGCTTCCCGTCGCAGGTATTCTTATGGGCGTGGGCTATCTGCTCGCTCCCGCAGTCATGGGTGCTGCCGGTGACACTACCGGTTTTGCCTATACCGCCGGTTTCCTGCTCATCAAGGCAGGCGGCGCTCTTATCGATAACATGGCCTGGCTGTTCGCAGTCGGCGCCGCTGTCGGCCTTGCCGACGATCACGATGGCACCGCTGGCCTCGCTGGCCTCGTCGCCTTCCTGATGATCCAGCAGCTCCTGAACCCCGCTGTTGTTGGCACCATTCGTGGTATGGACGCCGACGCCCAGACTGCTTGGCTTGCCACGACCGAGGGCATCGCGTTCTCCAAGATCGCTGGTAACTCCTTCATCGGCATCCTGTCCGCCATCATCGGTGGCACTTGCTACAACAAGTTCAAGGACACCCGTCTTCCCGACTGGCTGGCCTTCTTCTCCGGCAAGCGTTGCGTCGCCATCATGACCGCCGTCATCTGCATCGTCGTCTCCGTCGTCTTGCTCTTTGCTTGGCCGCTCATCTTCGGTGCTCTCGTTGCTCTTGGTGAGGGTATCGCCGCCATGGGTGGTATCGGTGCTGGCATCTACGCCTTCCTCAACCGCCTGCTCATCCCGACCGGTCTGCACCACGCACTCAACAACGTGTTCTGGTTCGACACCATCGGCCTGGGCGACCTGACCCACTTCTGGGCTGGCGAGACCTCCGCTGACGTCAAGTGGAGCCTCGGTATGTACATGTCCGGCTTCTTCCCCTGCATGATGTTCGGTGTCCCGGGCGCTGCCCTGGCTATGGTTCAGACCGCTAAGAACAAGAAGGCTGCTATCGGCCTGGTTGTCTCCGCTGCTATCTGCTCCTTCGTCTGCGGTGTCACCGAGCCCTTCGAGTTCGGCTTCATGTTCCTGTGCTTCCCGCTCTACGTCGTGTACGCTGCTCTGTACGGCATCTTCACCATCATCACCTACTATGTTGGTTTCCGTGCTGGCTTCTGCTTCTCCGCTGGTGCTACCGACCTCCTGTTCTCCTCTAGCCTCCCGGCTGCCGCCAACACCTGGATGATCATCCCGCTGGGCATCGCTGCCTTTGTGGTCTTCTACCTCGTGTTCCGCTTCGCCATCACCAAGTTCAACCTCATGACCCCTGGTCGCGAGGATGAGGATGTCGAGGAGACCTCCGCTTCCGCCGCTGCTGGCGACGACAAGTTCGCCGCTCTGGCCGCCGCTGTTCTCGCTGCCGTCGGTGGCAAGGAGAACGTCAAGACCGTTGACTGCTGCGCTACTCGCCTGCGCTTCGAGCTCGGCGATTCCGATCTGGTCGACGAGGCTGCCTGCAAGAAGGCTGGCGCTCTGGGTGTCATGAAGATGGACAAGGGTGCTACCCAGGTCATCATCGGCACGCAGGTCCAGGCTGTTGCCGAGGAGCTCAAGAAGCTTCTCTAAGCCTTAAAGACGTATCTGTCTTGCAAAGGGTCGTCCCGCTCCGCGGGGGCGGCCCTTTTTGCTACCTCAATACTTGATGCAGCGATGTAATTGGTATTACAGTACACGGGCAATCAACTAGCAAACAATATTGAAATATGCTTGTTGACCTGCTGTTATTCCACTAAAACTGCTATAGTACGTGGTGTCTGGTTACAACCAATTTCGAGTCATTTATCCGGCAGGTATCATTATGGCAATGGGAGCGCGCAAACAACCTTTGTACGATCAGCTCGTCGATTTGCTGACCGATAAAATCGATCACGAGCTTCGACCCGGCGACTATTTGCCGTCCGAGCGTGACTTGTCGGAGCGCTACGGGCTCTCGCGTACGACGGTTCGCCTTGCCCTGCAGGAGCTTGAGCGCCTAGGCTTGGTGGTTCGTCAGCGCGGCCGTGGAACCATGGTGTGCGACCGCTCTCTGCAAACGGCAAACCTCTCGCAAATCTATAGCTTTACCGAGCAGATGAAGGCGATCGGCCGTGTGCCCAAGACGACGATTCTTGAGTTTACCGAGGTCGAGGCTGACAAGAATATTGCCGTAGAGATGAACGCGCGCCTGGGCGAGCGTCTGTACAAGATCAAGCGCCTGCGTATTGCCGATGGTGTGCCGCTGATGATTGAGTGTACATATCTGCCGAGTCGCAAGTTCTTTGCGCTTAAGCGCCCCATGATCGAGAACAAATCGCTGTACGACATGATCGAGCAGGACTTTCACGAGAAAGTTCGCGTGGCAGAGGAGGAATTCTACGCGAGTATTGCCCGCCATTCCGACGCTCGTTTGCTCGAGATTGCCGAAGGCGCACCGGTCCTGGATTTGATTCGTACCACATATGACATGAACAACGAGGTTATCGAGTATACGCGTTCGGTTGCGCGCGCCGACCAGTTTAAATACAAGGTCTACCACAACCGCGCAGTCTAGAGTTATTGGGTATAAACGGCTTGGTGTGTTTTGCGGCGGGTACAAAATGTGCCAAGCGGTAGAAGGCAACGAACAATCGCTCGAATTAACAATGCAGTGGTTTTTGATCCGCCCTAAAACGCACTGCGGGTACGGGAGCATAGATGAGCACGTATGCTATCAAGGCCGACAAGTTCTTTTTGCCGGCGGGGCCGCATCTGGGCGGCTACCTCATGGTCGAAGATGGCGTCTTTGGCGCTTGGCAGGCCGATGAGCCCGCTTGTGAGATCAAAGATTATTCGGGTACATGGATTGCGCCGGGCATGGTGGACACCCACATTCATGGCTTCTATAACCATGCCACGACCGATAACGATGCCGAGGGTATCAACATCAGCTCGACCGAGCTCGCTCGTCGTGGTACCACCAGCTGGTTGCCTACGACCTTTACCGACGGTGTGGAGCAGATCAAGGACGCCTGCGCTGCCATTGCACAGGCTGACGAAGAGCGCGGACCTGAGTTCTGCGGTGCTCGTATTCAGGGCATCTACCTGGAGGGTCCGTTCTTTACCATGAAGCACGTGGGCGCCCAGAACCCCGCTTATCTGATTGACCCGTCCGAGGAAATTTTTGACGAGTGGCAGGAGGCCGCCGGCGGTCGTATCGTCAAGAGCGCCATGGCGGCAGAGCGCGACGGCGCTGCCACTTACGCCGCGGCTCTGAGCGCCAAGGGCGTTGTGACCTGCATTGGCCACTCCGATGCCACCTACGATGAGTGTGTCGCCGCTATCAATGCTGGCGCCAGCTGCTTTACGCATACCTATAACGGCCAGCGCGGTCTGCATCACCGTGAGCCCGGTGTTGTCGGGGCTGCTATGGCCACGCCCAACACCTATGCCGAGATTATTTGCGATGGCAAACATGTGAACCCCGCTGCTATCAAGGCCCTGCTGCAGGCCAAGGGCTGGCAGCACACGGTGCTGATCACCGACTGCCTGGGTTGCGGCGGTATGCCCGAGGGCAAGTACACCAGCGGTGGCATGGATGTCATTATGAAGGACAACCTTTGCTGGCTCGCCGATGGCTCTGCTATCGCCGGCTCGGTGCTCACGCTCGCGCAGGGCGTCAAGAACATCGTCGACTGGGGTCTTGCGAGCGCCGATATCGCAATTCGCATGGCGACCGAGGTGCCCGCGCGTTCTGCTCACGTCGAGGATAAATGTGGCAGCATTATGCCTGGCCGCGATGCTGATTTTGTCGTGTTCAATCCCGACCTTACCCTGGTCGAGACGTATGTGGGTGGCAACAGCGTCGGTAACGCGTTTGCCGAGTAGCCGCCAAAGAAACGATCCGAGAGGGGATTTAGATGATTTACGGTGCACTGGGCGATATCGAGGAATACCGCGGAATGCTCAAGGGCCTCGATGTGCTGATCGACTGGCTCGAGGAGAACGACCCGGCGGAGCTCGAGGTGGGCAGCCATCCGATTCTGGGCGACAAGGTCTTTGCGAACGTCATGGCTCCCACGACGCGTCCCGAGGCCGAGGCTCACTATGAGACGCATCAGCGCTATCACGACCTGCAGATTGACGTTGAGGGTCGCGAGGCCTTTAAGGTCGCCACGGGCAGCCTGACGCTGGTCCAGGAGTTTGACGAGAAGGACGACTACGATCTGGTCGATTCCGACGCATCGATTTCCGGTGATCTGGCCGACGACAAGTTTGCGCTGTTTGTTGCCGGCGAGCCTCATATGCCCACGCTCGAGTTCCCGGGCGATGGCGCGCAGCCGGTCAAGAAGATCTGCTTTAAGCTGCTTGCAGACGCTTACTGGGAGGAGTAACGCGCTGCTCGGCTGGGCTGTTCGTGTTGCGAGCGCTATCCCTTGGAGGAGCGCGCTTGGGCCCCGCTGATCGCGGTTCCTTTGGGGATTGCGGTTGGCGGGGCTTTTTGTTGAGTTGGGGAGTTGCCGGCGGCGTTGTGCTTGGGTTGGCGCATGCGCACTCAAAATCGGTAACAAAAAAGCCGCCCGAAGGCGGCTATCTTGTGCAATGGAGCCAGCGACCGGGCTCGAACCGGTGACCCCCGCTTTACGAGAGCGGTGCTCTACCAACTGAGCTACGCTGGCGACCATGTGATGACGCAACTGACGCGTCAACGGCTGTCTATGATACGGGACATCGCACGTCCGCGCAAGTGTTCTGACGGCTTTTCTCACTTTAAATGCACTAATATTGGAGACGTGATGTCTTGCTCTTACGGGTCTCAAACAGAATGGGGCAGCCATGGCTCAACCCAGGATACTTCTCACACGTATCGATGACCGGTTTATTTACGGGCAAGACGTTGAGCTGTGGAACGAGGCTGTGGGTTCCAACCTTGTCCTAATCGTCAACGATGAGATCGCGGCGGATTCGCGCCAATGGGCATCCATGAGGGTGGCGGCGCCAGAAGGCGTTTGGACGCGGTTCTTTTCGGTGCAAAGGACCATCGACATCATTCATACCGCAACGCCGCGCCAGTTGATTCTGATCATGGTGGCATCGCCCGCGGATGCATTGGCGCTGGTGAAGGGTGGCGTGCCCATCACCAAGATCAGCATCGGTCACATGCAAGCAGGGGAGGGCAAGCGCTCTGTAACGCCTGCCGTTGCCGTAGACAATGCGGACATCGCCGCCTTCAAAGAGCTGCAAGAACTCGGAATAGAGCTAGAAATCCGCTACCTCCCCAGTTCCAATCCCGACCCCATCCAACTAGTCATTTAAGAACGTCCCCAATGACTAGGTAGCAAAGCGCCCGTCGGCGGTGGTGCCGGCGGGCGCTGCTGTGCGATATGTCGCGTTATGGGCTTAGTGCCTCATAAAGTGGTATTCGATCACATTGCTGTAGGGGTGACCCGGGCCGACGATGCCCTGGGGGAACAGCACATGGTGCGGCGTGTCGGGATACATCTCGGCCTCGAGAGCAAAGCCGGCGCCCCAGCCATAGTTGGCGTCGTCCTTGGCGTGCTCGTCGCCCAGCCAGTTGCCGGTGTAGAGCTGCACGCCCGGGGCGGTGGTGTAGTAGTCCAGCTCGCGGCCGGTCCACATCTCCTCGACATGCAGGGCGCGACGCAGGTTGCGGCCGTACTGATAGCCATCGATGCACAGGCAGTGGTCGTAGCCACGTGCCTGCTTAATCTGCGGGTCGTCGGCTTCCATGCCGGGAGCGACGGGGCGCAGCTCACGGAAGTCAAACGGCGTGCCCTCGACCGGAGCAATCTCGCCGGTGGGAATGTTCTGCTCGTTGATGGGCAGGTAGTGGGCGGCGTTGGCGACAAAGAAATGTTCGCAGTCCATGCCGGCGTTATGGCCGGCAAGGTTAAAGTACGTGTGGTTGGTCATGGACACGTAGGTGGCGCGGTCGCTCTCGCAGCCATACTCGATACGAAAGACGCCGGTGCGCGTCATGGTAAACACGGCTGTAAAGGTGCGGTTGCCGGGAAGATCCAGCTCGCCATCCTCAAGCGAGGTGGTCATGCGCACGGCGTTGTGAGTCTCGTCGAGCTCAACGTCCCACACGCGTTTATGCAGACCGTGCTCAAGATCGCTGTGCAGGTTGTTGACGCCCTCGTTGGCCGGCATATGCCAGTCTGTGCCGTCGATGGTGATCGTGGCGCCCGCGGTGCGGTTTGCCACGGGGCCGATGGTCGCGCCAAAGCAGGCGGGGTTGTCAAAGTAATCCTCGAGCTTATCGAAGCCCAGCACCACATCGCGCACGTTGCCGGGAATGTCGGGCACGTCGATGCCCAACACGGTGGCGCCATAGTCCATAATGCGAACGCAGATCTCGGGCCCGTTGAGGGTGTAACGATGAACGGGGGTACCGCACGGCGCGGTGCCGAAAAGCTCGGAAGTGATCATTTGGTTCCTAACATCGAGGTATTTCGGACAAACTGTAGCGCGAACAGGCGAGATTATCACTACACCCCACTAAAGCAGGGGGTATTTTTCTCAAAAAAGTGATGATTGGAGCTGTGCGGGCGTTCATTTTTGACGCGTGCGAGTCTGATATAATTTGTTCGTTACTGTTTGAATGATATGCGCGCAAAGAACGGCGAGGATTCATCGTGATTAAGGCAGAGCGACAGGATAAGGTTCGTCAGCTGCTCGAGGAGCAGGGCACGGTCTCGGTCAAGGAGATTTCGGATGCGCTGGGTGTCTCGGATATGACGATCCGCCGTGACCTTGAGGAACTTGCGAGCCTGGGCGAGATCGAGCGCGTACACGGTGGAGCCCGTAGTGCGCAGGGCCGTCCCCACACTATGTTGCGCCACGAGTATTCGCACAGCGAAAAGCGTTCCAAGCATGCCGAGGAAAAGCTGCAGATCGCACGCCGTGCCGTGGAGCTCATCGAGGAAGGCTCGACTATCTTTTTGGGTACGGGCACCACGGTGGAACAGATGGCCTCGATGCTGCCGGCGTGCCGTCTGCGTATCGTGACCAATTCGCTTTCGGTCTTTAACCTGCTCGAGGCGCGCGAGGACTGTGACCTGTGCCTGGTGGGTGGCATGTACCGTCGGCGCACCGCCGCCTTTGTGGGGCCCACAGCCGAGGACACCCTGCGCGCGCTGGGGATCGACGCGGCATTTATCGGCGCCAACGGCATCGTGGACGGCGACGTATCCACGTCTAACATGGACGAGGGCCGCATTCAGCAGCTCGCTTTTAGCAAGGCCGACTCGCGTTACCTCATCGCCGACTCCAGCAAGATCGGCAAGCGCGACTTCTACACCTTCTGCCGCCTGGACAATTTGGACGCCGTGGTGTGCGAGCCGGGTATTGCCGCCGAGGATCGCGCCGCCATCGAGGAACACACGCAGGTCATTTGCTAGTTATCGCTACGGGATTGCCAACGGGCGATGCGGGAGGACTTTTACCTCCTGTCATTGTGGAAACCAGCGCGTCAGCGCTACGCGATATGACGCGCAAATAAGGACTCCACTATCAAATCGTCTCAACCTGTAACAGGTAGGGGTGAAACCACCAACCAGATGTTACAGATTGAGACAATTCGGCGGGGCCTACCTTGTTTGTCTCGATCTGTAACGGTTAGGACTTAAAAACTCGGCTACGTGTTACAGATCGAGACAAAAGAAAAAGAACATTAGGACTTGAAAATAAAGTTTTGATAAGGGATTCGCCCAGTTAAGACGGTGCGGCAGACAATTGAGATTAGTTTGCCTCCGGAGTCGTAAGCATAATGAGTCAGTTCGATGACCGGAAGTTTTGCAACACCATAATTACTGGCTTCGGAATCGCTAAGCTGACGTGCTCTATAGCTTTCCCTAACAGATTGGATAGACTTGGACAAGTCGTCCATGATTCTGCTAAATGCCTGAAAATCTAACTGGTTATTCGGAACGCGCGACTTTGAAATGAAGAACGTATCAGCGCCTATGAAGCTGCCTTCAAGTTCGTAGGTCAATTCAAGACGCTGAATTTCATCGCGACTTTGACATCCAAATTGTTGGAGCATCATTACGGAAATTGGACGACCTGATGTGAGGCCGCCGAAATGTTTGGTGATGGCATCCGGATCAACGCCATCGCAATGGCTTGCAAAGTCAAAGTCTAAAAGTGAATTGAGCTCGCTAACGCGTTTCGGTGCAACAAACGATCCCTTACCTTGGATTCGATAGATACTTCCACGACGCTCCAGCTCACTCATGGCAAGTCGGACGGTTGTTCTGCTTACGGCGTATTCGTCGCAGAGTTCCATTTCTGTTGGAAGTTTATCGTCTGCTTGATATTCATCGACGATCTGCTTGAGCAGCGCGTCGGTGAGCTGTAAATAGAGTGGCCGTTTTTCGTGTGTATCGAGCATTAGAGCCTCAGTTTGCATGTTGGTTATACCTGATGGTTGCCTCAGTCGGGATGTAACGTGGGCAAGGTAACCTTAACGTATCACAGAGCGGCTCAGCATGACGATCTGATGCCTGTATCCACGAAGGGCTTGTCCGAGCGTGAAGATATTCTGGGGCAGGCAAATACCGTTCATGGAGTCCCCGATATGTTGGAGGTCAGCGCCGGCTGCTTTTGCTGCAAGGCCTATTTTCTTAATGGTCTCGCTGTCGCAGGAGTCTTGACTCGTCCCGTTCGCCGCCATGACGAGAACCTTCTCTTCAATTGACTTGCCTACGTTGTGGGATCGTACAAAGTCTACGATGGCGCGCAGGTCTGCTTCTTGGAAGCAAGGGACGGTGTAGGGGGCTGGCACGAGAAGGATATCGACGCCGAGGTCAACAAACTTGCGCGCAATTTCGAGCGTCATGACAGGTTCCGCAACGCCCGCTCCATGCATTTTTCCGGCTATGACCAGGCCATTGAAATGCTCTTTGGAGAGTTTAATCGAATGGGCGATTGCATCGTTGGAGACGCCGGTTCCAGGGTTGCCCGTCAGGCAGATAAAATCAAATCCGAGTTCGTTAGCCTTTTCTAAGGTCTTGGGA
>ENA-OUOY01001961-OUOY01001961.1-human-gut-metagenome-genome-assembly--contig:-NODE-1961-length-11057-cov-3.605435_pt1 | contig 11057 bp, 13 predicted proteins | sample MGYA00237937_ERZ548767 | MGnify/ENA primary metagenome ERZ548767 (study PRJEB26490, sample SAMN05356887) | human gut metagenome | biome: terrestrial biome; feature: human-associated habitat; material... | reverse complement strand
CATTTATAAGTAACCCTTTCTTTAATGATTCCTTAATATAAAGCAATTGCTTTTTCATATTATCTGCACAATACAACCAAAGTTCTGAATAATTATAACTCAATTTATTTAATCTGTTCTTCCAATCAAGTGGAAAAACAGATAAATCAAACTTAGACCAATCATTAAAGCCATCGAGAACACAATTTATTAAGTCACCATAATTTAGTGTATCTTCAATATTGAGAAGATGCTGCAGTAAATAAGCATAACATGTAGCCCCAAGTATAGCGCGCGGATGGCCATGAGTATAAATTGAATCTCTTATTACGTCTCTAATAAGTGCTGGAGTGTTTGGATTTTTTGAATCTACTATAACATGAGGCAAAATTCTCATTACAGCACCATTTCCACCGGCGTTAAAATATTCACGGTAAGTATCTGCATTCCATGGTAACTTATTTGATTTTAAAATTTTTGCAGCTTTTTTAACTGAACTTCCTCCACCACGTTCATATTCAAGCCAATATGGTAATTCTTTTTCAGAAAAAAAGTATTGCCAATTTCCAGAAATCAAACTGCGTGAAACAGCCAATATTAATTGAGTGTCATCACTGTATTCTCCTGGTAATATTTCTTCAACATGGTTCCAATATTTGCCACCTGTTCTACGTGACCACCTTATAAAACTATCATTCTTTATTTCCAATTTATGGATATTTCCTGAACGATTTTCGTTAGGCCAACCTAATGCATCACCTATAGCCGAACCCAACATAGCCCCTGTACATCTATCCAGAATTGAAATATTAGTGCTCATATTGTTATAACTCCTTTAATAATTAACTCTCTCTTCAGAAGGAAAAATACCTCTTCTTATTAAGTTGCTACTACTTGTTAAGAAAATATCTGGAGATTTTATTATTGGTATTGAAAGATTATATGTCTTTAATATTGAATACACTTGTCGTGCAATTTCATCATTTCCAACTGCAATTCCCCTAATGTATCTAAGTGGAACATTATTTTGAATTTGAATTTCTGCTTGATCATCAGTTGGACAACAAGAAAGCATTGATGTTGTTCTTTTATGATTTAAAACATTGGGAGAATCATATAAATCTAAAATTTTATTTTCATTTTCAAAAATATAATAACCTCTTTTTTTTGCGGCATTACACGGGCAAAATTTACATTTTCTATTTTTTAGTATAGAAAGGTCAATATATAATACCACCCAATTTTTAAAAACACTATTTTGATTTTGTTTTTCAACTTTATTATAATACCACCAATTAGGATATTGTATTGAACAACACACATAATCAGAATTTCCATCATATCTTTCACTATCATTAATAAATTCTTTATCATTTACGCTAGAACTTGCTAATATTCCGCTTTCATTCAATAAAATGTGTGTTAAAGAACTTACTTTTGTAAAGTGACATAACCTGGTTACTTTTCTACTTTGTAATAATTCACATGCACCCATTACAGTTCATTCTCCTCATAATAAACACAATTATTTGAATTGCAAGGAAATAGAGCAGACAAATCACCATAGTAAGACATAAACAAACCGTATCTCGATCTGGTAACCGCGACATATAATAATTTCAATTCATCGAACAACCCCTGCTCTTCAGAGCTACAATTACAAATGTATTCCTTATCAGGAATAATATTGTTACTTAACATCGGTATATAAACATTGTCAAATTCTAATCCTTTTGCAGAATGAAATGTACTTAAATAAATACCTTTGATACCAGCATACGCTGTATTTTCATGATTAATAATGGTATACTTTATATTATTGCTTTTTAATTCATTTGCAAAATTATTTAATAATTCCCTGTTTCTAAAAATTATTACATTAGATGATGCACCTACATCTAATGCAATTCTTTCAATTATCCATTTAACTTCTTTATTACTATCACTAAAATGTATGAGTACAGGTTTAGGACCTTCAGCAATACTTTTGGATGGAAGAATCATATCTGCATCTTTTTGCCAAATGTTCATATCAGTTATATCTTTTGCAAAAGATATAACTGATGCCGGATTTCTATAATTAGCATCAAATCTCCAAATAGGATTATCTTTTACGTTTATTCCTGCGTTTCTCCAAGAAAGTCTACTTCCATAAATTTGCTGTGACACATCACCAAAAAAAGTGAAGGAACCATTTACTGGTATTGCATTAACAAGCGATTTAAGCATTATTGGAGAAAAATCTTGCCCTTCATCAATAATAATGTGAGTATACTTTCTATCCCTTTTATCATTAATAAGATTCTCATATACTGAAATAGCAATATCTTCCCAATCATACAATTTGCCGTTGCAATTTCGTATATCAAGATATCTCTCGTAAACTTTAAAAAACCACTTTCTATTATCTCTTCTGATATTTGTTGAAGCACGCCCAATACGTTCAATATTCATATAATTATCCAAAACAACAATTCCAAAAGACTGCATGAAATTTATTTCATCAATAAATACATTCAAGGGTCTTTTTAATGTCGATTCTTCAGGATATAAAGTTTTTATTTCTAATAAAGCTTCAGATATATACTTGTCCTTTTCATCCTTATCTGCAATACAATTAAAAGGCATTTTCCCAAGACTATTTAGATATCCACGCGCAAACTTATGATAACTTTCTACAACCAAATTGTTATAATCACTGCCACTTAATTTTGACATATACTTTACTAAAGCCTGATTAAAAGTAACAACTAATACTTTAGGATTATCTGGCAAATTAGATAATCCAATAGCTCTAAAAATTGCCATTGTAGTTTTACCACTTCCTGCAGTGCCAAGAACCACATTATGACCTTTGGGAGACAATGCAAGAAATTGTTTTTGCTTTCTGTCGGGATTAATATTGCCTAACACATAAAACACTCCTTCATCAAATTAATTATAACATATCACGAATTAAATAACAATTATACTATTGTATTATTTAAACAATTTTTATTAAAATGCGGTTTTGTTATTTTATCAATATCAAGAACAAAACTGCACATTTTTTCGACAAAAACGTTTAATTTTTGGGCCTTTACAATAAAATTTTACAAAATTTCCCTTTAAATACATAAGTGTGTAAAATCGCAGAATGTAGCAAAAACAATTCAAAAAATTTTATTTTATCTATAAAAGCATTTTCAACAATAAATTAACTTGCGAATATTACACTGAGGTATATAAAGAAACTCTAAATCCACATTATCTTTTACAGTAAGGTACTGAACCATTTAGTGACGAAGAATATAAAAATTCTTTATTTAATTTTACAGACAAAATGTCATATATGACGGTAAATAAATCACTTCATTTTTTACGCTCAAATCTTTGGATGAATTACATGAAATTTTCCGATTCGCTGATGGTTCAACCATACGCCTAAACGGGACAAAACATTTTGAGAACGGTAATTGCTTTTTGCTACAAAGATTGCGATATTGTTATAACCGATTTCATCAGCGCCATACTGCAAAACAACCTTAACCGTTTCAGTGGAATAACCATTTCCCAGAATTTTGTCCCAAAGCAATAGGAAATAAAGCCAACCTTTGCAGCTATATTTTCGTCATATGAATATATCGTTCCGATTAACTCATCCGTTTCTTTTAAAAACACACCCACAAGATTATTACGATTATAATTACATCGTAGAAAATGCATAATATCAACAAATAAATAACAATTGTCCCAAAAAGCGAACTATCGTGAGAAAAGCGCCCAAAAGAAAAAGACTTGAGCGTCGCTCCTCCAACCTTATAAACTGTAATCAACAGATATATAGGTAGTTATTCCTTGGCATTTCATTCGATCAAATCTAAAATTAAACTATTTTCGCATTCTTCACAGATCAAATGTACTGTTTTGATTCTACCATTCTCATCAGTGTCAATATTTTCAATGGTTAATTTTTTACTTTTGCAAACAGGACAATTTTGTTGAGAAATAGGATCATGTATTTTCTGCAACACATTTTCATAGACACAAACAAGAGAAATACATAGGGATACACAAGTAGATGCTTCATAATATGTTGCACTACTCGAATGGGTTATTTTATTTGCGTAGTCCCATGTTGCCTCAGTCAATTTTTTGATCATGCTGCGATAATCTGCGTTATCAGATTAATTTAAATAGAATTGGATAGTCAGTTCGGCTTTTTTCTTAAAATTGGCAGCTTGTGGTTGCTCTTGATTACCTGCCATATGCGAATCATAAATATAATTTCAAAGTTCAATTAGTATTTCTCTGCTTTGAACACCAATTGATTGAAAATCTTCTATTTCTGTTGCCAAATCAATTTGGGCGGCAACGCTTCTTAGTTTACGTAAAAGTTGAGGAGCAATCTCAGTACCTAATGAAGCCGATTCAATATAGTCATCAGGATTGTATTGCTTCTGCGATGCCTGCATTCGTTCCATTAATCCCATATGAAATGAGTAGACTTCGTCTGTTCCAAAATAGTATGCACCTTGCTGATACAAATTCATGGGAACAGTGTCTCCCTCTACAACCCACCACGCTCCGTCAGTATCAGTTTTTACATTCCAAACTGTCACGTCTAAATCGAGGTCGTCAAATTGCTGTTCGGGTTTGGCACGCAAAACCTTGCATTTATGCTGACTTTGCGATTCAACATATTTTGATACATCTTCATATGTCCGTTTTCCCATACGAATATCTATATAATTTATTTTAAATTAACGTAATTCTAACCAAATATATATGTTTGGTTGCAATTTAATCTTTAGAATTGATAGCCTTAAAAGCAATAGGGTCTGTGCAGGTGTGCTTTTCGGGGTGGAGCGTATACTCCTCGGCATAAGAACCGGACTCGCCGTATATCGTGAAATGTGAGCCGGAATTTATGGCAGCACCAATTTTTTTAACACTGCTCGGAATAACAACTTTTGTAAGATTTGGGCAGCCGAAAAATGCAAAATCACCTATTGCTACAACAGAGTCAGGTACTGTAATTGACTCTACTTTAGTGATATTTGTAAAACAGTTGCTGCCAATTTCTTTTACAGGATAATTTTCAATACTGCTTGGAATAAGCACATTTTTCTCATCACCGTCATAGGAGTTAATTGTTACATAAACGTTTTTATTATCATCTGTTAAAATGTAATATATAAAACCGTCGTCTGTCTTTTTTCTCTCGATTTCGGGTTCATCCTCAGTGACCTCGTCTGTGGCTGATGAATCAATATCATTACCGCTTTTTGCGATTGCGGGTTTGACCAAAAAGGCATTCAAAAAAACACAGCCAACAATTATTATGGCAAAAACGGATAAAAAAATGAGTGCCGATTTCTTTTTAAATAATTTACTATTCAATTAATCTCCCCTCCGATACTGTTAAAATTGTGTCGCAGAGTTCATCCAAGTCCTCTTTGTGATGCGTGGCAACAATAACTGTAGCACCACGCTGCTTTTCCTCTTTAATGATACTGTAAATAAGCTGAACGCCGTCATTATCAAGCGCATTTGTCGGCTCGTCGAGCAAAATTATATTCTGTTTTTCAAAAATTGCCTGCGCAACATTCAACCTTTGTTTCATGCCGAGAGAAAACTTTTTTACTTTCAAATCCGAATTAAGACCGACACGCTCTAAGCTGTTTCTTATATCTTCGTCACTCGCAATTTTCTTAATGTCTGCAAGCAAACGTAAATTGTCAAAAGCATTGTATTTAGGCAGAAGCTCCATACTTTCTATGACAATACCCGCATTCGGCGGAAATGAAATGTCACGGTGAAGTTTCTCGCCGTCAATTATAATCTCACCGTCGTCAGGAACAATAAGGCCGGCAATAGCTCTCAAAAGCATCGTCTTTCCTGAGCCGTTGTGACCGCAAAGGCCATATACCATACCGTTTTCAAATGTATAATTAATATTATCAAGCACAAGATGTTTTCCCAATGTTTTGCTCACATTTTTTAAAGTAATCATTGTTTTTCCTCCTAAAATATATCTGTTTTTTTGAATTTATATATATTACCGACGATAAGGCATAAACATATTAATAATAAAACAGCAAATGATTTTATATAATATGTTTCGCTTGTTAATGCACCGTTCACTGCGCCAAACATCAGACAAGGAAAGAATAATACTCGTACAATAATACTGTCTGCAAGAAAATATCCTACGCTATATGAAACTAAAGCATAAGCACAGCATATAATTGCCGCCTGCTCCGGTTTTAAAAAGTATTCAAGCATCATCTGGAGCATTTGCATTGTGAAAATACATATTATGTATATCGAAACACAGCGTATCATATTGCCAGCATGAACAGATTTCAAGCTTGCGCTGAATATAAATGACGTGATAATTTGAAATGCGGTAATAACCAATACCGACAGAAAAATTTTGACGATTTGCTTAATGATTAATTTCGTTTTTGAATATTGCCTTATAATGTAAAGCTTTCCGTAGCCGTGAGTTAAATTATACAGAGTTTCGCTGAAATAAAAGTGCATAAAAAACACCGGAACGAGAAAAACAGCCATTGTAATTATGTCCATAGCGTCTTTGCTTTCCCTATTGATACCGACAGCAAAGGAATATAAATGCAAGCTCTCGTCATTTAAAAAATAAAGTGCTTGGAATATGATTATAATCATTAAAAATAAACCGACTGCTTTATTTCTTTTCATTGTTCAAGATGTCCTTTTTTTGAAATTTGAAATACGAAAAAATTATAATTATTATCGCAAAACTTATCTCTCTGATTATGGCGAAAATAACAGCTGACATATTATTTTCAAAAATCAGATTTTCGATAATATTTGCGTCGTTAACCGGCAGCCAACCAAAAAATTCAGGCAAATAAAATTCTAATAAGTAAACGGCAAATAAAATATACGGCGCAATTTTTTTATTGGTAAACATTCTTATCAAAAGAAATACCCCACCGACTCTGACAAAATATAAAAATATTGTAATAAAATTTAATGAGCAATATTTTATTATATGAAGTTCGTTTATCAATTCGCCGCCAAAAATTCGGTAAGAACATATTATGCTGACTGCCTCGTGAAAAAAGGCACAAATAAATGAAAAAGCAATTATATTTAAAATACATTGCGTTATATATTGCATTCGGTTTTTCATTCTGCAAATATAATATACTTTTTCATCGTAAAGCAGATAATTAATTGCAAAGGCAAACGGCAAAGGGAATACTACGCAGCAAGCCATTATTCCATAAAAATTATCTGTAAAAAATTCGGTCAGCTTATCTTTGTTTGAATAGTTGAATAATATATCTCCATTAAATTTTACATAACTCCAATTGTAAAAAAACCACAAAAAAATCATAACAAGCAAAGCCAATGCCGATACCACAGCAAACTTTGAAGCGGTATGCTTAAATTTTTGCATAATGCACCTCTTTTATCGCCGCACCGATTGTCAATACTACAAAAATTCCGAGAGTTATGACAAATACGGGTATTTTCGTATCTAGGCCATATTCGCAAAACGGTTGTAATGCGAGCATAATGGATTTGTCGGTGTGCGCCGGCAAAAACCATAAAAGAAAGAGTAAAGGATAAACGATTTTTCTGTTTTTAATTGCCATTGCAAGTGCCGCTCCGGCAGCACCCATTGCTCCGGACAATAAGGACGTGATAAATATATAAATTATATTTGTTACGGTTGGATGTGTTGCCTCAATATAAAAAAGGCTCGTCTTATCCTCATCAACTAAATTTTCGCTGAATATGCTGTAGGTCGCCGTATTGAAAATTATTTCTGACATAAGCATATTTAAAAGCAATGTAAAAAGTATCAGGAAAAAGGAAATGCAAAATGATTTTGTAATATTTGTTATTACATAATTCTTTTTGCCCCATTTTGAAATAAGGATATTACGGTATTTTGTTGTGCAATCCTCAAAACAATCATCGCAACTGATAATGAGCAGATATAATGGAAGAAAGTTGAAAAAGAGCGAATGAAATATAAATGAGGTCGATGTTAAAGAAAGAAATGTTGATGACCACGGCGCCATAGGCGTCGCTCCGTGGTGAATACTAACCAGTTTAGATATTAAATCCATTATCGGTAATAAAAACAGCAGAAATATAAATCCAAGCTTGATTTTATCATTGATAATTCTTTTTAAATAATATGAAACTTTCAAATCATTACGTCCTCCCTTCATAAAAATTTATGTGCCCCTGCACACAACAAAAATCATATGCAGGGGATATTTTTGCAAGGTAAACTAAAATCACTTAACAGTTCCGCCGGTTTCTTCGTCCCAATATCCCGATACTGTATACTTTTTATTCACATCATTGTTGTTTTTGCAGCCTAATGACACTCCTTGCTTTGACGCTTCGGCATATGCTTTATAACAATGAGGTCCCGTGCCGGCTTGAACAAGATGTTGGTCTGAATATTGTATCCTACGTATACCGTTGCTTGCCAAGAAGTAATAAGCTTTTGTGTTCTTACCCTCGGTGCTGGCAGTCATATCCACTTTCCACGGATTGTTTGTTCTTGTGGTTTCCCTATACCTATCTCCGGTATAGCTCTTTTTCATGTTTGCTTTCATAGTAAATGAAAACGGAACGTTATCGTTTCCTGCAAGGGCAGTCATTGAAAAGCCAGCCGTGAAGCAACTAAGAATTATCAAAAAAGTCAAAAAGATTTTTGCGCGTTTCATAATGTTTGTCCTTTCTTTTGAGCAAGCGCTCTGCAATATTGGTTTGCATTGTGATTTGCTTTCAGTTTAATAACAGTCTAACTGAAACATCGGAATTCACCTCTATTCGTCAAATTTAATACATCTATTTTATATATAAAAAATCTTGTTTTTACAATACATTTTGATAAATGCAGAAAAATTGAAGATAAGTGCAGAAAATAAGTCGAAATAAAAAATGCCCCGGAATTAACCGAGACATTTTAACGGAGTGTCTTATTTTTTTGAAAATACTATATTTGTTTCAAATATTTTTGATTTTTCATCATATTTCCAATCATAAATTGCATCATATTTCTTTATTATATTTTTGATACTTTTTGTACCAAAGCCATGAAATGATTTATTATTTTTAGTTGTTTTTAAAATTCCGTCTTTATTTATCGGAGCAAAATTGCAACTGTTTTTTATAAGTAATCCATCATACATAGCGTTTTTAGAAAATAAATATAACTGAACAAATTTGCTGTTGGATTTTTCTGCCGCTTCTATTGCATTATCCAATATGTTATTCATCAAAGTAGACAAATCAACATCATCAATATAAGAAAGATTTGCCGTTTTCACATCAATATCAAATTGAATATTTTTACTCTCGCAAAGTCTTGAATACTTACTGATTATTAAATCCAACATTTTGTTTTTACTTATACCTATACGAGAAAAGTGTTCAATATTTGGGTATAATTTATCGACATAATCTTGAACGGTATTAATATCTTCAAGATTTCTAATTTGTATCAAATGATTTTTTATATCGTGTGAAAATAAATGCATTTCTTTATTTGTTTGTTCTAATATTTCATAATATTTTTCATCTTGTTCTTGTTGACGCTGAATTTCTTTGATTTCATGAAGTTCATTTGAGTTCTTTAATGAAAATTCATATATTACAAATACTAATATATTTGCAAAAAGAATACCTATGCAGGAAACTATCCAAAGTACATTCATGATTTGAGTTAATGTGATTTGATATGTAATATACCTAAAACATATTAAAATAAACATACTTGATAGTGGCATGACAAAAAGTAACCAAAAAAATTTATTGTCGGTGCTTTCTTTTTGAGCCAAAAATTTCAATATTACCATCATAATTGAAAAATACAAAAGCTTACTAATTACTGTTACAAACACATATGCCGATATGTTTTTTTCTAATGCATTAAAATCGTCAAAGAAAGCCACACCAATTATTGATGTTATAATTTCCGTTGCAAACATTACAATTAAAAACAACAGTGAATGGAATAAAGCTGTTTTGAAGCTTATGTCGTAAAGAAAATAAAATAATAAGGTATATGACAAAAACATAAGCGCTATATTTAAATATGTTATATTAAGTTGATATACACATCCGAGAAACGTTGTATTTAATAAAAACATAACGATTCTGGTTTTTCGATTTTTCTTTTCACTAAATAATATATCAGAATAATAAAAAACCATCAAAAACTCAAATAGATACATGAATATATCAATAAATATTTTAGTCATTTTTAAAGTCCTCTCCGATAAAATCTAAGAACCGTCTTTTAAATATTGGCTGTTTTCTTGTTGCAATTGAAATTTTTATAAAAGAGTAAGGCTCTAATAAGGATAATTCTTCTCGCTTGTAACTTTTAACATAATTTAAATTTACAATAAAACTATTATGTGGTACTGCAAAACAACTCATGTTTAATTTATCTCTCAAAACTTTCATAGTTTCTTTGATTCTGTATTCATTTTGTTTAGTATAAATATAAACCCCCTTGAATTTAGCCTCTACATAAATGATTTCGGAAGCTTTAATTCTAATTACATTATTGTCCTTTAGATGAAACAAAAGCATTTCCTCATTGAGTATCGACATAGATTTATCCAATGCTGAAAATATTCTTTTTTGTGTAATGGGTTTATCTATATACCTAGTAACATTAATATCGATAGCATCATCTAAATACTGGCGATATGATGTTACAATTAAGATAATAGTATTACGGTCTAATTTTTGCAATTTCATTGCAACATCAATACCATTTGAATCTCCAAGTTCAATATCTAAAAATACAATATCAAATTTTTGATTTGTATTGAGTAATTCTTTACCGGATGAAAATTCATATAATTCAAATGTTAAATTATGTTGTTTAAAATATTCATTAACATAACATTTCAAAGATAAACGATACTCAACAACATCATCACATATTGCTATTTTCATATTATCACCACTAAATAAAAAAATCGTATAATCAACAAATTGATTATACGATAAAAAATTTATTTATGCAAGATATCATTCAATTAACCCGTTTAGCATTTTTGATA
>ENA-OUOY01001959-OUOY01001959.1-human-gut-metagenome-genome-assembly--contig:-NODE-1959-length-11070-cov-3.742261_pt1 | contig 11070 bp, 12 predicted proteins | sample MGYA00237937_ERZ548767 | MGnify/ENA primary metagenome ERZ548767 (study PRJEB26490, sample SAMN05356887) | human gut metagenome | biome: terrestrial biome; feature: human-associated habitat; material... | reverse complement strand
TATGGGTAATTATTGAATTTTTCTCGTTTGGCACATTATCATATTTTTACAGGGGAATGAAAAATAATGATAAGGCAGCTATTGCGGCAAATCTTTATAGTATTAACTACCAAACACTTGACAGTTGGATGCGATGTCTCAATGATCTTAGAAATAAGTGTGCACATTATTCAAGACTGTATTACTGGATATTTCCGGCAATCCCCAAAATGCCGTCATCAGAGAAATATATTCCAACAAGGCGACTGTTTGCACAACTTTATATGTTAAAACTTATGTATCCAAATCATCAGAAGTGGAATGAAAACGTATGGAAACCACTTGTAAAACTTGTGAATAACTATAAAAAATATATATCAAATAAGCACTTGGATTTTCCATACAGATGGAAAGCAATGCTAAAATATAAATAATTGTCATACACATATAAAAGCGACAAAATATAGCGATAATATTACAGTAGTCATTTCTCCAAAGATATGCTAAAATAGCAGTTGCAGGCGCGTTTTGCGCAGACAACTGTTATTTTTAACGTTATCGTAATTATTCGGCATTCCTCGCAAATTTATGAAAATTGCCTTGGCTCTGAATAGTTACATATTATTTTAAATGAAGATGCCACCGGCATCAGTGAGGTAGATAGATATGACAAAAGTAATCGGTGTAAGATTTCGTACAGCGGGCAAGGTATATTTCTTCGATCCGCTGCAGCTTGAGATAAAGAGAGGCGACCACGTGATCGTGGAGACCGCCAGAGGCATAGAGTTCGGCACGGTCGTAGCGGGAGTGCATGAGGTAGAGGATGACAAGGTGATCCAGCCGCTGAAGCCTGTGATGCGGATCGCCGGAGAGAGAGATATCGAGCAGGAGGCTGCCAACAAAGAAAAAGAGAAGGAAGCCTTCAAGATCTGTAAAGAGAAGATATTAAAGCATGGTCTGGAAATGAAGCTGATCGATGCGGAGTATACTTTTGATAACAATAAGGTATTATTCTATTTTACAGCAGACGGACGTATCGACTTCCGTGAACTGGTCAAGGATCTGGCAAGTGTGTTCAAAACACGTATCGAGTTGCGCCAGATCGGTGTCAGGGATGAGACCAAGATACGCGGCGGTATCGGTATCTGTGGACGACCTCTGTGCTGTCACAGCTATCTGTCGGATTTCGTGCCGGTATCCATCAAGATGGCGAAGGAGCAGAATCTGTCCCTGAATCCCACCAAGATCTCCGGTGTCTGCGGCAGACTGATGTGCTGCCTGAAAAATGAGGAAGACACCTACGAAGAACTGAACCGCAAGCTTCCCGGTGTGGGTGACTATGTCCAGACGGCAGACGGACTGCACGGCGAGGTACAGAGCGTCAACGTACTGCGTCAGCTGGTCAAGGTACTGGTAGAAGTCGGTGACGAGAAGGAACTGAAGGAGTACGAGGCAGACACGTTACAGTTCAAGAGACGCCGCGGCAAAAAGGGCGGTCAGGAACTGTCTAAGGAAGAGCAGAAGGAACTTGAGAAGTTAGAGGAGATCGAGGAGAAGGAAGAAGCGGAAGAACGCGCAGAAAAACGTGCGGAGCAACGCCCGGAGCGTCAGGACCGCAGAGAACAGAGAGCTGACAGCGAGAATCGCGGGGATAACCGCAGACGCGACGGACGCAGAGACGACAACCGCAGAAATAATAACCGTGGTGAGAATCAGAATCGTAATGATAACCGTGGAGAAAATCGGAACAACGAGAATCGTGGTGACAACCGCAGAGACAATAACCGTGACAACCGCAGGGATAACAACCGCGGTGACAGACGCCGTGAGAATCGTCCGCAGAACCGTCCGGAGCAGGTAAGAGAGAACAGCAATGCTCAGGGTGCAGAGCAGTCCGGCAGCCAGGGACAGGCACCAAGAGACAATTCCTTCCGCAGAAGACCGAGACACGGTGGCAGAAGAGACGGCAACAACGGTAATAACGGTAACGGAAGAAAACCGGAGAATACGAATGAAGGTTGAACTGAAGGATAAAGAACGAATTGATGACCTTCAGCGGAACGGTTATCAGATCATACAGAATCCGGAGAAATTTTGTTTCGGCATGGATGCGGTGCTTCTGACAGGATTTGCCAATGCCAGAGAGAAAGATATTTTACTGGATCTGGGGACAGGCACCGGGATCATCCCGCTTCTGATGGAAGCAAAATACCACTGCTCCCATCTCACCGGCCTGGAGATCCAGGAGGAGAGCGCAGATATGGCGAGACGCAGTGTGGCGTTGAACGATCTGCAGGACCGCATTGACATCGTGACAGGAGACATCAAGGAAGCAGACCGGATATTCCAGGCTGCTTCCTTTGACTGTATTACCTGTAATCCTCCGTATATGATCGGACAGCATGGATTGACGAACCCGGAGGAACCAAAAGCAATCGCCAGACACGAAGTGCTCTGCACGCTGGAGGATGTGGTCAGCAGGACAGCAAAACTGTTAAAGCCCGGCGGACATTTTTACATGGTACATCGCCCTTTTCGGCTGGCGGAGATCATGACCATGCTGGTAAAATACAAGCTGGAGCCGAAGCGGATGCAGCTTGTATATCCCTACATCGACAAGGAGCCCAATATGGTGCTCATCGAGGCGGTGCGAGGCGGCAGATCCCGCATGACCGTGGAAAAGCCACTGATCGTGTACCAGGCGCCGGGAGTATATATGCCGGAAATATATGATATATATGGATATTAGATAGTTAAGATATTGTAACTATTCAGCACACCACCCACCGTATAATTATGTCAAATGTTCTTACGAATGCGAGCATTCGCCATACATAGTGACATGATATCATGGCTTTGAATAGTTATAGACTACTATGATTTTGAGAGGAGGCAGGAGCTCATGCCCGGAACTTTATATTTGTGTGCAACGCCCATTGGCAATCTGGGGGATATGACACCGCGGGTGGTGGAGACCCTGCAGACGGTGGATGTGATCGCGGCGGAGGATACCCGTAACAGTATCAAGCTGCTGAATCATTTCGACATCCACACACCTATGACCAGTTACCACGAGTACAATAAAGTAGAAAAAGCGCACCAGCTGGTAGGACAGCTGTTAAACGGACAGAACATTGCGTTGATCACTGATGCCGGTACCCCGGCGATCTCCGATCCCGGTGAAGTACTGGTGCGGATGTGCCAGGAGCAGAGCGTTCCCGTCACTTCTCTGCCGGGTCCGGCAGCATGCATTACGGCGCTGACTTTGTCGGGACTCAGTACGAGAAGGTTTTGCTTTGAAGGATTTCTGCCTGCAGATAAAAAGGAAAAGAAAATGATCCTGGAGGAACTGAAGACCGAGAGCCGTACCATGATCCTCTATGAAGCTCCCCATCATCTGATCCGGACACTGGAGGAACTGTATGCGGCACTGGGGGAGCGGCGGATCACGTTGTGCCGTGAACTGACCAAGAAGTTCGAGACCGTATTTCCCACCACTTTGGAAAAGGCGCTGGACTACTACAAGACAGAGGAGCCCCGCGGGGAATATGTCCTGGTAGTGGAAGGGAAAAGTCCGGAAGAGAAACGACAGGAAGAGATCGCATCCTGGGAATCCATGAGCATTGAAGAACATATGGCTTATTACGAAGAGCAGGGTATGGATAATAAATCCGCCATGAAGCAGGTGGCAAAAGACAGAGGTGTCGGAAAACGGGAAATCTATCAGCATCTGCACGGCAACTCATGAAACAGCGAAAATACCATAATGAAACCGAACCAAAACAGACAAAAGCATATGAGGATAATGTAGGATAATCCGTGAAAGGCATATGCAGAGAGAGGCAAAATGACTAATTGTGACGTGTGTGTCAATTATGAATATGACGAAGATTATGAATGCTATTGCTGCATGGTGAATCTGGATGAGGATGAAATGTACCGCTTTTTATCCGGAACCCAGCAGGAATGTCCCTACTTCCGACTGGATGACGAATATGCAGTGGTAAGACACCAGATGTAAGGGAAAAATTCACGAAAGCAAGGTCAAAAAGTCTACTCAAATGGTAGAGAATGCTGATTGTGAAAGTAAAAATCGAGTAGTATAATACGAAGTTGCGTGCTGAAAAAATAGTGCGCAGCTTCTTTTGCTTGTGTGCAATATAATGATGCCCCGGTATCATATCGTGTTGCTATATAACAAAAGAAATAAAATACTAAAGTTAACAGGTAGGGTGACAATATCATGAAATATGTGAAACAATTTTCGATTATCCTGGGAATCTCCTTTCTGGCAGAGCTTCTGGAGATCCTGATCCCGCTTCCCATCGCAGCCAGCGTTTATGGTCTGGTGATCATGCTGGTGGGGCTGATCACGAAGCTGATCCCACTGGAAAAGGTGGAGACCGCAGCGGATTTCCTCGTGGATGCCATGTCCATTATGTTCGTGCCCGCTACCGTGGGAATCATGGCAAGTGTGGATACTTTAAAAGAGATGCTGCTTCCCATCTGTGTGATCACGGTGGTATCCACGGTACTGATCATGATCGTGACAGGCCGGGTATCCCAGCATATTATCCGGGGGCAGAACAACAAAGGTGCCGCAGCCATGCAGACGGTCGGAACCGAAGCTGCCGCAGATGATAAGGAGGACAGATAAATGAATGAAATATTGAGCCAGTCTATCTTTTTTGGCATTGCCATTACACTGGTCACCTACGAGATCGGTCTGTGGATCAAGCAAAAGACCGGAAAAGCCATTGCCAATCCCTTACTGATCTCCGTAATCCTGATCGTGGCAGTATTGTTATTGTTCCATATAGATTATGAGACCTATGCAAACGGCGCGCAGTATATCAGCATTTTCCTGACTCCGGCAACGGTCAGTCTGGCAGTGCCTCTGTATCGTCAGCTGGAGCTGTTAAAGACTTATCCCAAGGCCATTTTCGGCGGAATCATCGCCGGCGTGCTGACTGCCATGGTGAGCGTTTTTGCTTTAAGTCTGATGTTCGGTCTGAATCATGAGCAGTATGTAACGCTTCTGCCCAAGTCCATTACCACAGCTATCGGTATGGGGATTTCCGAAAAAATGGGCGGTATTGTGACCATTACCGTAGTTGTCATCATTGTCACCGGAATCTTAGGTAATATCCTGGCAGATACGATCTGCCACCTGTGCAAGATTGAGGATCCCATTGCCAAAGGTCTTGCCATCGGCACCAGCGCTCATGCCCTGGGAACCGCGAAAGCCATGGAACTGGGCGAGATCGAAGGCGCCATGAGCAGCCTGTCCATCGTGGTCTGCGGTATTTTGACTGTTATTTCCGTATCTATTTTTGCTAATTTTATTTAGTATAGAAAAAAATATCCTGCGCATACTAACCTCGCATAGAACAGAAGGAATCAAAAGGAGGTTAACAGCATGAGTGATATTTCAGAATTAGATCTGCAGAATCTGCGCCATCTGATCGGCGGCTTTGACACGACCCGCTGCAAAATGCAGGAGTACGCCAAGGAAGCGGAGGACCCGAAGGTAAAACAGTTTTTTGAAAAGGGTGCCCGTAGTGCCATGGAGAACAAACAGCAGCTTATGAAGTTTTTGCAGTAAGGAGGCAGCAGAATGCAGGAAAAGACAATGGTAGCAGATACTTTGGCCGGGATCAACGGTGAACTGACCCGCTATGCGGGAATGATCGCTCAGTCAGAGAACAAGGAATTAAAACAGACACTGAAGCAGTTCCGTACCGCCTGTGAGCAGTCCCAGGAGGAGCTGTATCAGATCGCCAGAGAGAAATCTTATTATGTGCCGGCAGAGAAAGCCACTGCGGAAGAGGTGGCACATGTGAGAAGCCTGTTCACACAGGGAACTCTGTAACAGAATTTGAGAGAATGAACCAGATAAGCCTTTCGGAAAATATATTACCGGAAGGCTTATATTTGTATGCCGGGAAGAAATTCCGGATGGAAATGTAGGCCTGGTAGGACATGACCGAAGGCACGATTCGTATTTTCATAGGACATCCCGGCATCCGCATATAGTGAAACGAAGGAACAGCAGGCGGTTTGGAGAAGATGCTTAATTATATCTGGGCAGGAATGATCCTGTTAGGTGTGATCTACGGAGTCTGTACCGGACAGATGAGTGCATTGACAGAAGGGGCGCTTGACAGTGCCGGAGAGGCGGTGAGCCTCTGCATCACCATGGCAGGGGTCATGGCACTGTGGATGGGACTGATGGAGATCGCGCAGGAATCCGGCATGATCACGAAGATGACAAAAGGAATCCGGCCTTTTCTGAAATTTATGTTTCCAAGACTTCCGGAAGATCATCCGGCGGGGGAATACATAGCTACGAATCTGATCGCCAATGTGCTGGGGCTTGGCTGGGCGTGTACCCCGGCGGGACTGAAAGCCATGGAACAGCTGGCGAAGCTGGAGGAGCAGAGGAGAGAACAGCGGCAGATAGAGCAGCAGGGAATGCAGTCTGTGAACAGGCAGTCACGGCCCGGAACCGGAGAACGACTGGAGAGCGGACGGCACGGAACGAATGTGTCAGTTGCCAGCAATGAAATGTGTACGTTTCTGATCCTGAATATTTCGTCCTTACAACTGATCCCGGTCAACATGATCGCCTATCGCAGCCGATACGGCAGTGCCAACCCGGCGGTGATCATTGCTCCGGCACTGGTGGCTACACTTTTCAGTACTATCATTTCCGTGATTTATTGTAAATGGAAGGATAGGTAAGGATCATGATAAACGTATTGACACATATGTCAGATATTATGATCCCCATGGTGATCTTCTGGATCGTGGGCTACGGAATGGTCTCGGGGGTGAAAGTGTATGAGACTTTTTTGAAGGGGGCAAAAGAGGGGCTGCGCATTGTGGTGGAGATTCTTCCGACACTGGTAGGACTGATGATGGCAGTGGGAATCCTTCGGACTTCCGGATTTTTTGAATTGTTAGGGAAGCTGATCGGCTGTGGGACTTCCGACGCAGCTGATCCCGCTGCTTATCGTAAAAATGTTCTCTTCCTCCGCGGCTACCGGGCTGGTGCTGGATATTTTCAAGACCTGCGGCCCGGACTCTTATGCCGGGATGCTGACATCAATCCTTATGAGCTGTACCGAGACGATTTTTTATACCATGAGTGTGTATTTTCTGGCGGCAAAGGTAACGAAAACCCGCTACACGCTGCCGGGGGCACTGCTGGCAACGTTAGCGGGAACAGTGGCAAGCATTTTTCTTGCGGGGAAAATGTGATGATGCCAGGGGCATCATGCAACTAAATCAATTGCAGACTCCGCAAAATAAACAGGAATACCGTGAGGGTAACGGAACTTAAAAACGTGGTGGCAACAACCACGCTGGAAGTCAAAGTTCCTTCGTGGTTCATGTTTTTCGCCATAATATAACAGCTTACGGTGGTGGGGGAGCCTAACATAATGAGGATTGCCACCAGTTTTTCTCCGGTAAAGCCAAAATGGATGGCAAGCGGCAGGAACAGTGCGGGCCATACTACCAGCTTTAACACGGTTGCTACTCCGGTGGGGGTTAAAAGCCTTAAGGCTTTTTTTCCCTCGAATCCGGCACCGAGGCCAATCAGGGCCAAAGGGGTAGCCAGTACGGCAACATTGCTGATGGTCTTGGAAATGATCACGGGATAATGGATCCGGCAGGCGCTGGACAGCATGCCCAGGGCGATACTGATAATGATCGGATTCGTGATGATCCCTTTTAAGGATTTCAGCAGGGATTCTTTATCGAAGCCCTTCGCATCAGGTCCGGTGAAGGACAGGATCAGTACGGCAGCGATATTGTACAGGGGAACCGTACCCACGATCATCAAGGGAGCCATGCCGGAGTTCCCGTAGATGTTCTGGATAAAGGCGATACCCAGGACAGCGGCACTGCTTCGATAGCTTGCCTGGACAAGCTCTCCCAGGCGGGATTTGTTCTTATAAAAAATGCCTGCCACGACCCAGGTGATGACGATGCAGAACAGGGTCACGAAGAAGCAGAACAGCACGTAACCGGTATCCCATACACTGTAAAAATCTGCAGTGGACATGTCCTTGAACAAAAGTACGGGCAGGGTGATTTTATAATTGAATGAATTCAGGGTTTTGACAAAAGAGTCGTTGGTAACATGCAGCTGCTGTAAAACATAACCGATCACCATGACCAGGAATACGGGGATCGTTGCATTGAGACTGAATAATAGTTGTTCCATGGGAATTTGTATGCCTTTCTGCTATCGGAAGCGGAATATAGGAAGCGAAAAGCCCCTCTCCTTTTGCAAGTATAGAAAAGGAGAGGGGCTTTGTCAAGTTACGGGCTTGTGATGTTTTATTTTACAGCGTTGATCTTGTAGATAAATTTCACACTGCTGTCCATACCGTTATTGTCTCCGGTGAAGGAGTTGTAATTTTCGGATACGGAAGAGGTAGCTTTCATACGATCGATCACTTCCTGAAGTTCATTGGTATCCATATCAGTCAGTTTGCTGATGGCTTCGTCATTGTATTCGATCATGCCGTCCTTTAATTCCTTGGAACCATCCTTCAGCTGACTGATACCATCGATCAGCTTATCGCTTCCATCGGAAAGCTCGTTTACGCCGTTAGCCAGTTTGCCGCTGCCGGAGGCCAGATCTCTGGCACCTTCTACTAAAGTATCAGCACCATCATACAGCTCTTTACTTCCGTCTGCCAGTTTGTCAGCGCCATCCTTTAACTGGGAAGCACCGGCAACGACCTGGGCGGAACCGTCAGCCAGTTTGGAAGCACCGGCACTTGCGGATGCTACACCGGCGGTGTAAGTCTGGAGACCGGTGTAGAACTGATTATAGCCATCCAGAGAAGCTTTCAAGGCAGCAATGCTGCCGGCAGCTTGTGAAAGAATTGTGGCTTTATCCTGAATGGTTTTCAAATTTGCCTGAAGTGCGGCATCACCTGAGGATACGCTCTGGGATGCCTGAATCATACCCTGATATTTTTCAATCGTCAGTCCGGCCTGCTGGAGGACATATCCCAGAGCAACGTCAGCATCCGAGAGAGGCTCCATTTGCTGATACAGAGCATTTAATATGGCCGCATAATTAGATATTGTCAATTCTTCCGGAAGCGTGAGACCGGCAGCCGTTAACTGGGAAGCTGCAGTTTTCAACAAAGTATCGAATACCTGGCCGGCAGCGCCGTTCAAAGTATCATTCTGTGCAGTCAGCTGACCGAGACCATTCTTCAGATCATTAGTACCGGACTGCAGGCTCTGTGTACCTGCTAACAGGGTCTTGGTGCCCTCCTGCAGTGTACCGATGCCGCTCCGCAGAGAACCGACACCGCCTCTTAAAGTGACAGTACCGTCAGCTACTTTGTAAGCGCCATCCCGGAGGTCGTTGGAACCATCGGACAGTTCTTTTACACCATCCTGCAAGTCACCGGATTTGTCATAAAGCTCTGTGACACCATCATAAAGATCGGAAGTCCCGTCCAACAGTTTGTTGGTAGCATCCTCCAGATCATCCATTGCCTCTGTCAGGTCATCGAGATCATCCACATTACTGAAATCCAGACGGGAGAAGACGGAATTGGTGGCGATGCAGTAGGATTCATTCATGGTGAAATCCGTTGCATCGGCCTCAATCTCCAGATAATCGTCGAAATCCTCTTCCATATCCAGGTTCGTACCCAGTCCGGGGAAGACGATACCGGTGACAACGCTGTGGCTGCCGTCGTTGATGACCTTACCTGAAGACACCTTAATATTGCTGAAATTGTCATTATCCAGGATCATACCGGTCATTACCGCAAAAGGAACATAAATCTTTTCCTCTTTTCCGGCAATCTCAAGGGTCTCATATAATTCGTTCGTGTAATCATAGCGGATCACTACATGACCGCTCTGGCCGTTCAGATCTGATGGGGAGATCTCCTTGCCGTCCAACGTATAAGTAACTTTCAGGGAAATGGGAGCATCCTTATCGGGATTGCTCTGGGTGTAGGAATCTTTTTCTCCCTGATTCTTCAGCCAGTCGCTGACGTAGATCTTCTGCTGGGTTCCGTCTGCATTCAGGATCACATAGACGGTCTCATCAATGGAGGCTGCGGAGGTATCTTCGGATTTCCAGATGTCATCTACGGCATCCCGGATCTGCTCCTTGACCTCGGTCTCTTTCTTTTCGGAAGTTTTTGCATATACGGAGACACCGGTAACACTTAAGGCTACCACACCGGCGAGGCACAGAGCCCCGGTTCTCCAGGCTTGTTTTTTCAAATTGATCATAATCTTATGCCGTCCTTTCTTTCAATGTATTGGAGGGTTCTGCATTCTTGTTCCGGAAGCCGATGCTGGTGACACAGATCACCTTGTCGAACAGCATGAACATGGCCGGCAGGAACAGGATAACAGCAAACATACTTACAATAGCGCCTCTTGCCATCAGATCACAGAGGGAACTGATAATGTCCACGTCGGAATACAGGGCAACACCGAAGGTGGCGGAGAACAGTCCCATGGCGCTGACGATAATGGAAGGAATGGATACCTTCAGGGCGTTGGTGACAGCTTCACGTTTGTCCCTGCCTTCGTAGCGTTCCTGCTTGTATCTTGTGGTCATCAGAATAGCGTAGTCCACAGTAGCACCCAGCTGAATCGTACTGATACAGATCGGGGCAATGAAAGGAAGTGACGTTCCTGTCAGGTGAGCAAGGCCCAGATTGATGAAGATGGACAACTCGATAACAGCTACCAGGATCAGCGGCAGGGTAATACTTTTTTCTACCAGAGCAATGATCACGAAGATCGCTACGATAGAGACGGTATTTACAACTTTGAAGTCCTCGTCGGTGGTCTCGATCAGATCCTTGGTACAGGGAGCTTCACCGATCAGCATGCCCTTGGAATCGTATTTTTTCAAAATAGTATTCAGCTCATTGATCTGGGCATTTACCTCATCGGTAGCGGTCTTATATTCGGAGTTCACCAGAAGGAGTTCCCAGTCATCACTCTTTAATACTTCTTTTACGGATTCCGGAAGCATTTCCTCTGGTACCAGAGGGCCGACTACGGATTCCAGACCCAGAGCATATT
>ENA-OUOY01001953-OUOY01001953.1-human-gut-metagenome-genome-assembly--contig:-NODE-1953-length-11088-cov-6.944167_pt1 | contig 11088 bp, 11 predicted proteins | sample MGYA00237937_ERZ548767 | MGnify/ENA primary metagenome ERZ548767 (study PRJEB26490, sample SAMN05356887) | human gut metagenome | biome: terrestrial biome; feature: human-associated habitat; material... | reverse complement strand
CAGTGCAGCGGTTGAGCGACCTGATTTGCTTAGAACACCAGTTGTCCGTCATTGAGAAGAAGCCTTATCGGGAACGGCAGAAGCGTGTTCTCTATCCTCCCAAGGAAAGCAACAGGGACCGCCTATGCGGAATCATCGACACCATCCTTGCAGAAAAACCGGGGGATTACGAAGCGTTTCTGCAAAAGCTGGAGCAGCAGGGCTATGAGGTGAAGCGTGGCAAGTACACGGCGGTGAAGGGCAAGGGACAGAAACGCTTTATCCGTTTCCGCACACTGGGTACCGGCTATGGCGAGGACGAGATCAAGGCGGTGTTGGAGGGAAAGGCGAATCACCAGCCGTACCAGAAAAAGCAGCCCAAAGAGCAGCCCTTCCAGTTGCTGGTGGACATTCAGGGGAAAATGGCAGAGGGTAAAAGCGTTGGCTACAAAAAGTGGGCAACCAAGTTCAACCTGAAGGAGATGTCCAAGACGCTGCTATTTTTACAGGAGCAGAAGATCAGCAGTGCCGAGGAACTGCGGGAACGTGCAACGGCGGCAACGGAACGCTATCATGCCATGGGCGATTCCATCAAGGCGGCGGAAACGAGGTTGGCCGAAATCGCCGTTCTGAAAACCCACATCATCAACTATGCCAAGACCCGCCCAGCCTATGATGCCTACCACAAGTCGGGGTACAGTAAAAAGTTTTTGGAAACTCACCGGGAGGAAATTACTCTGCACAAGGCGGCGAAAGCTGCCTTTGACGAAGCAGGGCTTCAAAAGCTGCCGAAGGTCAAGGAGTTGGATGCGGAGTTCTCAGAACTGCTGACCAAGAAGAAAGCCGCTTACCCGGACTACCGCAAGGCACGGAACGAGATGCAAGAACTGGTTCGGGCTCAGAAAAACGTAGAACGATTTTTTGCGGAAGAAAAGGACACCATCGAAAAAGCGCAGACCCGATAAACGAATACCGCCGAGGACTCTTCCCATTTTGGGGAGATGTCCTCGGCGGCTTTTTTAGTTTATATAGCAGCGGTCCTGTTTTATAAGCCAATCTTCACACAGCCGCTGGGCTTCGTCCTTTGTGCAGCAGGTGCAGTTGAAAAGTTTGCCACGGATGGAACAGTAAGTGTAATGTACCTTCGGGACTCCATTGGCATCTCGAAAATCAACGCAGCGTTCCTCACCGGGTAGCAGATAGATCGTATCCACGTTCAGCAGCTCCTTTTACCTTCGTTCATGTGCCAAGGGCACAACGCTTGCTATTGTACCATGTGCCGTCCCAAAAGACCATTGCTTTTTTGACCAAAGATACGCGCAAAAATTTTCCACCTTGAAATTGCCCAACTAGCGTTGAACAAACACAGATAGATTGTGTATAATAAAAATTGCGACAGGCATCTCGTTTTCTTCCCATTTACGAGAAAAAGGCCACCTTCCGGTGACCTTTTTCAATAGTCTGAAGTACAGGCAATGGCTGTACTTCTTTTTGGTATTCTTATGCGAAGATTCAGGTTTTGCCACCGCGGTTAAAACTGCGCCGGTTGTTGGGAAACCAAATGGCAGGGGTGAACACAGCCAGCCCCACCGCTGTGGTATCCCCGGGGTTGGAAACGATGTGAGGCAGGTTGGACTGCACCACAGTGGTGTCTCCGGCGTTCAGGCGGATGGTCTCGGACTCCACCAGTACATCCAGCTGCCCCTGTTCCAGCAGCAGGATTTCCTCACTGGGATGGATCACCGGCAGGTCGCCGTCCTTGCAGTGGGGTTCCAGCTCAAAGCGTATGACCAACGACTGAGGTACAAAATCTCCGTTGGGCATGGGCGTAAGCAGATGATACCGTATATTGGAATTGGGCTGGGAGAGGATCATCATATCCGCCTGACGGGTTGTCAGGCCAGTGCTGTGCTCACCTCCCATAAACAGATAGGTGGGGATGTCCAGAGCGGCGCTGAGTTTGCGCAGGGTGGACAGGGACGGGTCGGTGAGATTGCGCTCGATTTGGGAGATATACCCGATGGACAAACCAGTCTTTTCGGCCAGTTCTTTGAGGGTGATTCCCCGCTTTTTCCGAATATTTCGAACGTGTTCGCCCAGCATAAGACCTCCCGCTTTTTCGTAAAAAGTTTATTTACAGTATATCACAAAATGCCCTGTACGTAAATAAGCGAGAAAATATTCGATATTTATAAAAGTTTTACAAAGAAAATCAGATAATTTCGTGCTTGTCATACAAAATACTCTGAAAAATGTGAAAAAAAACAGAAAAGCTCTTGACAAAAATTTTAGAAATAGTAAAATTTCTATAAAAATTCATAAAAAATTTATAAAAATTATTGTGCAGGAGGAACCCTATGAAAATCACAGATGTAAAGGTAGAAACCATCCGTATCCCCATGAAAAAGCCCTTCCGTATTGCTTTTGCGGTACAGGATCATTCGCTGAATGTGCTGGTGAAGATCTCCACCGACGAAGGTCTGTGGGGCATCGGTGAGGCCGCGCCCTTTGAACCGGTGACCGGCGAGAGCGCGGCCACCGTTCTGGAAGCGCTGAAACTGTTCCGCACCGGATTGATCGGCATGGATCCGCTGGATATTGAGGGCATCCACAGGATGATGGACCGCCTGCTGTCAGGCAACACCTCGGCAAAGGCCGCGGTGGATATTGCCCTGTACGATATCAAGGGCAAACTGATGGGTCAGCCTCTGTACAAGGTGCTGGGTGGCAGCGTGAACCAGATCGTCACTGACATGACGGTGGGCATTGACACACCGGAAGCTATGGCCGCCGAAGCCCGGGAACGGGTGGAAAAGGATGGCTTCACCATTCTGAAAATCAAGGCCGGCATCAACCCGATCGAGGATATCCAGGCATTGACCCTGATCCGTCAGGCGGTGGGTCCCAACATCCGTCTGCGTGTGGACGCCAACCAGGGTTACACTGTCAGCGATGCGGTGCGCACCCTGAAAGCCTTTGAAAAGCTGGGCGTGGAAGCGGTGGAACAGTGTCTGCCCAGCTGGGATCTGGACGGTATGCGCTTTGTGCGTTCCAAGGTGGACTTGAAGGTCATGCTGGATGAGTCGGTCCACACCCCCATCGACGCAGCAAAGGCCTGCAAGATCGATGCTGCAGACATTATCAACATCAAACTGATGAAGTGCGGCGGCCTGTACCTGGCGGAAAAGATCAACGCCATTGCCGAGGCAAATCATGTGCAGTGCATGGTGGGCTGCATGCTGGAGACCAAGGTGGCCATTGCTGCCGGTGTGGGTCTGGTTGCCGCCAAGCAGAACATCACCGAGGCGGACTGCGACAGCTTTATGTACGCCGTGGACCCCGAGATGGGTATGCCCGGAGGTTTTGCCGTGAATGGCGGCGTCTACACCCTGTCCGACAAACCGGGCCTTGGCATCGATATTGATTTTTAAGCGGGATCCCGCAGAGAGGTGTATTATGCCGAATACGATTTTTTCCTCCGAAGGCGCGCTCCTGTTCATCATGGTCGCCATGGTCGCACTGGGATTCTGGCTGCAGCGGTTCAAGGCGTTCAAAACGCTGGGTCCGGCCCTGACGGTTATCATCATGGGTATCGTGCTGTCCAACCTGCGGATCGTGCCTACCTCCAGTGCTACCTATGATGCCGTCAGCAGCTATTGTGTGCCGTTGTCCATTTCCATCTGCCTGCTGAGCCTGGACCTGAAACAGATGCGCAAATTATCCAAGGAACCGGTCATTGCGTTGATCTCGGCCATATTCAGCGTCTGCGTGGCAGCTTTGGTGTTCGGCGTACTATTCGCCGACAAAATCGATGAGGGCTGGAAGGTGGCCGGTATGTTCGTGGGCACCTACACCGGCGGCAGTTCCAACCTGACCGCCATCGCTGTAGGCCTGGATGCCAGCAAGACCACCATCGCCTCGGCCAATGCCGCCGACTATGTGGTGGGCATCCCCACGCTGATCCTGATGTTTGCTACCCCCGCCCTGTACAAGAGTTCCAAATGGCTGAAAAAGCTGTGGCCCTATGAAATGAGCGAGCCGGAACTGCTGGGGGATGGCAACCACGAGGAACTGATGGCCTCCAAGGAATGGTCCATCCAGGAAATCGCCTGGTTGCTGGCCATCGGCTTTGGCACCGTGTGGGCTGCCACCAGCATCTCCTCGATGGTATTCGGAGCAGGGTTCCGCAGTGCAGGCCGCATCCTGCTCATCACCACCTTCTCCATCATCCTGGCACAGGTGCCAGCCATCCGCAAGCTGCGCGGCAACTTTGATCTGGGCCTTTTCGTAGCGTTGCTGTTCCTGGTGACCATCGGCTTTGCGGTGGACCTGAAGCAGTTCTTCGGATCCACCTTCTACATCACCCTGTTCTGCTTCTGTGTCATCGTCTGTTCCATTCTGCTGCACCTGCTCATCACCCGGCTGCTGAAAGTCCGTTTTGAGTATGTACTGCTGTCCATCGTAGGCTGTATCTCAGATGGCCCCACCGCCGCCCTCATCGCCTCCAGCGCCCAGTGGAAGACCCTTATCAACATCGGCTTGCTCATGGGCGTACTGGCCGGTGCCCTGGGCAACTATGTGGGCATCGGTGTAGCCTATGCCATCCGTGCTTTCATCGGCGCCTAAACGGAAAACGGGAGAAACGGAAATGCGTAATTTTGACTTATATGTTTCAGGCATCCTGTACGGCAGACTGCGGCTGGGCGACGGCACATCCCAGATCCAGAAACTGGACGTGCATACCGGCGCGCTGCTGGACTGGCAGGACCTGACTGAACAGGACCGGGATTTTTACCGTTTCTTTGTGAAGATGGACTTTGCCGCCCTAGGACAGAACCTGTCCCATTACGAGTCGGGGCTGCATGGCACCGGGGAAGTTTCCCTGTGCGGCGAGCGCTACACCAGCGAAGACGGCTGCAACTACCTGCAGCGGGATGTAAAATTCCCCAACAACAAACAGATGAAAGAAGGGCGGCTGATCGCCGTCACCTGCCCTGCCCGGGAGATGGTCACGGTGCTGGTGGAACCCGGTGCCGAGGAGGAGACCATCCTGCGCCTGTGGCGCTCGACCTGGCCGGAGGAACAGTTGTTCCCGGTAGAACATGCGCTGACCTTCCCAGTGCCCATGCGGGACGGGGTACATCTTTCCACCGACGTATACCTGCCTAAAAACTGCAGTACCCCGGTGCCCGCAGTGCTGGTACGCACCCCCTACGGCAAAGAGGACGGCTGTGAGGTATACTACCGTTACGTTCAGCGCGGCTACGCGGTGGTAGTACAGGATGTGCGCGGCCGAAACGCCAGTGAAGGCGAATGGCTGCCCAACTACCACGAGGTGGAGGACGGCGACGATACTCTGAACTGGATCGCCGCCCAGCCATGGTGCAGCGGACGCATCGGTATGGTGGGCGGGTCCTACCTGGGTTATGTACAGTGGGCGGCCGCTGCCAGCGGCAACCCCCACCTGAAAGCTCTGATCAGCGTAGTCTGCGCGGGCAGCTCCTTTGTGGATCTGCCCCGCCGGGGTGGGTCTTTCACCTCGGGCATGCTGGCCTGGGCCTTTGCGGTGTCTCAGAAAACCTTCCACCCTGAGCTGATGGAACGCGATGACTGGGAGAAAGTGCTGAACATTCGCCCCCTGACCGACCTGCCGAAAAAGGCTCTGGGGTACGATGTGCCCTTCATCACACGGTGGCTGGAACCCAGTGACTACAACGATTTCTGGCGTATGTCCAACTGGCAGGAACGCTCCGTCGGGGCGCAGATCCCGGCGCTGATTCAGTCCGGCTGGTTTGACGACAACGGCATGGGTACCACCGAAGCCCTGGAACTGGTCCATGACTTCCCTCGGGGCATGCGCAAGGTCATTCTGGGGCCCTGGCAGCACAGCGGCAACAGTAAGTACGACATGCACGGGGTATCCTTCGGCAGCCAGGCGCTGCGCTTTGATCTGGACTGGCTGTATTTCCGATGGTTTGAGCATCACCTCAAGGAAGTGGACAACGGCATCGACCAGACTGCCCCGGTAGAATACTACACCCTGGGCCAGGAGGTATGGAAGACCGCCGAAAACTGGCCAGTGCCCGAGACCCGGGTCACCCACCTGTATCTGGATAGTGACGGCCATGCCAACACCTCTGCCGGGGACGGGCGGCTGACTTTTGCCAGGCCGGAGCGGGAGAACTGCGACGGTTACGCCTATGACCCCGAAAATCCGTCCCAGCACATCATCGATATGTCGGAGAACGAGATCGAAGTGCCAGAGGACTACACCCGGGAGGAACTGCGTCAGGATCTGCTGTGCTACACCTCCCCTGTGCTGAAAGAAAATCTGGTTCTGACCGGTGATATGACGGCGGAGTTGTATATTTCTTCTGACGCGCCGGATACCGACTTTGTGGTGCGTGTTACCGACGTGGATGAGAACGGCCGGTCCATCAAACTGGCGGATGGCCTGCTCAGCGCCCGATACCGTAATGGCTTTGCCCGGTCGGAGTTTTTGCAGGAAGGCGAGATCGTCTGCCTGAAGATCCGCACCACCAAGTTGTCCAATTGCTTCCGGAAAGGCCACCGCATCCGGGTGACTGTCACCTCTAGCGCCAAGAATTTCATCTTCCCCAACAGCAACACCCGGGAAGGTTTTGCTTCCGCCCGGACCGTGGTGGCCCATAACCGGGTATACCACGGTGGGTTGCACGCCTCCCGCCTGACGGTGCGGGTGGAACCCTAAACTATGGAATGCCCTCCCTGTCAGCGGAAGCGAACAGATTACATTCTGCTCCGCAACCATCAAGCCTCGGCCAGAAAAGGCCGGGGCTTTTCATGTCTAGGAGGTTATCGGCTGAAGAACGGCAGGCTCTTTCGGAACTGAATCGCATTTTGTCCGAGACTCCACAATGGAGCAGCGAAGAAGAATTGCATCATGACATGGCGAACATCGGCGGCAGAGTCTGGTACTGCCACTACTGGGAGGAACACTACTCCATGGTGCAGTTGACGGAAGATCGCAACGGCAGATTTAATACTGCCTATGTTCTGGACAGAAACACTTCCCCGGAAATGCGCCGGGAGGCTGCACTGCTGGCGCAGAAGGAGCTTGCGGAATGTATGCAGAAATGGGGCATTACGCTTCTGGATTCGCCTGTTCCTGAACAGATGAAGTACGATTCTCTTGCAGAAGCCGCTTCTCACCTCATGCAAGTTTTGAACGACCCAGAGCACATCACCGGGTAAAAAGCGTCCCGAAGGGATGCGCAGCCTGCATTGGAAAATGCAGATTAAAGGGGCTTGGGGCATTCCCCAACAAGCGTTTTGCAACGCAAAATAAGCAGATGTATATACGTCTGCACTGCTTGCTGGTACAATGTCATCGATGAAACAAAAATAGTTTCATCAAAGACGGTTATATGGTTGTGCCGATTTCCAAAACATAGTAATATTGAAGTACTAACTGGGGCTGAAAGTGGCAAAACTGCTTGCTTGGTTTCCATTCAGGAATTACTAACAGCGTAGACCGTCCGTTCGCTTCGTATACCGTCAGCGTCACAAATTGACACCAATTTATCATTCTTCACGAAGTATGTGCTAAAATCTCTTGACAGCACATCACAAAATATGTTATCTTTTGTAAACATCCTTGAAAAGATATGACCTTTTCTGGGGACAGAACACAAACCGATTTTTCTCTGGAGGAAAGACCCATGAAACAGGAGATCATCCGCAAACTGAGCGCTGCCGTGGCCATGAGCCTCGTTGTTGGCGTCTCTCTGGCCGCCTGCGGCGGCAGCAGCTCCACCGCCGCTGGTGTGACTAAGACCGGCTCTGCCGAAGGCTTTGGCGGTGCTGTCACCGCCACCCTGACCGTGGATGCCAACGGCACCGTTACCGACTGCAAGCTGGAAGGCGCACAGGAGACCGAGAGCATCGGCGGCGCTGCACTGGAAGAGCTGTCCAAGCAGGTCGTGGCCGCCAACGGCCCCGCCATCGACGGCGTTGCCGGTGCCACGGTGACCACCAAGGCCGTTCGGAAGGCCGTTGCCGCCGCACTGGGTGTGGAGCTGGCCGAAGAAGCCCCCGCCGACTCTGCTGCCGCAGCCCCCGCTGAGCCCGCCGCCATCGTCCCGGTGGAAGGCGGCATCCAGATCGGTCAGGCCTATGCTGCCGCCCACGGCACCAAGTGCTTCACCGAAGCGGTGGCTGTGGTGAAGGATGACGTCATCCTCGCCGCCTACCTCGACGATTTTCAGTTCACCAGCACCGATGCAGGCGTGACCGCCGTGCCCAACTCCGACTCCGACTTTGCCGCAGGCTACGCCGAGGGCAAGGTGCTGATGTCCAAGCGGGCCAACGCCGATTATTACAGCAAGATGATGGCTGAAAAGGGCGGCTCCACGGTCGCTCTGGATGCAAACTTCGACGCCATCCAGAACTTTGCCGTCGGCAAGACCATCTCCGAGCTGGAGGATGTAGCCGCCAAGGGTGCCGAGGCTGTGGACGCCGTCTCCGGCGCAACGCTGGTGGATACCGCCGGTTATCTCTCTGCCATCGTGGATGCCGCCAAAAACGCCCAGACCACGCAGGCCGTGGAGTTCAACGGCAGCTCCGAGGACCTGAAGCTGAATGTGGTCTATGGGGCCGCACACGGCACCAAGTGCTTCACCTCCGGCGCTGTCGCCACCGCCGGGGACACCATCGTGCTGAGCTACATTGACGAGTTCCAGTTTGCCGGTTCGGACGCCGGGGTCGTCGGTGTGCCCAACTCCGATTCTGACTTCGGCGCAGGCTACGCCGAGGGCAAGGTGCTGATGTCCAAGCGGGTCAACGCCGATTACTACAGCAAGATGATGGCCGAAAAGGCTGGTTCCACCGTTTCGCTGGATGCCAACTACGACGCCATCCAGAACCACGTGAACGGCATGAGCATTGCCGACGCCGAGGCTCTGAGCAAAGATGAAAAGGCTGTGGACGCCGTTTCCGGTGCCACGCTGGTGGATACTGCCGGCTACGTTGGTGTGCTGGTGGATGCCGCAAAGTAAGGCAAGAAAAATAACGTTCCTCTGAACACAGCAGCGCCCGCCGGGAGATCTCCCGGCGGGCGCTGCTTATTTATGCCACTAAATTTTCCCGTGCAGGCAGCTGTCCCGCCGCTCTCTGGCGTATTCCAGCAGTGCATTGCACGCCGGACAAAGCGCCTCGCCCCTTGTCCCATGCACGCCACAACAATACCGGCGCACCATGAGGGTAACGGTTTCGGTCTCCTTTTCCTGGTTCAAGTTCTGAAGTCCTTTCTGTTTTATACACAGTTAACCAACACTAACCATCTGGTGGAAGAAAAGGCAGGCCACCTGTATGTAGTCTGCCTTTTGCCTGATGCGAAATCCCGCAGACACGCGGGGCTTACAGCACCAGCGAGGGCGCGGTGTAGACCCGTGCCTTCAGCTCGCTGTTTAGCATATACAGCCCCTTGCTGTCACCGCCGAACAGATCCATCTTGGTAATGAGGTCAGCGGCGTTCTTCTCCTCCTCACCCTGTTCCTTGATGAACCAGTCCAGCATCTGCATGGTGCGGAAGTCCCTGACCTCGTATGCGGCGGCGTAGATGGCATTGATGCTGGCGGTGACCAGCATCTCGTGTTCCAGTGCTCTTTTCAGCGGGGCCATGTGGTCGCCTCGTTCCCACTCCGGCTTTGCGATAGCCTCAAAGGTGACGCCCTCGCCGTTATTCTGCAAATACTGATAAAACAGCATGGCGTGATCCCGTTCCTCCTGCGCCTGTACCCGGTACCAGTTCTCAAAGCCGTCCAGTCCGACGGCGGCGTAGTAGTTGGCAAAGTCCAGATACAGATAGGCGGAGTAGAACTCCTTGTTGATCTGCTCGTTGAGCAGCTTAGATACGTTAGCGTTCATGGTGCTTCTCCTCCATAATGTTGTCTTTTTCCTGCTCCCGGCAAGCGGGACAGATATACCGGATCCTGAGGTCGTAGGAGAGGATCTCCTGCCCCAGTGCCTCCCGGATCCGCTCCTGCATATCCGGCAATCGGACATCCGTGATTTTCCCGCACCGGCTGCAAATCAGGTGATCGTGCCGTTCCGTCCGGTCGTACCGGTCCGGCGAACCCGGCTCGGTGATGCGGAGCAAAAGCCCCTCCTCCGCCAAACCGTTCAGGTGCTTATATACCGTACCCAGAGCAATGCTGGGATGCTCCTTTTTCATCTCCAGGAACACCTGCTCCGCCGTGGGATGCCGCTGCAGCTCCGTGACGGCGGCCAATATCTCCTCTGCGTATTTTGGCATACTGCGCCCCTCCAAAACAAGAACTATTCTTATTCTTGTTTTCCATTATACGCATATTCAACCTGTTGTCAACAGCTATGGAGGGCTTCCGCTGATTTTTTAACCTTCCATACGCAGGGTTGCCTGCGCCGCAAGGGCTTTTCCCATCAGCAAAAAACAGCCCTGCAGGAGGTGCCTCTTGCATGGCTGTTTTCGGAGCATCAAAAAATGCCGTGGTTGTACTTGATTTGCCCATACAGGATAAATGCCAAGCCAATGATAACTGCCGGAAAAACGATATAGGGCATCATGCTCTCATTCCAAAATGCCGCTATATATGCCAGCAAAAGAGATATTCCCATAATGAGTGTTCCTGTGCCGACCGCTTTCCCGTATTTAGGAACGTCCTCCTTCACTTTTCTCCGGTTGTAGGAATGTATCGTACTGATATTCCCCCGTATATTTACGATACCGAGGACGGATATACATATCCCCAAAACCAGCAGCATCATATTTTCCATAGTAATCTCCATTCCGCCGCCTTTCAGTTGGCGGCACAAATAGTAATTATCATTTTCTTAAAGAGCTGCAACTTTTCCATGAACGCCGCACTTTTTCGCCGCTTCGCTTGCCGCCCTCCGCCGTTCCTCGCTGTACGGTGCAGTCAGCCGAAAAGAGAAACGCCCCTTGCGGATTTCAAACTCCATGCAGCCCGTTTCGGGGTCTGCGTCGGTCTGGCGGCACTCGCCGGGGTAAGCTGCGGCATAGGCGGTCAGCCTGTTCTTGAGGTCGGTGTTGTGGGTACGGATATGGATAATCGGGTTTGTCTCGTCAAA
>ENA-OUOY01001952-OUOY01001952.1-human-gut-metagenome-genome-assembly--contig:-NODE-1952-length-11095-cov-2.956975_pt1 | contig 11095 bp, 7 predicted proteins | sample MGYA00237937_ERZ548767 | MGnify/ENA primary metagenome ERZ548767 (study PRJEB26490, sample SAMN05356887) | human gut metagenome | biome: terrestrial biome; feature: human-associated habitat; material... | reverse complement strand
GAGATCTACACTATCCTCTTCGTCGGCAGCGTCAGATGTGTATAAGAGACAGGGCAATGACAGCAAGGAATATGATGGTTTTGGGGCTCATCTGGTTCTAAGATAGCAAAAAATTATGAGATGTAAGACTTTGTAATGAGCCAATATTAGCCGATAAAATATAATAAGCTAATTATCAATATTTTATCATAAAGTTAATAGCAATCAATTCTTGCTGATGTAAAACTATTTCCGGATAATTTTGCTAAAAATAACATCAGTTATGAGAATCAGAAGACTATTTGCCGGAGTGGCAGTTGGCTCGGTCTGTGTGCTGGTCTCCGCTCACAGTTCGATCGCCGGGTATGTCGAAGTCAGTATTGTAGAGACAGAGACAGCGGGGAGGCCAGGGCAGACCTTCCGACAGGAGCAGGAAGCGGATAAATCTCAAGAGGAATCACTTCGACAGGGACAGGAACCGGATGAGGCTCAGGAGCTGGAATGGAAACAGGAGCTGGAACAAGAACAGGAAAGAGCGGACACACTGAAGGCGGCGGTGTTCACCGGAAGAAGTGTCAGGCATTACAGCGACCATCAGAAATTCTACCTCGGAAAAGAAGACCGGGAAGGTAGCGCGACAGCATTGGAGACGCTCAAGCTGATTCCGGGAATCCTGGTCAGGGACGACGAGGTCTCGATGATGAACGGCAAAGGTCTGACGATCCTCCTCAACGGACTGCCGACCACCAGCGCTTCCCTATCCCTGCTCACCCCGGGGGACATCAAAAGCATCGACTTCTACCAGAACGCCCCGGCAAGATATTCATTCGCCGGCAGCGGCTCGATGGTCAACATCATCACCCGAAGACCCGGAATCGGCGGCAGCCTGATGCTGAACCTAAAGGAGGCGGTCACAACCCCTTGGGGCAACAACGCCGTCTCCTACCGCCAAATCCTGAAAAACACGATGATCGGCATTGAATATTCCGGGAAACCAAGCAAGAGCGGCGGCTACGGCATCGATGAATTTCTTGAATATGAAGCCGGCGGCAATCGTCACACAAAAGAGAAAAAAGGTCTGGACACGGACTTCACACGGAACCGGCACAATGTCACGCTGGAACTGGTCAGGATGAAAGACGAGAATAGCGCCTTGAAAGCACAATTCACGTTAGGCTACGAGAAAAAGGACTGGCCCGTAAGCCAAAGCGCCCTCAAAACCGTCACAAATCTGACAACCCAAGAATCCACGACATCTGAAGTAACTGACCACAAGGACAATTGGTCCGAATATCTCTCGCCGGCACTCGACATCTACTGGAACCGCAGATTCTCCGACAGACACGAACTGTCAGTGAACTTCGTCGCCACCGCCTACGACACCAGAAGCCGCAAAGGGTTTTATGAATATGCCGGAGCGACTCCCCTGTTATCCTCGACAAGCCTGACCGACGGGCGGAAATATTCAGGAATCATCGAGGCCGTCTATGGATGGACGCTGTCCGAGAAACATAAGCTTGGTTTCGGAGCCAGAACCACAGCCAGCCTTGCCGAGCAAAACAGTGGTAACGGAGAAGTCGCCGTCCGTTCGGACATCAACACCGATCTCGGCAGACTGTGGTGTGAATATTCAGGAAACGCAGGAGGGTTCAGCTATTCTGTCGGAGCGGCTATGGAACATTTCGGCTACGAAACCAAGGCATCCGGAAGGCATGACTACATCTATTTCCGCCCGCTCGTCCAGCTAAACTACACATTCAACGATCACTCCTCGATGTATTTTAATTACTCAAGCAATACTTCGACTCCGAAGATCGGATGGATGGGCGATGCGTCATATTACAAGGATGACAAATGGCTCGTGAGGAGCAACCCTGAACTCGAAAGTTACACAACACGGGATGCGATGATTGGATACTCATTCAACAATTCTTGGCTCTACATCAATCCATACATCCTTGTTTATCACAATGACAATCAAATAATTCCTATTTTCAGCCACACTGACGGGCTGCTTGTTGAAATGGATGAGAACTCGGGATATATGATTGCCGTGATGGCCGCTCTCGGTGGCATGATCAAGCCCTTCAGGAATATTCCCCTCTCGCTTACTGTCTATGCTATGTACAACGACCAAAGGTTGACAGGAGGCGGTGCGGACAGATCGGTCAAGAGCCTTGGCGGAATGGCGATGTTGAGATATTCAGGAAAGAAATGGACAGCCGAGGCCATGTACAACCTGCCCTTCAAGTCCATCAGCGACATCGGCATCTCGAAGGGCGAGAACTACGGTTACTTTGAGTTCTCTCGCATGATCGGAAAAAGCCTCCGACTCGGAGCCGGAATGCGCTACCCCTTCTACCATTGGAAAGTCAGTGAGGAAACCGCGCCCGGATCGCTTGTGACAATGAAAAACACAAGCAGGATGACAAGCCAGAAAAACACGGTCATCCTTACTTGTGTCTATAATTTCTCCTACGGAAAGAAAGTCCGGACGGTCAATCAGAAAATCCGGAACGCTGACATCGACTCCGGACTTTAAGAATATTATCGTCCTGTCTGCCCAGGCTCTTCGACAGCCGAGGATGCAGTCAGACTAAATGATCTGATTGACGGACACTTCGACAGGCTCAGCGGCCACAGTGACCGGGACTAGGCCTCGGGGATCTCGTCGGTGGATGACGGGATGGAGAACGGGGATTTGCCTGAGCCTACTGTAAACTCGTCGTCATCGTTCTTCTGGGCAGCGGGCTGGACCTCATACATTCCAGGACGGCTGCCGGAGGTCAACTGAGTGAACTCTTCCTCGGTGATCATTTTGCAGTTGCCATTGAACTTGGCGTCGAGCTCGACCTGGAGCCTTCTGATGTGGAGGTCTCCGTCAACCACACAGGTGTCCTTCAGGGAAAGGGTGTCCTTCACAAAGAAATTGCCGTTGATCTTACCCCAGAAGTCAGCGTTGCTGCAGATGATGTCGCCTTTGATGACGGCCTTCTCGCCGACAACCACTTTGGCCTGGGAAATGACACGTCCCTCGAATGTGCCATCAATCCTTATGTCGTTGGGAGATGTGATCTCCCCTTTGATCACTGAACCTGCCGAGATCCTGCTGATGTCGTTGACACTGGCGGAATCGGTGGAACCATAATTTGCGCTCATATTCCTAAATCTTTAATATTCAACCATTAATATTCATTAAACCAACCCTGCTCCGTGGCAGTTCTTGTACTTCTTGCCGGAACCGCACGGACACGGATCGTTGCGGCCTACCCTCTTGTCCACATGGATCGGAGTCCTGGCCTTCTGTTCGCCGTTCGTGGTAAGATCCTCGCGGCGGGTCCTCATGTTGCTCATGTCCTGGCTTCTTGGAGCCTGGGCAGGACGCGCCTCGCTATCATCCCTCAATGGCACGAAAGCCCTGAGGAGGAATGAGAGGACATCCTCGTTGAGTTCCTCAAGCATGGTGGCAAAGAGGTTGTAGCTCTCCAGCTTGTAGACCACAAGCGGATCCTTCTGCTCGTAGGCGGCGTTCTGCACGCTCTGGCGCAGGTCGTCCATGTCGCGGAGATGCTGCTTCCAATGCTCGTCGATCTGGTAAAGGATGATCGAACGGCTCAATGCCTTGGCGATCTCCTTACCCTGGGTATTGTAGGCTTTTTCAAGATCCACGCTGAGAGTAAGCATCTTACGTCCGTCAGAAATCGGAATCGCGATGTTCTTGTACATATTCCCCTGCTTCTCGAAGATCATCTTGATGAACGGATAGACCTTCTCGGAGAGAGTGTTCATCCTACGCTCGTAGACAGTCTGCATGTGGTCGCAGAGAGCGTCGGCAAGCTTGTCACCCTTGGTGTTCGAGTAGAAACTCTCGTCGAAGCCAAGGTCGATCGACAGCTGCCCCATCACATATTCCTCGAAATCCTGGTAAGGCATCCCCTCGGCGTGGGACGCGATAATGGAGGCGGAGTCGATCATCATGTTCCTGACATCGATCTCGATCCTCTCACCGGAAAGGGCGTTGCGTCTTCTGGCGTAGACGGCCTCACGCTGGTAGTTCATCACGTCGTCGTACTCAAGGAGCCTCTTACGGATGCCGAAGTTGTTCTCCTCGACTTTCTTCTGTGCGTTCTCGATTGATTTCGAGAGCATTCCGCTGACAAGTGCCTCATCGTCGGCCATGCCAAGCTTGTCCACGACACCGGCGATCCTCTCGGAGCCGAACAGGCGCATCAGCTTGTCCTCAAGAGAGACATAGAAGGCTGACGATCCCGGGTCACCCTGACGACCGGCACGTCCTCTGAGCTGGCGGTCCACACGGCGGCTGTCATGCCTCTCGGTTCCGATGATGGCAAGACCGCCCGCGTCCTTGACTTCCTGCGAGAGCTTGATGTCGGTACCACGACCAGCCATGTTGGTGGCGATGGTCACTGTGCTGGACTGGCCGGCCTGCGCGACAATCTCCGCCTCCCTGGCATGCTCCTTGGCATTGAGGACATTATGTTTGATACCCCTCAGGCGGAGCAGCTTGCTCAAAAGCTCGGAGGTCTCCACATCTGTGGTGCCGACCAGTACCGGACGACCCTCGCCGATAAGTTCCTCGATCTTATTGATCACCGCGGCGTATTTCGCCTTCTTCGTCTTGTAGATAAGGTCATTCTGGTCGTCCCTGATGACAGGGCGGTTGGTCGGAATGACCACGACATCCAGTTTGTAGATGGACCAGAACTCGCCCGCCTCTGTCTCGGCGGTACCGGTCATGCCGGCGAGCTTGTGGTACATCCTGAAATAGTTCTGCAGCGTGACGGTGGCGAAAGTCTGCGTGGCGGCCTCGACCTTGACATTCTCCTTGGCCTCGACAGCCTGGTGAAGTCCGTCGCTCCAACGGCGGCCCTCCATGATACGTCCGGTCTGCTCATCCACAATCTTGACCTTGTTGTCGATAACGATGTAGTCCACGTCCTTCTGGAACATCGCATAGGCCTTGAGCAGCTGGATGACAGTGTGCACACGCTCGCTCTTGAGCGAGTAGTCCTCCATCAGCGCGTCCTTCTTCTCCTGCTTCTCCTCGGCGGAAAGCTCAGGGTTCTTCTGGATCTCGGCGATCTGGCTGCCGACGTCAGGAAGCACGAAGAAATCAGGATTGGACACAGCGTTAGCGAGAAGGTCATGTCCCTTGTCGGTCATGTCCACCGAATGCTGCTGCTCGCTGATCACGAAATAAAGCTCGTCGGTGACGATGTGCATCTCCCTCTCGTTGTCCTGCATATAGTAGTTCTCGGCCTTCTGCAACAGCTGCTTTATGCCCTGCTCGCTGAGGAACTTGATGAGCGGCTGGTACTTAGGGAGTCCTTTGTAGGCACGGAGAAGGAGCATACCGCCCTCGTCCTCCTTGCCGGCGGCGATGGCTCTCTTGGCGTCGTTCAGCACCTGGGTCACGAGAGCGCGCTGCTTCTGGTAAAGACTCTCCACATAAGGTCTGAACTCCATGTACTGCTCGTCATCCTGGGCCTTGGCCACAGGACCGGAGATGATCAATGGCGTACGGGCGTCGTCGATGAGCACGGAGTCAACCTCATCGACAATGGCGTAGTGATGCTTGATCTGAACAAGGTCGGTCATGTTCACTGCCATATTGTCACGAAGGTAGTCGAAACCGAACTCGTTGTTGGTTCCGAAAGTGATCGAACAGTTATAGGCCCTCTTTCTGGCGTCGCTGTTCGGCTCATGCTTGTCGATGCAGTCCACAGAAAGACCGTGGAACATGTAGAGAGGACCCATCCACTCGGAGTCACGCTTGGAGAGGTAGTCGTTGACGGTGACGACATGCACACCCTTGCCCGCCAGGGCGTTAAGGAACACAGGAAGTGTCGCCACAAGAGTCTTGCCCTCACCGGTAGCCATCTCGGCGATCTTTCCCTGATGAAGCACAATACCACCGATCAGCTGAACATCATAGTGAACCATGTCCCAGGTCACCTCGTTGCCGCCGGCGACCCAATGGTTCTGGTAGACAGCCTTGTCTCCCTCGATGTGGACAAAATCATGATTGACGCTGAGCGCCCGGTCGAAATCGTTGGCCGTGACGACCACCTCGTCGTTCTGTGCGAAGCGGCGTGCCGTATCCTTCATGATGGCGAAAGCCTCGGGAAGCACCTCATCCAAAACCCTTTCAATCTCGGCGTCCTCATCCTTCACCAGTTTGTCGGACTCGGTCGCGAGACTTTCCTTCTCGTGTACGGGGATGTCCTCCTCCATCTTGGCCTTGATCTCCGCGATCCTCTTCTCAAACGGAGCCTCACAGTCACGGAGTCTGGCTTTCAGTTCTTCCGTCTTTGCCCTAAGTTCGTCATTAGTAAGCTTGTCAATCGGACCGTAGGCCTCCAGAACCTTGTTCAGAATAGGCCTGATCTGCTTAAGATCCCTATCGGCCTTCGAGCCGAAAACCTTCTTTAATATACTAGCTATAGCCATAAAACAATAATTGTCATCGATTATCTTACAAATTTAATGATAATCAAAGACATTTACAATTATTAAGCCCGGAAAAAATGGCCTGACTGTTTGTCAGTCCTGAAGGCGCCCTTAGACGAGACCGGCACGCCCGGAAAGGCGGCCAAAGGGAGCCGCCAAAGAATATGAGGACCGACTTCTCAGTCAGCCAAATAGTTAAGAAGCAATTTACGAATATTGTCGGAGATGCGCTTATGGGCGTCGGTCGCGTTCTCAAGCATCTCCGCCAGGTTCTTGTACTTCACGAGCTCGCGGGTGTCGTTCTCGTTGATGAATATGTAGCCCACGTACTCCTCGTAGGCATCGTCCGCCGCATGCTCCAGCTCGGTCACACGCTCGCAGGCCATCGATATGGCCGGCAGGTTCTTCTTGAGGTCCACCAGAAGGGGAATGACATCGTGGATCACCTCCGACTGCGACTTCGCCATCTGCGCCAAGTCCTTGAGCTGGTCGTCCAGCTTGGCCGGACGGTAGATCAGCACCGCCTTCGACGTGTCCTTGATGGCGTCCAGGCAGTCATCCATCGCCATCGCCACGGACTGAAGATCCAACTTGTTGAGCCTCACGAAAGGATGGACGGAAAGCATCTCATGGAATTCCGTCATGAGGGCGTCGCCCTGAGCCTCGCAGGACTTTATCTCCTTCTCCATTCCGGCCCTGAGATCAATGTCATCGGTCTCGAACATGTCGACCAGAAGCGAGGATGTCTTGCTCAGGAAATCCGTCTGCTGTGTAAGAATCGGAACGAAATCGTGGCCGGCACCCCGGAAAACCATCCTTATTCTCTTCAAAAGACCCATAAATATTTTTTTATACCCGATAAACTTTTTTTGTCAAGCTCCAAATTTACAATCTATTTTGAGATTTCACCACAATTCTATAAAAAACAGAAACATTTTCATCGTTTTTCTTTTAGAAAGCACCTTTCAGACATCCTTATAACTACCTTTGCCAGTGGATTTCAGCCCGGCAGAGAGTGTCCGACGGAACCCTATCACGCATCAATCCCGCCGGATGGCCGGCCTGAACGCTTCCAGTCTCTGGACTACACTTAGCGGCGTTCTGCCGCGATATCCACTCAAATTTCGAACTTGCTTATGCTCATACCAGGAGCTCGTCCGGCAGTCCGGCGGGATAACGCGTGAATGAAAGATGGTCACTTCGGCGGGTTCTATGGCCGAAAAGTCAATCTTCGGCCAAATCGTTTTGAAATCCAGCGCAAACTTCGTAAATTGCTTTCGAAAACACAAAAAGCTATGCGACTTGCATATTGCATACACGCCCTGAACCTTTCCGGTGGCATCGAGAGGGTGCTCACGACAAAGGCCAACTATCTGGCGGATGTCCTTGGCCACGAGGTCCACATCATAACCGCAAGGCAGAAAGGCCGGAAGGAATGCTTCAGACTCAGCGACAGGATTGTCCGACACGACCTTGACGCCAACGACAGGATGTTTCTCCACAAGTACAGAAGGAGGCTCGGCGCGCTTCTCGGCACGATCAGGCCGGACATCACGGTCACCGTCTGCGACAATTCCCTCTACGCCCTTACAGGATGCGACGACGGCAGCGTCAAAGTCGGCGAGTTCCATTTCTCCCACGAGAAATTCATGATGAAATACGGCACCGGAGCATTGGGAAGAGCCTATGCGGAATTCAGGACAAGGAGGCTTGAGAGGGCGGTCCGCAAGCTCGACCGGTTCGTGGTGCTGACAAAGGCGGACAAGGAGGACTGGGAAAAGGTGAGGCCGGACGTGGAGCAGATCTACAACCCGCTGACATTTGTCTCGGACGAGGTCTCGCCGCTCACCGGAAAGCGATGTGTCGCCGTCGGACGGCTTGAGGAGCAGAAGAACTTCAAGGATCTGATCAAGGCCTGGAAGACCGTGGACGGGCGACACCCCGACTGGACCCTCAGCATCTTCGGCAAGGGCAGCCAGGAGAATGAGCTGCGGAACCTGATCAAAGACAGCGGACTGGCCGGTAAGGTCATCCTCGAAGGAGGCACTTCAGACATCCGTAAAGAGTTGCTGGACAGTTCCTGCCTTGTAATGTCATCGAGATACGAAGGGTTCCCGATGGTTCTTCTCGAGGCTTTGACAACCGGCCTGCCGATCGTCAGCTACGACTGCCCGAAGGGACCTTCGGAGATCGTCACGATCGGTGCCAACGGCTACCTCGCCAAAGTCGGGGACACCGGCACGCTGGCACAAGGAATATGCAGTGTCATCGCCAACGAGGATCTACGCCGGCGCTTCGGAGCCGAATCCAAAAGGCGTTCCGAAAACTTCACACTGGAAAAGACGATGGAAAGATGGGACAGGCTCTTCTCCTCCCTGACTACTTCTCGAACGAGGACTTCTCCGGAAGGATGACCTTGAACGACTCCTCCAGCGAGGACATCACCCGGTCATAGTTCCGTATGTGGACATTGTCGTTCAGGCAGACCAGCTTGTACTTACCTTCCCTGACAGCCTTGATGGCCTTCCCCGGCTTCACGACGAGCGGAAACATCTTCGTGTCATCGTAGGTGTTGTACGGCACGAAGTTCCCCTCACAGATCTGCCAGGTGCGGAACAACTCCTGGGTGTAGTCCTCCGGGCTGCGGAAACGGTTCGCGGAGACCCTGGTCAGCTCGTCGCCGGCATATTCCCAGACCTCCTCGAAAGTGGACTTGAGGTATGGCTGGGCGTTGTGTGGAATCCTGAGCGTGATGAACTTGCCGTACGGTCTCAGCAGCCTCGTGAGCCAGCTCTTTCCGCCATAGACCGGCGAGAACCACTTGTCGTGGTGTTCCCTCAGCACCTCCTTCTTGTCGAACCTCTCGTTGATGACCCTCACGTTGTTCTCCAGGCACCTGGACCAGAGACTGGCGCCGGTGTTCATCCTGAAGACCGCGATGTCGGCGGGAAGGCCGTCACGGAAAAATCTCTCCGGAGGCGTGGGAGCCGTCATGTAGAAGTCGTCGTTGAAATAGACGAAATGGTCGGCGATCCCGGGAATGTTGTGCAGGTACAGCTCAATCAGCGAGGAGTTGAACACCGGCAGGAATCTTTCAGGAATATAATCCCTGTGGCTCACCAGATGGAGTTTCGGATTCGTCTCATCAAGCCATTCCGGCTTCTGTCCGCAGGTCACAAAATGCACCTTGCGCACCCACGGCGCGAACTTCTCCACACCTCTGAACCAGTACTTCAGCAATCCATAGTCCCTGAAACGGGCCTCGGACAGATGATTCTTCGAATTGTCTATCTTGCCTGAATACTTCGCGAAATCAGCCTTCCAGGCCGGATCGTTCATGTCGACCCATGTAACTACGAAATCTATGTCCATAACAATTAATCCAACAGATATACAGTGAGGTCGTGACACTTGCGTCTGCCTTCCGGCGGCGGAGTCATGTAGTCGCCGAACTCCTGTGTAAGCCATTCATTCCATCGTTTGAAGGCCTTGAAAGTACAGCCCTCGAACTCCAGGTCAACATATTCATCAAGCATCGCCCTTTCGAAGATCTCCCTTGTGCCGTTGTAGGTTACGGAGACCGCGCCGACCAGACGCGAGGACTCGTAAGGGTATTTAAGCACCTCTTCGTTGATCAGCTTCCACCAATGCTCCGCCCCGCGCAGGTGGGCTTCGATCTTTGAGAACAGCGGCTGGTGGAAATTGAGCAGATCGAACCTTGTGCCGCAGATGTTCAAACGGTGGGACCAATGCGTCAACTGGCGCTCCCTTTTCTTTTGAAGTTCAGCGCTTTCCGGCTTACCGTCCATCGGGAATATGTCTATGTTCAGACCGAAATCATAGTCATAGCCATGCCCTTGGAGACTTTTGGTCCTGACATCCTCGACCTTGGCGAAGAAATGCACGAACCTATCCCCTTCCCTGCCCTCCTTATGGCAAAGGCAGCGGTAGCGGGAACCGGGTTCCCTGCCGAATGTGGCGACAAACCTCTCGTAGTCCGGCCTCGGCATCAGCAGATCCACATCGTCGTCCCACGGTATGAAGCCTTTGTGGCGCACCGCTCCCAGAAGCGTCCCGTAAGCCAGTGAATACCTTATGCCTTCCTTCCGGCAGAAGGAATCGACTGCCTTAAGGATGTCAAGGAGATACATTTGGATCTCCCTATGGGACAATTTCTTCATAACACAAGCAAATTATGACCTGTTATTTACAAATATAAGTGTTTTTTTATTAAATTTGTAAAATCTGTAGCAAAACAAGTATGCACTCATACGTTTTTCCAGGCGACCTGGACAAAGAAATAGCGGCGATCGGATCACAGCCGATCCCATACATGAGAACCGACGGGTTCTCCAAGATGAATCTCGAGAACGAGAGTATCCTCCTGGATCTGATTCATTGCCAGGGAGGAAAGGTCATCGTCTACACCGGTTCCGGAACCGGGGCGATGAGCGCCGTCGTGGAGAACTACGTCAGCACGAAGAAAAAGGCGATCGCCGTCAACGGCGGATCCTTCGGGAAGCGCTGGGTCTCGCTCTGCGGGTACTACGGCATCCCTGTCATCGACTTCAAGGTTCCGTTCGCCAAAGACATCGACTACGACGAGCTTGAGAGGATCGTAGAGGCGGAGCGCCCTGACGTGTTC
>ENA-OUOY01001950-OUOY01001950.1-human-gut-metagenome-genome-assembly--contig:-NODE-1950-length-11105-cov-18.430860_pt1 | contig 11105 bp, 9 predicted proteins | sample MGYA00237937_ERZ548767 | MGnify/ENA primary metagenome ERZ548767 (study PRJEB26490, sample SAMN05356887) | human gut metagenome | biome: terrestrial biome; feature: human-associated habitat; material... | reverse complement strand
CGTGAAGGCAGCAGATTGATCATAGATATTGCCGGACGTCTTCCGGAAGAGGATGCGGTATATTATGATGTATCCTGGTGTATGAATGTCGGAGAGAAGATTGAGCCGGAGTACAAGAAATGGTTTCAGATAGTATATGATGCACGTGAAGATGCAAGACAGTTTATTCAGGCGAGATTAGATGAAGGAGAAACTGTCAGAGGATATGAAGTAGACCGCAGGCTGAAAGAACGGTTTGAACAGCTTGGATGTGCACAGTATCTGATGCACCGGACAGGACATAATATCGGTCACAGATGTCATGGAATTGGTGCCAATCTGGATGATTATGAAACACATGATGACCGCTGTCTGCTCCCTGGTACGATGTTTTCCATAGAACCGGGACTGTATACAGATAAGTATGGTGTGAGACTGGAATATGATGTGCATATTACTTCGGAGGGAGAAACGAAAGTGTATGGACCGGTGCAGGATGAGATTCTTGTGATTTGATCAAGGGTGAAAGAAATATAGTTGAAAAAGTGAAAGAAATGGCGAAGATTTGTACCAGTAAGGTGTAAGCTTCGTCCTTTTTGTTAAATACAATTCTTGATAATGTATAATAGGTGTAGTATTCTTATTAGAAATAATACATCAGTAAAAGAAATAAACAGGAGGTTATTCAAAATGAAACAAGTAGAGACAACAAGAGAAGCAATAATCAACAGACGAAGTGTTCGCAAGTATAAAACTGATATGATTCCAAGAGACATAATCGAGCGAATTGTAGAGGCGGGGACTTATGCAGCAAATGGAAGAGGACACCAGGCATCTATTATTCTGGCAGTGACAAATAAAGAATTACGAGACAGACTTTCAGAGATGAATCGTAAGATTGGTGGATGGGATGAAGGATTTGATCCGTTTTATGAAGCACCTGTGGTATTGGTTGTACTGGCAGAGAAAGACTGGCCAACACATGTGTATGATGGAAGTCTTGTAATGGGTAATCTGATGCTGGCAGCACATACAGAAGGAATTGGAAGTTGTTGGATTCATCGTGCAAAGGAAGAGTTTGAAAGTGAAGAAGGAAAACAGATTTTGTCTGATCTTGGAGTGACAGGAGAGTATGAAGGTATCGGACACTGTATACTTGGATATCCGGATGAAGAAATAGAAGAGGCGAAACCCAGAAAAGATGATTATGTTTTCTGGGTGGAGTGATAGCCCATAAATATAATTGAGGGAGGAATAATGCCGGTTACTAAAGAATTTAAAACGATAGATGAGCAGATAAATATACTTAGTGAAAGAGGATTGAAGTTTAAGAACAAGAAAAAAGCAGCAGATGTTTTAAAGAGATACAATTATTTTGATGTTATTAATGGTTTTGAATCGATTTTACTGAAAAAGAATGTGCAGAATAAAGAATATGAAAATGTATACTTTGAAGATTTTCGAGATATTTTTTTCTTTGATATGAAGCTTAAAAAATATATATTATTTAAAATTCTTGATATAGAGGCGAGATTGCGAACTGCAATAGCATACAATTTTGCGGAAACATATTGTAATACACCAGCAGACACCTTAAATTATTTGAATCCTATATATTATAAAGCGCCGTCTATTAAAGACAAAAATATGACAAATCGATTTAAAACATTTGATTTGTTTAGAACAACACAGTATTGGCCAAATGGAAATGTGAAGAGTAAATCATTTGTTGATAGTTTGAAAAGTGATAAAGAATATGTGAGAAATTATATAAATCCACCGTTTTGGGTTGCAATTAAGGCGTTACCATTAGGAAGTTTGTATTATACTTTTTTGTTTCTGGATGATATAGTGAAAGAAAAGGTTCTAAAAGATTTTAGTTTATCATTGGAAGAAGCCAAAGCTTTTGAACAGGCATTGTTTGTATTGAAAGAAATGAGGAATCAGTGTGCGCATCTTGAATTAATTACCCGATTTAAATTAAAAGGAAGAAGAAATGCACTAAATAATTTTAAAGATATCAGAAGCTTGGCAGGTTTAGGAAAGAATGAACTATCATTTTTAGATGTATTAAAAATACTTATGCTATTTGAAGATATTTCAGATATAAAGAAACAAATTATTAAATTTTATATTAAGATGTTGTGCAAAGGGAGAAGATATATTGGAGAAAAAGTTTTATCAAAAATGGGGAGAAAGAAGCTATCAGTTTGGGTGAAACTTTAAAAACTTTTATAAATGTATTGCTTTTTTTGCAGGAGTGTGTATAATAATAGTACGGTAAAGCTAGCGATAAGAGCTAGTAGCCATGCATTTGGCGTAGGAGCATTTACAGAAGTGTAGATGTTCCTATTTTTTTAAAACTCACCATAGTTTCAAACTATGACAAATGCATAAATTTATATATTTTTCAAAATAAGCATGGAATGATAAGATGATTGCAGATAAAACATCACTTACAAAAATAAAAGGAGAATTAATTTATGAGCAAATATCAGACACCATGCAGATATGATTTTGTGGGAAGTTTTTTGAGACCGGAAGAGGTTAAGAAAGCGAATGCAGATTATCAGGAAGGAAAGATCAGCGAAGCAGAAAAGAATCAGATCATTGATAAAGCGGTTACAGAAGTTGTAGCAAAGCAGAAAGAGCTTGGATTTCATGTGATCACAGACGGAGAGTTCAGAAGAACTTACTGGCATCTGGATTTTATGTGGGGATTTGAAGGTGTCGGTCATGAACAGACCGGCAGCGGGGTACAGTTTGATGGAGAGCTGGCCTCACTGGAAGATACTTATTTGACAGGAAAGATAAAGGCAAAGGCGCATCCGTTTGTAGAACATTTCAAATTCCTGAAACAGTTTGAGGATGAGAACACAGTTGCAAAATATACAATTCCGGCGCCGGCGCAGATGTTCCAGCAGATGATCATTCCGGTCAACTACAAAAATACGAGAAAATATTATGAGACAAATAAGGAACTGATCCATGACATCGGAGTTGCTTATCAGGAAGTGATCCACCAGTTCTATGAAGCGGGATGTAGAAATCTTCAGCTTGATGACTGTACCTGGGGAGCAATTGTAGGAGATGCGGCAAAGCAGAGATATAAACTTCTCGGACAGGACATTGAAGATGTGAAAAAAGAGCTTCTGGAAGTGAATAACCTTGCACTGGAAGGAAAACCGGAGGATATGGTGATCACTTCCCACATCTGCAGAGGAAATTATCACTCTACATTCTTTACAAGTGGACCGTATGATTCCGTAGCAGATTATGTTTTTGCAAAAGAGAATGTGGATGCATTATTCCTTGAGTATGATGATGCAAGATCAGGTGGATTTGCTCCGCTTGCAAAGGTGTCTCCGGATAAAAAAGTGGTATTAGGGTTAATTACAACGAAGACACCTCAGCTCGAGGAGAAAGAAGTTGTGATCAAGAGAATTCATGAAGCTGCAAAATATATCCCATTAGACAGACTTTATCTCAGTCCACAGTGTGGGTTCGCTTCCTGTGAAATCGGAAACAAACTGACAGAAGAGGAACAATGGGCAAAGTTAAAGCTTGTGAAAGAAATTGCAGAAGAAGTCTGGGGAGAGTAATAAGAGTTGAGTTGCTGCTTATACAGAGTGTAAACGGCAACTCAATTTTTATGCACAATACTTCTTCAACATTCTTCTGGCTATTTTTTCATCTTCTCCATGAATAACGAGGAGAAACGGAAGACCAAGCTGGATCGTGGCAAGTTCAGAAAGCTCTTTTCCATTGATATCTACGCGATTGTGGTTCTCAAGATCCTGGATGCGCACATCCGAAGAAAGATTTTTACAAGTGTGTGAAAAAGTGAGAAATTGTCCGGTTGTGAGAAATTTAATGTTTTGCTTGATCATGATATCGCCCCTCGTAAATGAATGTGTTTGATTTTTTCGTCATTCAGTATATAATAAATAACAAAGAAATAAAAATACATATTTGCTATGACAGATATACATTTTTTATATGATTTATCAGATGTGGTTTGACTCCCACCTCTGCAGGTGGAGAGTAACAGATTAGTGTCAGTTTAGGGGGGACTTATGGAAATTACTTATGATTATTACCGGATTTTTTATTATGTAGCAATGTATAAGAGCTTTTCTAAAGCGGCGAAAGTATTGATGAGCAACCAGCCGAATATTACTCATTTTATGAATAATCTGGAGAATCAGCTTGGGTGTAAATTGTTTGTCAGATCTAATCGAGGAGTTACGCTTACAGCGGAAGGAGAGAAGCTGTATCAGCATGTTTCTGTTGCATATCAGCATCTTCATGCGGCTGAAGCGGAGCTTGCAATGGAGCGAAGCATGGAGAGCGGAAGTATCACGATCAGTGCGAGTGAGATTGCACTTCATCTTTTACTTCTTCCTATACTGGGGCGCTTTCATAAGCAATATCCGGGTGTTCGGCTGAGACTTCTGAATCATTCCACGCCGGAGGCAGTTGAGTCCGTCAAGAACGGACTGGCGGACTTTGCAGTTGTGACTACGCCGCTTCAGGCAAAGAAGCCGTTGAAAAGTACTTCTTTAATGTCTTTTAAGGAAATTGCAGTGGGAGATCATTCTTTTCAGGGGAAAGAAAAACCAATAAGGCTGAAAGACTTAATTGAGAATCCGTTGATTTCTCTTGGGCAGGGAAGCACAACCTATGAGTTCTATTCCAAATTTTTCCTGGAGAATGATCTGGTTCTATCTCCGGATACGGAAGTTGAGACGATCGATCAGGTGTTGCCGCTTATTATGAATGGACTGGGCATTGGATTCCTTCCGGAGCTGTTCGTAAGACCAGTGATCGAGGAAGGAAAGGTCTGTCAGATTCCACTAAAGGAGAATATTCCGGAGAGAGAAATCTGTCTGGTTGAGAATCATACATTTCCGCCAAGTATTGCGGCGGAGATGTTCAAAAAAATGTTAGTTCTGAAATAAGGTATTGTTTAAGAAGATATTATGGATTCAATCTATTCCTATGTAGAAAATATATATCAGATATGTGAATAAAACAGTATGCGCCGGTTTGACTTTAGAACCGGCGCTTTCTATATTAATAAGTAGGATTTTATTCTGTTTTAACAGGTGAAAAACAAGAAATAACAAAGGAAGTGTGAGTATGCAGACAGTATTACCACGTGAAGAAGCTGTAGAAGGAGTTATATCTAAGGTTCTTGAGTCACAAGAGGCCTGTGATCGGCTAAATGAAGTATTTTATGAGCATTTGGAGAATTATCAGGAAATAAATGACGATGGTGACAGACATTTTGCAGAGGTCTTGCTCCAGGCGTATAAAAATGGAGATGTCAGCGCGTTGCTACTTGAATTGTGCGGAGGAAGTATGTTTGATCTGCTTCGGGACGCATATCTGATTCCAAAGAAATTTCATGGAAAATCAGGAGAGAATCCGGTTCTCCTGACTGATGTAGAGGGAAAGCTTCTGGAGAGTAAGAGAAGGGAAGTAACAGTTCATGAATATGAAAAGTTCCATGAGACGTACAGGCAACATCAATGTGCACCGAGATCAAAACTGTATCTTGCTGACGGATATGACATAGTTCGTTCCTATACAGAGGGCATGCAGATTCAGGAGAAAAAAGAGAACAAGAAGCGTGGCGTGATGGCGTTATATGCATTACCGGATACCAGAAAGCTTGGACTGACAGAAGCACAGGCCTATGCAGTTGTCTGGGATACTTTCCAGAAGATTCAGAAACAGGCTCCGAGAGTAGAAGTTTATTATGGGCAGGATACCGGTGAGAAGCGTCAGAAAGGATTTGACGAGATAGGGGTTTTACTTCCAATTCATGGATTTGAGAAACGAATGCTTCATCATTTGGATGAGATTGATGGGATTGTTCTTTCATGCAGAGAGAAGATGATGAAAAAGGCCGGAGCGGAAAGCCTTGACCTGGAATAAAGAGGAAGTGAATGAGATGCAGACACAGAAAATAAGAAAAAATCATATGGATATTCTCTGGCATGAATATACAGATAAAGGTGGAGAAGAAACACCGGTAACACAAGCAAGTTTGACGGAGAAAGCATCAATTGTCGGAAGAGTGGGGATTATGCTTCTCTCCTGTGGAACCGGAGCTTGGAGAGTGAGAAGTTCTATGAATGCTCTGGCAGAAGAGATGGGGATAACGTGTACAGCGGATATTGGTCTGATGTCGATTGAGTATACCTGTTTTGACGGTGACGACGGATTCACGCAGTCCTTGTGTCTGACGAATACGGGCGTGAATACATCAAAATTAAACAGGTTGGAGCACTTTATCCGTGAATTTGAGCAGGGAGAACAGGAAATGTCCGGAGAAGAACTGCATAAGCTGCTAGATCAGATTGAAGAGATTCATGGACTCTATTCTCCAACTGCATTGGGAATGGCAGCAGCATTGGCATGCGGTGGATTTACATTTCTGCTTGGCGGTGGATTGATTGAAATGTTCTGTGCATTTGTCGGTGCAGGGATTGGAAATTTTATCAGGTGTAAATTGAGTAAACATCATTTCACATTATTTTTGTGTATAGCCTCATCTGTTTCGGCAGCCTGTCTGGTTTATGCGGGACTCTTGAAAGCAGCTGAGATTTTGTGGGCGATTCCAATCCAGCATGAGGCGGGATATATTTGTGCAATGCTATTTATTATTCCAGGTTTCCCTTTTATCACAAGTGGAATTGACCTTGCAAAATTGGATATGCGTTCCGGAATGGAACGACTCATGTATGCACTGATTATTGTTTTGGTAGCTACAATGTCTGCATGGATCATGGCACTAGTCTTAAATTTACAACCTGTGGATTTCCTGAAACTTGATCTGACGCAGGAAGAATGGATTATTTTCCGGTTACTTGCAAGCTTTTGTGGTGTGTTTGGATTCTCGATTATGTTCAACAGTCCTACACGCCTTGCGGCAGTGGCGGCAGGAATCGGTGCGATTGCCAATACACTGCGATTGGAACTGGTTGATCTGACAGCATTGCCTCCGGCGGCAGCAGCATTTGTCGGAGCATTAACAGCCGGACTTCTGGCAACTATGATTAAAAATCAGGTCGGATATCCGAGAATCTCTGTCACGGTTCCGTCGATTGTAATCATGGTTCCGGGATTGTATCTGTACCGTGGATTTTATAATCTGGGAACAATGAATCTTTCTGTATCAGCTTCCTGGTTTGCGGCGGCAATACTGATTGTTGCAGCTCTTCCGTTAGGGTTGATCTTTGCAAGAATTCTTACGGATAAGACATTTCGGTATTGCACGTAAGAAGAATATATACAAAAAAGGAACAGCTCACAAAGAGCTGTTCCTTTTTTAAATAAAATAGAAAAGAATTTATTTCTTTTTATCTTTTTTCTTGTCTTTGTCTTTCTTCTTTCCGGAAGATTTCTCGTTGTCCTTATTCTTCTCGCTATCCTTCGCTTTTGCAGAGAATTTCTTATCTGCTTCAGCTTCCGGCTGATATCCGTTGATATCATATTTCTTCTCATATTCCTCAAAGGCTGTAAGATAAGTTTCATCCTTCAGCTTGCGGACACTCTTTGTATATTCATGAATATCGAAGTTAGAAGAATCAAGCTCGAGAATCGCTACAGCAATGTTAGAACAGTGCGCTGCGATACGCTCGTAGTTTGTAAGCAGGTCATTAAAAGCAAATCCGGTATTCAGATCACACTGACCATTTCTAAGTCTCTTAATGTGACGAAGTTTCAGATCATTACAGAGAATACCAATCAGTTCGCGCAGAGGTTCAACCTTTGCAGCAGTCTCAAGATCTTCATCTACAAAAGAATTTACTGTAAGATCAACAATCTCAACCAATGCCTTCTCAAGCACATTCAGCTCATAAGTAGCAGATTCAGAGAATGTACGGGACTTTTCGTGAAGTTCCTGGGCAACTCTGGAAATGTTGACTGCGTGGTCACCAAGTCGCTCGAAGTCACTGATCGTATGAAGGAACTTGGAGGTCTGCTTCGCCTGATCAGGTGTCATATCATGCATACTTAACTGCATCAGATAAGTACCAAGTTTATCCTCGTACTTGTCGATCATGTTTTCCTTTTCCTGGATCTTATTGAACTTGCTGTCGCTAAAGTCTGTCAGAAGTTCGAAAGCGCGCATGAGATTCTTGCGGGCATTCTTCGCCATACCGTTAACAGCCATCTGACTCTGACTGATCGCCAGCGGCGGGTAATCCAGAAAACGTTCCTCGAGCAGATCAAAATCAGCCTGCTCTTCGTTGTCTTCGTCTGTATCCTTGATCAGGAAGAAGACAAGCTTCTCAATCTTGCTGATAAATGGAGCAAGGATCAGGATCGTAGCGATACGGAATACTGAGTTCAATAAAGCAATGCTGACAGGACTCATGACCATGTCCATAAATGTAAAGTGGACAACAGCATTTACTGAGTAAAATACGATAGACCAAAAGATCATTCCGAACAAGTCATTCAGCAGGTAAATAAGTGCTGTACGCTTTCCGTTCTTGTTTGTACCGATAGAAGAAAGCAGTACAGGACAGGCAGCTCCGACACCGATACCCATTGTAATAGGCAGTGCGGCAGCAAATGTAATAGAGCCTGTGATTGATAATGCCTGAAGGATACCGACAGAAGCAGATGCACTCTGAAGCACTGCAGTAAATGCGATACCAACAAGGATACCCATGAATGGATTCTTAAACATTGTCAGAAGGCTGACAAAATGTGGGTTCTCTTTCAGAGGTGAAACCGCACCACTCATTGTCTGCATTCCGAACATCAGGATCGCAAAACCAAGCATAATGTCACCAATATCGGAATAAGGTTTCTTCTTTACAAATGTACGGAAGATGATACCGATGATCGCAACGATCGCAGAGATTGTCGCGGTGGACAGAAGCTGCGCGATGCCACTGGAGCCATCAATGTAAGAAAGACATAAAATCCAGCCTGTGATACTTGTTCCAATGTTGGCACCCATAATGATTCCGATTGCCTGAGCAACTTTCATCATACCGGAGTTTACGAATCCTACGACCATAACAGTAGTAGCTGATGACGACTGAATGATCGCTGTTACGACTGTACCCAGCAGCAATCCTTTGATTGGGGAGTTTGTGAGCTTGTATAAGATAAGTTCCAGTTTGTTACCGGCAACCTTCTTAAGACTGTCTCCCATGAGTGCCATTCCGTACAGGAAGAGGGCAACTCCGCTGAGCAAGGACAAAACCATTGTAATTCCCATTTTCTTTTTTCCTTTTTCTTAAGTTATTAAGTTGACATGTTACGTCTTGCAAAAATTACGTACATGGCTATTATAAAACACTTTACCCGGAGTTTACAATTATTTTCTTTAAACTTTACAGAAAAATATTGATTGCAAATTGCAGAAAAATTGTAGGGATAAACAAAATGTTGATCTTAAGCAAAAAAATCCTTGACTTGTCCGTGGATAATTTCCATCAGATGAGTTCTCGCTTCCACGCTTGCCCAGGCAATATGTGGCGTGATCAGCAGGCGCTTGCTGTCTTTGAATTGAACCAATGGATTATCTGCGGACATTGGTTCCTCACAAAGGACATCTAATCCTGCTGCGGCAATCTGATTCCTGACCAGTGCATTATATAATGCCTGCTCATCGACGATCGGTCCTCTTCCGAGATTCAGGAAAATACAGGAAGATTTCATTTTTTCAAACGCTTTGCTGTTGATCAGTCCTTCTGTATGCTCGTTGAGTGGAGCGTGGACGGAAATAATATCAGACTGCGTAAGCAATGTCTCAAAGTCAACCTGTTCATAACCTTCCTGCGCCGGAGCACCGGAGGCGGAGTAGTAAATGACTTTCGCTCCAAATGCACGTGCAATCTCAGCGACACGTCTGCCGATTGCCCCAAGTCCGATGATCCCCCAGGTTTTTCCATGGATTTCTGTGAAATGTTCTGCAAAATGAGTGAAAGAGACATCATTTACATAGCGCTCTTCTTTCACATAATCATCATAATAGCGCAGCTTTTCTAATAGAAAGAGAAGCATTGCAAATGTGTGTTGTGCGACAGTCTCTGTAGAGTAGCCGGCAACATTTCTCCAGGCAATTCCTTTTGAATCAAGATATTCCTTATCCAGGTTGTTCGTGCCTGTGGCTGTGACACAGACGAGCTTCAGATTCTTTGCAGTTCCAATCGTCTGCTCATTGACCGGAACTTTATTTAATATGATCACATCAGCATCCGTGACACGCGCCGGGACTTCTTCAGGTGAAGAAAAGCTGTACTTTACAACTTCACCGAGTTCATCATATGCAGAAAGATCAATATCCTCTCCAATTGTTTTGACATCTAAAAATACAATTTTCATTTAAAATCTCCTTGTTTCATAATCAGTATTAAGTATTTTATGATGTGAGTGTCAAAAGTAAATTTTGCCACTCACTGATGTAACCGGATTTCTCCATTGCTATGCATTCCCGCACTTACATCATTTTATCACAAAAAGAACATAATTTCCTATATTTTACCACATACTAATCAAAAATTGATTATGGAGGTTGTTAATAGTTAAATATAAATTGTAAAATCATATAAGCCGGTGTTGAGTTTTATAAGATATTAGAGTAGAATATTATTGAAAGGAGTTGATACTTTGAGTAAATATTATTCTATACATGAATTTTCAAAAATTATAGGCGTATCTGCTCAGACATTACGAAATTGGGATGCCAATGGAAAACTTCATCCGCATCATACTACAGTAAGTGGCTATAGATATTATTCCGATGAGCAACTCAACCAAGTAATAAATGTAAAGCCTAAAAATCGCATTACAATTGGATATTGTCGCGTTTCCAGCCATAAACAAAAAGATGATTTGGAACGACAGATTGATAATGTCAAGACATATCTTCTAGCAAAAGGGCAGCCGTTTGAGATAATAAGTGATATCGGTTCTGGGATTAATTATAAGAAAAAAGGGCTTCAGGAATTGATCAGACGAATCTCTCAAAATCAGGTTGAAAAGGTTGTTGTTTTATATAAAGATAGGCTATTGCGATTTGGTTTTGAGTTGATAGAATATATCGCTTCACTTTATAATTGTGAGATTGAGATTATTGATAATACTGAAAA
>ENA-OUOY01001949-OUOY01001949.1-human-gut-metagenome-genome-assembly--contig:-NODE-1949-length-11108-cov-4.140414_pt1 | contig 11108 bp, 8 predicted proteins | sample MGYA00237937_ERZ548767 | MGnify/ENA primary metagenome ERZ548767 (study PRJEB26490, sample SAMN05356887) | human gut metagenome | biome: terrestrial biome; feature: human-associated habitat; material... | reverse complement strand
CTATAAAATCCTGTAAATTATTACATTTAATATAATGCTCTTGGGAATCATCCCTGATATATTTGCCGATTACATCATTTATAAGCTTAATCGTTTCCGGAGCAACGTCTGCCTCCGGCACGAGATATAATTGCGAAATAATATTATTGAAGCTGTAGGCCATAGGTTTATGCCAACGGCTTTGCGACAGCATAAACAGACGGGCAAAGGCGATAAGATTACGCAAGCTTTGGTTGGCACGATGTACATTGCCTTCCTGTTTACTTTCCTGCTCAAACGCAGTCAGCTTCGGCGGAACTGCCATATCCCAGCATTGGAGCAGCTTGAGTCCTCTTTTTTCCGGAAAAACCGGATAATAGACAACTCTCTTTTCCAAATCGCACACTTTGAGCATAATAATATCATCCTTCAAAAAGCGATCGCTGCCATCAGCATTATAAACAAAACTCCATGGCGGCAGTTCCTCATAAGATTCTACCTGAACGCGGTGTTTATCATTCATTCCTATAGCTGCTGACAAATTCTCGCAAAACTCTTTTTGAAAAGCAATGATTTCCTTAGTGCTTGCTTCTCTGCACTTATACATTGCATCATCCCTTCCTTAATCAAATTAATTGTTTACCTTATTTCTCTCATGCCCTTCAAGGCTGTTCTCCTTTCCCAGATTATAGAAACACTATATTTTTGCTTACACATCTATCATAATTTAAAAATTATCTATATTTAGATTCTTTTCTTTATTCGCAAAATTCATCGCTATTTTTTACGGCTATTTGATGAGCTTCACGAATCACAAATAGCCGTAGTAAAGATTCCGTTCCCAGAGCTGTTTTATTAACTAGTCTTTATATGCATAATTATACTATACCACATTATTTTTGTCTAGTGTTTTTTAAAAGTTAATCCGATTTTTATTTTGTCTTTAATTATCTTTTGTGTTGTTATCAGATTCATTCTTATTTAAATTGCTTATCGATTCTTTGCTTCTTTATTCCTTATCGGAGCGCTCATTTATTCCGGCACAAAGCAAAGTCAGGGCACCCAAGGTCCAAAATAACAATCCCATCTGAGTATTGAAATAAACATGGTCAGTCAATCCGCCAATAATAATGCCTACTGTTGCCAGCACATAACCGCGTCCCATAGCCTTCAGCCACAAGCTGCGTCCATGATATGCCAGCTTCCAGCCTGCAGGCAGAAAAATGCCGAACCAGATAACAAGAAAGGCCAGCAAACCATGCGCTCCAAGCTCCGCCCAGATATTCAAGAAGATATTGTGACAGTGGTACATGATAACGTTCTTGTCCGCCAGATAGAAATTATACGTCGGATATACAAAACGATAGCCATACCAGCCTACACCAAACGGGAATTCCTCAATAATCCACTTGGTGCTCTTCAAATAAGCCATGCGCAGAGCAATAGAGGTGTCACCACCATAGCCGCCGCGAATAGATTCCAGACGCTGCAGCACTGCCTGCCCGCCAAGCGCCAGAGCCGCCGCACCGCCGCCAAGGACAGGAATAAAAGCCTTACGGCAGAAAAGCACACAGAACGCTAGCAACATCACAGCGCAGGCTACCCAGTTACCGCGTGAATATGTATAAAGCAGGCAGACTGCTGCCAAAAGTCCCGTAACAAGAAACGCCAGACGCCATTTTTTATACGCCTTCGTCTGATTGAAAAAGGCTGTACTGTAAGCAACAACCAGCACAAGATAGCCTGCCAGGATATTGGGGTTAACCAGCGTAGAGAAAACGCGCACCTTCAAATCAGGGAACTGCGCCGGGTCCACCCAGATGCCCTCAGCCGTAACGCCGAAAATCTTCTGCACAATACCGATTGCACTCACCAGTAGCGATACGCCTAAAAAGGCACCGATAAGCTGCAACGGACGCGGCAAAATGCCGAAGCGCTGCCACACAAGCGCAATTTTTTGCTTAGTGTCAGCATTTTTCCAGGCCTCGCTTTGCGTCAGCTGCTCAGCCTCGCAGGCAGTCAAAGTTGCCCTGTCCTGCTCACTGCTGCGGCCGTAACGCAGCAGCACAAAAAACAGCGCCGCATACTGGCCTACAACATACACCAGATTCCAGAAGGACAAAAATCTGTCCAAGGAAAAATATACCGAAACAACCGCAATCAGCAAAAGAAGATAAAACGCTCCCTGCTGCCACGGCTTCAGCACATTCTCCTGCTGCGGGCGTCCCTTAACATGCGACACAATCACTGCGCCGATAAAGGTCATCGCCACACAGAAGGAGGTGAACTCCTGCTCCAGAGGAATAACCGCCACAGTAAACAGCAGCATATACCATATTTTATTTTCTAGATAATTTGCCAGTTTTGTCATGATGCACCCTAACAAAAGATTCTATTTTCTTCTTAAACAAGCCATTAATATATCGCAGCGCAGCATTTAATTGCGACGCAGATACTCGTTACCGAAGTCAATAAACATCAATATCGCCTTCAGTTCATCGCACGCTTATCCGCCAGCAGCATCTTCTTAAACTCGCCCACCAGATACAGGCTGCCGCAAACGCACACAACACCGTCAGTGCCTGCTCCGCGGATAGCAGCATCATACGCCGTAGCAAGATCAGCCTCCGCCACAGCATTGCTGCCCACCAGCTTCGCCAAATCCGCAGCCTCCGCAGCACGCGCACCCTCATCGGCACGCACGGTATAAACAACATCATCCTGCTTAATCAGCGTTTTGATAACACCGCTCATATCCTTGTCACCCATCATGCCAAAAACAAACTGCACCTGCTTGCCGGGATAATACTTATCCAAAGCATTACGCAGAGCCTTGGCACCGTCAGGATTGTGCGCACCGTCCAGAATAATATCCGGATTCTTATGAATACGCTCCAAACGTCCCGGCCAAACGGTATTCGCTACACCCACATGCAGCGCCAGCTCGTTAATGCGGTCATCCTGCTTGCTCACCAGCTTGGCAGCAACAATCGCTACGCTGGTATTCTTAATCTGATGCTCGCCCGGCAGCTTGATTTCATAATCGGAATGATAAAAATCACCTGCATGCAGAGTAAAGGTCTGGCCCTCCATCGAGCTTTTTACCTCCGTGCCGTGAAAAGCCTTGCCGTAAAGATAAACAGGCGCTTCCTTAAACATAGCCAGGCTCACAATAGGACCAAGAGCTTCATTGCCTTCGGCAGCGGTAACCAGAGGCACCTTCTCCTTGATAATGCCTGCCTTCTGCATAGCAATGCGCTCCAAAGTTTTGCCGCAGCGGTCAGTATGGTCCAGCGCAACATTGGTAATAACGCTGACCACCGGCGTAATTACGTTGGTGGAATCCCACAGGCCGCCCATGCCTACCTCAATAACAGCATAATCAACCTTCTGCAGATAAAAATATAAAAATGCTGCCGCCGTCAGAATCTCAAACTGCGTCGGCTGCTCGCACACGCCCTTTTTGACAACGCTGTCGGCAGCAACCTTTACCGCAGTAATCGCCGTAGCAAAATCATCATCGCTGATATCCTTGCCGTTGAGGTTAATGCGTTCGTTATACTTCACCAGATGCGGGGAAGTGAACTTGCCAACCTTTAAGTTTGCTGCCAGCAAAATATTCGTAATCATGCTGGTAACAGAGCCTTTACCGTTAGTGCCGGTTACATGCACTGTTTTAATCTTTTGCTCCGGGTTTCCCAGCTCCCGCAAAAGTCCTTCAATACGCTCCATACCGAGCTTAATGCCAAATTTGCCCAGACTGTCTAAATATGCCAGGCTTTCTGTATAATTCATTGTGCTTACGCCTCCATTAATAATTAGCTAACAGCTTATTATAACATAGTTTTGCGCACTGCGTCTTGCGAAAAGCATAAAAATAGGGTTCTATAATAAGTGTTGGGGTCTTGATCTAAAATAAGATTGAGACCACCGGCACTTTATTTTTATTAAAGACAAAAAAATAAAGCATAAATGCCGGATTTGTAGTAGAATATAAGTCGACCAAAACCACACCACACTACAAAGGAGAACCAGTCAGTTTATGCTTCAAGACAATTATACACAAGATTTACCACTTTTTAAAGGGGTAACTGTAAAATATTTTAGAGAAAATGAGGAAAACGGTAATTTAGAAGTTTTTATTGAGATGCCGGTAAAAGAACATCGTTGTCCTCATTGTGGCCATACTACCACATATATTAAGGATTATAGGTTGCAGACTGTCAAAGATTTAACTGTTGCGGGCAAACCGTTAATTGTTACTGTCCGTAAACGTCGTTATATCTGTAAAGAATGCAACTCTACTTTTACTGAAGACAATCCATATATCAAAAGATATTGTCATTTTCCACAAAGGTTTTATCTTGAAGCCATCAAAGAAACCTCTGATTTACAGAGTTTTTCTGCTATCGCCAGAAGGATGGGGGCATCTGTAACAAGCATTATCAGATGGTTCGACAATATAAATTATCCTAAAGCAGAATTACCAAGCTGTATAGCAATAGACGAATTTAAAGGTAATGCCGGCGGCGAAAAATTTCAATGCAATCTTGCTGACCCAGTAAAACATAAAATTATAGATATACTGCCTAACAGAGATTCAGAAGACTTATACAAACATTTCTTAGAATATCCATATGAAAAACGAGCTAAAGTAAAGAAAGTTGTTATGGACTTAAGCACTTTATTCCGTTCTGTAGCTAAAAAGATATTCCCTGAGGCCAAGATAATAGCAGACAAGTTCCATGTTATCAGGGTAGTAACAAACAGCCTTGAGAACGTCAGAAAACGCATACAGAAAGAATTCCATGATACCAAGAGAAAATGGTTCAAAAGAAGCCGACAGCTGCTTCTTAAGCCGGAATATAAATTGACAGACGAGGATAAAATAGAATTAAATAGAATGTTAATTTCTTCGCGCGAGCTTGAAAAAGCTTGGTTGCTGAAAGAATTATTCTATGAAATTTTTAAAGAAAAGGAGCGCAAGGCAGCAAAACATCAGTTAAGAGACTGGTTATTATTGGCTGCCGAACTTTCTGTTCCCGAATTTCAGCATTGTATTACTACTTTTACTAATTGGAGTACGGAAATAGCCAACATTGTCGACGAAAATGTTTCCAACGGTTTTATCGAAGGGAGTAATAACAAAATAAAAGTTCTGAAACGCATTAGTTTTGGGTTTCAGAACTTTAGAAGATCGAGAAATAGAATATTAAATTTAATATAAATGTCAAAACCACAATATGGCAATATAATTTTTGCAAATCAGCAAAACGAAGTTCTTGCAATGCTCTATGACGATGAGATAATATCAAAACGAGAATATAAAATAATAACGGAAGAAAATTTTCTATATTTAGAAGAAAAGAACGGTAAAATATTTGCCCGTCTTAAGAATTAACCTAAATTGTTGCTTTTATCGCCATCAGGCTTAGATACAGGGGTGTCAAGTCCGTTAATTTTTTTAGTATAATAATCTTTATATTCTCCGCGTTTTATCTTATGTACAAATTTTGCACGACTCATTTTTTGTCCGGTAATATTATCAACGAACTGCTCATTTCTACCTGTCTGAGATTCTTTGGTAACACTAACTCGTTTCTTTTTCATCTAAATCGACTCCTTACAAAAAAAATAACTATAGCCTCTGATATAACTAACTATAATATCATATAACTATATCAGAGGCTATTTAAGTTGTAAAGAGTAATTTTATAGATTTTAGGGTGTTAAATTATTGAAGACCCCAAAACTTGACATAGAACCAATTTACTAGCGTACAGATTTACGCATTGATGATATTGTTGAACAAAGATTTATTGGCTTCGATAGGCTGCTTGCCGCCGACTACGCAGATCAGGCCGTCGCTGAGCATGTCCTCTACTACCTTAGCCAGTGCCTGCAGGTCTTCATTGCTTACATTGAGGATTTCACTGCGGATGCGCTGGCGCAGCTCTACGGGAACGTGCTTCAGGTATTGCGCTGTAGCCTTGTCCAGACGCATGCTATTGGTCAAAGGCTTATCCATCGTGCTGATGGTGCCGATAACATACTTGTTCAGCTCGCGTTCGGGGAACTCTTCGTTTCTCAACCATTCTGCCAGACCTTGGTAAGCCTCCAGAGTTTTCGGCAGCTGCGGGTCGCGGTAGGATGCAAACACGCCTACGCCGTTCAGCTCAAAGCGTGCGGTAACACCGTAAGCGCCGCCTTGAATACGGATTTTGGTCCACAGGTATTCGTAGCTCAGAATAGTTTCCAGTACAGCCATCGCACCCACGTATTTGTGACCATGCTTAGCAAAGTTGCCGCCTGCAGCAACGTATTGTACCTTACCTGCGGTAGCAATAGCCTCGTTAACGGTGCCTACAGGTAGAACTTCAGCCTTCTCCCCTGCTTCTGCATCAGACAGCTTGCTGATGAAATCAAGGCACTGTTGTCTTACTGCTGCCTGCTCCTTCACGTCACAGCTGTAGCTGAGCAGGAAACGGTTCTTCTGGAAGAAGCGTTTGATTAACAGGCTCAGTTGCTCCAGTACCTGCGGTGCCAGCTCGTCGAAGTTATCGGTCAGCTTTTTGAGGAACTGGTAATAGCTGAATTCATCCTGCTCGTTGACGCGTGCGCCGGCAGAGCAATAGGAGAACAGTCTGGTGATAGCAACGGTCTGACCACGGTTGAAGAAATTGTCATCCCAATCGGTTTTCAGCTCGGACACCAGCTCGCGGAAGCGCTCCAGATCGTCCAGCTTGCTTTCCAATGCAATCGCCTGCAGGATATCCAGCATTTTCGGCAGGTTTTCTGTGAGGCATTTGCCTTTAGTGGAGAAGTAAATCTTGTAATCGTCAGTGGATTCAGCCTCGGTGAAGGCGCGTACAGCGAACGCAATGCCACCGGTATACATGATGGCGTTGGTTGCCAGCTCCTGATAGCTGTAGCGCTCGGTGTTGAACTTGCCCATGATATCTGTGAGCAGATAGCACAGAGGCAGCTTTTCGGCTTCCATATCGGTAATATCAAAATAGAAGCTGGTATAAGCGATTTTATTTGTATTGCGCGGAAGATACAGCAAATGGCTTGCGCCCAGCTCTTCCTCCTGCGTTTCAATCTTCTCTACCTCCTGCCTGATGTCGCTGCGCTTCAGTACAGGGATGGTTGCGCGTGCTTCCTCACTGTCGGGAGTAGCCTGCAGACGGTGCAGCTCGGCGCATTCGTCGATATGCTGCTGCAGCTCCTCCTGGCTCATCTGTGCCTTGATAGCGCTCATCTTGGCAGCAGCGGCCTCCTGGTCTGCCTCCTCCTTGCCGGGCTGCGGCAGCAGGGTTACCAGCACCTTATGGGTGTTGTCCAGCAGATAGTTTTCAATAATGCTTTCGTAATAGTTGGTTTTCAGGCCCTCGCGCAGAGCCGCCAGATATTTGTTGTAACAGAGGCCCTCAATCGGATTGCCGTCATACAGCCAGTTATCCATAACGCCGATGCCCAGAATCAGTCCCTTGGGATAGCCACCGAAATCTGCTTCACGCAGCTTGAATTCCATGGAGTTGATGTTGGCCTCTAACAGCTTTTTGTCAATGCCGTTGATAGTAATGTCCTGCAATGTTTTATAAATAACGCTAATAAATTTATCGCGCAGCTCCTTCTCACTGCCGCTGGCACGGATAGAAAATACCGGCTGATACATGCTGGAGGTATAGCTGCCGTTGATAATCTGGCCTACCCCTGCATCCATCAGTGCACGGCGCAGTGCGGAGGATTCGCTGTCCAGCAATGTGCTCTTCAGCAGGCTCAGAGCCATGCTGGTCTGCAGGTCGGTTGCCTTGCCTGTTACGATAGAAAGCTCGTGATATGTTTTGGCAGTGCAGTCCTCCTCTGCCCCAACCGGATAGAAGGCTTCGATATCCGCAGTACGCGGCAAGGACTGCTGTTCTGCGATGGAGGAATCAACAGTACCAGTTTTCTCGAAGCTGCTCAGATATTCGCTGTCGAGATATTCCAGAGTAGCGTCGATATCCATATCGCCGTATAAATAGATATAGCTGTTTTCCGGGCTGTAATAGGTTTTGTGGAACTGCTCGAATTTTTCCTGAGTCAGCTGCGGAATAGCGTCCGGATAGCCGCCGGATTCAAAGCGGTAACAGTTATCGGGGAACAAAGCCTTCAGCGCTTCGTTTTCCAGATAAGCGTCCGGCGAAGAATATACGCCCTTCATCTCGTTATAAACAACGCCGTTGTAGCTAAGCTCACCGTCAAGACTATCCAGATTATAGTGCCAGCCCTCCTGACGCAGGGTGTATTTGTTCTGGTAGAAGGAAGGATAGAACACAGCGTCCAGATATACGTCCATCAGGTTATGGAAGTCCTTATCGTTGCGGCTGGCAACGGGATACATGGTCTTATCCGGGAAGGTCATAGCGTTCAAAAAGGTGTTCAGAGAACCCTTGACGAGGTCTACGAAGGGCTCCTTTAAGGGATATTTGCGGGAGCCGCAGAGAGAGGAATGCTCCAGAATATGTGCCACACCTGTATCATCTGCAGGCGGAGTTCTGAAGGAAATAGAAAAAACCTTGTTATCGTCATCGTTAGCAAGGTACAAAAGGCGTGCGCCGCTCTTGATATGCTCCATGATATATGCCTGGGAGCTGATTTCATCTACAAATTGTGCTTGTAAAACTTTAAAGCCGTGGTATACGGCATTTATTGCTAAAGTCATTGTTGCCTCCTAAAAATTTACACTATGGTATTTATTATAACATATTTGCATATCTATTGTCTGAAATTCTTGTAAAAACAGTTAGCTGTTGCTAAAAAAGATTATCTCCTTGCCAAAAGCGCTGTTCTTGCCTATAATAATTAGTAGAATAGTCAGAATCTGGAGGGAGTATTCATGGAAGAAGCACGCTTTACACTGCGCATTCATCCTATTATTATGAATAAGATGAAGCATTTGGCAAAGATAAATGGCCGTTCAGTAAATAAGGAAATCGAACAGATTTTGAAATGGGTTATTGATGATTACGAGCGCCAATACGGAAAAATTGAGCTGACCAAGGCGGAAATGCCGGGCTTCAGCACAGGCGCAACGGTTAAGGAAGCGCCGGAGCAGCCTATGGAAATGCTCTTCGGTTTGGATAATAAAAGCAAAAAATAATATGTAGGCTCCCCTGCCCTACGCTATACAAATAATTAAGGCACTACTGCGCTCACAGTAGTGCCTTTAGTGTTTATGCTTATTTTGCTATTGCGTGCTCCTTCAGCTCCAGCTTTTGCTTTTCTTCTACCTCTTTGATGCGGCAGCTGGCGAAAATAGAACCGGAAACGTTATGCCATACGCTGAAGATAGCGCCCGGAAGCGTAGCCAGCGGATTTGCGGCAAAGTTTGCCGTTGCCAGAGCAAGCGCCAGACCGCTGTTTTGCATAGCAACCTCGATAGCAATGGAGGTTTCCTTAGCGTAGGATACCTTCATCAGACGCGCCATGCCCAAGCCTAGAGCCATACCGATGCCGTTGTGCAGGACAACTGCCAGCATTACGATCAGACCGCAGCTCATCAGCTTAGCAGCGTTGACAGCAACGATACCATCGATAATGGTTACAATCGCTACAACGGAAACCAGCGGCAGAATACCGCCCAGCTTGACGATGGTTTCGTGGAAAAGGCTGTTTAAGATGATACCTGCAAGCACAGGCAGCAGCACAATTTTCACTACGGAAAGTACCATAGCCATAAAGCTTACCTCAACCCAGGAACCTGCCAGCATGTACACCAGCACAGGTGTTACCAACGGTGCAATCAGAGTCGAAGTGATGGTCATGCCAACGGATAAGGGAACGTCACCCTTAGCGATGTAGGCAATAACGTTGCTGGCAGTACCGCCGGGGCAGCAGCCTACAAGGATAACGCCCAGAGCGATATCAGTATCAAGATTCATCACTACAGCCAACAGATAGGCTGCCAGGGGCATGATGGTGTATTGCAGGATACAGCCGGAAATAACCTCCTTAGGTCGGGAAAAGACGATTTGGAAGTCCTCGCGCTTGATGGTCAGGCCCATGCCGAACATTGCCGTGCCCAGGAAGAGAGCGGTATACTGCGGAATCCACATGAATTTCTGCGGATGGGTAAAGGCAATCGCAGAGGTGATTAAAATCACGACGGCGATGTACTTGGATAACAATCCGCTTACCTTGCCAATGATGTTTAAAACGCTGTTTTGCTCGTTCATATTAAATTGCCTCCTTACATGTATGCTGCCCTGGGGCAGTCACGCTGTTAATTGCCTCGAGCAGAAGCAATTACATGGGTATTGTACCACAAAAAGGAGGAAAAATCCATGCCCGGCTTAAAGTATCAGCAGGCCTCCAGCAGGTGCGACACCTTCACCTGCAGCTTATCGGCGATGCGGAATACCAGGTCCATACTCGGGCGCGCGCTTCCGTGCTCGATTTTACTCAAATACTGCGGAGTAATGCCTATCTGCTCTGCGAGCATCCCCTGCCCCAGCTCCTGCATGATTCTGTAATAACGTATTTTTCTGCCCATTTCTACATACTTTTCGCAATACATATATCATCCACTCCTCTACTTATTACTGATTATAGCTTACAGTATTTCCGGCATTTCTTCATGTAAAAAAAGGTGCGAAGACTGCCTTGATACTGCTTGCAAAAGTAATGTAAGCATATTCCTTAAAAAGTGCTGACTTTTCAGTGTTACTTTTTCGTTATGCCTTAGCATAATCTTATTATAAAAAATAGGATAGCCAGAGATTGGCTATCCTAAAAAATTTTTTGAGAAATTATTAGATATTTTTTTGCGAAAATGAATTTTGTACTTAATTTACCGGTATCTCCTGTCTGGAAATAACCTCAATCAGCTCGCCCTGGCTTTTCAGCCAGATATCAATGCCCTTGCCGAAAACCTCCGCTTCGATAATCGTGCCGTTTTCGCCCTCCGCTACTACCTTGGCAGTAGGCAGGCGGTCAAGGATATATTCATAGCTGTTGCCCTTAAACAGGAAGCGCAGACGCTGCAGATGGCCGCCGTACATAAACTGGATGCGCTTGCGGAACTCGCCATCCTCAAAGCGTTTGGAATACGGAACGGCAAAATGCGTTTCGGTGACGCTAAAGCT
>ENA-OUOY01001945-OUOY01001945.1-human-gut-metagenome-genome-assembly--contig:-NODE-1945-length-11131-cov-4.300650_pt1 | contig 11131 bp, 9 predicted proteins | sample MGYA00237937_ERZ548767 | MGnify/ENA primary metagenome ERZ548767 (study PRJEB26490, sample SAMN05356887) | human gut metagenome | biome: terrestrial biome; feature: human-associated habitat; material... | reverse complement strand
ATTTTACTTTTAGATAAAATATTAAAAATGTTTTGTATTTAATTCATTCTTATTCTAACTTATTCTAATGTTGAGTGTTGAATGTTGAGTGTTGAGTTAGGCTTGCGCCCTTATGTGTCTTCATGCTGATGCCGTTAGGCAATTCAACATTCAACACTCCACATTCAACATTCCTTAATAAATGTTGAGTGTTGAGTTAGGCTTGCGCCCTTATGTGTCATCATGCTGATGCCGTTAGGCAATTCAACATTCAACACTCCACATTCAACATTCCCTAATAAAGGAACCCCAGAAGCCATAACGGAATCCTGTTGTCCTTGCCTACCTCGGTATTGTATCGGGCGTAGATGATGTCGGGATTGTTGCGCACCTTGTTTGGAGATTGCGCATCGCAGATTCTGAACTTCTTCTCACCGTCTACAATGAAGTAGTGGTCCTTTCCGGTCTGGCTTACCTTATGGTCTTTCCAGACCGAGTTGACGAAGAATGTTTCCATCACCTCCTGCTTGTCTATCTTGATAGGATAGATGGCGTACATCAGGTTGGAGTTGTGCATCATCACCTTGGATGGTTTCTTTGGGAACTCCTGCCCGTTAGGGTAAATCATGTTGATGAGTCGCGCATCAGCAAGATACTTGATGTAGTTCATTACCGTAGCTCTACTGGTGTTGATCTCTTCGGCAAGCTGGCTCACGTTTGGAGCCTTGGCACCTTCTACAGCGAGCTGATAGAAGAGCCGCTTGATCTTGGTGAGATATTTCAGTTCGATTTGCTTGATGAGGAGGATGTCTACCTCGGTCATCATGTTCATTGTCTTTAGTAGATTCTCTGTGAAGTTGCGGTTCTCCAGGAAGAATGGATAGAATCCATGATGCAAGTAGTCCTGGAAGTATTTCATCGGGCTCACCTTAGGCAGTATCTGCTTGATGATGTGCTCGTGATTGCGCAAGATTTCATCGAGTGTATATGGCTGGAAACTGTTGCCAGTCTGCAGGTTGATAAACTCTCTGAAAGAGAAGCCTCGCAAATTATAGCTTTTCACGATTCCATTGAGCTCAGGATTCTCTTCCTTCAGTCTCATCACGCTGGAACCTGTGAACACGATTCTTAACTCTGGATAGAGGTCGTAGCATTTGCGCAGTTCCTTGCTCCAGTCCGACTGCTTGAAGACCTGGTCGATGAGAAGGGTTCTGCCGCCGTGGCGAACAAAGTCACCTGCAAAATCTGCGATTCCTCTGCTTTGAAAATAGAAATTGTTCATATTCACATACAGGCACTTGCGGTCTGTAGGGCCAAAGTGCTCCTTGGCATATTGAAGGAGGAATGTAGACTTTCCTACACCGCGTGTTCCCTTTATGCCAATCAAACGGTCGCTCCAGTCGATTTCGTCCATCAGAGTGCGTCTTACCGGTGCGTCCGTATGCTCTACGAGGTATGTATGTGTTCTGAAGAATGCTTCTTCCATGAGTTTATATCGTTTCTAATTGTTTTTACGATGCAAAGGTAATTAATTATTTCTAATTTGCAAACTCTAGATAGCAAAAAGTAACTTTTTTTTCATTATTTAGCACTTGTCTAAGTAAAAATGGGGATTTCCTGCCCTTTTTTGCACTTTTCTTTATATCTTTGCACCATGAAGTTACATATTTTCAATCCAGAACATGATTTGGCTTTGGCTGCAAATCTGAAACAGTTCACCGCGCCTCATGCGGGTAGACAACTTAGAAGTGATCTTGCTTTCATTCCGGCTCTTTGGGCGGAAGAGGGCGACCTCGTACTTGTGGATGATATTGATTTTGCGAAGAACAGGGTGCGCCATTTTGGGGCTGAACTGAACAGCAAGGTTGAGTTCATCACCAAGCCTCAGCTGAAGCATCTGCTCAAGACAGAATTTCTGGACAGTGTCCATCCTTGGGGATGGAACCTTTCGCTGAAAGGTGAGTTGGAGCGTTTGGGAATGCCGGAGATTATGTTGCCGACTGATGCTGTATTAAATAAGGTACGCGAGGTGAGCAGCAGGCAATGGGCTGCCCTTCATCTGCAGCGTGGCGTGGAATATGTTACTGAGAAGGCTCGCGTCAAAGAACTCATTCTCCAGCACGGCAAAGCTGTTGTCAAGGCTCCCTGGAGCAGTAGCGGGAGGGGAGTGAAATATGTAAGTGCTGAGGATTTCAAGACAGCCGGAGATTATCCTACCTTCGAAAGATGGGTGGCAAACATGATTTATCATCAGGGCGGCGTAACCGTAGAACCCCTATATAATAAGGTGAGAGATTTCGCCATGGAGTTTGAAATGAAAGATGGCAAGGCGCTTTATCGCGGTCTTTCGCTATTCGATACGATCAAGAATGCCTATTCGGGCAATGTGCTCTGCTCTGAAGATGATAAGGTGGAAATGATGAAACCGCTCATTAGCGAGGCTCAGCTTGCCGGAATCAGACAGCGCATCATCGAGGTAATGGAGCCGGCGCTGAAGGATATTTACAGCGGTCCGTTTGGTGTTGACATGATGATCTGCACCAAAGGGGAGAAGGATGAATTCTGCGAGGCGGTCTTGAATCAGCAGGATGATGAGGTGGAGAGAACCGGTCTAGGCGTAGTGCCTTGCATCGAGATTAACCTACGCAGAACGATGGGCCATGTGGCAATTGATCTCTATGAACACCTTCTTGCAAATTCGAGCGATGAGATGAAGACCAACAGGACGAACATCATGCGTGTGGAATATGATGGAAACAGATATCATCTCAGAATAAAGCCAGGCAGACCTTCGGAAGAGGCACCGCTGCATTGATTTTTAGTAAAGAACATAGATATTTTTTGTTAAGAAATAGTAAAATCGGCTTTTCCCGTGCAAGGATTAGCCGATTTTTCATTTTATTTTCAGAACTCACGATTCAGATTCCGATTCGTGAACTGCCTTTTAAAGAGGAACAGTCCCTTCGGGTTCAGGAGCGTTGAGTCATTAAAATGAACTAATAAATTAGAGAAATATGAACAAGAAAGTATTTAGTGCAGCTATTTTAGCTTCAGCTGCAATGGCTATGACTTCTTGCAGCACTAGCAAGAATGCACAGAATGAGAACGCAACAAAGGCTGAGAAGATAACAGAGGCAGAGGCTGCCCGTCCGTCGGCAGATGAGGAAATGGACGAGAGTTATCTTATCCTCTCAGAGGCTCAGAAGAACATCGTAAAGAAGAATAATGATTTCGCTTTCAAACTCTATCAGCAGATTAGCGGCATGGATTCTGAGGTGGTTTCGCCGATGAGCATCGCCTATCTGATGGGAATGCTTGCGAATGGTGCCGACGACAAGACTCAGCAGGAGATTCTGAAGGCAATCGGTTGCGAGGGCGTGAGCGTGAAGGAACTCAACGACTGTTATAAGGCGCTGATGCTTTCGGCTGGCAAGCTCGACAAGCAGACAACCGTAAATATTGCCAACTTTATCGCTATCAACAAGAATTTCACATTGAACAGCGATTTCGCTCGTACCGTAGCCGATTCTTATCAGGCTGGTGTTGAGAGCATGGACTTTACCAATTCTAAATCTGCCACTCGCATTAATGACTGGTGCAAGAAGCAGACTAAAGGCATGATTCCTAGCATCATCGACCAGGTAGACCCTGCAGCCGTTTCTTACCTTCTGAATGCTATTTATTTTAATGGAATCTGGCAGGAGAAGTTTGATGCGAAGAACACTAGACTCGAGAACTTCAGCGGTTACACCCGCGATATTAAGAAGGTGAACATGATGCACCTGAACAAGAAGTTTGCCTATACTGAAAATGATATGTTGCAGGCTGTTGAGTTGCCTTACGGAAATGGAAGTTATCAGATGACCGTTCTTCTTCCTAAGGCTGGCAAGAGCATCAGCGAGGTGATGAAGGAGATGGATGCTGATAAACTTCAGAAGTTGAGTAATGACATGGACCGTTGCCAGGTGGATTTGAAATTCCCTAAGTTCACTACTGAGATGGATCTGTCGCTTAATCAGATTATCAGTAAATTGGGGGCTCCAAGCATCTTCCAGCCAGGCACGGCAGATTTCAGCCGTTTTGCCAATGGCAGTTTCTACGTATCGAAGATGTTGCAGAAGGCAAAGATTGAGGTAAGCGAGCGTGGAACCAAGGCTGCTGCCGTAACAGCTGCTGTGATGGTGAGCTCACTGGGTCCTCACGAGATGAAGCGTGTAGAATTCCATGCCAACCGCCCATTCATTTATTTCATTACAGAACGTAACAGTGGCGCCATTCTCTTCATGGGTCAGTTCATGGGAGAATAATAACAGAGAATTTGCAGGTTCTTAAAACTAGAAAAGCGAAAGCCAAGTCCGTAATCCGGAATCTGGCTTTCGCTTTTTATTTCGCTTAATTCACTTGTTTACTCCTGAAACTTTTCTATGAACTCATCCTCTGTAATGATTGGAATATTGAGTTCATGGGCTTTCTTGTTCTTCGAACTCTGCGAAGCTGCATCGTTGTTAATCAGGAAGTTAGTACTCTTGCTCACGCTTCCCGTAACCTTGCCTCCCTGGCTTTCAATATAAGCCTTCAGCTCGTTGCGGTTCTTGTAATGATGCACATCTCCCGTTACAACGAAAGTCAGCCCCTGGCATTTGTTTCCCGTTTCTACAGGCTCCTGTTCCTCGATAATCAGCTCGGACAACAGATGCTGTACATGCTGGAAATGAATATCGTCCTTGAACCAGGCGATAAACTTGGCACTCTTTTCTGGTCCAATACCATCAATGCTTGCAAACTCATCGTCGAACATGCTCAGGCGCGCCGTTTCTATCAGTTCCTTTACCTTGTAACGGCTGAGCAGTTTTTTAGCCACATCGCCGCCGCAGAGCGGAATATTCAAGGCGTAGAGCAGATGACGGCCGTCAGTATGGCGGCTTTTCTCTACACTCTCCAGAAGATTGCTTACGCTCTTCTTGCCAAATCCTTCGAAACAGGAAATCTCGAACGCATAATTCTTCAGTTTGTAGAAATCTGCATATTCCCTGATAAAACCATGATTGATGAATTTCCAGACAGTCTGTTCTGAGATTCCGTCAATATTGATTCCTTCCTTGCTGACGAAGCGGGCAAATTTCTTAAGTTGTTTGGCTGGGCAGGCTGCATTGGTGCAATGGAGAGTCTTGGTGCCGCTCTCACTCTCGCGCACTACGGCTGTCGCATGGCAAACCGGACATTCGTCGGGAATGACAAAACTCCCCGCAACCTCTGTAATATTGATTACCTTCGGGATAATCTTATTGGCCTTAATGACCTGCAGTCTGGTTCCCTTGTCGCCAATGCCCAGACGCTCGCATTCGCTTACATTGCAGAGCGAGGCACGCTGCACGGTGGTTCCTTCAAGTTCTACCGGTTTGAAAACAGCTACAGGCGTGATGGTGCTGGCTGCGCACGACCATTCGATGTGGTCGAGTACGGTGTCAGCATGTTCATCTTGCCATTTAAAGGCAAATCCTGCCCTCGTAGCGTGGTGGCCTGTAACCGACCCCGTAGCTGCATAAACCGTATCATCGTAGCAAATCACCAGTCCGTCTACCGGGAAAGGATTCTTCTTGCTTGTCACCTTCTCCGTAAACTTGTCTATTTCCAGCTGGATATTTTCTGTGGTAGGGTGGTCAATACGCTCACGTTCTACAGGATTCATTCCCAGGTCTTTCAGCATCTGCATGCGTTCGCCCCATGAGGTAAGTTCCCGCTCAGTATAAACCAGGGTGAACGGAATCCATTGGATGTGGCGCTGCTTCACCTCATCAATATCCTTCAGCGTGAGTGAGCCTGAAGCGAGGTTTCGTGGATTGGCGTAATCGCCTTCGCTTTCGATGATGAACTGTTCGAAATCAGAATACGAAATGACGGCTTCTCCTCTTACCACAAGATGTCCTTTCTCTGAAATGGTAGCAGGAATGCCTGAAATGGCTGGAGCCAAGTGGGTAATGTTGGTGCCGATGTGTCCGTTACCGCGGGTAACGATTTTGGTGAGTTTTCCGCCGTCATAGGTTACTACGAGGGTCAGTCCGTCCAGTTTCCATGAAATCCAGATAGGGCGGTCTTCTGCCCATTTTACAAGATCACTTACCTGTTTGGTCTTTGCCAGAGAGAGGGCGGCAAATTCATGCTCCTCTTTCTTTCCTACGATAGAATCTTCTGACACTCGATTAGTAGGGGAGTCAGGCAGAATTTCGCCTGTTTCCTCTTCCAATCTCTTGAGCTGGTCGAAAAGGGCGTCCCACTCATAGTCGGTCATGAGTTCGCCTTTTCCGTTATAATAACTATCCGAAGCTTGGTTGAGTCTTTCAACCAAGCTCTTCATCTGCAATAGTTTCTCTTCCATAATGAATGTTTGAGGATGTTTATCAAATGTTGTGTTTTTCGATGGTCAGAAATTATTCTGCAGGTTCCATGGCTATGGAGAGTTTTTCAAAGGCGAAACGCTGACCTCTGTTTCCTCCATAGTTTACACGTCCGCAGATGCAGAAACCCATCGAAGACAGAAGGTTAATCATCGGCGTATTGTCAAAGTTGGTGTCAACCTTGATGCTAGGTATTTTTTCAACCTCGCACATGCTGTTCACCTTACTGATGAAAATACGCGCCAAACCTTCACGCTGGAAACTAGGCAACGTAGCAAAGCGATGTATTACATAATAATCGCCCTCAGTAATCCAGTTGCCTACTAATTTCTTATATTTGGGTTCACCATTCAATATGACAGCTCCATAGACAACCACCTCTTCGTTTACAGTTAGAACGAAGGCGTTGCCATTTTCTATGTCTTTTCTGATGTCTTTTTCTGATGGATATTCCTCAGTCCATTGGTGACGTCCCGATTCTATCATACTTTGGCGAGCCTGGTCGATGACTTTCCAGCAAGCAGCAAAGTCCTTAATATACGCCTGTCTGAAGTTTGTCTTCATATTAATTACGCTTTTATTATTCGGGTGCAAAATTAACAAAAAAAAACGAATTAAACTAAAAAACGGAGGAAAAACTTCACTTTTTTGTTCGTTTTCCTCCGTTTTTCTTGTTTTCTGCTCATTTTGAGCTATTTTTCCTTTGCTTTATGCCAGGAAGCCGGGTGAATAAGATTCTACGCCAAACACTTGTCGAGCTCGGCAATGATAGCATCTTTCTGTTCCTTGATATGCTGACCGATGAATACGATTTTTATCATGCGGTCGCCCAATTCCTGATCCCATTCCTTCTGCAGCTGTGGGTTATTCATCAAGACCTGGGCGAGTTCGTCTTTCGGCATGGTAGCCAACCATTGGCCAGCCTGCTTTACAGTCTTCTGCTTGCCAGCCTGTTCGAACACGTAGCACATGTCGCGCTCATCATCGAAATAGCAGATTCCCTTGGCGCGAACCACGTCTCTAGGCCATTTTCTTGCTACGAAATCATCGAAGAGGCCCAGGTCGAAAGGTTTGCGGCGGTAGTAGACAAATGTACCGATTCCGTATTCCTCAACTTCTCCGCCTTCATGATCATGATCATGGTCGTGATGATGGTGATGATGATGATGTTCATGCTCGTCATGCTCGTGGTCATGGTCATCGTGGTCATGATGATGATGCTCATGTTCGTCTTCCTCGTCATGATCATGATGGTGATGATGTTCATGTGCTTCTTCTTCATCATCTTCTTCATGCTCTTCGTTTCTTTCTGATTCAATTTCCTGAATCCAACCGGCTGAAGTGGATACAGTTTCCCAATCAAACTTCTTGGTGTTGACAATCAGATTCAAGTCAACGTCACCATAGTTGCATTCAAAGATTTCTGCCTTAGGCTGGATGGCACGGATAATCTGCTTCAGGTGCTCCAGTTCCTTAGGTTCAACCTCTGCAGCCTTGTTCAGAAGAATGATGTTGCAGAACTCAATCTGCTGGATGACGAGCGAAGCCAGATCTTCCTCATCCATATTCTTCTTCATCAGGTCGCTGCCGTTGGAGAATTCATCCTTCATGCGCAAAGCATCTACTACGGTAACGATGCTGTCAAGGCGCAGAATGCCATTCTCGATGTACTGAGGACCGAGGGATGGGATAGAACAGATGGTCTGTGCAATAGGAGCAGGCTCGCAGATTCCGGAAGCCTCGATGACAATGTAATCGAAACGCTTCATGTCTACAATTTCCTTGAGCTGTTCTACCAGGTCCATCTTCAATGTGCAGCAGATGCAACCATTCTGGAGAGAAACGAGCGAATCATCTTTCTGACCTACTACGCCACCTTTTTCTATCAGGGCTGCATCAATATTGACTTCACCAATATCGTTGACGATGACGGCAAACTTAATACCTTTTTCGTTAGCTAAAATCTTGTTGAGAAGGGTTGTCTTTCCACTACCCAGGTAGCCTGTCAAGAGCAATACAGGCACTTCCTTCTTTGCGTTCATATTAAAATATTTTAATGTTATACTTCTTAAATCCAGTCTGCTGATAATGCTGCTTTTTCGGGCAGCTGTCATCTGGCAGTCTGACGGTTTTGCGAAACTGCAAAGATTGTGCCACACCTTATTTTTTGCCATCTTTTTTTCGTACACCCCTTTTTTGTCAGTTATCTTGTGTTATTTTTAGGTTATATTTCATGTTTTTCTCATTTTTCTTTGGTGGTTTCAACTAGAAATAGTATATTTGCAGAGAAAATGTGTTTCAAACAGCACATAAGCTTAATGAATAAACATATTTAATATACATAAGTTAAGATGAAAAAGTTTAAGGTTTTAGTTTTGACGGTTGTGGCTGCTCTTGCGCTGTCATCTTGCGGCACTACTCAGAAGGTGCCTCTGACCGGTCGCACTCATCGCATCTCTGTATCCGATGAGCAGGTTCTCAGTCTGTCTAATCAGGAATACACAAAGTACATGGCTTCTGCCAAGAAGTCGACCAATGCAGCCAATACGGCGATGGTTCAGCGGGTAGGAAAAAGACTTGCTAATGCTGTTGAACTCTATTTGAAGCAGAACGGATTTGAAGCCGATGTGAAGAATTATTCATGGGAATTCAATCTGGTACAAGATAAGTCTGCCAATGCATTCTGTATGCCTGGCGGTAAAATCGTGGTTTATGAAGGACTTTTGCCTTATACTCAGAATGAAACCGGTTTGGCAATCGTTTTGGGTCACGAAATAGCTCATGCTGTGGCTAAACATAGTGCTGAGCAGCTCACCAAACAGCAGAATCAGCAAACCGGCACAAGTATCCTGGGAACTGTATTGAACCAGACAGTAGGTAATGGTGTAGGTAATGTGGCAAGTGCAGTTGCCGGACAGTATTTCTCATTCCGCAATCTGAAGTATTCCCGCGATAATGAAACCGAGGCTGATTACATGGGTCTTATCTTCGCAGCCATGGCTGGTTACGATCCTCAGCAGGCCATTCCTTTCTGGCAGCGAATGTCGCAGGGCTCTAGCAGCAATCAGAGTGATATTTTCAGCGATCACCCTTCAGACGCCAAGCGTATTGCTGCCTTGCAGAAGGAAATGCCTACTGCGCTGAAGTATTATAAACCTCAGACAACTTATAAGGTAGGTTCTACGAGCAAGACTTCTACAACCAAGAAGACCAGTAGAAAAAAGAAGACTACAACCCGCAGAAAATAAGGAATTTTCCGAATCTCTCGAATCTGAAGAATCAAATTAAAATAGTTAAGTATGGAGTATTTATCTCATAACCTTTGGCTGGTATGGACGTCGGTGATGTTCATCTGCCTCATCTTAGAGTTGTCTTCCGGCGATTTCTATGTTACTTGTTTTGCCATTGGTGCGCTCATCAGCATTCCTGTGGCATTAGTAGGAGCACCTTTCTGGGTGCAGGTAGTGGTTTGGGCTATCTGCTCTATGCTTAGCATCTGGTTGGTTCGTCCGCATCTGCTGAAATCGCTACACAAGGGTGGGGAAGACCGCCGCAGTAACGCCGATGCGCTGGCAGGACAGATAGGGGAAGTGACCGAGATGATTCCTGCCGGAGGATATGGTAGAGTGAAGTTGGATGGAGATGATTGGAAAGCGGAAGCTCCGCATCTTGCCGAACCGCTTGCTGTAGGCGATAAGGTTCGCATCTTAGGTCACGAATCTATCATCCTCAAGGTAGAAAAAGTTTAGGTAGGAAAAGTTTAAAATCAACATTATTCACTTAATCGTATAAACATCATGAACATAGGAATTTATGTGCTGGTGGCTCTAGTAGCACTTGCACTCGTAGTGGTTAAGAAAACCATCGTCATCATCCCTCAAAGTGAGACGAAAATCATAGAGCGTCTCGGACGATATTTTGCTACGCTCAAGCCGGGTATTAATGTCATCATTCCTTTCATTGACCATGCCAAGGATATTGTGTCTATGAGAAACGGAAGATACGTTTATACAAACAGTATCGACCTTCGTGAACAGGTCTACGATTTTGACCGTCAGAACGTAATCACTAAAGATAATATCCAAATGCAGATAAATGCGTTGCTCTATTTCCAGATTGTGGACCCATTCAAGAGTGTGTATGAAATCAACAATCTGCCAAACGCCATAGAGAAACTGACCCAAACCACCTTGCGTAATATAATAGGTGAGATGGAACTTGACCAGACGCTTACCTCCCGCGATACGATTAACACCAAACTCCGTGCAGTTTTGGATGATGCAACCAATAAGTGGGGAATCAAGGTAAACCGAGTAGAGTTGCAGGATATTACACCTCCTGAGAGTGTGCTCCAGGCGATGGAAAAGCAGATGCAGGCTGAACGCAACAAGCGTGCTACCATCCTGACTTCTGAAGGTGAGAAAGAAAAGCAGCGCCTGCTCTCAGAAGGTGAGAAGGCTGCCATCGTGAACAAGGCTGAGGCTGCCAAACAGCAGGCTATCCTGAATGCAGAAGGTGAGGCTACTGCCCGCATCCGTAAGGCTGAGGCCGAGGCTATTGCCATTCAGAAGATTACGGAAGCTGTAGGACAGAGTACGAATCCAGCCAACTATCTCCTGGCCCAGAAATACATCAGCATGATGCAGGAAGTAGCACAGGGTAAGGATAACAAGGTGGTTTATCTGCCATACGAGGCAACCAATCTCTTGGGTTCCATTGGAGGAATCAAAGACCTTTTTAAGGGATAAAGACCTCTG
>ENA-OUOY01001936-OUOY01001936.1-human-gut-metagenome-genome-assembly--contig:-NODE-1936-length-11182-cov-3.374944_pt1 | contig 11182 bp, 6 predicted proteins | sample MGYA00237937_ERZ548767 | MGnify/ENA primary metagenome ERZ548767 (study PRJEB26490, sample SAMN05356887) | human gut metagenome | biome: terrestrial biome; feature: human-associated habitat; material... | reverse complement strand
ATGCGTTATTGACGCCGAGGGCGATTTTTACAAAAATTACAACGCAAACCCTCTGCGCGGACTTTACTCTTTGAGTGTCGAGGCCACCGAGGTCTATGAAAACGCAAGAGAAGCCGTTCGAAAATTTATAGGTGCCGAAAAGAGCAACGAGATAATTTTTACAAGAAATACCACGGAAAGTCTTAATCTTGTTGCATACAGCTATGGGCTTTCAAATGTTAAAAAGGGCGACGAGATAGTTGTTTCGATAATGGAGCATCACAGCGACCTTTTGCCTTGGCAAATGGTGGCTAAAACCTGCGGTGCCGAGCTTAAATTCATCGAATGTGCTAAGGATGGCAGCATCGACCTTGAAAAGGTGAAAGAGCTTATAACAAGCAGAACGAAAATTGTCGCAATGACGCAGGTTTCAAACGTGCTCGGCAGAGAGTATCCTGTAAAAGAAATTGCAAAGCTCGCTCACGAAAAGGGCGCCGTTATGGTTGTTGACGGAGCGCAGAGCACACCGCATATGAGGGTTGACGTCACAGACCTCGACGCGGATTTCTTCGCTTTTTCGGGTCATAAGCTTTTGGCACCTATGGGCATAGGCGTTCTTTACGGCAAAGAGGAATTACTCGAAAAAATGCCTCCGTTTTTGTCGGGCGGCGAGATGATAGATTCCGTTACGCGCACATCGGCTGTGTATGCCGAGTTGCCGCACAAATTTGAGGCCGGTACAGTAAATGCCGCAGGTGCCGCAGGGCTCAAGGCAGCAATAGATTATATTGAAAAAGTCGGATTTGACTATATAGGTGAGCGTGAAATTGCACTTACCTCACGTGCAATCGAAAAAATGAAAAAAATTCCTCACGTAAATATTATCGGTTCGGAAAATGCCGACGAGCATACGGGAATAGTTACATTCACGATTGACAATGTACATCCGCATGATATAAGCGAAATATTGGCTGCGGACGGGATAGCCGTAAGAGCCGGTCACCACTGTGCGCAACCGCTGCTTACGCATTTGGGACTTAATTCCACAGCAAGAGCAAGCTTTGCTTTTTACAATACCGAGGACGAAGTCGATAAATTTACCGACAGCGTAGCAACGATAAGGGAGCGTATGGGTTATGGAGAATAGAAGCTTTTATAATGAAATACTGACGGAGCACAATGTTCATCCGGAGTTTAAGCACGATTTGCCCGACGCCGATATAGTTTTGGAGGGTGTTAACCCCAACTGCGGTGACGACATATGGCTCAAGCTTAAAACCGACGGAGATACAATAACCGACGGCGCCTTTGTCGGCGACGGATGTGCTATCTCGCAGGCGTCTGCGGATATTATGCTCGGTATGATTATAGGCAAGAAAAAGGAAGATGCGTTAAAGCTCGGTGATACATTTATTAAAATGATTAAGGGCGAAGCTACCGAGGATGAGATAGAAGGCCTTGAAGAGGCGTCCGCACTTCGCGATATTTCACATATGCCGGCGCGTGTAAAATGTGCCGTTCTCGGTTGGCATACGCTTTCCGAGGCCTTAAACGGCAAAGAAAAGAAATAATTTCGCTGACTTTTGACCGTTGGCTGAGTGTTCATAAGGCAGTTTTGCTTCAAAAGAACATCTTTTGTACAACAATAATAAGCCCCTCAGATGAGCCGAAACTCATCTGAGGGGCTTATCTTTTATTGCATCAAAAATATATCATTTAATACTGCCTTATGAACGCCCGGCCTTATCCGTGCCGGCTTTTTTCTTGACTCATTATTTTTTTCAGTTCGGTTGTTTTGTCGTGCCTTATATTGTATAATAAAGCAAATGATTGCAAGGTGAAGATATGAAGGACTTTATAAAAAAGCCTCCTATGGGTTGGAACAGTTGGGATTGCTACGGTGCAGGCGTAACCGAAGATGAGCTTCTTGGAAATGCCGAGTTTATGCGTGACCGATTAAAGCAATACGGCTATCAATATGTTGTCTGCGATATACAGTGGTATGAGCCGGCGGCTAAGGGCAATGTATACAATAACTTTGCCGACCTTTGTATGGACGAATATTCGCGGCTTATCCCGGCGGTAAATCGCTTCCCGTCTTCCGCAAACGGCGCGGGATTTAAGCCGATTGCAGATAAAATTCACTCTATGGGGCTTAAATTCGGTATCCACATTATGCGAGGTATTCCGCGTCAGGCGGTTCACCGAAATACGCGTATTTACGGCACAACTGCCCGTGCGCGCGACATTGCTTCTCAGTTTTCGCTGTGTCCTTGGAATACCGATATGTACGGGGTGGATACGGAAAAAAGAGGGGCCGAAGAATATTACGATTCTCTTTTTAAACTGTATGCTTCTTGGGGCGTTGACTTTGTAAAAGTCGATGATATAGCAAATACCGAATTCAGTCCGCAAAACCCGTATTCCGCGGAAAAAGAAATAGAAATGATACGTGCCGCAATAGACCGTTCCGGCAGAGATATGGTACTGAGCCTGTCGCCGGGTCCCGCACCGTTAAACAAAGCCGAGCATCTCTCGGAAAATGCAAATATGTGGCGTATTTCGGGCGATTTTTGGGATAGATGGGATAAGCTTCTCAATATGTTTTCACTCTGCGAAAAGTGGTATCCGTATGTGAAAGACGGCTCATTTCCCGATTGCGACATTTTGCCGCTCGGCAAGCTCTGCATAGACGGCTCTTATATGGGCGATATGGGGCGTGATTCGGGGTTTACAAAGGAAGAACAAAAAACTATGATGACCTTGTGGGCTGTTTTTCGCTCTCCGCTTTTTTTCGGCGGCGAGCTTCGCCTTACGGATAATTATACTCTGTCTCTTGTCACAAATCCCGAAGTTATAAATGTGAACCAAAACTCCGAAAAACCGTTGCTTGTATATAATAAAGGCGGCATTGCCGTGTGGCAGACAAAAATCGAAAACTGTACTGCGGTTGCGGTTTTCAATCTTTCCGATGAAGAAAAACATTATAAATTAAGTTTTTTGAATTTGGGCATTGAGAACGTCCGTGCGGTTCGCGATTTATGGGCGAGAAAAGATATTCCAAAATGTGAAAATGACGTTACGGTCTCTTTAAAACCGCATTCATCGGAATTTTTTGAGATATATTGATTTTTGACATTAACAGCATAGATGGGGGTGCGAAATGCTTAATTTTATAATCGGTCGCAACAACAGCGGCAAAACTGAAAAAATCAGAGCTCTTATCGCAGAGAGAGCGTCCGAAAATAAAAAGTGTATACTCATAGTGCCCGAGCAGTTCTCGTTTGAGAGTGAACGCAGTATTCTCGAAAAAATAGGCGCGCAAAAAATGCTTAACGTAGATATATTGAGCTTTACGCGCCTTGCCTTCGTAATAAACGAGCAGTACGGTAAGGCACTCAATAAGACAATCGACGACGGCACGCGCAAAGTGTTGATGAGTCTTTCACTTGAGGCGCTGTCGGGAAAACTCGAGTATTTTAAAAGGTTTTCGTCCAAGCCTGCTCTTTTGTCTAACCTTCTGACTTTTGTGACCGAGCTTAAGCAGTGTGCCGTAACTCCTGACGAGATTGCGGAAATCTCCGGCAAGACAGGAAATAAATCACTCGGTAAAAAGCTTTCGGAGCTTTCACTTATTGCGGCATCGTATGATGCCTTAGTGAGCCGCAGCTTTTTTGATGATGAGAATTTGTTAACTATTGCCGCCGATATGATATCGGAAACCGACTTTTTTGACGGAAAAGCCGTCTATTTTGATGCATTTTGCGGCTTTACAAAGCAGGAACGGAACTGTATTAAAAGTATTTTGCCGAAAGCCGAAAATGTCTTTATTTCTCTTTGCACAGACCGAGATTTATCTCGTGAGGGCGTTTCCGTTTTTGAAAATGTTAATTCGGAGTTTTCACACCTTAAGGAGTGTGCCGCAGAGCAAAATGTCGGCGTTTCGTCTCCCGAAATACTTAATGTTAAAGAGGACGGCAGAAGCCCCGAGCTTGTTTATCTTGAAAAGTATTTGTGCGGCGAAGAATCCGAACCATATAAAGAAGAATGCGATAACATAGTTGTGTGTGCGGCGGGAAACAGAGCTGACGAAGCGGATTTTGTTGCGTGTGAAATTAAAAAGCTGTTAAGGTGTAATCCCACGCTTCGATGCCGCAATATAGCCGTTATAGAGCGTACTGCGGGAACATACGACAAGGAACTTTCCGAGAGCTTCAAAAAATACGGTGTTCCGATGTTTGAGGATAAGCGTCGGCCTATCGGTATTCAGCCTGTAATGGTATTCGTCAAATGCCTACTGGCACTTTGCGCCGAGGGCTTTTCTACGGAAAGCTTTATGAGGCTTTTGAAAACGGGTCTTACCGCCTTGTCGGGTGATGAAATATCCGAACTCGAAAATTACGCCTTTTTATGGAACATCGACGGCTCGAAATGGCGCAGAGATTTTACGGAAAATCCCGACGGCCTCGGATTTGATGTGACCGAAAAAAGCCAAGAAAAATTGATAAGACTGAATGACATCCGCAAAAGATCGGTTTTACCGGTACTTGCCTTTAAAAAGGATTTTGAAGAGGCTGACGGCGAGAAAAAGTCGCGGCTCATATATGAGTTTTTAATCAAAAACGGCGTTACCGAAAGACTGCGAGAAAAAATTGAATACCTCGTTTCGTCCGGTGATACCGTTCTCTGTGAGGAGCAGGATACGGTTTGGGCAACGCTTATGGATATGCTCGGAAAAATGGCGTCGGCGATAGGCGAGACGGTTATAACGGCAAAACGGTACAGCGAGCTTTTTAATATACTGCTGTCTGCCGTGACACTCGGCTCGCTGCCGCAGGAGCTTGACAGCGTAACTGTCGGCGCAGCGGACAGAATCAGGGTTTCCGACTGTAAGGTGGCATTTGTTATCGGTGCAGACAGCGGAGTTTTTCCGCTTGACCCTTCAACCGAAGGACTTTTAAGCGACAGCGAGCGTAAGGTGATGGGGGCTTTGGGTGTGAAGCTTGCCGAAACCGCCGAATATAAAGCTGTTGACGAGAAGCTTACGGCTTATCGTGCCGTAACGTCTCCTTCGGAAAAGCTTTATGTAACCTATTCGCTTTCAAATTTTGACGGTACTTCTATGCGCCCGTCCGAAATAGTAAACAATATTGTCACAGCTTTTCCGACAGTACCTAAGCTTGATACGGCACTTTCGGAGCCGCTGTATTCCATAGAGAGCGACGCCTCGGCGTTTAAAGTGCTTGCAACCGACTATTGTGAAAATACCGAACTTGTTGTAACGCTGAAAAAATATTTCGGCGAAAAAAACGAGTATTCTTCCCGGATAAGGTCTCTCGACAGGATTGCCTCGGGAGATAAAATGAAAATCCGAGATTCGAAAAATGCAATTTCCCTATTCGGCAAGAGTATGTATGTTTCCGCGTCTCGTGTAGAAACGTATTATAAATGCCCGTTTGAATATTTTTGTAAATTCGGCTTAAACGCAAAGCCGAGAAAAACTGCCGAGCTTGACCCTGCGCAGAGCGGTACGGTTATTCATTTTGTGCTCGAACACGTCTTATCCTTATATCCGAAGCCGCAACTCATTAAGCTCTCAGACAATGACATTAAAATGATAGTTAAAAATTTACTATCGGAATATCTCAACGAGACAATGGGCGGAAAAGAAAATAAGGAAAAGAGATTTTTATATCTTTATAACCGCCTTTCGGACTCGCTTTTTGAAGTCGTTAAACGAATTACCGAAGAGCTCAAGGTGTCTGATTTCACACCCACGGGATTTGAGGTGAAAATAGATGAGGACGGCGAAATTCCGCCTTATGCCGTACCGCTTCCCGACGGAGGCTTTCTGAAAATCAGAGGCTCTGTGGACAGAGTGGACACAATGAGAAAAAACGGCAAGACATATTTGCGTGTCATAGATTACAAGTCCGGAGGAAAGGATTTTGTCTTGTCCGACGTGCTTTCGGGTCTTAATATGCAAATGCTGATATATCTGTTTGCCATCGGAGAAAACGGAGAGGAAAAGTACGGTGATGTTTTCCCGAGCGGAGTGCTGTATATGCCCGCAAAAAAAGGCACAGATGCTCTCGGCAGAAAAGCAACAAGCGAAGAAGTGCTTGAGCAAAAAATCAAAAATTCAAGACTCAGCGGCATAGTCGTAAACGATAAGGATGTCATAGAGGGCATGGACAGAGATGTCAGCGGTCGTTTTATAAATGTAACTTACGATAAAAAGAGCGGCGGCTTTAAGGGCGATTTGTTGACCGCTGCGGAGCTTGGAAGGCTTAAAACAGAGATAGACGGAATTTTGCGCGAAATGGCAAATTCTCTGAAGGCGGGAAATGTTGAGGTTCTCCCGTGCGAGAAAACAAACGACCGCGATGTGTGCGCCTATTGCGATTATTATGCCGTTTGCGGATTTGAGCAGGGCGCTCCCGTAAGGAAAATAGAAAAAATGTCGCTTAAAGATGCGAAAAAAGCACTGAATAAGGAGGGTGACGACGTTGGCTGAAAAAAAGATACAATGGAACAAGGCTCAAGTAAAAGCAATTGAGTCTCGCGACGGCTCGGTTTTAGTTTCGGCGGCGGCAGGCTCGGGTAAAACGGCGGTGCTTGTTGAGCGTGTTATCGAACGGATATGCGACGAAAAAAATCCTTGTCCGGCTGACAGCTTGCTTGTCGTTACCTTCACCAAGGCCGCAGCAGCCGAAATGAAGGAACGTATAAATGCGCGCCTTACGGAGCTTTTACAGTCCGACCCCGGCAATCGCTATCTCGCAAGACAGCGTATGATGCTGCCTGCAAGCGACATTTGCACAATAGATTCGTTTTGCTCAAAGCTTGTAAGAGCAAATTACGATTCCGTCGGCATTACTCCGGATTTTCGCACACTCGATGATAACGAAAAAAATCTTTTAATAAAAGAGGCTGCCGACAAAACCCTGGAGGAGCTTTACGAAGAAGGCTCGAAGGAGTTTAAATCGCTTACGGAGCTGTTGATAAGCGGCAGAACCGACGATAAGCTATCCGAGGTTATATATAAGCTCTATGAAAACGCCTGTGCATACGCTTTTCCGAAAAAATGGATTAACAGCGTAGTAAGGCTTTATAATCCGTCACTCTTGCCGCAGCAGACGCCGTGGGGGCAGAAAATATTAAAGGATGTAATCGAGCAGCTGCGTTATTGCGGCGAAACACTCGGTAAATGTGCGATTCTGCTCCGCGAAGAGCCGAGACTTGAGGCAAGCTATTTACCGGCTGTTTACTCTGACAGTATGTATTATAAAGCGACGTATGATGCGGCACGTCGCGGCGATTGGAACCGCGTTAAAACGCTTATTGATGGGTTCAAGCCGGAAAGGCTCGGTACTGCGCCGAGAGACTTTTCCGACTCGCCTTTAAAGGAACGAGTTAAGTCGCTCAGGGATAATTGCAAAAAAATATACGCATCTCTCCAAAAGGAGGTTTGTGTCACAGAGGATGAATTTTGTGAGGATACGGCAGCGCTCAGAGCTGTAATTATTAAACTGTTTTCAGCGGTTATGCTGTTTTCAAGGCATTATTCCGAGCTTAAGGAAAAACAAAATGCGTATGACTTTTCCGATATTTCGCATATGGCACTTGCTTTGCTCGTAAGCAGAAACGATGATGACACAGTTGACAGAACGGAACTGGCAAAAGAGCTTTCACATAAGTATACCGAAATACTCATAGATGAGTATCAGGATACAAATAAGGCGCAGGATATGCTTTTCAGAGCAATATCCGATAACGAAGAAAATCTTTTCATTGTCGGTGATGTTAAGCAGAGTATATACGGCTTCAGACTTGCCATGCCGGAAATATTTTTGCAAAAACGCAAGCACCTTCCCGACTTCAACGGCAAAAATTATCCTGCCAAAATAAATCTTGACGAAAACTTCCGAAGTCGCAAAGAGGTTACAGAATACATCAACTATGTGTTCTCGCGAGTGATGAGCGAAGACAGCTGCGGCATAAATTACGATGACTCCGAGTCGCTGAAGGCGGGTGCCGATTATGAAAAATCTGCCTTTCCATGCGCCGAACTGCATATAGTCGATAAATCAAAAATCGACTGTGAATATCTTCCCGAGGCGTCACACATAGCCGATATTATAAATAAGCTGGTTGCGGAAAAAATGCCTGTAAAAACAAAATTCGGGTACAGACCGGTAATGTATAAGGACATTTGTATACTTATGAGGGGATTGAACGAGGCGGACGATTATTTTGATGCGCTTACAAAGAAAAATATCCCCGTGTATTATCAGAAAAAAGGCGGCTTTTTCCAAAACACCGAAATAAACGTGATGCTGTCGTTTCTTGAAATTATTGATAACCCGTTACAGGATATTCCGCTTCTCTCGGTTCTGGTATCGCCGCTGTACGGCTTTACTCCCGACGATCTTGCGGTTATCAGAACACAAAAAAGAAGCGGCTATCTGTTTAACGCCGTTTCAAATAGCGGTCTTGAAAAGTGCCGTGATTTTATAAAGAGTCTCACTGAATACAGAGAGATGAGTACCACCTGCTCAGTCAGCGACCTCTTGCGCTCTATATATGAGAGAACGGCATATCCGTCAATAGTTATGTCAATGCCTGACGGCGATACGAGACGTTTGAATTTATTGCTGCTGCTGCAATATGCCGAAAAGTATGAGAGTAATTCCGATTTGGGGCTTTCGGGCTTTGTTCGTTATTTAACCCGTACAAGAGACAGCAAGAGCAGCATTGACTCTTCTACTGGCGTTTCGGAATATGCCGATGTTGTAAGAATTATGACTATCCATGCGAGCAAGGGCCTTGAATTTCCCGTTGTCATTATCGCAGGCTGCGGAAAGAAAATGAATACCAGTTCTCTGACAGATTCGCTGATCATCGACCCTGCCGCAATTCTCGGAGCGGGTATGAAACGAATTGTTGGCGAAACAGGCAGAGTGTTTGAAACTCTTCAACATCGCGCCTGTCGTCTTTCGATACGAGACAGCGAGCGGGCAGAGGAGCTGCGAGTTTTATATGTTGCAATGACAAGAGCGAGGGAACGGCTCATAATGGTCGGCTCCTCCGAAAACCCGGAAAGCCTCGTAAAAAAATGCGGGGCATCCCTTTGCGGTGACAAAACACCGTCGCCCGTACTCATAAAAAAAGCCGGGTCTTATCTTGAACTCTTAATTTTGAGCCTTATGTGGCACAAAGATGCAAAGTTGCTCAGAGAGTTTGCGGCAGTCTCCGAACGTTATACCTATAATCCGAATTTTTCGCTTAATGTTGAGTATGTCACTTCGGTATCAACCGGAGAGTATATCACCGAGGACGAAGATGCGGTCGCGCCTGATGAAAATCTGCTCAGGGATATTGAAAAACGGACTTCATACGTATACGGATATTCTCATCTTTCCGGATATGCCGCAAAAATGTCTGCGTCTTCAGTCGAAAACAGCTCGCGCAGTCTTGATTGGTATTTTACAGCCAAGCCTGACTTTTTGTGTAAAAATGATATGACTCCTGCGATGCGCGGAACGGCAGCACACCATTTTCTCGAAGTGTGTGATTTGGATATGGGTGCACAGTCCGTGGAAAAAGAAGCAAAAAGGCTTGTTTCTCTCGGTAAATTGACGGAAGTCGAGGCGGCGGCAGCAGACAAAAAAATGCTTGAGCGATTTTTTGAAAGCAATTTGATCAAGCGAATCAAGAATGCAGATAAGATATACAGAGAGCAAAAATTTACAATTGCCGTTCCGCTCGGCGAATTAAACAGCGATGTACCTAAAGAGTTCTCGACCGAAAAGGCAGTTGTCCAAGGCGTTATCGACTGCGCTTTCTTTGAAAACGGAGAGACGATTGTTCTTGATTACAAGACCGATAACGTGAAAGATGAGGAAGAGCTGAAGCGCAGATATTCCGGGCAGCTTTCGATTTATAAGCGTGCCGCAGAGGAGATTTTTTCACAGCCCGTCAAGGAAACGCTTATCTTTTCACTCCGACTTAATAAAACTGTGGTTTTGGATATATAAAATTTGAAAAAACGCTTGCTTTTTAAAGCTAAGTGTGATAGAATCTCTATCGCTGTTAAAATGTAACTTAATATGTATTCCCGAAAGAGGTGACAGATAATGAAAGAAGGCATACATCCCGAGTACAAAGAGACGACCGTAAAATGTGCTTGCGGCGCCGAGTACAAAACTCGTTCTACTAAAGAAAATATCCGCGTTGATATTTGTTCTAAATGCCATCCGTTTTTCACCGGTAAGCAGAAACTTGTTGATACCGGCGGACGTGTTGACAGATTCAAGAAGAGATACAATCTTGATAAGTAATTTAGGGAAGCGGTACTTTGGTACCGCTTCTTGATTTTTATAAGGAGTGCGGTGAAAGATATGCCGAGCTATAAAACGGTCAAAAAAAGAGCCCATGATGAATTTACCGAAAAGAGGTCACGTTTTATAGGCTATGTTTGTCCCGTTCAAACGGTGGAGGAGGCGAACGGCTTTATATCCGAAATAAAGCAGAAGCATTGGGATGCAAAGCACAATGTTTATGCATACATATTGCGCGACGGCAATATAAAAAAATATTCGGATGATGGCGAGCCGCAGGGAACGGCAGGCGTACCCGTATTGGACGTTCTCGAAAAAAGCGACGTCAAAGATGTCTGCGTTGTCGCAACAAGGTACTTCGGCGGCATACTTTTGGGAGGCGGAGGACTCGTCAGAGCGTATTCGCATACCGCAAAAATAGCTCTTGATTCCGGTGTGATTGTCACTATGGCAAAGTGCGACGAGCTCTGTGTATTGTCGGATTACAATTATTACGGTAAGCTTGCGTCGCTTATTCCGGAAAACGGTGGAACGGTGATTTCTGCGGATTTTGCCGACAACGTAAAGGTTAAATTCAGTATTCCGTGCGAAAAAAGCGGTAATATAAAGAATTTGATAGTCGACACTTCAAACGGCAGGTTTTTTGCCGAAAAAACCGCGGGGAGGTGCGGGATGAAGCGGATTTTTCTTGTGATTTTGGCGCTTTTGCTGCTCGGCGATTACGAACCGCCGGATAAGCTGCTGACGCTTTACAGTACCGCTTACGGAGCGGTCATGACGTATTATTTTACAAGGCAGGAGGGAAAATGACGTGACAAAGGTGTACCTTTCTCCTTCTTCGCAGACTGAAAATCTCTATG
>ENA-OUOY01001935-OUOY01001935.1-human-gut-metagenome-genome-assembly--contig:-NODE-1935-length-11183-cov-2.494878_pt1 | contig 11183 bp, 9 predicted proteins | sample MGYA00237937_ERZ548767 | MGnify/ENA primary metagenome ERZ548767 (study PRJEB26490, sample SAMN05356887) | human gut metagenome | biome: terrestrial biome; feature: human-associated habitat; material... | reverse complement strand
CATTGAGTACGGTGTCAATATGTCCAGAAAGATTGATGAAGTCATGGAAGAACAGAACGGGAAGGCATAAGGTTATGGATATTTTACAGGAGTGTAGCGGGGCAAAGATCATCGGTATCAGCGCCCATGTAAGACCGGATGGAGATGCCATAGGCTCCGGCATGGCACTGTATCTGTTTTTGAAAAAGAAGATGCCGGGAGCAAAAATCCACTGGTATTTAGAGAGCATACCCGATGGATTTACCCATCTTACCCATTTGTCCGAAGCGGATACGGAATACCGGAAAGAAGAGCATTTTGACGTGTTCTTTGCACTGGACACCAATGCGGAGAGACTGGGCGGCGCGGAAGAATTTTTCAACTGTGCGGCAAAAAAAGTGCATATTGACCATCATATCAGCAATGTGCCCGGCTGCGGGGATGTGAATTTAGTAGTGCCCGACGCCAGCTCGACGGCAGAGGTGCTTTACGGTTTAATTCCCAAGGAGGATATGGATACGGAGATTGCTACGGCAATCTATACCGGCATTATTCATGACACCGGTGTGTTCCAGTACACCAACACCTCTCCGAAGACCATGCAAATCGGCGCGGAACTGATTGGCTACGGCTTCCCTTTTGCACAAATTATAGAGGAAAGCTTTTACCAGAAGACCTATCTGCAGACCCAGGTACTGGGAAGAGCCCTGATTGAAAGCATCCGATTTATGGACGGACAGTGTATTTTCAGCTGCATGGATCAGGAAAAAATGGCATTTTACGGAGCAAGACCCTCAGATCTGGACGGCATTGTCAACCAGCTCAGAAACATTGCCGGCGTGCACTGCGCAATTTTTATTTACGAAAAAGAACACATGGAATACAAGGTCAGCATGCGTTCCGATGAATATGTGGATGTGGCAAAGGTAGCATCCTTCTTCGGCGGCGGCGGACATGTCCGGGCAGCCGGCTGCACCATCCGCGGCACCATGCATGACGTAATCAACAACCTGTCCGGGCAGATTGCACTGCAGTTGGGACAGTAATATAAGTGAGAAACGGATTGCATTCCGGTTAAGACAGGCAGGAATAAAAGAAGTGCGGCAGGCAGTCTGGCTGACTGAACACATGGGAATTGACAAGGGAGGGAAAAGCATTGTACAACGGCATTATCAATATTTATAAGGAAAAAGGCTTTACCTCCCATGATGTGGTAGCCAAGATGCGGGGAATACTCAGACAGAAAAAAATCGGACATACCGGCACCCTTGACCCGGATGCCACCGGTGTACTGCCGGTGTGCTTAGGCAGCGCCACCAAGCTCTGCGACATGCTGACGGACCGGGACAAGGAATACGAAGCGGTGATGCAGCTTGGTATCTCCACGGATACCCAGGATTTGTCGGGAGAGGTGCTAAAGGAATGTCCCGTCACGGTAACGGAAGAAGAAGCACGAAATGCCATTCTTTCTTTTATCGGGGACTATGACCAGATTCCCCCCATGTATTCCGCATTAAAGGTCAACGGCAAAAAGCTTTACGAACTGGCGAGAGCCGGTAAGGAAGTGGAGCGTCAGCCCAGAGCGGTTACCATTTACGATATAACCATTTTGGACATGAAGCTGCCGGAGGTGACCTTCCGGGTATCCTGCTCCAAGGGTACTTATATCCGGACACTCTGTTATGACATCGGCGTAAAATGCGGATGCCTTGCCGCCATGAAAAGCTTAAAGCGCATCAAGGCGGGGGTATTTAGAGAAGAGAGCGCCATCACCCTGGCAGAGCTGGAAAAATTGCGGGATGAAGAAAGAGTCGGCGAGGTCGTGGTGCCTGTGGACCATTTCTTTGAGGAACTGGCGCCGGTGCATATCCCGGACGAATTTATAAAGTATATCAAAAACGGTAATTCCTTTTATCCGCAGCAGATAAAGGAAAGAATCGGCTTTGGAGACGGTGAAGATGTGCGTGTCTATGATGAGGCAGGCAGATTTTACGGCGTCTATACCATGAAACGGCAGGAAGGCCGTTTCGTACCGAAAAAGATGTTTCTGGAAAATGACTTAAAGTGATGGATGCGTCTGCAATGGAAGCGATGATGCGGACACAGCAAGTGTGAAAACAATTTGAAGATTTGGATGGAGAAATACAGCAATGGAAATCATTACCGGTACAACGGATTTTTATATTAATGATGAGACAGCAGTGGCAATCGGAAAATTTGACGATGTGCACATCGGGCACCGGGCGCTTCTTGACGAAATCCTGAAGCAGAAGGAAAACGGCAAAAAAGCATGCGTTTTTACATTTGACCCTTCACCGGCTGTTTTCTTCGGTGACGGTAAGGAAAAACAGCTCACCACCAGAGAGGAAAAGAGAGAAATCTTTGAACGTCTGGGAATAGATATTTTAGTGGAATACCCCTTAAACCGTAAGGTGGCGGATATGGCGCCCCGGGATTTTGTGGTAAATGTGCTTTGCAACCGCATCAATGCCGTTTATGTGGCGGCGGGCAGCGACCTTTCTTTCGGTCGAAGAGGGGAAGGCAATGCGGCGCTTTTAAGGATTCTGGCGCCGGAATGCGGCATGACGGTGAAAATCATTGACAAGCTTTTGTATGAAGGCAGGGAAATCAGCTCCACCTACGTGCGGGAAACACTGGAAAAGGGGGATATGCGCCTGACGGAAACCCTGCTTGGCGAAGCCTATTTTATTTGCGGCAAGGTAACACACGGCAGACAGCTTGGACGCACCCTGGGGATGCCGACCTTAAACCTGATTCCGGATGAGAGCAAAATGCTGCCTCCGAGAGGCGTTTATTATTCCGGCGTTATGATACGGAACCGCTACTACAGTTCCACTACCAATATCGGCTACAAGCCCACCATTGAGCAGGACAAACCTGTGATGTGTGTGGAAACCTATGTGTATGATTTTGATGAGGATATCTATGGCGAGGATATTTCCGTATATCTTTACGAATTCCGCCGCCCCGAGCAGAAATTTGCCGGCATTGAGGCACTGAAAGAACAGATGCAGAAAGACATTGCCGCCGGCAGGAAATACGCGAAGGAAAAATAGTTTCCAGTACCCAAGGGAAAGCTTGAAAATGGGTATAGGAGAGAAAAAGTGTCTTTCATACCCAAGGGAAAATCTGAAAATGGGTACAGGAAAGAAAAGATGCTTTCATACCCAAAGGAAAGCTGGAAAATGGGTACAGGAGAGAAAAAGTCTCTTTCATACCCAAAGGAAAGTTTAAGAATGGGTACAGAAAGAAAAAATGGATAGAAATACCCAAAAGAAAAGGAAAATGGACTGGTAACCTTTTGCTGGAAAATGAAATTGGAAAAATTTAATAAGTTTCTTTGTGCATAGACGGTTGACGTGAGAAAAAGGGATTGCTATAATAAATCCGTAACAAAGATGTAACAATTAACACAGATATAGCAACCGGGATGTAATAACAAAGAGGTTATACCCGGTTTACGAAGGGACTTACAGGTTAAAATAGATGAACTACAATAGAAAAATAAACAAATTAGCTATAATCGGCACCGTAGGATTTTTAGCAGTAGCTTCTCTTTCCAACCCGATGGAAAGTAGGGCAGCGGGAACGGTAGCCATAAATGATATTATGCCCACAGCGGGTGGAATTTTTGATCTGAAGCTGGACGAAGATTCCTGCTTAAAGGCAGCGGAGGCAACTACGGAAGGCATGTACTGGGGTTATAACCATTTAGGTATTGCCGATGTGGAAACCGGTAACTTAAATGTCAGAGCCATTCCTGCCACAGACGGCAAATTAGTGGGAAAGATGCCGAAAGGATCTGCCTGCGAAGTGGTGGAGATGAACGAGGATGGTACCTGGGCACATATTAAATCCGGAGATGTGGACGGCTATGTAAGCACCGATTATCTGTATACCGGTGCCGATGCCGGAATGAGAGCCATGGAATTAGTAAAGACAGTAGCAGTGGTTAATGCGGATGCCCTTAAAGTAAGAGAGCAGGCAAGTATGGATGCTACGGTTCTGACATCCGTACCCAAGGGCGAGGAAATGGAAGTCGTTGAGCAGCTGGACGGCTGGGTAAAAGTATCCATTGACGGTGAAGATGCGTATGTTTCCTCAGAATATGTGACGGTAGAAGAAAAACTGGATACTGCTGTCACCATGAGTGAACTCCTTTACGGTCAGGGAGTGTCCAACCTCAGAGTCGATATCGTAGAATATGCAAAACAGTTTTTGGGAAATAAATATGTGTACGGCGGTAGCAGCCTTACCAAAGGAACGGACTGCTCCGGTTTCACCATGTCGGTATACAAGCACTTCGGCATCAGCCTGTCCCACTCTTCCAGAGCACAGGCGAACGAAGGAAAGAAAATTACGGCAGCCGATTTACAGCCCGGCGACCTGATTTTCTACGGTGGAAGCTCAGGCTCCATCAACCATGTGGCAATGTATATCGGCGGCGGCAAGGTTATTCATGCATCCAGCCCCAAGACCGGCATCAAGATATCCAATTACACTTACCGTACACCGGTGAAGTATGTAAGCATTATCAAGGAATAACGGGAGTAAGACGTTTCCCGACGAAATCGGCAGCTGACATAGAAATGCTGTTACGGAGAAAAACGGCAATGGGAACGGATAAAAGAAAGGGCAAATATGGAACAGATACAAAATGGGTTTCTGCAGCTTTCCGAGAGCGCAGAGAAGGAAATTACCGAAACAATGCCACCCGAAGAAGAAATGAACGACTTAGCGGATTTCTTCCGTATTTTCGGAGATGCCACCAGATTAAAAATCCTCTATGCATTGAAATTTTCGGAAATGTGTGTGCTCGATATTGCTCAGCTTTTGGGCATGTCCCAGTCGGCAATTTCCCACCAGCTCCGTGTCTTAAAGCAGATGGACCTGGTGAAAAACAGAAGAGACGGCAAGACCATTTTCTATTCCCTTGCGGATGCGCACATCGTGACTATTTTAAGCCAGGGTCTTGACCATATTGAAGAGTAGGGACCAAAACAGGATTGTGAATAAAAGCTCAAATCTTATGAAAGTAGGATTTGAGCTTTTTTGTACGAAAAGAAAAGTCCTGTTTATCAACGATATAATTTTATGAAAAGCATTTAAGATATAGGAGAAAGATAAATAAGTGTTTAAAAACCATATGTACCTCCATATAATAAAATGCTCCTACCTTTTGAGTAGGAGCATCAGATAGTATCTTCTCATTGAGCTTTCTTTTGTTTACCCTGCTCGTGGCTCTACGAACCAGTTCTAAATGGAATATATGGAAAATAATACTAATTTATGCGGCAAATTTTGTATAGAATTACTTCCTAAATAATCGAAATATTGTATCACCTTTTTCTCATGGCCTTGATCAGATTGATAAGGGCATCTGTTTCTTCCGGTGTCAGACCGGAGAAATCAATTTCCCGTTTGCGTTCCACTTCTAAAAGATAATCTGTGCTCACATCAAAAATACCGGCAATATGTACGAGCTCATCATACGATGGCTGTCGTGTGCCGGTTTCATATGCGCTAATCACGGACTTGGTGAGACCAAGCTTTTGGGCGAGCTGAGCCTGTGACATATCGTCACGGATACGCAATGATTTCAAAATTAAACCAAAATTGACCATAAATTTTTCTCCTTAGTGATTATAAATATGATACAATATCAAATGTAAACTATTGGTGGAAAAAATAAAAATATTTGGAAATCAGAGAAAATAAAATATGAATATTTTATTTATATTTCTGCTGCATAATTGTAAAATTATGCAGCAGTTTTTATATACAATTGTAAGATTAAAAACTTACACCGATGCACAAAAAACATAAATTCGTGTATAAAAATCATGACTTAATCTGAAAATATTGAGTTTTAATAACAAAATTATATAATTTATTACATATTAATGTGTGAAGTTGCAAATACGGAGAGAAAGATATGCGAACGAATATTTTATCACTCAAAAATTTGTATAGTTTCCTGACCATGAGGGATTATCCGATTTATTCAACAGGCATTATCGGTAATGAACAAAAGAAAGGCATCACATTAATCAGATTTTGGAAGGAAAATTTGCTGACTGAATTTACCGGGGGAAAATACGGCAGACTAATATGGAAGGAAACGGGGAGCAGAAACAGACATACATCGGAAATCTGCAACCGCAGCAGGCAATTAAATGTATACGAAGAGTATATGACAGAAATTACCGCCGGGATTACGGAGGATGTGCTTCTCAGGCAAATAGAACAGTTCCGCATCTTTTTAGTAAACCATCAGTTTTCGTATAAGGTTTTTATCACAAAGCTGGAGGCATTACTGCAGGAATTCGCAGAAAATGATAACGCATGGAACCGGGAAATTGAGGAGTTCTTCAGTGAAAATTATAAACAGACAGAAAAAGCCAGACTGGGAGAAAACAGGGAGAAAGAATTTACAGCAGCCTGGTTTCTGACATTTCTGGCGATACATGCCATGGCGGGAGATGCTATGGGCGAAGCACCCATGCATGCACTGCGCAAAAATACGGAATACAGCATAGAAGCATTGTGGGAAAAGCTTCATGAGAAACAGTCCTGTGCCACCATTAAGTATTTATCCTCAAAGAAATATGAAATTTGCAGTGAGGCTTTGCAGACAGACCATTTCTGGGGAAGAGAAAAGGAGTATTTCGATTTACGGGAAATGCTCAATAAAGAAGGACACTTTCTGATAAGCGGAATCGGAGGTATCGGAAAGACAGAATTGCTCAGACAGCTTTTGCAGTATGCTGTCAGAAACCAGAAGGTAGATTTTATCTGTGCCATTCAATATGAAAACAATTTTGCAGAGAGCCTGCTCAGGGCAATGGCGAAGAAACAGCAACAGGATATATTTCAGGACAGCTTTATCGAGGCAATCGGTGAATTGAAAAAATATGCAGAAAATCGCAAGCTGCTGATTTTAATAGATAACATAAATAAAGATGCGGAAGAAGATGTGTATCTGCAGACATTGAAGGACGTACCCGCAGTAGTATTTGCCACATCCAGGCTTTCTCAAATAGAAGGCTTTCAAACCTATCCGTTAAGAGAACTGGATAAACAGTCCTGTGAACTGGTATTCAGAGATAACTATACAAGGATGCTTTCGGATGAGGATATTTCAAAGCTGCACACAATGCTGGACAATCCGCTGTGCCGGCATACCATGACTGTGAGATGGCTGGGAAATGTTGCGCGTACCATGAATTTATCCATGTCGGAATTACTGGGAAAAATAGAATATCAGGTAGATAAATTACCGGGTAAAGATAACAGACTGGGGCTGCAGAATATCTATAAGCAGCTATATTCCAAGTTTCAACTGACAATTAAACAGAGAAGTTTTTTAAGAATTATGGCATCTTTACCCTATCGAAGATACCGAGTATCTTTCCTATGTAATTATATGGATTACTTTATGGATAAGGAGGCTTATTCGTTTATCCGCAATTTATGCAGGCAGGGGTGGCTGGATGCAAACGAAATCGGTGTAGCCATGCATCCGGTTATTGCAGAGAGCATACTGGATTCACCCATTACCTATAATGAGTTGCAGAGTGTTTTTAAGGAAATAGAGAAGAAATGGACGCAGATGTGCGGCAAAATTTTCGACTATTCCAACTGGCAGAATTTTATATATTCCTGTGATCCGGATTTTATCAGCAGTGCAGAACTGCTTACGGATTTATTTAACAGAGTGGCATTTGCTTACAGCGGAAACTGGATTCCGTTAATCATATTGGCAGAAGAGGTTATAAAACAAAATTATGCTATTTCGCCGGATCATGTTCATAAACTGAAAGATGCTGTATGCAGTGCAGAAAATCTGGCAGACAATATGCGGATCAGGGGCTATCTGGTCTGCTCGGAATGCATGTCTGCGGAAGATAGTGTTTTAGCGGAAGAAATGAGAAAGCAGAAAGGCCATCGGACAATTGATGCGGAAGTTTATGAGCAGCTGTTAAATTTAACAGCATTATCCCTGATGATGCAGGGACGGTTTCAGACTGCGGAAAAGTATCTGACGGAAACTAAGACCGGGGCGGAGAGCGTGGAACGCTATGTTCAGCTGGGGACTTTTTCGTGTCTGAATATGCAGATACAAGAAGCTGTGAAATGGAACAAAAAAGCGATTGAAATAGCGGAGAAGAACAAAGACAGATACGGTCGTGAATTATTCCAGTTATGGGGAAATCAGGTAACCCTGTACAGCGGTTTGAAAAATCAGACGGAAACGGAAAAATGCATGGAGCATATGACGCATTATATGAGGAAGGATAATGTGCAGGATACCTGGTTCTTTAATTTTCAAAAGGGCGTTTACCTTCTTTCCGTCAGCAGGATACAGGAAGCCTTAAATTGTCTGGAAATGGCAAGAGAATATGCGGGGTATTACTTCGGAAAGAACCATATTAATTATGCTCTTGAGAGTGAAGAAATAGCCATTGCACAAACCAAACTAAAACAGTTTGACAGGGCAGAAGAAAATCATCTGCTTGCGTTGAAGTATATGGATAATTATGCCGGATACGACAGAGAACGGGGCAGGATTCTGAATAATCTGGGTGTTATGTACTTAGACTGGGGAAAAAGAAACCGGGCTTATACCTGCCTGCAGGAAGCATTTGAGCTGGCAAAGGACGGCAACGACATTGCAATGGCGGAACCGGCGTACAACCTTGCACGGTACTACCGCCTGGAAAACAATGTCAAGCAGGAGCTTCTGTATCTGGATAAAGCCTGTCCGGTATTTGTGAAGTTCTATACGGACAACAATGAAAAAACAAAAGAAGTAAAAAAGAGAATTACGGAAATAAGAGGGTAGGGAGAAATTCAACTATGAAACGATGTTATTCATGCATGAAAGAATATGAAGACGCTTATGATATGTGTCCATATTGCGGACATACACAGGATGAGCCGCCTAAGGAATTGTATTTTTTACATCCCGGAACAGTGATTGCAGACAGGTACATCATAGGTGTTTCCATCGGCAGCGGCGGATTCGGCATTACTTACAAGGCATGGGATACTGTGCTTGCTAAAGTAGTAGCTATTAAGGAATATTATCCGGCGGGACTGGTCAACCGTGTGCCGGGAGAAAAAAAGGTGATCATCTATTCCGGCAGCAGGGCTAAGGAATGTGCCAACGGTATGGTGCGTTTTTTGGAAGAAGCCAGAAATATGGCGAAATTCAATACACATCCCAATATCATTAACGTGTATGACTTTTTTGAAGAAAATAATACGGCATACATCATCATGGAATTTCTGGATGGTGTGAATTACAAGGAATACATCAAGCAGCAGGGCGGCAGAGTACCCGTTGAAAAAGCGGTGGAAGTTACGCAGGCTGTTCTGGAAGCACTGAAAGAGGTACATAAGAGCGGCATCCTGCATAGGGACATCAGCCCGGACAATATTTTTATCTGTAATGACGGTGCCATTAAGCTGATTGACTTTGGTGCGGCAAGATTTTCTTCAACAGAAGATGAAAGAACGCGGTCCGTCATTTTAAAACCCGGCTTTGCTCCGCCGGAGCAGTATCAGACCAAAAGCAAACAGGGACCGTGGACGGATATTTATGCGGTGGGAGCTACCCTGTATCGAGCCATTACCGGTAATGTGCCGGAAGAATCCGTTAACAGAGTAGAAGAAGACCAGCTTACAGATCCGGAAAAGTTTTGCCCGGAAATTACACATAATCTGAACAATATAATTCTGCGTGCAATGGCGCTGCTTCCGGAATTGCGTTTTCAGACCACGGCAGAATTTTTAGATGCCCTGAATTCCAATGTAAATGTAAAAGATGTCCGAAAAGAATTATCCTTCCGGAAAAAAAGAAGATTTATTTCCATAGCGGCATTAAGCGTAGTGGTTTTGATTGGAGCATTTATCTGCCTTAGGGTTTTAAATCAGAAAAAAGCAGCGGCAGCTATTCTGGATGAAGCACAGATAACCGTCTGGGTTCCGGCTGATACTACGGATGCATCGGAAGAACAAAGTGTTTTTGTTGCAGCTATCGAGCAATTCGTGACAGATTATCCGCAGATAAATGTGGATGTGGTATGTATGGAACGAGAGGAATACGATACACGCTTACAAGAGGCAATGGAAAACGGCAATCTTCCTACATTATTTGAAAGCTCACATGTTGACAGCAGTGAGTTTGGCAAACTGGGAGATGTATCCGATGTTTTTACATTTGTAGATAAAAGTCAGTATTACTTTTATGAGCAGTATAAGGCATATTTCCCAAGTAAAAAACAGCTGCCGATGGCATTTAATGTTCCTGTTCTCTATTACAACACGGTTCTTCATGAGAATGAAGAAGTTCCGACTCTTTTGCAACAGGGAACAGCCGTGCTTACAGCGGATAATGTGCTGACAGCCTACAATTTATACGGTGGTGCGGAAGCAATTACTTCTTTGCAGAACTGGAAGGAATCCGAAGCTTTGAATGCATGGTTAAATGACAACGTCAAAAAAGACGGATGGAGCTTTGGAGAAGCGGAAAAGCAGTTTTTAGATAGCAAGTATCCTTGCATTTTATCAGACAGCGCATTCTATAATGATGTTCAAAAAAACATGGCGGGTATTTACGAAATGGAACTGCTGACCGGAAAAGATGTAGTAGGAAGTTTTAAGGATTGCTACAGCATAGACCAAAATGCGTCCGATGCGGAAAAAGCGGCGGCGATTCAGGTTATGGTGTATTTGCTGACAGACACGGCTCAGGATATCTGCTATGTACAAAACGGAACTTATCTGCCTCTCAATAAAAGTGTGTATGGTGCCTATGTAGGGGTCAATACCGAGTTTGAGGAATTGTCTAATGGATTTGACAATCTGATTTTTGCAGGAGAAGGACAATACACTCTGGATAAATGGTATGAGAGCCTTACGGAGAATTAACAACAAAGGAGAACGAAAATGCATAGATGTTTAGGTTGTATGAGAGAGTACAAAGATGAATATCAGGTATGTCCTTATTGTGGATATGAGGTAGGGACACCTCCCAAGGAAGCTTATCATATGGTTCCGGGAACCTTGCTTGCCGGAAGATATACGGTAGGACAGGTGCTGGGATTTGGTGGTTTTGGTGTAACCTATATCGGCTATGACAATGTTCTGGAACGAAAAGTAGCCATTAAAGAATACCT
>ENA-OUOY01001921-OUOY01001921.1-human-gut-metagenome-genome-assembly--contig:-NODE-1921-length-11251-cov-3.407735_pt1 | contig 11251 bp, 10 predicted proteins | sample MGYA00237937_ERZ548767 | MGnify/ENA primary metagenome ERZ548767 (study PRJEB26490, sample SAMN05356887) | human gut metagenome | biome: terrestrial biome; feature: human-associated habitat; material... | reverse complement strand
TTTCCCGTATATTTATGCAGGAAATTACGATTTATAACCAAAAAAGCCTCATCCGGAAACAGATTCCAAGATGAGGCTATTATTATTTGAAGAACTATCTCACTTCTTCTACAATGGTCTTCACACCCTTGATTTTCTCGTCCTTCACATTATTCAGCACGCTGCGCAGCTTGGTACGGGCGATGGCTGCATAGGCGTAGCGGTCGTTCACATCTATCTTTCCAATCTCAGAAGAGTTCAGTCCGCCCTTCTTGCAGAGGAAACCGAGGATGTCGCCCTTGCTGATCTTGTCCTTCTTGCCCTTACCTATATATAAGGTAGCCATCCTTGGTTTGGCTGGCTGCGGCAGCTCATCGGACAAAAAAACTGCAAAGTCTGATGCAAAAGGAAAGGTATATTATCTGAATTTCAAGCCAGAGCAAGATGAGCAATGGCAGGAACTTGCGGAGCAATACACAGATGAAACGGGAGTTCCGGTAACTGTACTCACTGCTGCATCCGGTGAATACGAAAAAACATTAAAATCCGAGATGGCAAAAACAGATGCTCCTACATTATTCCAGGTAAATGGTCCGGTAGGACTTGCAAGCTGGAAAGATTATTGCTATGATCTGAAAGATTCTGATATAGCAAAAGAGCTGACAGATGATGAATTTAGTCTGATGGACGGAGATAAGATGGCAGGTATTGCTTACGTAGTTGAGAGTTACGGTATCATTTACAACAAAGAGCTTCTTAAAAAAGCAGGTTACTCCGCATCAGATATCACAAACTTTGACAGCTTCAAGAAAGTTGTGGAAGACATTACAGCAAATAAAGACAAACTTGGATTCTCTGCATTTACATCAGCAGGTATGGACGGTTCTTCTGACTGGAGATTTAAAACTCATCTGGCAAACCTTCCAATCTACTATGAGTATAAAGCAGACGGTATTGATAATACAGATGCAATCAAAGGTACATACCTTGACAACTATCGTCAGATCTGGGATCTGTACATCAACAACGCAACTTGCGAGCCAACTGCTCTTTCTACAAAGACAGCTGATGATGCAACTGCAGATTTCGTAACAGAAGAGGCTGTATTCTATCAGAACGGTACATGGGAATACAACAACATCAAAGATATTGGTGATGATAATCTTGGAATTCTTCCTATCTACATTGGTGTAGACGGAGAGGAGAATCAGGGAATCTGTACTGGTACAGAGAACTACTGGTGTGTAAACTCCAAAGCTTCAGAAGATGACATTCAGGCTACTTTAGACTTCATGAACTGGTGTGTAACATCTGATGCAGGCGTTAATGGTCTTTGCAAAGAAATGGGATTCACGATTCCATTCAAAGCAAATCTTGATTCTGATAACGTACTTGTAAATGAAGCAAACAAATATCTGGAAGATGGCAAAACTCCTGTTTCATGGAACTTCTCAACAATGCCTTCTGAGGAGTGGAAGAATGGTGTTGGTTCTGCATTAACTGCATATGCAGCAGATCAGACAGATGCGAACTGGGCAAAAGTTGTAAGTGCTTTTGTAGACGGCTGGGCAACTGAAGCAGCAGCTTCCAAATAAGAAATATCAAATATTAATCGTGATATGTTCATGCGGCGGGCAGGGTCAATTCTCCCGCCGCTTTTAAGGAAAGGGGGCGCCTTTTATGCAAAAGGCTGTAAAACGCTATATGCCCATATTCGTACTTCCTACATTCTGTGCGTTTATCTTGGGCTTTATCATTCCTTTTATCATGGGAATCTGGCTTTCATTCTGTAAATTCACAACGGTAACAGATGCGAAATTCATCGGATTTTCCAACTATAAAAAAGCTTTTGAGGACACGGTATTCCGTCATTCTTTCTGGTACACAGCATTGTTTGCGGTTGCATCTTTAATTATTATTAACGTCGTTGCTTTCGCTCTGGCAAGTGCACTTACCAAGAATATGCGTGGTACTAATATTTTCCGTACTATTTTCTTTATGCCGAACCTGATTGGTGGAATTGTTCTTGGTTATATCTGGCAATTAATTTTTAATGGTATTCTTGAAAAATACGGAACTGCACTTGCATTAAACGAATGGTACGGATTCTGGGGACTGATCATTCTTGTAAGTTGGCAGCAGATTGGTTATATGATGATCATCTATATTGCAGGTCTTCAATCTATTCCGGGTGATGTTATGGAAGCGGCACAGATCGATGGTGCCGGAAAATGGACAAAATTATTCAAAGTCACGATTCCAATGATGATGCCATCCATTACCATTTGTATGTTCTTATCACTGACAAACGGATTTAAATTATTTGACCAGAACTTATCACTGACAGCCGGTGAACCTTCCAAGATGTCTGAGATGATGGCACTGAACATCTTTAACACATTTTACGGACGTACTGGATGGGAAGGTGTCGGACAGGCAAAAGCCGTCCTGTTCTTTGTTCTTGTCGTTGCAATTAGTATGATTCAGTTACATATGACTCGTTCCAAGGAGGTGCAGCAATAAATGAAAAAGGAAAGAAGTGCTCTTAGCACAGCCGGAACCGGTATATTTACAATTGTAGGAATTGTCTATATACTGCCTATTTTAATCGTACTTATGAATTCTTTTAAAAAGAAGGTTTATATTAATAAACAGCCATTCCAGCTTCCGGATGGAAAAACGATGGCCGGACTTGAAAACTACATGACTGCAATTGATAAATATAATCTTCTAAGTGCAGTTGGCTGGACAGTATTTATTACTGTTGGATCTGTTCTTGTAATTCTTGTATGTACTTCTATGTGTGCATGGTACATTACAAGAGTCAAATCTAAATTTACAAAAATGCTTTACCTTTTATGCGTATTTTCAATGGTCGTACCTTTCCAGATGGTTATGTTCACCCTGTCACTGGTTGCTGACCGTACCGGACTTCGTACTCCTTGGGGTATCATTATTATTTATCTGGGCTTTGGTGCAGGTCTTGCAGTATTTATGTTCTGTGGATTTGTCAAATCAATTCCAATCGAGATAGAGGAAGCAGCAATGATAGACGGCTGCACACCGATCCGTACATTTTTCAGTGTAGTACTTCCGATCATGAAACCGACCTACATCTCTGTTGGTATTCTTGAGACAATGTGGATCTGGAATGACTTCCTACTTCCTTATCTGGTACTGGATCTGAACAAATATAAGACAATTTCTATCGCAATCCAGTATATGAAGGGAAGCTACGGCCGTGTTGATATGGGTGCTGTTATGGCTGCTTTGATTCTTGCAGTTATCCCTGTCATCATCTTTTATCTGTCCTGTCAGAAACATATTATCAAGGGTGTGGCAGCAGGAGCCGTTAAAGGTTAGGTACATGCCTGAAAAAAGGAGTTTATATCATGAGACAAAGTGGAATTTTAATGCCGGTATCTGCACTTCCTGGCGCATACGGAATCGGATCATTTTCAAAGGAAGCTTATAAATTTGTCGACTGGCTGCAAAAAAGCGGCCAGTCACTGTGGCAGATTCTGCCACTTGGCCCGACCAGTTATGGGGATTCTCCTTACCAGTCATTTTCGACTTTTGCCGGAAATCCTTATTTTATTGATCTTGAAACACTGGCCCGGGAAGGACTGCTTGAAGACGACATATGCAGGCAGGCAGATTTTGGTAATAATCCGAATCAGATAGATTATGGCATGCTTTATCAGAACCGATTTCATATCTTAAAGGTAGCTTATGAACATGCAAAAGAACAGCAGATCATGAATTCTTCTGATTACGTGGATTTTCTGAACGAACAAAATGAATGGCTTTCAGACTATGCTCTTTATATGTCTGTAAAAGATTATTTTCATGGAGCTGGCTGGAATCTATGGGAGGAAAATATCCGTCTTCGCAGACCAGATGCAATTTCGCATTATCAGGACTTACTTACAGATGAAATTCATTTTTATCAGTTTCTACAATACGAATTCTACAAACAATGGAACATGTTAAAAGAATATGCAAATCAAAAAGGGATTCAGATTATTGGAGATATCCCAATTTATGTTGCTTATGACAGTGCAGATGTGTGGGCACATCCAGAGTTGTTCCAATTAGATGAAAGTGGACAGCCAACATCAGTAGCCGGATGTCCTCCGGATGGTTTTTCTGCTACCGGACAGCTTTGGGGAAATCCTTTATATCGGTGGGATTATCACAAAGAAACCGGATTTTCCTGGTGGGTAAACCGGATCCGAGGTTGTTTTAGACTATATGATATTATGCGAATTGACCATTTCCGGGGCTTTGATGAATATTACAGCATTCCTTATGGTGATCCAACTGCTGAAAACGGGCACTGGGAAAAGGGGCCTGGTATGGATTTATTTCACAAAATAAAACAAGAACTTGGTGATCTTCCAATTATTGCTGAGGATCTTGGATTTTTGACAGATTCCGTAAAACAACTTTTAAAAGATAGTGGGTACCCAGGTATGAAAGTTCTTCAATTTGCTTTTGATTCCAGGGAAGACAGTGATTATCTTCCGCACAATTATCATCCAAACTGTGTTGTATACACCGGTACCCATGATAATGATACGCTTCAAGGATGGTATCAAGCTTTAAAAGAAGAAGATAAAGAAATGGCTTTGGAATATATTGGAAATCGATTTACTCCGGAAGCAGACATTCATTGGGATTATATTCGGCTCGCTATGAGAAGTGTGGCAGATACATGTATTATTCCTGTTCAGGACTACTTAGGTCTTGGCTGCGAAGCACGCATAAATACCCCTTCTACATTAGGCGGAAACTGGATCTGGCGTTCAGACGCAGGCAGCTTCACGGATAATCTGGCAGAAAAAATCAAAAAAATTACTCAATTATGCGCGCGCAGTTTACAACAAAAAGGAGAGTAACAATGAATTACAAAAAATATTTGGAAGACCAGCTTCAGACATCTATTGAAGCAGCTGATCATAAAAATGTTTATTATGCACTGCTTCATCTGACAAAAGAATTATGCAAAGAGAAAACAGCAAATCACGGGACAAAAAAGATTTACTACATTTCTGCAGAATTTTTGATTGGAAAACTTCTTTCCAACAATTTGATCAATCTTGGAATCTACGATGATATAAAGAAGCTTTTACATGAAAACGGAAAATCTCTGGAGAAAATTGAAGAATTCGAACCGGAACCATCACTTGGAAATGGCGGGCTCGGACGCCTGGCTGCTTGTTTTCTTGATTCTATAGCAACACTTGGACTTCCGGGAGCGGGAATTGGTCTGAATTATCATTACGGTCTCTTCCGACAGGTTTTTGAAAACAACAAGCAAAAAGAGTTGAAAAATCCATGGATTGAAAAAGAAAACTGGCTTATAAAAACAGATGTTCATTTTCCGGTTCAGTTTGGTTCTTTTACTTTACAGGCGTCCATGTATGATATTGACATTCCCGGATATGGTAACGGAATCAACAAACTACATCTTTTTGATGCAGACTCCATTGATGAATCACTTGTGACAGATGGCATTCATTTTAACAAAGAAAATATTGCCAAAAACCTGACTTTATTCTTATACCCGGATGACAGTGATAAAGCCGGACATCTGCTCCGTATTTATCAGCAGTATTTTATGGTCTGCTGTGGTGCAAAGCTTATTTTAAAAGAACTAAAAGAACAGAATTTTGAACTTACTTCGCTTCCTGAACATGTTGTCATTCAGATCAATGATACCCATCCATCTATGATCATCCCGGAACTTATCCGGCTTCTTATGGAGCAAGGCATTGACTTTGATACTGCAACTGATCTCGTATCCAGAACATGTGCCTATACAAATCACACGATTCTGGCAGAAGCTTTGGAAAAATGGCCGCTCGATTATCTGAATGAGGTCGTGCCGCAACTGGTTCCGATTATTGAAAAATTAGACGCTAAAGCAAAAGAAAAATATAAAGATGAGTCTGTTGCGATCATTGATTCGCAAGACCGTGTGCATATGGCTCACATGGACATTCACTATGGCTTTAGTGTAAACGGAGTTGCAGCCCTCCACACAGATATTTTAAAAAACTCCGAATTAAAAGCTTTTTATCAGATCTATCCGGAAAAATTTAATAATAAAACAAATGGTATTACATTCCGCCGCTGGTTGATGCACTGTAATTTGGAACTTTCGGAATATATCAGCAGTCTAATCGGTGATTCCTGGAAGAAAGATTCCTCGAAACTTGAAAAACTTCTTGAGTATCAGAACGATACTAAGGTATTGAATCATTTTCTTAAGATCAAGCAGAAAAATAAGCAAAAACTATGTATGCATTTAAAAGAAAAGCAAGATTTGGACATTGATCCGAATTCCATTTTTGATATTCAGATCAAAAGACTGCACGAATACAAAAGACAGCAGTTAAATGCGCTTTATGCCATTTATAAATATAAACAGATCAAATCCGGCCAGCTTCCACAGAGGCCGATCACCATGATCTTTGGGGCAAAAGCTGCACCTGCTTATACACTTGCAAAAGATATCATCCATCTGATCCTTTGCCTCCAAAAGCTTACGTTATCAGATCCTGAGGTATCACCTTATTTAAAAGTGATTATGGTTGAAAATTATAATGTTACAGAGGCATCTCATCTAATTCCTGCCTGTGATATTTCTGAACAGATTTCTCTTGCATCAAAAGAAGCAAGTGGAACCGGCAATATGAAATTCATGCTGAACGGAGCTGTGACACTGGGAACTATGGATGGCGCCAATGTTGAAATCTGTAATCTGGTCGGAAAAGATAACATTTATATTTTTGGTAAATCCAGTCAGGAAGTGATTCAATTATATGAGACATCCGGATATCATTCTGACCAATATTACGACAATGATCCACTGATACAAAATCTCGTTGATTTTATTATCAGCAAAGAAATGATACGTATCGGTGACCCGGAAAACCTGTGCCGGTTATACAAAGATTTGATCAGTAAAGACTGGTTTATGACTTTGCTCGATTTAAAAGAATACATTGATGTGAAAGAGAACGTAATGGCTGACTACGAGGATCGTATGAACTGGGCTGGAAAAATGTTAATAAATACTGCAAAAGCCGGATATTTTTCTTCTGACCGGACCATTGCCGAATATAACCGGGATATCTGGAAACTTTAATCGTATACTTGTCTGAAACATAAATATGAGCTATACTAAACCAAGGCCATTTTTCGCGAAAGCTAAAATGGCTTTGGTTTTTTCGTTATCGATTACATGTACAAGGAGGAAAACATGATCAGAATCAGTCAGTTAAAGCTTCCGGTTACTCATAAAAAAAGTGACCTTGAAAAGAAAATATATACAACATTAAAAATTTCCAGCTAAGATCTTCTGACCTGGCATATTGAAAAAAAATCTCTGGATGCCAGAAAGAAACCAAATCTTTTTTATGTTTACACGATTGCAGCAAACGTTCAGAATGAAAAGCGGATCATTAAAAAGAACCGGAATAAAAATATTACAATAAAAGAAGAAAATGATAGCTATCATTGCACTCCGACCGGAACGCATGTACTGACTTACAGGCCTGTTGTAATCGGAACCGGACCGGCCGGTCTGTTCTGTGGTTATGCGCTTGCACGTATGGGATACCGTCCAATTCTTTTAGAACGTGGTGCTTCTATGGAAGAGCGCCAGAAAGACGTACAAGATTTCTGGAAAACAGGCAAACTAAATCCTGAGTCTAATGTCCAGTTCGGCGAAGGCGGTGCAGGTACATTTTCGGATGGGAAGTTAAATACGCTTGTGCACGATACCCATAACAGAGGAAAGGAAGTCCTGCGTCTTTTTGTGAAATATGGGGCACCGGAATCCATTCTTTATGATGCAAAACCACATATCGGAACTGATATTCTGGCAAAGGTCGTTAAAAATATACGTGAGGCAATCATCTCTATGGGTGGTGAAGTTCGTTTTCATACAAAAGTGACAGGAATCCGTACAAAACGCAGCATTGATTTTTCAGATGAACCGGCACTTGCGATGCTTCATCTGGAAGATACCAGAACAAACATCGGAGAAGATTTACTGACGGACGTTGCAGTACTTGCCATTGGTCACAGCGCCAGAGACACTTTTGGGCTTTTAAATCTCTCAGATATAAAAATGGAGCCAAAACCATTCGCTGTAGGCGTACGCGTAGAACATCCACAAGATATGATTGACGAATCTCAATATGGTAAAAATGCACCTGAGAGCCTTCCTGCTGCTGCATATAAATTAACAGCTAAGACAAAAGAGGGCAGAGGTGTCTATACTTTCTGCATGTGTCCAGGCGGTTATGTAGTAAATGCTTCATCTGAAGAGAACCGACTTGCAGTAAACGGCATGAGCTATAGCGGGCGAAATGGCAAAAATGCCAATAGTGCAGTAATCGTAACCGTCTCACCGGAAGATTTCCCAGAAAAAGGCCTCCTCGGAGGTCTGGCTTTTCAGCGCCAATTAGAAGAGGCTGCATTTGCTGAAGGACAAGGGAAGATTCCGGTCCAGCTTTTTGGTGACTTTAAGAAAAATGTGCCATCTTCCAGTGCAGGTGCTATAGCCCCACAGATGAAAGGTGCTTATAGCTGGGGCAATGTAAGGAGCATTTTCCCTGAGTTTATTGCGAGATGCCTGGAAGAGGGAATTACGGAATTTGGAAAGAAAATCCCAGGCTACGACCGCGATGATGCAGTCCTCTCCGGTGTAGAAAGCCGTACCTCTTCACCAGTCCGTATTCTGCGTGACGAGACCTTGCAAAGTTCTGTAAAAGGACTTTATCCATGCGGGGAAGGTGCAGGATATGCAGGCGGTATTACATCAGCCGCCATGGATGGACTGAAAGTGGCAGAAGCTGTCAGTCAAAAATACATGGCTTTCGACAATCCTAAGAATGTTTAAGAATTTTTTAAGGGTATAAGTCTATACACTTTTTCAGAAATGTGCTAAAATGTATGGAGTTTTCAGATAGAAGAAACATGAGGAGGAGTACATATGAAAGGAGCAGGCGGAAAGAACTCCTGGGCACTTTTTCTGTTGTTATTAACAGGGATCGTCCTTGGAGGCTTTATTGGCATGCTGGCAGAAGGGGTGCCGGCACTTAGCTGGCTTGGCTATGGGCAGACGTTCGGGCTTGATACACCGATTGTAGTCAATCTGGGACTTCTGGTCATTACATTTGGTCTTACGATCAAGATTACAATTGCCAGCATTATAGGCGTTGTGATTGCAATTATCATTTACCGCTTCTTATAGTCTACCGAAGAGAATCATCGAATCTAAAGGAATATATGAATCAAAAAGTTACCATGAAAGAGATACCGAGTGCCGACAGGCCTTATGAAAAATGCGAAAAGCTCGGCGCCGGTGCTCTGAGTGATACAGAACTTTTAGCTGTGCTGCTTCGGACCGGTACGAGAGGGGAGAACGCTCTCGAGCTTGCCAGCCGTATTCTTTATCACAACGGCGAAAGCGGAATTCTCGGTATTCATCAGTTCAGTATTGAGCGATTGAAGAAAATTCACGGTGTCGGACGCGTGAAAGCAGTCCAGCTATCCTGTATCTCAGAGCTTGCGAAGAGACTTTCCAAAGCCTCTGCCGGGGAATTATTAAGTTTTGAAAATCCGGATTCGATTGCAAGGTACTACATGGAAGATCTCCGGCATGAAAAGCAGGAAATCATGAAACTGCTCATGCTGAATTCCAAATCAAAACTCATTGGCGAAACGAATATATCAAAAGGAACGGTGAATGCTTCCTTAATTACGCCAAGAGAATTATTTATTGAAGCATTACAAAAGAATGCTGTATTTGTTATTATTTTACATAATCATCCAAGTGGTGAGCCGACACCAAGCAGGGAAGACCGGCTCATTACAAGGCGCATTCAGGATGCGGGAGCTCTAATCGGGATCGAGCTTTTAGATCACATCATCATTGGGAATAATTGTTATGTGAGTTTTCGCGAAGAAGGAATGCTGTAGAAAGGATTTGAATCATATGGCAAGGAACACCTATGGACTGGATCTGGGATCCTACGAAATCAAAGTCTATGACAAAAAGCAAGATACCATCTGGAAAGAAAAGAATGTGCTTGCAGTTCAGGATAAAAAAGAAATTATTGCAATCGGTGAAGATGCTTATCAGATGTATGAAAAGACTCCACCGGATATTGAAGTTGCATTTCCAATGCGTGACGGCGTTATTTCCCGTTTCAATGATATGCAGAACCTACTTCAGAATATTCTAAAAAAGAACCGACATTTCAGCCGGGGTGCAGAATATGTGATCGCGGTACCAACTGATGTAACTGAGGTACAGAAAAAAGCCTTTTTTGATCTTGTGATCCACTCAAATGCAAAGGCACGAGAAGTTAATATCGTAGAACGTTCCATTGCCGATGCAGTCGGTCTTGGTATTGATGTACAAAATACAACGGGTGTTATGATTATTAATTTCGGTGGTGAGACAACCGAATTATCCGTCCTCACCGAAGGTGGTATCGTCTTTAACCGCCTGTTAAAGCTTGGCGGTACAACACTGGATCAGGAAATTGTGAATCTTGTACGGAACAGTCATGATTTTTTGATTGGAAGCAGAACGGCAGAAATATTAAGACAGCAGTTCGATGTTTTTAACGGCGATTCTGAGACCGCTTTCTCTGTGGCAGGAAGGGATCTGATCACCGGACTCCCTATGCGAAAGACCATTTCCATCACACTTGTAAGAGCCGCATTTAAAGATACTCTTCTGGAATGTATGAAAGCCGTCCGCTCTATGTTGGACCGTACACCGCCGGAGATCCGGAAAGCTATTTACCAGAATGGGATTTATCTGACTGGTGGAATTGCGAATATGAGCGGTCTGGATGCTTATGTAGAAAGTATGACTAAAATCCACACAACTGCTGCTGAAAAGCCGGGCATTTGTGCAGTTAATGGGTTAAAGAAAATCATGCTTTCCAAGGATCTCAGTAAATTAGCATACTCAATGTTAGACGAAAGTTATAGGTGGATGAGATAATATGAAGATAAAAAACCAATCCTCAATTCCAAGTAAATACTGGTTGGCAATCATTGCAGTCATCTGTGTGATTCTTTTGGGAATCGATCAGGTGACAGACGGCGGGGGGCCGCTTCGATTTATCGGTGATTATACAGTTGTTCCAATGCAGAAAGGTATCAGCTATGTTGGAAGATGGTTAAGTGATCTTTCTGATAACTTTGAGACACTTCAGGATATGAAAAAGCAAAATGA
>ENA-OUOY01001915-OUOY01001915.1-human-gut-metagenome-genome-assembly--contig:-NODE-1915-length-11307-cov-5.992890_pt1 | contig 11307 bp, 12 predicted proteins | sample MGYA00237937_ERZ548767 | MGnify/ENA primary metagenome ERZ548767 (study PRJEB26490, sample SAMN05356887) | human gut metagenome | biome: terrestrial biome; feature: human-associated habitat; material... | reverse complement strand
CAATTTTATTTGATATAAACAACAAATAATCCTGGGAAAGTTTGGAATTTCCATCGAAAAGCCTTACCTTTGTTCCCAGCTAAAATGAATGCCTTATGAATATGTTAACAGAACAACAGACAGAAACAAATCAGACAAGCGACAGGAAATATCTTGTCCCGTTCATTCTCATTACGTCGCTCTTCTTTTTGTGGGGCTTCGCTCGTGCCATTCTGGATGTACTCAACAAGCACTTCCAGAATGCTCTGCACATCAGTATTACTCATTCCGCCCTTATTCAGGTTACCACCTATCTGGGTTATTTCCTGATGGCAATACCTGCTGGCTTCTTTATCAACCGTTATGGTTATCGCCGTGGCGTGGTCTTCGGTCTGCTCCTCTTTGGTATTGGCGCTTTGCTCTTTATCCCGGGTGCTGCGGTGGGCAGTTTCTCAGCATTCCTGCTCTGCCTTTTCATTATCGGGTGCGGTCTGGTGTTTCTGGAAACAGCCGCCAATCCCTATGTTACCGAACTGGGTGCCAAGGAAACAGCTACCAGCCGACTGAACTTATCGCAGTCGTTTAATGGATTGGGTGGCATTTTCGCCACACTTTGCATCGGTCAGTTCCTCTTCAACCATACCGAAGAGGGCGGCAATGTGGTGGTGCCTTATACCATTCTGGGTATTCTGGTTTTGGTGATAGCTCTGGTCTTCTCACGTGTAGATTTACCGGAAATCAGTCATGTGGCAACAGCAGAAGATGAGGCAGCCGGTTCTAATATCAGCAAACTCTTTTCCCATCACAAGATGTTCGTGTTTGGACTTCTGGCTTTGCTGAGCTATGAAGTGGCAGAGATTTCAATCAATTCCTACTTCATCAATTTCGTTACGGGCATGAAATGGATGGACGACCGCACGGCTTCCGTAGCCCTGACTTGTGCGCTGGCATTCTTTATGGTAGGCAGATTCCTCGGTTCCTGGATTATGCGCCGAATCAAGGCAACAACGATGTTGCTGATCTGCGCTGTGGGGTGTGTTGTCTGTATACTTTTAGTCCTGTCAAATCTGGGTAAGCTATCGCTGGTAGCCCTGCTTTGCAACTATATGTTCGAGGCCATCATGTTCCCTACCATCTTCAGTATCGCCCTCACGGGGTTGGGTAATCTTACCAAGACAGCCTCTTCGCTTCTGATGATGACGCCAATAGGCGGTTGTGGTTTCCTGTTGATGGGACTCATCGCCGACCGTACTCATTTTACACTTCCTTTCCTGGTACCGCTCGTAGGATTTGTCATCGTTCTGGCTTATGCGGCTCGTGAATATAAACTTGCCAAGAAGTAACTGGCGGTTGGGACAGAAAGATGTAAATATAAAGATGTTAAATTGCTAACTGCGTTTAGCAAAAGCTTTGTGTTTTGTAGGGTATTGGTGCGGAATTAACTTTTTTAACTCGATTGCAACACGAAAAATCGAATTATCATTTTGCTGTCTCAAAAGAAAAAGGTAAATTTGCACTCGGTAAGGAAAGAGCCTCATAAGTTCTACACCTTATTATATATAAGAAAAAAAAGAATGTTTCATTAAACAATAAATTAAGTAAAATTATGGCAGTAGATTACAAGAAAATCGGTCTTGTGAACACTAAGGAAATGTTCGCAAGAGCTATCAAGGGCGGTTGGGCCGTTCCTGCTTTCAACTTCAACAACTTGGAGCAGCTCCAGGCTATCATCCAGGCTTCTTCAAACTTGAAGTCACCAGTTATCCTCCAGGTATCTAAGGGTGCTCGTAAGTATGCTAACCCTACTTTGCTCCGTTACTTGGCAGAGGGTGCTGTAGAGTATGCTAAGGAGTTGGGTTGCAACCATCCAGAGATCGTTCTCCACCTCGATCACGGTGATAGCTTCGAGACATGTAAGAGCTGTGTAGATTTCGGCTTCTCTTCTGTAATGATCGACGGTTCTGCACTTCCATACGAGGAGAACATTGCATTGACAAAGAAGGTTGTTGATTACGCTCATCAGTTCGGTGTAACTGTAGAGGGTGAGCTCGGTGTCCTCGCTGGTGTTGAGGATGACGTAGTTGCTGAGGAGTCTCACTATACAAAGCCTGAGGAGGTTGTTGATTTCGCTACACGTACAGGTGTTGATTCATTGGCTATCTCTATCGGTACTTCTCACGGTGCTTACAAGTTCAAGCCAGAGCAGTGCACACGTGACCCTAAGACTGGTCACCTCGTTCCTCCTCCATTGGCATTCGACGTATTGGCAGCAGTTGAGAAGCAGCTTCCTGGTTTCCCTATCGTTCTCCACGGTTCTTCTTCAGTTCCTCAGGAGTATGTTGATATCATCAACAAGTTCGGTGGTAAGTTGCCAGATGCAGTTGGTATCCCAGAGGAGCAGTTGACTAAGGCTTCTGAGAGCGCTGTTTGCAAGATCAACATCGACTCTGACTCTCGTCTTGCTTTCACAGCAGGTGTTCGTGAGACATTGGCTCTTCACCCAGAGTACTTCGACCCACGTCAGTACTGCGGTAAGGCTCGTGAGTACATGGTTGACCTCTATAGCCACAAGATCAAGGATGTTCTTCATTCTGACAACAAGTTGGCTAACCTCGACTAATCTTCGAGATTTATCAACCCAAAATAATAGCGGGAATCCTTCGGGGTTTCCGCTTTTTTAATGCCCTTTTCTTTCATCTTTCTTTCGCTTTTCTTTCATTTTGTTATGTAACAGGATTGTTGTGTACGTAAACGTTGCTCTTCTTTACATAATTTAACTTAAAATATTTGGAGCATATTACTTTTTTCTCTAATTTTGCATCCGAACAAATGTAAGAACTACATTTTGAGATTCTTGTATATCATTTGTATATTGTAAAAGATGATTTAGGCCGAAAGGTTATTTTGGAAGTCTTCCAGAGTGCTGCAACCCCGCAGATGCTTGTAAGAGGAGACCAGGTTTAAATGATTGAATAACAATTAGTAAATGATAAAATATGAAAAAGTTTTTTGGAATGGTCATCACTTGTATGATGGCATTGGGTTTAGTAAGCTGCAGTGCGGCTGACGATGATTTGACGGGCGATACAACAACACGTGTCAACACCGTTACAACAAAGTCAAACTTCTCACTGCTCAGTTATTCACAGACAACCGGTGCTGAGGTAAATGAAACCTCTAACATCAATGGTGAGAACAACGAGAAGCTGGTATGCAAGGTTCTTTCTGGTGGTCAGTTGCAGTTGACTCACAAGAATGTAATCTTTGATGAGGGCACAAATATCAAGTTTGACTCTCAGTTAGTTGGCAACAAGATTATCATCACCGAGACAGGCGATTACGGCAAGTCTGGTAAGTATGGTTATTTCACACTTGTTGCGAAGGTTGGAATAGTTAAGGATGGTGACTATGTGATCGTAGTGAAGAGAAACGACCACACTCGCGAGGAGTTCAATATGCATTACGACTCTACAAAGGCGAAATAAGGTAGAATAGAAAATATAATATAGAAAGTGAATTTAAAGTGTGATTAAAGAATGTAAATTGAATAATTAAATAATGTAATTGTATAATAGTAAATGTAAATGTAAATGATAATAAGTTGAGCGTCGCTCAGACGACCAGTCTAGTTTTTTTTATTAATTGTTATTGATTACGCTGATGAGCAGTTCCGGCGTACAGTCCTTTAAAACCACGATGTTGCCTTTATCTAATAAGTAAATCGTAGGCATCGCCTTGATGCTGTAAGTAGCACTTATCTGATCGTCCGCAATGATTCTGAGCATTCTGTATTCAGCAGGAATGGTCTGTTTTTTCAGCCACGCCGTAACCTTGTGGCAATTCTCGCATTCCGGATCATGGAAGTAGAGTATCACCTTTTCATTCTGATAGTCAGTCAACTGATGTATTTTTCCATCTTCCAGCTTGAAGGAGAGGTTGGTAGCCTTGGTGCCTGGCAGGTTTTTCCGTGCCGCCTTCCACTTGAAGTCGATGCGTTCCTTTTCCGCTTCATCGAAGTAAGGCGACTTCTTCATTTCCGCCAGGAAGAAGCTATATACTCTGTCGTTTCTCATCGGCGACTGTGGGTCGTCGAAATAATGCTCTATCAGGCTCTCGAATTTCTCCTTGGCAGGCTTCTGTGCGTAAGCCTTGGCGGAGAAGGCGCTGATGCCTTTCTGGGCGATCTCGTCGTTGAAACGGGCGAGTATATCGATGAAGTTGACGAATCCCTGTTCTGTAATCTCCTCGTTTTTCAGTTGGGTAGTATCAGCAAACTGATAGTTGTCCCAGTAGTGCTCGCTGAGGTAGGTAGCGCGCTGTTCTACGCTGCGCAGCGTATCAGGCAGCGCAGGGTAGGGGAATGCATTCTGCGCCTGAGTATTCAGGCAGCATAACATGAGCATGCATGCGATAAGATAAGAGATATGTCTTGCTTTCATCATTTCATCATTTTATTATTTGTTGAATCTGTAATTCTTCTCCGGTAATTATATTTCCTCGCAAGCCACCATTTCCGCTCCGCGGTAGATGACCACCAGCTTGTGGAGCTTTGTAGTCTTTACCGCCTCTCTGACCATATCACTTTCCGCATAGCGGGAGATTTGAGCAGAAGCCTCCTCGAAGAGCTTTTTCACTTGCTCATCTGTGGTTTGGCTCTTGCAATATTTCAACTCGATGATATATGAATCCACCATGTCCTTGTAGATGTCACAGAGCGGAGAGAGGAAGATGTCGGCATAGCCGCCGTCATTGTCCAGCTCAGAGATAGGGCGATAGAACTTGTTCTGGCTCGTCATCGCCAAGGTGAAGCCATGCACGAAAGCCTCTCCCTTCTGCTTGTCTCGCTGGGAGGAGTACTTCTTCAGGCAGTCGGCGATATACTCAAAGTATGGCTTGAATTGTCCATCGTATGCCAGTTTGCTCTCCAGTTTACCCTTGCTATATCTATCATATACCAAATCGTTCTCCTTGTAGGTGTCGAGCAGATAGGTGTACATCTGGTCTCGCACCACCTCATTCGGGATGATGTACTTTAACACCTTGCGGAACTCAGACGGCAATAGTAACATCCGATTTCGTACTCCTAAATGCCTCAAACGATACACAGAGGTCAAGGAATGGGATAATGGATATATTGTTTGTATAGGGCATTCTTGCTATTGGGCAGGTAACAAACCTTACCACCCAGTGCTTACTTGCTTCCTTAGGACAGATCGAATAGATGCCTCTACTTAAAATTTATGGCACATGTGCCACTTTTTTTAAGTAGAAGCCTGTTCTAATATGTTTCGTTGCAAAAGAAAATCAAACAAGCTTATGAACAAGATGCCTGCTTCATTGTGATGAGAAACAATATTGTCCTTTACTATGATTATCTTCTGGAAGTTATCTGAGATATGTTTTAGTGATGCAGATTCTTGTTCTATCTTTTCCTTATCTGGAAGAGCAAGGGCAGACTGGATGTAATAACGCTTAGAGCCATTGTTGACTACAAAATCTACTTCCAATTGCTTGCGCATCATTCCTTGTTGCGGTGTACGGGTACGAGTTTCTACCATACCAACATCCACAAGATAGCCACGACATCGTAATTCATTGTATATCACATTTTCCATGAGATGGGTTTCTTCTATTTGACGGAAATCCAGAAGGCTATTGCGCAGTCCTAAGTCTACGAAATAGTATTTAGACAATGTACCGATGTACTTTTTCCCTTTAATGTCATACCGCATCGCTTTTTCTATCAGGAAGGCTTCTTGCAAGAATCCTAAGTAATTGTCGATTGTTAACGGAGACAGGTCTGCATTGCTTACGCTCTTGAAAGTGTTGCTCAATTTATTCGGATTGCATGGTGAGCCTACCGATGATGCCATTACTTTAACAAGAGAGTCGAACTCTGCATTCTTCTTGACATTATTTCTGTCTATCAAGTCTTTTAGATACACCGTAGTATAGAGATTACGCAGATAACTCATCTTCTTTTGCTGGGTATCCAAAGACAAGATTAAAGGCAAACTGCCATACGTAATATAATCTCGCCATGCATCTTCTTTGTTGCCATCGTAAGCCGATACATATTCAGAAAAAGACAGAGGGTAAATACGTATTTCATCACCTCTTCCTCTGAACTCTGTGGCAATGTCGGAAGATAGAAACTTAGAATTGCTTCCTGTTACGTAGACATCCACATTGTCTATATGAAGAAGACTGTTCAAGGCTCCAACAAAGTTGTTTACCATTTGAACTTCATCCAATAGGACATAATGAATTTCAGAATCTTTGATGCTACCTTTAATATAGTGTAGCAGTTTCTTGGGGTCACAGTATTCATCGTTCAGTATATCATCCAAAGCCAGAGATATAATATGGTCTGGAGAAATGCCATCTGCCAGGAGATGATCTCTAAACAACTTGAATAGAAGATATGATTTGCCACATCTTCTGATACCTGTAACTATCTTTATCAAGCCATTTTGTTTGCTTGATATGAGTTGGTTGAGATAATATTCGCGCTTAATTTCCTTCATGCTACTTAAAATTTCTGGCACATGTGCCACTTTTTTTAAGTGCAAAGATATGTGAAAGTAGAGTTCTAACCAAAAATTTTTAGATTTATTATACTAAAAAGGTGTGCGCACTAGCCGCTCTATCCTTAGATTATAGGGCATTCTTGCTATTGGACAGGTAACAAACCTGACCTCCCAGTTATCCCTTGCTAAAACTTTTCTTCTCATTTCCTTGCATCTTTCAGAAGAAAAGCGTATCTTTGCATAAGATTAGCGAGGGTGATTTACAAGCAAAAAGTGGTAGTTTTACCACTTTTCGTCACTTTCCCATTTTCTCGTTCCCAAAAAATGACATAAATGGGCTCAGGAGAGATTGTCTATACACGGACAATCTCCCCTGAACCGAAATACTACAAATGAATTGTGACTTTGTTATCACTGCATGTAGATCGAAAGGCCAAACAATAGAGGTCGTCGAAAATTTTCTTTTTATCTCTCTCAAACATTTTCCCAAGGAGAAACGAGGGCAATAGTATTTATACCAATCGGATTTTGATAGGATGCTTGAGAAACAAAGATCCTCAACGCATATGAACATGTTTTCTCATATTTATTGCAACATTTGCCACGCTTATTATAAGTAGCTGATAATAAGAGAATAACGGGTGGCAATAAGGGGCTTTTTTATTATCACCTTATTGCCACCTATTGCCACGTTTTGCAAAAAACAGCGTTTTCCGGGCGTTTTAGAGGCGTTTTGGGAGCTAAAAGGTTGAAAATATTGAGCAAAAACGCTTATTTTCTATTCAATTTTTAGTGTTTTTCTATGCTTTTTATCGAAAAACCTCCTACGATGCAGCAAAAATTACGTCCCGACGTAGCATTTCCTACGTCCCGATATAGCAACAGACGCGTCCCGACGTAGCTACAGATACGTCCGGACGTATTTTTTCGAAAAGATCTTTGGTATATTCCATTTTTATTCTTATCTTTGCAGCATGAAAGGTAAATCATTAAAATAAGGAGGCAGAATATGGACAACGTGAATCTTTCATCAGAAGCATTACTCTCCAATCAGGGAGATATGACTTCATTTAGATATGGCAATAGTAATATCCGATTTCGTACTCCTAAATGCCTCAAACGATACACTGAGGTTAAGGAATGGGATAATGGATATATTGTTGTCATGGCCGACTACGAAGGTATGGGAGAAACCGAAGAGTACATTGATCTTTTGCCCATATTGAAGAATCTGTATATCAATCCTGAGACTTTTCTCAAACCAATCAAGACAGTAAAAATAGATTATCATGAAGGAAGAAGAAATTAAAGCCGTAGCAGAAAAAGCCATGATGATAGTTTGCGGATATGCATTTTCGCAAACCGAAGAAGGTTTTATACGTGTAGTGTATCTACACCCCCATATCATGCTCTTGTAATGACAAGCGAGGGTGAAGTAACAGAAACCAATATGGATGATATAGAAATCAGCATCGTTCAAAAGTATTGGAAACGAAACAAAAAATTAATGGAGCAAGCTTATGCCTAAATATTACGACTTTATGATATGTGGGTATAAGCTGAGCAAGTATAACAATGCGGCTGAATAAGCGTAACGAGACGGCTCATCGGGCGCAAGGATACGACTGCGCTGGGGCAAAGATATAGATTAGGAGGTTCAAGCAGTCGGTATCTGAGGTTCAAGGAGACTGCTTCTTGATGATTCCCACTAGGCTCGGCAGCTCTGCTGAGCCTAGTCAGCAGCTCTGCCGACTGCAGTCAGCAGGTCTGCCGAGCCTAGTGACAACACCTCTTTATCATAAAACTACACACTCTTTAGTCGTACGACTGTATACCCTTTAGTTGTACAACCATAAGCCTACTGTTGTACAAGTATAAACTCATTGACAGTACAATAGTAGTTTTATAACTCAAACATTTTCCCAAAAATTCTTGTTTCTTTCAAAAGAAAAGCGTAACTTTGCAACCGAATATTAATTTTAGGAGGAAATCTATATGGAAGAGCTAAAAGATAAATACATTCGATTCGATTGGGCAATCAAACGATTGCTTCGTCAAAAGGCTAACTTTGGAGTACTTGAAGGATTCCTTACAGTGTTTATCGGTGAGCCTATCAAGATTATCGACATATTGGAAAGCGAGGGTAATCAACAGGAAGCCGACGACAAGTTTAACAGAGTTGACATCAAGGCAAAAAATAGCAAAGGGGACATCATCATCGTGGAGATACAGAACACAAGTGAGCTGTATTATCTGGAGCGCGTGCTCTATGGGGTGGCAAAGGCTATTACCGAGCATATCAATCTCGGCAACACCTACAAAGAAGTAAAAAAGGTATATTCCATTAGTATACTTTATTTTGACCTTGGCAAAGGGTCGGACTATATTTATGTAGGACAAAACAATTTTATCGGCCTGCATACGCAAGACCAACTCATCATCAGTACCAAGGAGAAAGATACAATCGTGAGAAAGTCGCCTGCCGAAATATTCCCAACCTATATGCTAGTGCGCGTCAATGAGTTCAACAAGGTTGCCAAGTCTCCATTGGAGGAATGGGTTGATTACCTCAAAAACGGAGTCATCAATCCTGACACGAAAGCACCAGGGTTGCAAGAAGCTCGCGAAAAGCTGAAATACTACTCTATGTCGAATGCCGAACGACACGCCTACGATGAACATGTCAATGCCATCATGATTCAAAATGACGTTCTTGGAAACGCTAGATTAGAAGGGCATGCGGAAGGTAGAGCGGAAGGTAGAGCAGAAGGCAGAGCGGAAGGTAAAACTGAAGAAAAAAATGCCATCGCCCTAAAAATGCGTCAAGCAGGTCTGCCTATAGAGCAAATCATGCAATTCACAGGGCTATCGGAAGAAAATATCAAATCATTATAAACAGAATTGGTCGGTGCCTCTAATGGCATCGACCCTTTTTATGAGATAATGCGTAACGAGACGCCTCATCTGGCGCAAGGATTATATTTTTTTAATACAACAAGGTGAAAAGATTTATAATGATACTATGCTTCATCTGCACATACACACTACAGATGGCGGCACAAACATGGATTGGAACTTGGGCTACGGCACCGCAGACTGTGGTGAAAGCGTTTATGCCCTATAATAACAACATGACAAACCGTTCGGTTCGCCAGATAGTAAAGGTAAGCGTAGGAGGCGACGTGATAAGACTGAAGCTGAGCAATATCTACTCGATGCAACCCGTAGTGATACGCTCCATCTATATCGCCCACGCCAAAGACTCCTTCAAGATTGATGCCAAATCGGCCCAATACTTCAAGTTCGGCAACAGCTACAAGGCTACTATCCCTGCCGGCAGACAGATAGTGAGCGATGCGCTGAAGTTCAATCTCAAGAACCTGGAGCGCGTAGCCATCACCATCAACTACACCTCGGCTCCCGATGTGCCTACTGTTCACATGGGCTCACGTACCACCTCTTATATCATGAAGGGAGTAACCAATGCCCACTCCAACTTCGAAAAGGCTTTCCGCGAGAACCACTGGTACAACATCAGCGGCATCGATGTGTATACGATGAGCACCAATATGAGTGCCATCGCCATCATGGGCAACTCCATCACCGACGGCAAATGTTCTACGGATAATGCCCAGAACCGGTGGCCCGATGTTATGTCAGAGATGCTGCAGCTGAAGCATAAGATAACCAACCAGGGTGTACTGAACCTGGGCATCGGCAACAACCGCGTAACCGTGCCGGGCGGTTTCGGGGCACTCGCCAAGGAACGCTTCGACCGAGACATTCTGATACAGAGCGGCGTAAAGAAGGTAATTATCTTTGAAGGCATCAACGACATAGGTGCTGCCAAGAGCGGCAACAGCGAGACGGTAGCCCGCCAGATTATAGAGAGCATACAGGGAATGATGAGGAAGGCGAAGGCCCGGAAGATGAAAGTTTACCTGGGCACCATCACGCCTTTCAAGGGTGCCGGCTACTACAGCCACTTCCACGAAGCAGCCCGACTCTATGTAAACGACTGGATTCGAAGTCAGGCAAAGAAAGCAGATGGCATTCTAGACTTCGCCAAGCTGCTTCAAGACCCGAATGATGACAGAAGGATGAAGCGGGAATATGCCAGCAACGACTGGCTCCATCCGAACCCTGCCGGATACAAGGCGATGGGAATCTATGCCGCTGATATCGTCAAGTAAGAAAAAAGCCGCCCTATTACAGGCGGCTTTTAATATATATAATAAGATGTTTTACTTCAAGACAATCTTGCAATCATCCAGACTCTCTACGGTAGCGAGCGCCTCATAACGGATTCCCTCCTTGCGCAGGAAGTCACCACCATGCTGGAATGCCTTCTCGATGATGAAACCCATCGCCTCAATCTTGGCACCAGCCTTCTCGCAAAGGTCCATCACGCCCTTAGACGCATTACCATTGGCAAGGAAGTCATCGATAAAGATAACATGGTCCTCAGGAGTAAGATAACTGTTGCTCACACAAACCGTATAATCGCGGTCCTTTGTAAAAGAGTGAACCACAGAGGTAATCATACCCTCCATCGTCTTAGGCTGCTTTTTCTTCACAAATACAACAGGAAGATTGGTCAGATAACCTACCATGATGGCAGGCGCGATGCCCGAAGCCTCGATAGTAATAATCTTGTTGTACTTGATGTCCTTGAAAAGGCGCACGAATTCCTTAGCTAAGTCCATCATCAGAATAGGGTCCATCTGATGGTTTACAAAGCTGTCTACTTTTAAGATTCCACCAGGAAAGCAGCGGCCCTCCTGCATAATTCTTTCTT
>ENA-OUOY01001913-OUOY01001913.1-human-gut-metagenome-genome-assembly--contig:-NODE-1913-length-11316-cov-3.216943_pt1 | contig 11316 bp, 10 predicted proteins | sample MGYA00237937_ERZ548767 | MGnify/ENA primary metagenome ERZ548767 (study PRJEB26490, sample SAMN05356887) | human gut metagenome | biome: terrestrial biome; feature: human-associated habitat; material... | reverse complement strand
GCCCCAATTTGAACTTGACCGGTATTCGCAAAAAGAATGTGTACGGCGCCGAGACTCTGGAGGATATTAACCGGGAGCTGGCCGCTTATGGCGAGGGCAAGGGCGTGCAGGTGGATTTTTACCAGAGCAACCACGAGGGCGCGCTGATTGACAAGATCCATGCCAGCCGCACCGACTATGACGGCGTGGTGCTCAATGCGGGCGCTTACACCCATTATTCTTATGCTATGCGGGACGCGATTGAGGCAGTGCAGGACTTTACCCCCTATGTGGAGGTGCACATGAGCGATATTCACCAGCGGGAGGATTTTCGCCGGATTTCCGTGCTGACCCCGGTGTGCGTGAAGCAAATTTGCGGTTTTGGCAAAGACAGTTACAAAATGGGTATTGATTTATTATTGGAAATACTGTAAAATATCTTTGTTATGTATTACAGATTACTTTTGGAGGTAAACTTATATGGTATCAGCAGGTGATTTCAGAAACGGCGTAACCTTTGAAGAGGACGGCAATGTGCTCCAGGTTGTGGAGTTCCAGCATGTAAAGCCCGGTAAAGGCGCCGCTTTTGTTCGTACAAAGGTAAAGAATGTGATTACCGGTTCCGTGGTGGAAAAGAGCTACAACCCCACCGCCAAGTTCCCCACCGCTTACATTGAGCGCAAGGAAATGGTGTATTCCTACAACGACGACGGCCTGTATTATTTTATGGACCAGGAGACTTTTGATATGGTGCCGGTGAACGGTTCCGATCTGTCCGATAACTTCAAGTTCGTAAAGGAGAACGACATTTGCCGTATCCTGTCCTATAAGGGCAAGGTGTTCGGTGTGGAGCCGCCCACCTTTGTGGTGCTGGAGGTTACCAAGACCGAGCCGGGCATTAAGGGCAACACCGCCACCAACACTTTGAAGCCCGCTACCGTTGAGACCGGCGCGGAGATCCGCGTGCCGCTGTTTATTAACGAGGGCGACAAAATCCGCGTAGATACCCGCACCTGCGAGTATATGGAAAGAGCATAAACCCCAATAACAATATTTTGTAAAGGAGATCGCACGATGGATACAACGGAGAGCCTGGGCTACCTGAAGGGCCTGCTGGACGGCATGGACTTGGATGAGTCCAAAAAAGAGACCAAGATTTACAGAGCCATGATCGGCGTACTGGAGAACTTGGCAGAAGATGTGAACGACCTGACCGACGGCGTAGAGATGATGGCAGATCAGCTGGACGCTGTGGACGAGGATCTGGGCGATGTGGAGGAGTACCTCTACGGTGACGAGGACGACGATGACTGCGACTGCGGTTGCTGCGATGACGACGAGGACGAGTGCCAGGAGTTTGAGATCGAGTGCCCCGCTTGCCACGAGACCTTTGTGGTAGATGAGGACACCGTGCTGGACGGCTCTATGGAGTGCCCCGCCTGTGGCGAGACCCTGGAGTTTGAGGTCAGCTGTGAGGACGACGAAGACGAGGACGAGGACGCCGATCAGGACTGATCTAAGCAGAAAAAACGGACCCGAAGCGGTTTTGCCGCCTTGGGTCCTTGTTTTTTGGTGTAATTTAGTGAAAATAAGCCCTGCCGCTTGGCAGGGCATTTGTTTTATCCGTGTACATGCACGGTAAAATTCTTATGGCAATGGGGGCAGTTGACGGTGTGCTTGCCTTTCTTGCGGGGCAAGCGCAGCACCGCTTTGCAACCGGGACATTTCTTAAACACATGGGTTTTGCGGAACGTCCACTTGTCTCGCAGCAGACGGCCCTCTCGCCGTATGGGGGCGGTCAGTGCCAGCCAGCGGGTGTTCTCGCGCTGCCGAGCGGCAATGTTGCGTGAGAAGGAACGGAAAATGGCATAGATCAGCACCGCCAGGGAGAGCACCCACAGTATGGTATAGACCGGGCGGGACACCCGGGCCAAGGCACTGCCCGTTACCACCAAAATCAGGTAGATGACCAGTAGGGCTTTATATAGGGCGTCTATGCCGTAGCGACCGATCATGCTCTGCTGCATTTTATAGCCCATTTGCTTGAGTTTTTCTTTCATAAACCGGATTGTCCTTTCAAACTTTTTACAGTTTTGACCGTTGCTGTAACCATATTGACCGTTTTCGCTTTGGTCGTCGTTTTGGTCATTGCTTTGGTTGCCATCTGCGCTTTGGCTGTAACTGTATGCATTGCCCGGCGATACATCGTAGTGCTGGTATTGAGTGCTCCAACTCACCAAGGAGGTGATTCCCAAAATCACCAGGCGGATGATAAAGATCGCCAGCGCTATGCGCAGAATGGTCAGCAGGCAGCCCCCTTGCCGGCGCACAGGGCGGCTTTGCTGCCGATGGGTGCCGGTGTTGCCTGCGCCGGCGGTGTAGGCGGAGAAGTCAATGAACGAGAATGGGTCAAAACCGAAGCCCATAGGGTTGATTCCCTGGCGAATGCTGTTGTAGGCGCTTTGGTAATTGGCGTTATTTGGCTCTCGGTTTACGGCAATGCGAATGTTTGCCATAGCTTTTTCCTGATCGCCGTAGCCCATATAGGCCAAAGCGGCCAGATAGTACCAGCGGGTATCGCTCTTGTCCATATTGCCCAGCAGGTTAATGGCCTGTGCATATTGACCGTGGTTGATAAAGTTCACCACGGCGGTATAGTAATCGCTGCCGGCGTCTGCACTGCGGCGACTGCCGGTAGAGGTGCTGTCGGCGGTGTTGCCGTTCTTAATGGCGTCAAAGGCGGCGTTTACCTCTGCCATCTTGGCCTCGGCCACATGATCCCCCGGGTTTAGATCCGGGTGGTATTTTTTGGCCAGACGCTTGTAGGCTCGGGTGCATTCCGCCAAATCGGCACCGTTGGGCACGCCCAGCACCTGATAAGGATTTTGTGTCATACTGCCTCGCTTATTTTCTTAGATTGCTTCTACTATACCACGGATTTTTGACGAATTTGTGACCAAATGAAGAAGAAAATCCTCCCACTTGTAAAGGATTTGTAAACCCGCATGGAAAAAGGGATTGTTTTTGCCCGGTTTGTCTTGTATTTGGGACCAAAATTTGGTAAACTGGGGGTGTAAATTAAAGAAAAGGGGTTTTTCTATGTTCAGTCCGATTTTGCTGACCATCGGTGACAACATAGACAAGGCGTTTTATGCCTTCGATCTGTGGGTGTTTCGGTTCTTCGGCTCCATGCAGTGCGGGTTTTTGACCGGCGTTGCCAAGTTCTTTTCCGCCTTTGGGGACGAGAATTTCACCATTCCCATTGTGGTGCTGTCTGTGGTACTGTGCTTTTTTAAGCGCACCCGCAAGTATGGCTTTTCCATTTTATTTGCCGTGATCATCGGTACGCTGATTACCAATGTGATCGCCAAGCCGATGGTACTGCGGATCAGACCGTACAACACTTTGCAGCAGAACGCGGATTACTGGTCCTGGTATATCGGCGCCGGGGCGCTGAGCGAGAGCGATTACAGCTTTCCCTCCGGCCACACCACCTCTGCCGTAGAGGTAGCTACCGCGCTGTTCCTGTGCTTTAAGAGCGATAAAAAGAAAATTGCCTGGTTGTTCCCCTGTGTGGCTCTGTGCACCATGGGCTCCCGTGTGTACTTGATGGTGCATTACGCCACCGATGTGCTGGGCGGTCTGCTGGTGGGCGTGATCGCCGCCGTTTTGGGCTATCTGCTGATGAAGCTGGTGATGAAGAGCAAGGGCCTGGAGAAGGTGGATGCCGCCAAGCTGTTCAAGAAGGTGCCCGGCAAGGTGGGTTTTGCCTGCATCGGTGTGGCGGTTCTTGGTATTTTCCTGTATGCGTTTATTCCCTCCCTCAGCGAAGGAGGCGCAGACACCCAGCGTTGCGCCTATGTAGGGGACTACAAGTGCTACAACGCCGCCAAGGTGGACGATGAGAAGTATCCGCCTATTGACGGCAAGGAATACTGTAAGATTCACTGGAAAGCGCTGTCCGGCGTAAAGGAGTAAAGCCATGCCTTTTATTGAAGTAAAGACCACAGAGGATTTGTCCGCCGTGGCAGCGGAGCTGAAAAGCGCATTGGGCGACGCCATTACCGCCATTCCCGGCAAAAGCGAAAGTTGGCTGATGGTGAACCTGGTAGGCGAACAAAAAATGTACTTTCAGGGCAGTGACGCGCCCTGCGCCCTGTTCTCTGTGTCCATTTTCGGTACGGCAACGGACGACGCCTACGATGACCTGACCTGCCGGCTGTGCGCCATTGCCCAGCAGTATTTGCAGGTGCCGCCGGAGCGTACCTATGTGCGCTACCGAGAGGTGGATCACTGGGGCTACAACAACTTTAATTTCTGAGCATAAAGCGCTGCGGGCAACTGCGGCGCTTTTGTTAGGATAAATTTGTGCTAAATCTCATAAGATTTCTGTACAAGAAGCTGCGGGTCTGTTACAATAGAAAAAACGATTGGGGAGGCAATACAGTATATGAATTTGATTATTGAAATACTCAAGGCCATTGTGCTGGGTGTTGTAGAGGGCATTACCGAGTGGTTGCCTATCAGCTCCACCGGCCACATGATCCTGGTGGACGAATTTTTGCACCTGAATGTGACACCTCAGTTCAAGGAGATGTTCCTGGTGGTGATCCAGCTGGGCGCCATTTTGGCCGTGGTGGTGCTGTACTGGCACAAGCTGTGGCCTTTTGGTATAGAAAACAAACGCATTGTGCCCAAGAAAGACATTTGGCAAATGTGGTTCAAGGTGCTGGTCAGCTGCGTACCGGCTGCCGTAGTGGGCGTGCTCTTTGATGATAAGCTGAACGCGCTGTTTTACAACTGGCAGACTGTGGCAATTATGCTCATTCTCTTTGGTATCTTCTTTTTGGTGGTGGAAACCTGGAACAAAGGCAAAACCGCCAAGATCCATTCCATTGGCGAGTTGACTTATACTTCTGCGCTGATTATTGGTGCTTTTCAGTTGATTGCAGCTGTGTTCCCGGGCACTTCCCGCAGCGGCGCTACCATTTTGGGCGCCATTCTCATTGGCGTGTCCCGCACGGTGGCGGCAGAGTACACCTTCTTTTTGGCGGTGCCGGTGATGTTCGGCGCCAGTGCGCTGAAGTTGGTCAAGTTCGGCTTCCACTTTACCTCTGCCGAGGCCATCTTGCTGGCCGTGGGTATGATTGTGGCTTTTGTAGTATCCATTTTGACCATCAAGTTCCTGATGGGGTATATTAAAAAGCACGACTTTAAGGCTTTTGGCTGGTATCGAATTGTTTTAGGTGCAGCTGTGATCTTATACTTTGTGCTGGCGCGGTAATCACGCTCTTCGCCGCAGGTGAAAACCTGCGGCTCAGACCGTCGATAAAGCGGCTAAACCGCGCCGGTTATAAAGAATGAAGCAGAGGTTTCGTAGGGCAGGGGCTTGCTCCTGCCGCAGGTATTTGCAATCACCGGCGATTTGGAAAAATGGCTTGAACATTGAGTCCAAGCCATTTTTGGCGCTTTTCGTCTTTTGTTCGGGAGCAGTACGGTGTACGGCACCCGCTCACAAAATACGAAATTCATCTCACTTTCTCGAAGTCTGCCAGCGTGCAGAAATTTGTAATTAAATTTTTTCTGCACGCTGTGCCGCAGGTGAAAACCTGCGGCTTTTTTGTGCTCTGCGGTGGCAATTCCTGCGGAAATATGCTATACTGAAGGATGAAATTCAGAGACTTTGGAGCAAGGTATGGCAGAAGCGTATGAGAATTTGGCCGGTCGGGTGGAGGAGATCGTTTACCGCAACCCGGACAACGGCTATACCGTACTGCAACTGAATACAGGCGAGGCCAACGGGGACGGCGAGACTGTGGCCGGTGAAATGCCCCCCATCAGCGAGGGGGAGGAGGCGGTGTTCCGCGGTCAGTGGACCATGCACCCTCGCTTTGGCCGCCAATTTAAGGCGGTACAGGTAACGGTAACCCTGCCTAAGGATGCCTCCGGCATTTTGCAATACCTGTCCGGCGGGATCATTAAGGGCATCGGACCCTCTACGGCCACTAAGATTGTAGAGGCTTTTGGCGCCGATAGCTTGCAGGTGATCGAGAAGGAGCCGGAGCGACTGGCAGAGCTAAAGGGCATCAGCCGCAGTATGGCTAAGAAGATCAGCCGGGAGTACAAAAATCAGTTTGCCTCCCGCCAGGCGCTGGAAGCGCTGGCCGGGATGGGCTTTACACAGGGAGAGGCGTTTAAGGCTTTTTCCTTTTTTGGGCCGGAAGCACCGGAGATCCTGGCGGAGAACCCCTATGCCTTTGTGATCACCGGCAACGATCAGGGCATTCCCTTTGAGCGGGCCCAGGAGATCGCAGAGGAGCTGCCCCAGGCGCCGGACCCATCTTATCGGGATCAGGCAGCGGTGATCTATGTGGTGCAGTATAATTTGAAGAACGGTCATACCTGCCTCCCCCGGCGCAAGGTGATCCAGACAGCGGTGACCGGGTTGGATATGACCGAGGAACGGGCAGAGATGGCGTTGGACAACGCCTTGGAGGCACGCCAATTGGTGCAAGAACAGATGGACGGACAGCCGTTTTTGTTTTTGCCCCATATTTATGAGGCGGAGCAGGGGATTGGACAGCGGATCCGCGTGATGACCCAGTACCCGCCCCGGGAGTGCGAGATCTTCACTTCTGAGATCCTGGCCTATGAGGGCGCTAATGGCATTGAGCTGGACGAGAAGCAGCGCCGAGCCATTGAAATCGCTACCCAAAAGGGTCTGCTGATTTTGACCGGCGGCCCGGGTACCGGCAAGACCACAACCGTAAAAGGCATTATTGCCATGATGAAGAACCGGGGGCTGCGGGTGGCGCTGGCGGCGCCTACCGGTCGGGCTGCCCAGCGTATGACGGAGCTCACCGGCAGCGAGGCCAAGACCATTCACCGCCTGCTGGAGACCGAGCGACGGGATGGGGAGCCGGAGCCGACCTTTGTTCATAATTTGCGTAATCCGCTGGATTTGGACGCAGTGATCGTGGATGAGCTTTCCATGGTAGATGTGCTGCTCTTTTCCGCGCTTTTAGACGCGCTGCCGTTGCATTGCCGCCTGATTTTGGTAGGCGATGTGGATCAGCTGCCGCCGGTAGGGGCAGGCAATGTGCTGTCCGATTTGATCGCCGGTGGACGGATTGATGTGATCAGCCTGGATAAAGTGTTTCGCCAGGCGCAGAAAAGCCGTATCGTCACCAATGCGCACCGGGTGGTGGCCGGTAAAATGCCGGAGTTGGACTGCAATACCCCGGACTCGGACTTCTTTTTCTTAAATACAGCGTCCGTTTATGCAGTGCCTCGCAAGGTGGTGGAGCTGGTGACCCGGCGCATTCCTGCCGGTTACGGAATGGACAGCATAAAGGATATTCAGGTGCTGTGCCCCTCTCGCAAAGGGGCTGCCGGTACCGCATACCTAAATACCCAATTGCAGGCGGCGTTGAACCCGCCGGACAAGCATAAGGCGGAGCTGGTGACGATGGGTCGCACGCTGCGGGAGGGCGACCGGGTAATGCAGATCAAAAACAACTATGATGTGCCCTGGTTTAAGAAAAACGGCGACAGCGGTGCCGGGGTGTTTAACGGCGATATTGGTATTCTTACCCGCATAGATCGGGGGCAGGATATTCTGAATGTGCAGTTTGACGACCGGGAGGCCATGTATTCCCTGCAAAATGCGGACCAGCTGGATTTGGCCTACGCCATGACTGTGCATAAGAGCCAGGGCTCGGAGTTCTCCGCCGTGGTGATGCCCACCATCGGTGCATCGCCCAAACTGTGCTATCGCAATTTGTTTTATACCGCCCTGACCCGTGCCAAGTCCCTGCTGATCCTGGTGGGTACGCGGGAGAGCATACAGGCCATGGTGGAGAATGATAAAAAAATGCTGCGGTACAGCGGGCTTGTTCATTTTTTATCTGTTGACAATGACGGTGGGATACAGTAGCATATAGAAAAGCGATTTTTGTTTAGGACGGATGTTTATGTTTGGATATGATTTGGGCATTGATCTGGGTACCACCAATATTGTCATTGGTGTGCCCGGCAAGGGCATACGGCTGGACGAGCCGGCCTATGTGGCCTATGATGAGGAAAAAGAGAAGGTACTGTACGCCGGTAAGCGTGCCTATTTCTTAGAGGGGCGCGAGCCGGAGGGCCTGCGTGTGGAGCGGCCCATTCTCTCCGGCGTGGTGGGTCACTATGAGCTGGCCCAGCAGATGATGCGCCATTTTATCAATAAAGTGATCGGCAACAGCCTGTTTAAGCCTCGTGTGGTGGTGTCTGTGCCGGCCATGCACACGGATGTGGAGAAGCGCACCATTGTGTCCGTGATGATCCATGCCGGTGCCCGTTCTGTGTGCCTGGTGGAGGAACCTTTGTGCGCTGCCTTTGGTGCCGGGATCGACCCCATGCAGCCCTCCGGCGCCTTTGTGATTGACCTGGGCGGCGGCACGGTGGACATGGCTGTGATCAGCCAGGGCGCCATGAGCCAGTCCGAGTCCTTGAAAGTCGGGGGCAACGACCTGGATGCGGAGATTGTCAAGTTCCTGCGGGAGGAGCACAATGTGGCTGTTGGCCTGCGCACCGCAGAGGAGATCAAGCGCACGGTGGCCTGTGCTCTGCCCAGAGAGGAAGATGTAACCACCTATGCGAAGGGGCAGGACCTGCTTACCGGTTTGCCTCGGGAGGTGGAGATCAGCGGCAACGCTCTGTATTTGGCGCTGCAACCGTATTTTGAGACGGTGGCGGAGCACGCCGGGGCGCTGTTTGAGCGCACCTCACCCCAGTTGGTAACAGACATCGGCAATACTGGCGTATTGCTTACCGGCGGCGGTGCCAATATTTGCAATATGGATCGTCTGTTTTCGGACGCACTGGGCGGCGTGCCGGTGCGTAAGGCCACGGACGAAATGCACTGCGTGGCCAAGGGCTGCGTGGTGGCGCTGGAAAAAATGCATCTTTTGGATCAGTACGGCTATCGGTATCAGACCAAAGAAGATGCCCATATTCGCTGATGGTTCGGTTTGCCAAGTGGCACCCATTGGTGCAGTTCTGTTTCTTTTTGTGCGTATTGCTGCTCACTTGCCTGAGTCGACACCCGGTGCCGGTGGCGTTGTCTCTGCTGGGCGCGGCGGTGTACCTGCTGCTGACGGACGGCCGCCGTAGTCTGCGCAGCCTTTTGTGCGTGCCGGTGCTGGTGGCGCTGGTGGGCGGTTTTAACTTTTTGTTTGCCCACTGGGGCGTTACGGTCCTCTTTAGCCGGGGCGACACCCAGTTTACTTTGGAAAGCCTGATTTACGGCTGCTTCCAGGGGGGCATATTCGCCGGGGTGGTGCTGTGGCTGGCGGTGTTTGGCCGCGTGCTGGGCAGCGATCGGCTGCTGGCGGTTACCGGTCGAGCGGCGCCCCGCTTTTCTCTTTTGTTTTCTATGACTTTAGGGTGTATTGCCCGCTTTCGGGAGAATGCACAGCAAATCCGCCTGGCTCGTGCCGGTGCGGGACTGGCGAAAGAAAAGCCCCTGCACGAGGCACTGAATCAGTTTTCTACGCTGGTCACCTTGTCCCTGGAGGGGAGTATGACCACGGCGGACGCTATGCGCGCCCGGGGCTACGGCAAGGGGCATCGTCGGGTGTACGATCCGTTTACATTCGGTGTGGCGGACGGCGTAGAGCTGGCAGTGGTGCTCCTGCTGAGTATCACGGTGCTGGCGGTGGCGCTCACCGGCGGCCTTACTTTTTATTTTGACCCGCAGTTGGAATGGGTCACCCTGTCTCCCTTAGGGGCGGCGGCAGCGGGCTTGCTTTGTTTTTGCCCGACAATCTCAAATGTAGGGGAGGCACTGCAATGGCGGCGATTGAAGCGAAAAAACTGAATTTCACTTACCCGGACGCCGACAGAGCGGCACTTTCCGATGTAACCTTTTCCATTCCGTCTGGCGGCTTTTATTTGCTGATGGGACCATCAGGCAGCGGCAAGAGCACTTTACTGCGGCTGCTGCAAGGGGAGATTGCGCCTCACGGTGCTTTGAGCGGGCAGCTCCACTGTGACAGCCCGGCAGGTTTTGTTTTTCAAAATCCACAGGACAGTTTAGTCACGGACAGTGTGCAGCGAGAGCTGGCGTTCTCACCGGAGCATGCCGGGCTGGACGGTGCTGCCGTAGCGCGGCGGGTGGGGGAGTGTGCCGCATTCTTCCATTTGGAGCCGCTGATGGAGCGCACCACTGCCTCTTTGTCCGGCGGGGAACAGCAACTGCTGTCCCTGGCGGCAGCTATGACCGGCTCGCCTCGGGTGCTTTTGCTGGACGAGCCTTGTGCGGCGCTGGATCCGGCGGCGGAAGAAAAATTTTTGCAGGTGCTACTGCGGCTGAACCGCGAGTTGGGCGTAACGGTGCTGATGAGTACCCATACCCCCGGCGCAGCTTTGGCACAGGCAGACGGCGTGCTGTTGCTCCGTGCCGGGCGCTGCACCTGTTATGATGATCCCCATGCCTTTGCTCGTGCCTTGCGGCAAAGCGGCGACCCCATGTTGCAGGCGCTGCCGGTGGGGGCAATTCTATTTGACGAAGTGCCGCTGACGGTGCGGGAGGCCCAGCCTTTGGCCGCCCATCTGCGGTGCAAGCCGGCGCCTGCACCCCAACCTGCAGGCAAGTCGGTATTGACCTTAAAAGAGATTTGCTTTGCTTATGAAAAAAAGAGCGCCGATGTACTCTTTCGCCTGTCCCTGACCTTAACGGCCGGCAAGTGCTATGGTATTGTAGGCGCCAACGGCAGCGGCAAGAGCACTCTGCTGGGGGTGATGGCCGGTGTGTTGAAACCCTACGCAGGCAAGGTGCAGCGCCCGGTGCCCACGGCCTTGCTGCCCCAAACGGTGCAGTATCTGTTTACCCGGGACCGGGTAGATCAGTTGGTGCAGGCGGAAACATTGCAGCACCTGGGTATTGCGCACCTGGCCGCCCGGCACCCGCTGGATTTGTCCGGCGGCGAAAGCCGACTGGTGGGGCTGGGCATGGTGCTGGATACCGGCGCCGATACGCTGCTGCTGGATGAGCCTACCGCCGGGTTGGACGCCGGTGCAAAAGCGCAGCTGGGCGCCCGGTTACGCCACTTGTGCGCTGCCGGTAAAACGGTGGTGTTGGTGACGCACGATCTGGATTTTGCCGGTACTTACAGCGATGAAGCGGCCTTCCTGTGCAACCGGGTGGTGACCCCGCCTCGGCCTCGGCGGGCATTCTTTGCCGGCATGGAGCTGTACACCACCGGTGTGCGCCGAGTGACCTGTCGTGCGCTGCCGGACGCCGTATCGCCGGAGGACCTGATTCTATGAAGCGGGTATTGCTGACCTTGTTGT
>ENA-OUOY01001905-OUOY01001905.1-human-gut-metagenome-genome-assembly--contig:-NODE-1905-length-11351-cov-14.544883_pt1 | contig 11351 bp, 7 predicted proteins | sample MGYA00237937_ERZ548767 | MGnify/ENA primary metagenome ERZ548767 (study PRJEB26490, sample SAMN05356887) | human gut metagenome | biome: terrestrial biome; feature: human-associated habitat; material... | reverse complement strand
ATTTTAACAGAGGATGGAAAGGATCACTTTTTGCCAGGAATGCGGTTCGGGTCATCGGCGTGCTTGACCACAAGGTTCGTCAGGGCGAAGAGGGCGATGACGTTGGGGATGACCATGAGGTTGTTGAACATATCGCTCAGCTCCCAGACGAGGTCGTTGGCCATCATCGTGCCAAGGAAGATGAAGATGAGCGCGAGGATGGTGTAGACGATGACGCTCTTCTTGCCGAAGAGGTAGGCGACGTTGATCTTGCCGAAGAGATTCCAGCCGAGGATGGTGGAGAAGGCAAAGAAGAACAGGCACACCGCGACGAACATGTTGCCCGCGGTCTCACCGAAGACAACGCCAAACGCGGTCTGGGCGAGGTTGGCCTTGCCGAGCGTGGTGGACGCGGCGGCAGCACCGCATTCGTGGAGGGGACCGCCCTCAGTGTAGAGGGTGGAGATGATGACGAGCGCGTTGAGGGTCAGGACGACGAAGGTATCGATGAACACACCGATCATGGCGACAACGCCCTGATCGTGCGGGCACTTGACGTTCGCGAGCGCGTGGGCGTGGGGGGTAGAACCCATACCGGCCTCATTGGAGAACAGGCCGCGCTTTGCACCCTGAGAAATGGCGGTCTTGATGGCATAGCCGAAGCCGCCGCCGATGATGGCCTGCGGAGCGAAGGCATACTTGAAGATCATGCCGAAGGTCGCGGGGACATACTTGATGCGCGCGATGAGAACGATGAGACCGCCGAGCAGGAAGATCGCGGCCATGATGGGAACGACCTTCTCGGTGACGGAGGCGAGGCGCTGCACGCCGCCGATGAAGATGAAGCCGCAGATGGCGACGAGCACGAGACCGACGATCCAGGACGGGACACCGAAGGCGGTCTGCATCGTCGAGCCGATGGAGTTGGACTGCACCATGCAGCCGAAGAAGCCGAGCGCCAGCGTGATGGCGATGGCGAAGAAGCCGGCGAGGAACTTGCCGAAGCCGCCCTTAAAGGCCGTCGTGATGTAGTAGACAGGACCGCCCTTGACGTTGCCGTCCTTTTCGACGATGCGGGTCTCCTGGGCGAGCGTCGCTTCCGCGTAGATCGTGGCCATGCCGAAGAAGGCGATCAGCCACATCCAGAAGATGGCGCCGGGGCCGCCGGTGAGGATGGCACCGGAAGCACCGACGATGTTGCCCGTGCCGACCTGAGCGGCAATGGCGGTGGCGAGCGCCTGGAAGGAGCTCATACCGCTGTCATGCTTCTTGCCGCGCAGCGACAGGTTGCCGAACACGCTGTTCCAGCCCTCTTTGAAGCAGCGCAGCTGCACGAAGCGGGTCTTGATGGAGTACCACAGGCCCACGCCGAGCAGCAGGAACACAAGAATGTAGTTGCTCAGGTAGGTGTTGATGTTGCATACAATGGGATACAGGGTGCTTTCGATGGATTCAAACATGGTTATCTCTCTCCTCTAAAAACAAAAGAAGTTGCCGATACGAAAATCAGCAACTCCGGAAGTAGCATTCAGTTGAGCGGGGAGGAGAAACGGTGCGACGACGTAAAAACGTCCTGCTTCTCTGTCCCTTTGCCTGAGAGATTCGACCATTACGGCCTTGCACCTTCGGCACTCAATTCAATGAGTTCTCCAGAGTTTCCTCGGCCTCCGGTTTGCGAGATCCCGAAAGCGTCATCGGTAGATATTCGTTTGTTTCAGCAGTAAAAGCGTAACATGCCGTAAAGAAGAAGTCAAGAGAAGCGGCGGCTTCAAAACCGCCAAAGATTCATCAAAAATATTATGCAAATTGATGATGAACTTTTATATTTTTAATGAATGGAAAATGGAATACCATTCCGAAAAGGAATCACGCCGCAAAACCTTAAAAAATGCGGGTGGAGCATGAAAAAAGAGCGCGGCTTTTATCAAAAGCCGCGCTCTTTTGCGCTTTTTTGGGGAATATCAGCCGTTTTCCCGGCCGGACAGGCGGTCGGGCGTGTGGGAATGCTTGACGACGTGGCTCGTCAGGGCGAGCAGGGCGATGGCGTTGGGGATGACCATGAGCTGGTTGAGCATGTCGCTCAGCTCCCAGACGAGGTCGTTGGACATCGTGGTGCCGAGGAAGATGAGAATCAGCGCGAGCAGCGTGTAGACGTTGGCGCTCTTTTTGCCGAAGAGGTAGACCATGTTGATCTTGCCGAACAGGTTCCAGCTCAGGATCGTGGAGAACGCGAAGAAGAACAGACAGATCGCGACGAACATACTGCCCGCCTTGTAGCCAAACACCGTGCCGAACGCGCACTGGGCAAGGTTCGTCTTATTGAAGGTGCTGCTCAGCGCCGCTGCGCCGCAGCCGGCGAGCGGGCCGTCGCCTGCGTAAAGTGTGGAGATGATGACGAGGGCGTTGAGCGTCAGGATGACGAACATGTCGATGAACACGCCGATGATGGCGACGGTACCCTGCTCGTGCGGATTTTTGACGTTGGCGAGCGCGTGGGCGTGGGGCGTGGAGCCCATACCGGCCTCGTTGGAGAACAGGCCGCGCTTCGCGCCCTGGGAGATGGCGAGCTTGATGGCGTAGCCGAAGCCGCCGCCGACGATGGCCTGCGGCTCAAAGGCGTAGCGGAAGATCATGGCAAAGGTCTCGGGAATGTACTTGATGCGAACGACAAGCACGATGAGACCGCCGAAGAGGAACACCGCCGCCATGAGCGGCACGACCTTTTCCGTCACGGACGCAAGGCGCTGCACGCCGCCGAGGAAGATGAACGCGCAGATGACGATCAGCACGACGCCGACGACCCACGACGGGATGCCGAACGCGGTTTCCATCGTTGCGCCGATGGAGTTGGACTGCACCATGCAGCCCATGAAGCCGAGCGCCAGCGTGATGGCGACGGCGAAGAAGCCCGCGAGAAACTTGCCGAATTTCCCCTTGAAGGCTGTCGTAATGTAGTAGACAGGACCGCCCTTGATCGTGCCGTCGGGCTCGACGATGCGCGTCTCCTGCGCGAGCGTCGCTTCCGCGTAGATCGTGGCCATGCCGAAAAACGAGATGACCCACATCCAGAACACCGCGCCCGGGCCACCGGTGAGGATCGCGCCCGCGACGCCGACGATGATGCCGGTGCCGACCTGGGCGGCGATGGCAGTGGCGAGCGCCTGAAACGAGCTCATTCCGCCGCCGCCCTTCTTGCCGTTGAGGGTGATGTTGCCGAACACGCGGTTCCAGCCCTCCTTAAAGCAGCGGACCTGCACGCAGTGCGTTTTGATCGTGTACCAGATGCCGACGCCGAGCAGCAGGAAGACCAGAACATAGTTGCTCAGGTATTCATTGATGGTCTGAACGATAGGGAAAAGGGTGGTCTCGAATGATGAAGCCATGATGCTCTCCTTATATTGTAAAGTCGAAAATGCAAAAAATAAAAAGCTGCCGATCCAACAGAAGATCGACAGCTTAAAAAACAATAGAGAGAAAAAGTGAGGACGGAAAAACCGGCATGGTGCCGATGCTCTCCGTCCTTTTGCCTGAGAGATTCAGCCTTAACAATTTTAGCAAAGGCCTTGCCCCTTCGGCACCCAACTGAATGAGTTCTCCAGAGTTTTCCAGCGCTTTCAGTTTCAAAAAGATCCTGAAAACCGTGTATCTTCGCTCGTTGCAGCGAAAAAGAGGGTAACATGCCGCAAAAATCTTGTCAAGAAAATCGCCTTGGCGAAAATGACAAAAATTATGCAGACTCGATGCGCAAAATGACGGAAACCTTGCAGAATTTAAACGGAAACGGATTTGCCCTGTAATTTTTCAAGCACATCGCGGGCAAAACGTTCGGTTGCGGCGCTGGGCGAAACGTTGCGCAGCATGCAGAGGTCGACGGTGCGCGGTGGGATGGAAAAAGCGGTGGAAAGCTCGCGGATCTCGCCCGCGGCGAGCTCGCCCTGGACGAATTCGCGCGTGACGCCCGCAACGCCGAAGCCAATCTTCGCCAGGTCGACAAGAAGGCTGCGCGCGCCGAGCTCGATCTCCGGCGTGAGCCTGACGCCGCTTTGGAGGAAGTATTTTTCAAGGTAAGTGCGCGAGGAGGCCTTCTTTTCAAGAAGAATGAGCGGGAATGCGGCGATCTCCTCGGTCGTGTAGGCGCGGGTGAAGTCGCAGGGGTAGTCCGGCGCGGCGACAAAGCAGGAATGCGTTTCAAAGCAGGGGATGTGCTCTAAGTCGTCCGCATCGCCGGGGGCGCTCGCAAAGGCGATATCGACCCTTCCGGCGCGGAGAAGCCCCAGCACCTTATAGCTGCGACCGCTGCTGATGCGGATGTGGATGTTGGGATAGCGGCGGTGGAAGGCGTCGAGATGCGGCAGCAGGAATTGACTTGTCACCGTGTCGCTCGCGCCGATGACGAGCGTGCCGGCCTGAAGCGTGCGCGACTGCTGGAGCTTATCTTCTCCGGTCTCGAGAAGACCCATGGCGCTGCGCACATATTCAAATAAGAGGCGGCCGTCCTCGGTGAGCGTGACGCCGCGCGGCGAGCGCAGGAAAAGACGCGTGCCGAGCTGCTGCTCGAGCTGCTTGACGCTCTGGCTGACGGCAGACTGCGAAAGGTAGAGATTCTCCGCTGCCAGGGAAATATTCCCGGCCTCGGCGACCTCGCGGAAGACGCGGTAAAGCTCCAGCTTGACCATTTGGCAAACCCTCCTGATCTTAAACCATAAGAATGATTTATATTTATTATCAAAAAACGATGCTTTACTTATCCCTATACCGTGATTATAATACTAGACTGTATGACTTTGCAAGAGCGCCTTGTGCGCTGACTATAAAATAAAAAGGAGATCAAGATGAGAACGATCGGAACTGTCGTGCGCGGCGTGCGCGCACCCATCATCCGCGAGGGAGATAACATTGCTGAGGTCGCTGCCGCTTCCGTGATGGAAGCGTGGAAGGAAGCGGGCATCGAGCCGCGCGACCGCGACGTCGTCGCCGTGACGGAATCCGTCGTGGCGCGTGCGCAGGGCAACTACGCAACGCTCGACCAGATCGCGAAAGACGTGCGCGAAAAGACCGGCGGCGGCACCGTGGGCGTCGCGTTCCCAATCCTGAGCCGCAACCGCTTCTCCCTGCTGCTGCGCGGCATGGCGATGGGCTGCAAGAAGATCGTGCTGCTGCTCTCCTACCCCTCTGACGAGGTGGGCAACGGCCTTGTCGACTGGGACAAGCTCGACGAGGCGGGCGTCGACCCGTACAGCGATGTTCTGACGCTCGAACAATTCCGCGAGAAATTCGGCGCGGCGGTGCACCCGTTCACGGGCGTCGACTACATCGACTTCTACTCCGGCATCATCACCGACGCCGGCGCTGAGGTCGAGGTCATCTTCGGCAATCGCGTGCAGACGCTGTGCGACTACACCGACGCCGTCATCACCTGCGACATCCACACCCGCGCGCGCAGCAAGCGCCTGCTCAAGGCCGCTGGCGCCCGCGTGGTGCTCGGCCTCGACGATCTGCTCAACAGAAGCGTCGACGGCAGCGGCTACAACGCCGAATACGGACTGCTCGGCTCCAACAAGGCGACCGAGGAGACCGTTAAGCTCTTCCCGCGCGACTGCATGGCCGTTGCCGAGGAGCTGGGCGAGAGACTCAGCAAGGCCAGCGGCAAGCACATCGAGGCCATGGTCTACGGCGACGGTGCGTTCAAAGACCCCGTCGGCAAGATCTGGGAGCTCGCTGACCCCGTCGTCTCCCCTGGCTACACCAAGGGCCTTGTCGGCACGCCGAACGAGCTGAAGCTCAAGTACCTCGCCGACAATGACTTCGGCGATCTCAAGGGCGAGGCGCTGAAGGAAGCCATCGAAGAGCGCATCCGCGAGAAGACCAGCGAGAGCCTGGTCGGCAACATGGTGTCCGAGGGCACGACGCCCCGCCGCCTGACCGACCTGATCGGCTCGCTCTGCGACCTGACGAGCGGCAGCGGCGACAAGGGCACGCCCATTGTCTACATTCAGGGCTACTTCGACAACTATTCCAACGACTGAGCCACAAACAGAATATAAAAAATCGCACCTCGTTCGAGGTGCGATTTTTTGTCAATGCTCAAGTTATTCGGCGCGCTTGCGCGTCTTTTCGAGCGCATCGGCGGCGGCGTTCAGCCATGTGCCCTCGAACTCTTCGATCTTGCCCGCGTCCACAAGGGCGGCGAGCTTCGGGTCGATGGGCATCTGGGCGAGCAGGGGAAGATTGTGACGCTTTGCGGCCTCTTCGCTCTTGCCCTCGCCGAAGAGATAGATCTTTTTGCCGCAGTCAGGGCAGGCGACATAGCTCATGTTCTCCACGACGCCGACGATGGGGACGTCCATCTTTTCAGCCATCTTCACGGCCTTCTCCACGACCATGGAGACAAGCTCCTGCGGGGAGGTGACGACGATGATGCCATCGAGCGCGATGGACTGGAAGACGCTCAGTGGCACGTCGCCCGTGCCGGGGGGCATATCGACGAACAGATAGTCCACATCCCAGGCAACATCCGTCCAGAACTGCTGGACGACACCGCCGATGACGGGGCCGCGCCAGATGACGGGATCGGTCTCATCCTCCAAAAGCAGGTTGATGGACATGACCTCGATGCCGCTGTGGCTGACGCAGGGGTAGAGCGCGGTCTGCGTGCCGACGGCCTTGTCGTGCACGCCGAAGGCCTGCGGGATGGAGGGACCGGTGATATCGGCGTCCATGACGCCGACCTTGTAACCGCGGCGGTGCAGCGTGACGGCGAGCTGGCTTGTGACCATGGACTTGCCGACGCCGCCCTTGCCGGACACAACGCCGAACACCTTGCCGATGTGGCTTTCGGGGTGCGGCGCTTTGCGCAAGGATTGCGGCGTTGCACGCTCAGCGCAGCTCTCGCCGCAGGTAGAGCAATTATGGGTGCATTCGCTCATAGATCAGTATTCTCCTTTGCTGCGTGGTGTGCCGCCGGTTGACCAGCGGCGCGCTTAGTTTATACCGTTTGCGCGCGGAAGTCAACCGCGTGCGGGCTGGCAAATTACGCCTTGCGCTCATCGCCGAAGAGCTCGTCGGCAGCTTTCTTGGCCTCGGTCTCGCTCTCGTTCAGGCGGGCGCGGATCGCGGTGAGCAGGTCTTCACGCGACTTGCGGATGTCGGGGTGGGAGTGGAGCAGGCGGCGCTCGAAGATATCCGCACCGTCACGCAGCATGCGGGCGCGCTCGCGTACCTCGGCACGGCGCTCGGCCTTGCGCTCCTGACTCTCCTCACGCTTTTCGGCGACATAGTCCTTGAGCTCCGATTGCAGCTCGCGCAGCTTGCCCATCTGAGAGCTGAGCTGGATGGCGCTGCGGATGGAGAGCACGGTGTCCATCAGATAGATGCCGAAGATGAAGGACGCGAGCGGCACGGTGATGGTAGGGCCGAGATTCACGATGTGCTCCCACAGCCAGGGCTGGACAAGGTGGCACAGCAGCACGCACGCAAGGCCAAAGCACGTGGAGTTCAGAAGGCACACACGGCCATTGATCTGGAATTTATAATGGGAGTAGTCCCACCAGCGCATGTGGAAGAGCTTTTCCATGATCCAGCTCGTGAAGTATTCAAGGATCGACGTGACGATCGCACCGAAGATGAACGTGAGCACCGGATTCTGGAAGCCGCCGTGCAGAAGATACAGCACGAGCAGCGCGCCATGGCCGTAAATGGGGCAGAGGAAGCCGTTGAGGAAGCCTCTCTTTTCGCAGATGTGACCCTTGGGGATGGAGCAGTAGAGCATCTCGCCGCACCAGCCGAGGGTGCTGTACGCGATGTAGAGCAAAAACAGCTCGCAGAGGTCTTCGAAGTTGGAAGGCAGGGGAAGGGCTTGCAGTGTGGTCATTCAATTTCTCCTTTATCAATTTGGAATTATAGGGACAGGAATGTGACGCCGTCGCGGCCGGAGAGATACGCGCTCTCGCGGTGCTGACAGGTGAAAAGCAGAATTTGACGGGATTTGCTTTCCTCTAATAAAAGCTCGAGCGCGGCGCGGCAGCGCTCGTCGTCGAAGCGGACAAGTGCGTCGTCGAGCACGATGGGCGGGGGATCGTCCACGGGCAGGGCGCTTTCGCAGATGGCGAGGCGCACGGCAAGATACAGCTGGTCGAGCGTGCCGAGGCTCAAAAGCTGTGCGTCATGGGAAACGCTCTCGCCCGTTTCGCCCGCCTGCGCGGAAAACGTGCGGTCAAGCAGGACACTTTCGTATTTGCCGCCCGTCAGGCGGGAGAAAAGCTCGCCGGCGCGGCGGCTGAGCGCGGGAGAAAAGCGGTTTTGCAGTGCGGTATTCGCGCTTTGCAGCGATTCCATCGCGAGGGCGATGGCGTCGTATTCCGCTTGTTTTTGCGCAAGCTCGTCGCGCTTCTGCGTGAGTGCGGCTTCAAGCTCGGCGGCGTCGCCGATGGCGCGGCAGCGGCCGGAGGTGTAGTCAAAGGTGCTCTGCGTTTCACGACGGCACCGTGCGAGCGCGTCGAGCGCAGTTTGCAGCTCCGCACGGGAGCGTGCGGGGCGCACAACTGGCTCGTCGGGAACGTCACCCTTCGGCGCGCGGGCGGAAAGCAGCTCGCAGCGCAGCGACAGGTCGCGCGCCTCGCGCGTCAGGGCGTCCAGCTCGGCGTATTTTTGCAGCGCGGCGTCGAGATATGCGCCAACGCGGGAGATGTCGCCCGCGGGGATGAGCACGAGCAGCTCGCGCGCGGCGGCATCATACAGCTTTTGCTGTGCGGCGGCGTCGGAAAGCGCATCGCGCAGGGCTTGCTCTAAGACACCGCGCTTTTCCTCATGTGCGGCGCGAACTTTGCGTGCGTTGTTCCAGTTTAAGACAAGAAGTGCAGCCAGCGCAGCGCCGGAGACGATGCACCCGGCCAGAGCGACAGGGCTGGGCAATGCGGGAACAAATATAAAGAGCAGCAATAGCACGGCACTTACTATTATATAAGGTAATAGTGAGCGCGGGCGCTCGGCGGGTCTTGCGTCAAAATCAGACAGAGCAGCTTCGGCGTCATCACAGCGCTTCTGCGCGTCCGTGGCCTCAACCTTGAGGGAAGAGAGCGCGTTGAGCCTTGCGCGGCCCTGCTCCAGCGCGTCGCGTGCGGGCACATTCTGTTCAATCAGCGCGCGGCGAAGATATTCGGCTTTGCTTTCGGTGCTCTGCCATGCCTGCTGCACTTCCGCGGCGGCGCGGCGGGCGTCCTGCGCATCGCAGAGATCGTGTGCGCGGAGCTGTTCGCGCAGCGAGGCTTCCTCGGCATCGAATGAGGCGAGGGCTTCCTCGGCCTTGCGCTTGCTGCGCGTGAGATGCGACAGTTCCTCGAGCGCGCGCTCCTGTGCGCTGATCTCGGCCTCGAGCGCGGGGATGCGGCCGGACTTGTTGTATTTGCGGGCGTTGAGCTGCTTTTTGAGCGCGGCGGACGCTTCGCTGAACGACTGGCCCTCCTCGCCCGTGGTGATGAGCGCGGCGATGCGGCGCTCAAGCTCGGCGCTCGCGTCGACCGTCAGGCTGCTCTGGCGGATGAACGCGCTGCGCTCGTAGACCTCGCACGGGACGCCGAGCAGCGTTTCGCCGCAGTCAGCGGCGGTCAGACCGTCGACCGCTTCGCCGCTGCCGGTGTAGACGGCGGAAAAGCGGCCCATGGGACTATTCGCGCGCGCGGTGTCGCGCTGCAACGTAATGTCGCCCTTTTGACATGTGAGCGCCAGCGTGCCGCGCATCGGCGAGAGCGACCAGGGAGCGTAGCGGTTCTTATCTGCCATCGCGCCGCGTTCCCGCGGCGGAAAGCCGTAGAGCATCACGCGAAGAAACGCGAGAAGCGTCGACTTGCCGGACTCATTCGGCGCTTCTATAATATTAAGACCTTTCGAAAACGAGAGCGAACGGTGCTCCAGCTTCCCGAAAGTTGCCTCAATATGTTGGAAATCCAAGGGAAATACCTCCAAAATGAAACGGTTTTCCTATTATAACATCAATGGATGGATTTGTCTCTATCTGGCTCTGAAAAATAATTTGAAAAAAGTGAAAAAAGGTGTTGACAAAAGGGACGGTAGGTGCTAAGATAACACCTGTTCCGCGAATGGAGCGTGCACCTTGTAAATTAAACAACGAAACTTTGACAAGCACCAGATGAAAAACTGTGCGAAATGCACAGAGCTTGCGGAGGACCGGTTAAGTCAATTACGGTCTGAAGTAAGGATAAAAAGTTTTAAGCTATGACAAATAGCTCGATAAAGATTAGCTCAGACTTAGGTCTGTGTTGATACCATTTTATTGAGAGTTTGATCCTGGCTCAGGACGAACGCTGGCGGCGTGCTTAACACATGCAAGTCGAACGAGAATCTGCTGAAGGAGGATTCGTCCAACGGAAGTAGAGGAAAGTGGCGGACGGGTGAGTAACGCGTGAGGAACCTGCCTTGAAGAGGGGGACAACAGTTGGAAACGACTGCTAATACCGCATGAAGCATAGGGGTCGCATGATCTTTATGCCAAAGATTTATCGCTTCAAGATGGCCTCGCGTCTGATTAGCTAGTTGGCGGGGTAACGGCCCACCAAGGCGACGATCAGTAGCCGGACTGAGAGGTTGAACGGCCACATTGGGACTGAGATACGGCCCAGACTCCTACGGGAGGCAGCAGTGGGGAATATTGGGCAATGGGCGCAAGCCTGACCCAGCAACGCCGCGTGAAGGAAGAAGGCTTTCGGGTTGTAAACTTCTTTTAAGAGGGAAGAGCAGAAGACGGTACCTCTAGAATAAGCCACGGCTAACTACGTGCCAGCAGCCGCGGTAATACGTAGGTGGCAAGCGTTGTCCGGATTTACTGGGTGTAAAGGGCGTGCAGCCGGGTCTGCAAGTCAGATGTGAAATCCATGGGCTCAACCCATGAACTGCATTTGAAACTGTAGATCTTGAGTGTCGGAGGGGCAATCGGAATTCCTAGTGTAGCGGTGAAATGCGTAGATATTAGGAGGAACACCAGTGGCGAAGGCGGATTGCTGGACGACAACTGACGGTGAGGCGCGAAAGCGTGGGGAGCAAACAGGATTAGATACCCTGGTAGTCCACGCTGTAAACGATGAATACTAGGTGTGCGGGGACTGACCCCCTGCGTGCCGCAGTTAACACAATAAGTATTCCACCTGGGGAGTACGATCGCAAGGTTGAAACTCAAAGGAATTGACGGGGGCCCGCACAAGCGGTGGATTATGTGGTTTAATTCGAAGCAACGCGAAGAACCTTACCAGGGCTTGACATCCTACTAACGAGATAGAGATATATTAGGTGCCCTTCGGGGAAAGTAGAGACAGGTGGTGCATGGTTGTCGTCAGCTCGTGTCGTGAGATGTTGGGTTAAGT
>ENA-OUOY01001897-OUOY01001897.1-human-gut-metagenome-genome-assembly--contig:-NODE-1897-length-11379-cov-6.144119_pt1 | contig 11379 bp, 9 predicted proteins | sample MGYA00237937_ERZ548767 | MGnify/ENA primary metagenome ERZ548767 (study PRJEB26490, sample SAMN05356887) | human gut metagenome | biome: terrestrial biome; feature: human-associated habitat; material... | reverse complement strand
AAACAGTTTACTCCTTCCCCAGCAGCCGGGCGGCTGTGGCGCGGTTATTATCCTCCTGCCGGTTGAGCAGTTCGGTGCGGCGGCGCATCTCCTCGCCCCTGCCGGCAAGGGCGACGGCCGCGTCAATCATGTCCGACAGGTCCTTTTCGTTGAGCGCCGCAAGCTGGATGTAGTTATTTTGCTCCACATAGTCGAGAAACGCCGTGACCTTCGGGTCATAGGCGACGCCGATGAGCGGCACGCCCTGTCCGGCGGCGAAGATGAGCCCGTGCAGACGCATGGACACGACCGCGGTCATGCGTGAGAGCACGCCGATCACCTCACCCGAGGTCATCTGCTCGTCGATCCGGTAAAACGGGATGCTCAGATGCTCCGTGACGAGCTGGCCGGCCTTGCCGTCGGCGCGGAAGTTGATGCCAAGAAACACCGGCGTCAGCCCGTACTTCAGATAGGCATACACGGCGCCGGCAGCAAACACGGTGGCCTTTTCCTCCATGCCGGGCCATTTGCGCAGCACGAAGCCGATATACTTGCCGCCGATGTCCATATCATGCGCGCGCAGGATGCTGTCGATGCGGCTGTGCTCGGCCGCCGGCAGCGTGAGCGCGGGGTCGGACGCGAGGATGACCTCCGGCACCGTGACACCGAAGTCCCGGAGCGTCTCCCGGCTGTCCGGCTCGCGCAGCGTGATCTTGTCGACGCAGGTATTGATGACGTGCGCGGCCATCTTCTTGTCGCGCGCATAGACGATCGGGCCGATGCCGCAGCCGTACATCTGCACCTTGCAGCCGCAGCCGTGTGCCATGCGGATCGTGCTGAGATAGTACCACAGGCTCAGGCGGCTCGTAACATCCTGCATGAGGCTGCCGCCGCCGCTGATGAACAGCTGGCTGCGGCGCATGACGCGCCGGATGGCAAACACGCCGAACCGGTGGCAGGCGTTGACGCCGAACGTGCGCTGGGTGTCCTTCGGCCGGCGGGAGAGCACGGTCACGGGCATGTGCGCATCGATGCGGCGCATCTCGCCGATGATGGCCTGCAGAATCGCGTCGTCGCCGGTGTTGCCAAAGCCGTAGGCCCCGCAGATGAGCACACCGTCGCGCGTGCCGTCGCGCCGGTTGCGCTCCATGCGAAAGACGGCGTTGTAGATCTCCAGCTGGCGCAGACCGGTGGCCTCCTCGGAAAAGTCGGCCTTGCCGCGCCGGTAGAGCGCCTCGCCCATCTCGCGGCGGTAGTTTTCGTCGAGCGCGTAGCGCGCGAGATAGGCCGCGAGCATGCGCACGTCGCCGGGTTCGATGAGCAGACCGGTCACGCCGTGCTCGATGATGGCCGGCACGCCGCCGACGTTCGAGGCTACGGTGGCCAGATGCGCGCGCGCGCCCTCTGGCAGCGCATAGGGAAACGCCTCCGACACGGACGAGAGCGTGTTGATATCGAGCGCGCCGTAGAAGCTGTCGAGGTCGTTGACCCAGCCGAGGAAGAACACGCTGTCCTCAAGGTTCAGCTCCTTTGTGAGCGCCTCGAGCTTTTTACGCTCCTTACCGTCGCCCGCGATGGCAAGGCGCAGCTGCGGGCAGGCCTTTTTGGCCAGCGCCACTGCGCGCAGGAGCGTCGGGATATCCTTCACGGGGTCGAGCCGGGCGGCAATGCCCGCGATGACGTCGCCCTCATGCACGGTATAGCCGAACTGCGCGAAATACGCCGCGCGGTCGGTCTTGGGCACGACGTGGGAAAAGTCGAGCCCGTTGTAGATGGAAAAGAGCCGGTTCGGCTCAAAGCCGCGGTCGATGAGCCGCTGGCGGATGGGGTCGGACACGCACACGCGGTAATCGAGTTGGTGCAGAGCCCAGGTATTGAGCGTACCGTAGACGGCGCGGGCGAACGGCCGGCCGAGATAGTCGAGCCGGTAGTCGCTGTGCACGGTGCTGATGACCGGCACATGCAAATGCCGGCGCAGCAGCGCTCCGGTAACGTTTGCGAGCGCACCGTGGCAGTGCACGAGGTCATACTCCCCGTCGCGGATGATCCGCCTGAGCGCCCTGAGGTTTGCCAAAAAGCCCTTGCCAAGCACCATCGTCGGGATGCCGAGCGCGGCCGCGCCGTCGGCAAAATCACCACCGCGGAAGCACACGAGCTGCACGTCGATGATCTGACCGAGATATTTCAGCAGGGAGTAAACATGCGTCCGGGCGCCGCCGGTGTCGCCCCCGCTGATGAGGTGGATTACTTTCACTTTGCCCTCCAAAGCACTTGTGCGCGCCGCGAAAACACGGTATAATGCGCTCGTACAGGTGCTGATACATTCCCGCGCGAAATCAAAGCGCGGATTCAGATTATTATACTGTATGATTCCACTATGGTCAAGTTTTGGAGGCCCGCAATGACGAAAATTTATCTGATCCGGCACGCGGAAGCGGAGGGCAACCTCTATCGCCGCATCCAGGGGCACTGGGACGGGAGCATCACCCCGCTCGGCCTGCAGCAGATCGACGCGCTCGCGCAGCGGTTCCGCCGCGAACACATCGACGCGCTCTACTGCAGCGATTTGTCACGCGCACGCGCGACGGCCGAGGCGATCACGCGCTATCATGACATTCCGGCCGTGGTCACGCCGCGCCTGACGGAGATCTGCATGGGCGTGTGGGAGGGCCGCGCCTGGGGCGACGTGGAGCACGAATTCCCGGAGCAGATGCGCTGGTTTAACACCGACCCCGACCGCTGGTCCGTGCCCGGCTGCGAGCCGATCCGCGACGTGCAAAAGCGCATGAAGCGCGCCATAGAGGATCTCGCCGCGCGGCACGACGGGCAGACGATCGTCCTCGTGAGCCACGGCATGGCCATCCGCGCCTATCTGTGCACGGTGCTGGGCATCCCGAACAGCGAGATGGCCACCCTGCCCTACGGCGACAACACGTCCGTGAGCCTGCTGCTCGTCGACGGCGAGCGCACGACCGTGGAGTATTATAACGACAACCGCCACCTTCCGCCCGCACTGAGCACATTCGGCCGCCAGACCTGGTGGCGCGGCAGCGGCAGCGGCGTGGAGGATCTGCGCTATGAGCCGCTGCGTTTCCCGCGCGACGAGGCGTTTTACCTCCAGTGCTACCGGGACGCCTGGCGCAACGTGCACGAGACGGACGAGGGTTTCGTGCCCGAGCTCTATGCCCGCAGCGCCGCCCGGCACGCGCAGGAGCACCCCGGCTCCGTCGTGCGCGTCCTGAGCGGGGACCGCGTCGTCGGCCTCGTCGAGCTCGACCCCGGGCGCGACGAGCAGTCCGGCTGCGGCTGGATCAGCCTGCTGTACATGCTGCCGGAGTACCGCGGCCGCGGCTGGGCCATCCAGCTGCTGGGCTATGCGTTCTGGTTTTATGAGAATCACGACCGCGCGGCCGTGCGCCTGCACGTGTCGGAAAACAATGCCCGGGCCATCACGTTCTACCAACGCAGCGGCTTCGTGCAGATCGGGCGCGACCCCGGCGTGCGCGCACACCTGCTGCTCATGGGCCGGCTCATCCACAGGACGGTGACGCATGGAACGGTGTGATTTTCTGCCCGTCTCCGCCGAGGAGATGCACGAGCGCGGCTGGTGGTGGTACGATGCGCTCGTCGTCGGCGGCGACGCATATGTCGATCATCCGAGCTTCGGCACGGCGGTCATCAGCCGCGTGCTCGAGGCCGAGGGGCTGCGTGTAGCCGTGCTCGCACAGCCGGACTGGCACGATGCGGAGGCCTTCCGCGCCATGGGCCGGCCGCGGCTGGGCGTGTTCATCGGCGCGGGCAATCTCGACTCCATGGTCGCGCACTACACGGCGGCCAAGCGCCGCCGCAGCGAGGATTTTTACTCCCCCGGCAAGCGCTCCGGCTGCCGGCCCGACCGCGCGGCCATCGTCTACTGCAACCGCGCGCGCGAGGCCTTCGGCCCCGACATGCCGATCATCCTCGGCTCGCTCGAGGCGAGCCTGCGCCGCTTCGCACACTACGATTACTGGGACGATTCCGTCCGCCGCGCCATCCTCTTCGACGCCCCGGCCGACCTGCTGGTCTACGGCATGGGCGAGGCCGCGACGATCGAGATCGCCCACCGCCTGAAGAAAAAACAGTCTGTACGCACGATGACGGACATCCCCGGCACGGGCTACATCGCACGTGACCCCTCCGTGTGCAAATTTGACCACATCACGCTCCCGTCGTTCGAGGACGTGCGCGATGATAAGCGCCTCTATGCCGAGGCCACGCGCACCGAATACGCCGAGCACGACCCCATCCGCGGCCGCGCCATGATCCAGCCGTGCGAGGGGCGCTATCTGATCGTCAACCCGCCCGCCATGCCGCTCGACACGAAGGAGCTCGACCGCGTGGCCGAGCTGCCCTATACCCGCGAGTGGCACCCCATGTACGAGCCGCTTGGCGGCGTGCCCGCGATCGAGGAGGTGCGCTTTAGCGTGATCCACAACCGCGGCTGCTTCGGCGGGTGCAGTTTCTGCGCACTGGCGTTCCACCAGGGCCGCATGATTACGAGCCGCAGCCACGCGAGCGTCATCCGCGAGGTCGAGGCCATGACGCACCACCCGCTCTGGAAGGGGTACGTATCCGACGTCGGCGGCCCGTCGGCAAACTTCCGCCACCCATCGTGCCGCCAGCAGCTGGAGCGCGGCATGTGCCCGAACCGGCTGTGCCTCGCGCCGACACCGTGCCCGAATATCGACGCCGACCACTCGGACTATCTCGCCCTGCTGCGCAAGCTGCGCCAGATCCCCGGCGTGAAGAAGGTGTTCGTGCGCAGCGGCATCCGCTATGACTACATGCTCTGCGACGATAACGACGCGTTCTTCCGTGAGCTCGTGCGCTACCACATCTCCGGCCAGCTCAAGGTCGCGCCCGAGCACTGCATCGACTCCGTGCTCGACTATATGGGCAAGCCCCACATCGGCACGTACGAGCGCTTCATGGACGAATACCGTCAGCTCAACCACAGGTATGATAAGGAACAGTACGTCGTGCCGTACCTCATGAGCTCGCACCCCGGCAGCACGCTCGCCGATGCCGTGGCCCTCGCGGAGTATCTCAACCGCCGCGGCCGCCAGCCCGAGCAGGTGCAGGATTTTTACCCCACCCCCGGCACGATCAGCACGTGCATGTACCACACCGGCATCGATCCGCGCACGATGCAGCCGGTCTACGTCGCCAAGACGCCGCATGAAAAGGACATGCAGCGCGCGCTGCTGCAGTGGCGCCGGCCGGACAAGCGCCGGCTCGTCATTCAGGCGCTGCACGAGGCCGGACGCGAGGATCTGATCGGCTTCGGCAAGGACTGTCTCGTCCGCCCGATGACCGACCGGCGCAAACCCGCCAGACCCGCCGAACCCCAGCCGCCCCAGCGCAAATACGGCAAGGTCTACGGCGGCGGCAAAAAGCCCGCGTCCGCCCGCGCCGCACAGAGCGGCAGGGCCGGAAAGTCCGCCAAATCCGGCAAACCCGGCCGGTCCGGAACGTCCGCCAAGCCGGGCGCGCCCCGCTCCGGCGGCAGGGGCACGCAGCCCCCGCGCGGGAAAGGCGGCCGCCGATGAGCTATCTCTTTCTCTACCTCGCCGCCATCAACATCATCGCCTTCGCCGCCATGGGCATCGACAAGGCGAAGGCCCGCGCCGGCAAATGGCGCATCGCGGAGGGCACGCTCTTCGCCCTCGCCGCGCTCGGCGGGGCGCTCGGCGGCACGCTGGGCATGCGCGTGTTCCACCACAAGACGAAACATAAGGAATTTCGCTTCGGCTTTCCCGCGCTGCTGTGCCTGCAGTGCGCGGCCGTGGTGTATCTTATTCTGATCTGGAAGCAGGTGCTCTGATATGACCCCCACCCTACTCGCCTATCAAATCGACCCGAAAAAACTCGGGAAAATGCAGATCGTGTGCCTGCGGCTCGGCATCCGGGTGCAGGCGATCGACCCGGCCGACTTCGGCCAGACGATCGGCGCGCTGGCCGGCGTGCTGCCGCGCGAGCCGGACGCCCCCGCCGCCCCGCTCCCGGGGGAGATGCTCGTCATGGCGCACTTTCGCCCCGGCCTGCTCGAGGGGATGCTGCAGGGCTTTCGCGCCGCGCACATCCCGCCCGTCGCGCTCAAGGCCATGCTGACGGACACGAACGCCGCCTGGACGGCCACCGCGCTCTACGCCGAGATCGCCAGGGAGCACGCCGCCATGCACAGCGGCGGCCGCGCGCACAAGGCGTGAAATTTCACGATTTACAGCAAAAAACCGATTGACAAGCGTTCACGCCTGTACTATGCTATGGACACAGGTGTGCACCTACCGGCAGTCAGGCGAGGAAAGTCTGACTGCTTTTGTATTTGCCGCCGACATTGCCAAGGGGTCCCGCCTATGAAACACAATCAGATCCGTCAAGTCGTTTTCCCGATCCTGGCCGCGCTCATCTGGGGCACCGCCTTCGTCGCGCAGGACGTCTGCGCCGATACGATCGGCACATTCACGTTCAACGCCGTGCGCTATTTCATCGCCGTGCTCGCGCTGCTGGTGCTCATCGCGGTGCTGCATGCCGTGCATAAGGACCGCCCGCAGCCCACGGAGGCGGAAAAACGCGCCGGACGCAGACAGCTCTGGCTCGGCGGCTTTTGCTGCGGCACGGCGCTGGCCATCGCCTCGAACTTCCAGCAGGCCGGCATCACCGCCGGGACGGACGCCGGAAAGGCGGGCTTTCTCACGGCGCTGTACGTGGTGCTCGTGCCAGTGTTCGGCCTGTTTTTCAGGCGCAAGGTCAGCCTGCCGGTATGGATCGCGGTCGTGCTGTCGGTCGTATCCCTGTACCTGCTGTGCATCAAGGGCAGCTTCCGCCTCGCCGCGGGCGACCTGCTCGTGCTCGTGTGCGCGGTGTGCTTTGCCGTGCACATTCTGGTCATCGACCACTTCGGTGCAACGTGCGATGGGGTGAAGCTCAGCTGCGTGCAGTTTCTGTTCGCGGGGCTGTGGTCGGCCGTGTGCATCCCGTTTTTCGAGCACGTGGACGCCGCCGCCCTGCTCTCGTGCGCGCTGCCGCTGCTGTATGTGGGCGTGTTCTCGTGCGGTGTGGGCTACACGCTGCAGATCCTCGCGCAGAAGGACTCCAACCCCACGGTCGTCACCATCCTGCTGAGCCTTGAGAGCGTGTTCGCCGTCATCGCGGGCGCGATCATTCTACACCAGCACATGACCCCGCGCGAATACCTCGGCTGCGCGCTGATGTTCCTCGCCGTCGTCCTCGCGCAGATCCCGCTGCCGGCCAAGGCCGCCCGCGCGGGAAAATAAGCAAAACCCCGCCGGTCGGCGGGGTTTTTCGCACACACGCAGCTGCGCGCAAATGCCCCTTGCATTTTTGCCCAAATTGGGCTATAATTCTTGTCAAGAAATTCACAGAAAGTGTATGTACAAGGAGGTCGATTCCCCATGAAACTGACACCCGAACAACAGGCCGTGCTCGACGGCAGCAAGGGCGCCGTCATGGCCAAGGTCATGAAAACGCTCGTCATGTACGGCGATGCCTTCGGCGCGGAAAAAATGGTGCCCATCACGAGCACCTACGGCCACACGGTCATCAGCTTCGGCATCAACGCCATGAAGCCGGTCTATGACCTGTATGACCAGCTGATCGAGGCCGGCGCGTTTTCCGAGCAGAAATTCACCGCCGACCCGCTCCCGCTCGACAAGAACGTCCCCTCGAACCCGCTGCAGGATCTGGTGTTCCACCAGTTCATGTATAAGCAGCAGGCGCGCTACGAGGCCCAGCTGAGAAAGCTCGGCATCCTCAGCGACAAGGACTACACCTGCACCTGCTACCTCGACGAGGTGGGCAACAAGCCCAAGCAGGGCGAGGTGCTCTCGTGGGCGGAGTCGTCCGCCGTGGTGTACGCCAACAGCGTGCTCGGCGCGCGCTGCAACCGCAACTCCGGCATGATCGAGCTCATGGGCTCTATCGCCGGCTGCGTGCCGTATTTCGGTTTTCTGACCGACGACGGACGAAAGGCCGACTGGATCGTCGAGGTGCGCACGACGAAAAAGCCCGAGCCGCAGCTGCTCGGCTCCGCCATCGGCATGAAGGTCATGGAAAAAGTGCCGTATGTCAAGGGGCTTGACCAGTGGATCGGCACGGAGATCAATGAGGATGCCATCGCGTATCTCAAGGACTTCGGCGCAGCCACCGCGTCCAACGGCGCCGTGGGCCTGTACCACATCGAGCACCTCACGCCCGAGGCCGTGCAGCAGGGCGAGGCGCTCATCCGCGACGGTGCGCCCGTGTACGTCATCGACGACGCGGAGCTCCAGCGCGTGCGCGAGAGCTATCCGTGCGTGTGGAAGAATCTCAACGCCAAGCCGAAGCTGTGCTTCATGGGCTGCCCGCACATGACGCTCCACCAGCTCATCGACACGACCGAGCGCGTCGAGGCGAGCCTCCGGGCGCACGGTCAGCGCAAGGTCTGCATCCCGACGGTGTTCACCGCCGCACCCGGCGTTATCGAGGAATTTGAAAAGACAGAGTACGCACCCCGCCTGCGCAACACCGGCGTCGTGCTCAGCTACATCTGCCCGCTCATGTACATGAACAACCCGCTCAGCAAAGCCATGCCCGTCATCACCTCGTCGAACAAGCTGCGCACGTACACGACCGCGCGCTACTACACCGAGGATGAGATCATCACCATGATTACGAAGGGGGCCAACTAATATGAAACAGTTTCAGGGCCGCGTCATCTGTCCCGGCACGTGCGAGGCGGAAGCCCTCGTGTCGCACGGCGGCTTCAACACGCTCGCCAGCTATCAGATGGCCTTGATGTTCCACGACAAGCAGGTCAAATGCGGCGACCAGAACAACCCCGACCTGTATAAAAAGCCGATGATCGGCAAGGCCCTGTGCCTGCCGGAGACGATCGGCTCGACCACAGGCGGCATGGTGCTCTACACGGCCTGCGCCTCCGGGCAGCAGCCGGCGTGCATGCTCTTTTCCAAGCACATCGACTCGCTGGCGGCCTCGGGCGCGATCCTCGCGTCCGTGTGGACGGACGCCGATATGCCGGTCATCGACTGCCTGGGCGACGAATTTCTCGCCGCCGTGCAGACGGGGCAGACCGTGCGCGTGCTCGACGGCGGCATCGTCGAGGTGGCATAACACTTTATGGAAAGGAAACGGGGCTGACCGGCCGGTCAGCCCCGTTTTTGCGCCATGCGTCGGAAGCCATTTCATCGAGGCGCGAATCATGCATCATTCCAAGATATCTGAGCCGCAGGGGCGCCCGAGGGGCAAGGCCCGCTTCGGATGAGATCATGCATCGCCCCTGGCGATGCCTTCTCCTTGAGGAGAAGGCTTTCAACGTCCTTCAGCGCTGCCCCACCGCAGCCCGCGCATTGTCTTTTCCCGCCGCACGTGCTACAATTTATTATTCTCGTCTTGTCAGGAGGTGCCGCCATGCAGCCGCGATCCCGCCGCGCCGTCATCGTGCTCGATACGCTGGGCCTTGCCGCGCTCGCGGCACTGTTCGTGCTCTGGTGCGTGCGCACGCCGGGTCTGTCCGTCCCGGGCGGCATCGCCGCCGGGTGCAGCGCGGCGCTGTTTGCCGCCGTAGGGCTGCGGTTCGTGCCCGCGTGGGTGCACTTCTGGCAGCGTGAGGGCGATGCGCCCGCCGCCGTTCCGACGGCCGAACCCGCGCCCATGTGCGCGCGCATTTTTGCTGCGCTGCTCGCGCTCGATCTCGTCCTGCTCCTGCTCACGTGGAGCGTCCGCGCCCTCGCCGGGCAGCCGGAAACGCTCGCGCAGGCGCTCGAATTCTGGCGCTGCACCGACAGCCGGCACTATCTTGACATCGCGCGCGACGGCTACATCGCCGCCGGCGACCCCGACCGCGTCGTGCAGCTCGTGTTCCTGCCGGGCTACCCGCTCGTGGTGCGCGCGGTGATGCGCCTCATTCCCTCGGACATCTGCGCGGGGCTGCTCACATCGGCGCTGTGCTTCGCGGGCGCGGGGTGCATGATCTACCGGCTGCTGCGGCTCGACCTGCCGCACCGCGACGCCGTGCGCGCGCTGCGCTTTCTCGCGCTCGCGCCGGGGTGCTTTTTCTTCGCCGCGCCCATGAGCGAGAGTCTGTTTTTGCTGCTGACAGCCGCGGCGCTCTACCTCGCCCGCACGCGCCGGCCCATCCTCGGCGGGCTGTGCGGAGCCTATGCCGCGTTCACGCGCTCGCTCGGGCTGCTGCTGTTCGTGCCGCTGCTGTGGGAGCTCGTGCACGACGCCGTGCAGCGCCGCCGGGTGGACGCCCGGCAGGTCGTCGGCGCGCTGCTCGTGACGCTCGGCTTCGCGGCGTATTGTTATATCAACTGGCGCGTATCTGGAAACCCGTTTCAGTTTCTCATCTACCAGCGCGAGCACTGGAACCAGCGCACGGGCCTGTTTTTCAGCACCGCCGCGTATCAGACGGACTATTTTCTGCGCAGTCTGACCACCGGCGGCTGGCGCGACGCGCTCGGCCTCTGGCTGCCGAACCTGATCGCGTGCTTTGCCGCGCTCGGCCTGCTGGCCGCGGCCGCGCCGAAGCTGCGCGCGAGCCAGACGGCGTGGTTTCTCGCGTATTACATCGTCGCCGTCGGCGCGACGTGGCTGCTGAGCGCGCCGCGCTACCTGCTCGTGCTGCTGCCGGTGCCGCTGGCGCTGGCGCAGTGCACGCGAAAGCCCGCCGCCGGGCGCGTCCTCACCGCCCTGAGCGCGCTCTGCTCGCTCGGCTATCTCATCGCCTTTGCCCTGCGCTGGCAGGTGTGGTAAGGCGGCAAAAGAAGGCACACCCATCGTTCCGCTCAAAAAAGCGCAAATAAAGAAAGAGGGCCGCCTGCGTATTCCCAGGCAGGCAGCCCATCGCAGCTGTAACTTCCGCCGTCCGGAAGCCGATTACAGAATTTTCGGAATGAGAAAGGCCAACAGCAAAAGCACAACGATCGCAACCATGATGTTGCCAAGCAGATTGAAAAAGAATTTCATGACATCATCCACTCACAATTCACGCAATTTCCGGCACTCCGGCAATCTCTGACCGCCGCCGGTACCGTCACAGAAAACACCTTTAAGGTATCACAGATCCGCGCAATGTGCAATCATAAATTGGGAATTTTTTCGTTTTTTGGGCTTTTCTCGAGGCAGCCCCGCTTAAGTGTCCTTTTAATGGGACAGGAAATATGCTATCATCGAACCAAATCACAAGGAGGGATCTTATGCTGCACCTGCTCTATGGCCCTGCCGCCAGCGGCAAGACCGACCTGCTCATGGGGCGCATCCGCACAGCTGTCGCGGCGCGCACGCCGGGGCAGGTGCTGCTCGTGCCGGAGCAATACAGCCACGAGGCCGAGCGCGCGC